>Ga0207797_1003303_pt1 | contig 10814 bp, 9 predicted proteins | sample PRCRCaboRojoPR_6_FD_187275 | JGI IMG/M metagenome (GOLD analysis project Ga0207797, IMG submission 187275) | Marine sediment microbial community from Cabo Rojo, Puerto Rico - PR CR 10% Liquid 1 (SPAdes) | ecosystem: Environmental > Aquatic > Marine > Coastal > Sediment | place: Cabo Rojo, Puerto... | reverse complement strand
ATATTCCCTCCGTAATAGAATCCGTGCGGTCCGTAGATCGGTTCGAGGGTCTTGGTTTCAGTTTCGCCTGTTTGATTGTTCTGGACGATCAGCTGGACCGGCGCATTGTAGAGCGGCATCTGCTCCACATTGTTGGCAGGGTCAGATATTTCAAGTGCAAAATTGACCGTTTCGTTCCCGGACAGCGGTGTCCACTGCATTCCCATGGCTCCGAATTCCTCAGGTGCTTGAGCGGCAAGTGTAAACTCGAGGGAATCGTCATCATTTAGAATCGTACGCGTACCCACCTGAGCGGGAATCGATGTACTGTCAAGGATAAATGCCGGAAATGCGACCTCTGTGGAAGTGGTCCAGAAATTTTGCGTTTCGGCTGTGCGGTAAAAGTCGGGAGCGCTGACTTCAACGCGGAATGTGTACGTGCCATAGGGTAAATCGGTATTCGCTTGGTACCGATATCCGTGGGCACCCATTACCGGTTCGAGGTTGTATACGCCGGTATCGGCATCAGTGATTGCCGTCAGCGTTACATCGCTGACCGGAAGAGGCATTCTAATTTGCCCCCCATTGAACGTGCTGTCGTTGAAGATCCGCACCATATAATGATGCGCACCCGGGTCGGGGTGCCGGGTATTCATCATCCCGTTTTCGTGCATGGAATACATATCACGACCTTCGCTATATCCCAGGACAATTTCCATTCCCCCTGCGTGCCGGGTCCCTATGGTCAGTCGGTCTTTGGCACTATCCTCGTGCACAGGCTTCGATAAATTCCCTTGCGAGTCAATCGAATAGGAGACCTCCGTTGGTGTATTCCAGCTGGTGCGCGTTGCTTCTGTCCGTAAAAACTCGGGAGGAGCCACCCGGGCAATCACCGTATAGCCATCCGGATTGTTATCCGCTGAAACCGGACTGTCTGCTGTCGAACAACCCGCCAAGAGAAATGCCCCTATCAATGCCAGGGCCCCTGCTTCTGCAATTGTAATATTCCGTTTCAATCTCTTCCTTCTTTCTATCGTTTCGTTGACTTTGCGTTGTTTCGTGTGTACTGGTTCAAATCACGTGCCAATAACATATATGATTTTATATATATTGTTTTTCCTATGTTTTGGCCGTTCGAATTTGACCGAACGGCTGTGGAGTGTAGAATATTCAACATCAAGATGGGAATATTCCCCAATGTCAAATGCTACCGGAATGCCATGAAGTACAGTATTCAAAGCTTTTTCCGCATCTCTTCGTATTCAGTTTCTGTGATTTCCCCCCGGGCATACCGCTTTTTCAGGATGTCCAGCGGTGTTTCCCGGTTTTTCCCTGAATCACTATAATCCGAACGGGTCTGCGTATTCTGGCTGGTTAACCGAATCACTGCCCAAATTGCGACGCCGATTACGACCAGCCAGAATATCCAGCCGAAACCCATACCGAATCCTAAACTTCCTCCAAAACCGTGCATCGTTCATCCCTCCTCTTATTAGGGAGCTGCCGGTAATCCCCCGGCAGCTCCGTGTTCAATATTTTCTACTGCTTAGTTCTGGTTCATCATGCCGCGCGGACCTGTTTGGGACTGGCGTCCCCGGGGAGTAGAATTCACGTCAAAGCAGCCGGTATACCCATTGGTGCTGCCATACATCATGCTGCCGTGACCATACATTCCCACTCCCATCAGAAAGTGGTGTCCGCTGCCATAGTATGCCAGCTGGTCGGCAGTTAACACCTGGTTGACCTGTTTCCGCGCATCGAGCCGATATTCACCGATTTGGTCCCAGAGATTCTGAATCGCATTGCGCCGTGCGTTCAGCGTTTCGGTGTTGGCATTGTTACGAAGCGCAGCATCGTACTGCTGCTGCTTGGCGCGTAATTGGTTCTGCAGCGACTGTATTTTATCGAAATAGGAATCCCGGATGCCCTGAATTTTCTCTTGCTGTGTATCCGACAGCTGATATTTTTCAGGAACGTTCTGGCTGAGCCCCTGTCCATTCATCATACCGCGACCATTGCCCATCATGCCATAGCCGTTCCCCATCATGCCGCCATGCGTACCGCCACCCCATCCCTGGGCAAATCCTGTCCCAAGGAAAAACGGAGTGGCAAGTGCCGCTGCTATCAACAGAATAAGTCCTGTGCGTCTCATCTGAATCCTCCTCGTTTGTGCTTTGTGATTTTCATTTTTCTTTCTTTCACTAATTACAGACGAACGAGATGTGATTGTGTTATGGGGGGACTGCAATAGCATGCAGATAAACCCAGACACACCGGATTACCGAGGATAAGAAAGGATGGTAGAATTGTGAGAAGGAACCGCTTCAGCGGGTTATTATCCTGAAGGAAAAATCAAGAAAGATATCTGCCTCGGCGGAAACGATTAAGTAATGAACCAGAGTACCGGAGACAGTGGGCAGCGGACATTAGACGCACGCCAACTATAACACAGTCGCACCATAACACTCTGACACTGCTGTTATCGCCTTTGCATCATCCCGTTCATGTGACCGCGCCTCTGTCCCTGATGCATCGGCATGTTCCCGTCCATCATGCGCTGCATCATCTGCTGCATCCGGTTCCGGCGCTTTCCACAGATTTCGATCGCTTCATCCACCACCTGTCGAGACTGTCCCCGTACGCGGGGCTGGAGGTGCTGCAGAAACTCATGTTGAGTTTCAGTCAGGTGCTGCGCCTTCGTTCTCAGGAAGGACAGTGTATCACCGGTAGCCAGAGCGCGCTCAATCGCATTCCCTGCGTCAGCAAGCATCGCCCGGATGAGCTGCTCGTCCACCTCGCCGGTCTCCCGATAAACTTGTGACAACTCCTTCAATCGCTTTTCGGAGAAGGTCAGGCGGAGTTCCGCTTCATCTTCTGCATTAAATGTCAGGGCGATCCTGATGGACTCTGTCAACTGTTTGACCGGATAGAGAATGTCACCGGGCACGCTATCCGCTGAGGCAGTCGAAAGTCCGAAAAACAGGACAATGACAACTAATACCGCACTGACAGTCCGGATGATCCACGGCTGGCGAAGGAACTCCGGCAGAAAAAATGAGGAAGGCTCGGAGGCCTGGGTCTCTTGTTGCGTTCGCTGTCCGATTTCGAAGAGTGCATTATTAATGGTGTCGGCTGACGGCTCCGGTGCGTCCAGGGCTTCCAGCCGGCCGGCCACATCCAGCATGGGCCGGAGTTCCTCCGCATACTCCGGGAATTGTGACAGGCACTCCTCCATCGATTTGCCGGTTCGCATCTCATCGATGCAGTAGTCCAGGATGGTTTCGAATTCGGTGTTTTCCATGATGTTATCGTGTTACAGTGTTTGTGTTATCGTTCTGGTGGCTCTTGATCTTAACCATATTCTTAATCTTACTCGCTTTTTCCGCCGTTTTTTCCTGGTTGATTCCGTCTTAACCGTCACCAGCATTTAAAGCGATCGGCGAGGGAATGTTTTCCATATTCCCTCTGCCGAAACCCCATACCCCATTTCCAATTCTTCTCTCCATCTGTGGATATCTGCCTAATCAGTGTCATCTGCGTGCTATTCTTGATCTGGGATCATCTTCCGCAGTTGGTTCAGCGCCCGGTATTGCAATTGCCGTACCGCCGTTGGTGATTTTCCCAGTTGCTCCGCAACTTCGTTCGCCTGGTAGCCCTCGATAAACCGGAGAACGATCACCTCCTGCTGATCTTCCGTCAATTGCTGAATCCCTTTCTGCAGTTCTTCCCGCATGAACATCTGTTCTATTGGCCTGCCTTCGCTCTCAAAGTATTCGATAGTCTCACCCACTCCACTGGTATCACTTCGAACATCTTTCTTCCGGTAATAGTCCACAATGCGGTTTTTCGCAATCCGGTACACCCAGGGAAGGAACGAACCGTGCTGGCTGTCCAGTGATTCCAGCATCCTGACAAATACATCATTGGTCAGATCCTCCGCGTCTTCCTTCTGGTTCACCCGGTAATAGACATACCGGTAAATCTTCGTATACATCAATGAAATTAACCGTGACTGCGCGCCGGGCTCTTCCTGCTTCGCTTCCGCTACCAGTGCACTAAGTGCCTCATTGGACAGATCGTCGACGGTCTGTTTCATCGTCTCACCTGTACGGACGGATTACCGATGAATTTGTTATGGGGCTTTTCCCGGATTTTCTGTTTTTTATAATCCGTTTGATCATCTATAAACATAGTTTACAACAATTACAAAGTCGTTTGAGTCTTCCCAGTTGAGCTGCTGGATTCACGTGATCGTTTAAAAATGAAACACCTCAATCCAAAGAACTACTATTATCTCTACCCTCTTCGCCGTGATACTGCTGATGAGTAGACGAAGTGATCAGGCCTATCATGAATCCCATGGTAACCCCGGTTTTTACCATACACAAATTTTCTGTGAAAAACCCGTCTCCAATCGAATTCGTCTCGCTCACCTGACCCGGGGATCTCCATCTGTAGTTGAGATGTACCATGCTATGCGTCTGTAAGCACCATCATCCCCTGAGAGCACAGAACTTACGGTATTCTCTGATTAAAAGGCAAACCGCAGTCCGGAAAGGAACAGTATCTGTCCGGTATCTTCCCCTGCATCGGATGCAATCTCCCTGGTTTCTCCGATGAGAAATTGCGATCGGATCCCGATATACGGGGCAAATTCCCGTTTGATCTCATACCGTAGCCGGACATCCAGATTCATATCGGTGATACCGGCACCAAGTCTGCGTTCCGGAATATCCTGAAACGCCGCACCAATTGCGACCAATGGCTGCGCAACCAATCGTTGGGTGATGCGCAGATCATACTCTGCCTCCATCGCGAGGGTAACGTTGCCGTGCTGGGACAGGTACAGAGCATTATCGAGTTCAAATTTATAGGGCGCCAACCCTTGCAGTGCAATAACTCCGGACCATCGATCCTCGTACTCGTCTGTCGCCCATTCATTGGCATACTGGATGCCAGCCTGGAGATCCCAAAACGGGGTGATCAGCCGGGAATAGAGCAGATCGGTTTCCGTCTCACCCCCGCCGGTTTCCCCGAACATTACCTCCGACTCATTCTTCCACCAAAACTTCCCGAAATCGCGGCCGAACCAGCCCTGGGCTTCCCACCCGAGGTGATCTGGCGCCGTACTGCTTGTGGTGCGATATTCAAATTGTTCGAACATCGTAAAGAGGTAGAGTTTATCATCCGGCACCGTATCGGGGAAGTCGGACGGTGGGGGAGTCTCCGCGGACTCAAACACCTCATCCAGCGTCATGCCTTCCGGCAGTGGTGGCGGTGATTCCGGTTCGGGTTGCTTGTCATCGGCATGGTCCTGTGCGGATTCCGTGTGCATCGGGCGATCACCTGTGGTCAGGGTATCCGTTTGTTGCTGTGCAAAGAGCGGCGTATTCAGAACCAATACGGCTAACAAAGCAAATGCTATCTGTTTATTAAACGTCGGCATTGATCGGTCCTCCTCCCAGCGAGCGGATGACCGCAACCGTGCGAAACATCCCAGCCTCCATGTGATACAGTAAGTGACAATGGAACGCCCATTGCCCCGGGGCATCGGCCGTGATGTCTACGGTCAATAACTCCGAGGGCTGCACAATCACCGTATGCTTGCGTGGATTATCTTCCATGGTCCCACCGGCATACAGATCCATCCACATGCCGTGCAGATGGATCGGATGACTCATCATGGTATCATTGATCATATTGATCCGCAAGCGCTCGCCGTACTGAAACCGGATCATCTTCGATTCGGACCATTTCTTCCCGTCAAATCCCCAGATATATTTGTGCATATTTCCGGTGAGATGCAGGTCGAACTGGCGCGTTGGAGGGCGTCGTCCTGGTGGTCGCTCAAGCGCACGAAGTTGATCGTATGTCAGCACACGCCATCCGTCATTTCCAAGGCCAGCACCGGGATAATCGAGCCGGCGGGAGGCTGTCTGTGCCATCGTAATACTAGCCGGCCCATGACCATCCGGGCCGTGTGCAATCCGGTCGGGCAGATTTTCCGTGGGCAGAACTTTACCTTTTGCACCAGTCATTGCGGACGATTGCTCGGTGTCCTGTTGCATGTCGGACATATCCGGGTGGCCGTTGTCGCTCATACCCTCCATATCGTTGCCGTGCATCATCATGCCCATGTCCGCCATGGTCAGCATGGGACGGGGACGTTGCTCGGGTACCGGGGCGGACATGCCCTTCCGGGGAGCCAGTGTCCCCCGGGCGTAACCGCTCCGGTCCATGGTTTCGGCAAACACCGTATACGCCTGGTTATCCGGCATGGTTACCACCACGTCGTACGTTTCGGCAACCCCAATTCGCAGTTCGTCGGTTTCTACCGGTTGGACGTTCTGGCCGTCCGCCTGCACCACAGTTATCGGCACACCGGGGATCCGGAAATCGTAGAACGTCATGGTGGAGGCATTGGTAATCCGGAAGCGAACCCGTTGTCCTGGTTTCCCCACGAATGTAGGATTCTCATGCGCGGCTTTCCCGTTCATTAAGAAGGTATAGGTGGCGCCGGTGATATCGGCAATATCCGTGGGATCCATCCGCATTCGATCCCAGGCCAGTCGTTTGCCGACGACTTCTTTAAACGTCTTATTTTCCGCCTCCATCTGATCGTCAATATTCGCCAGGGTCGGCCGCTGAAAGTTGAAGTAACCTTCCATGGTTTTCAGCTTCCGGAGGACTTTATGGGGATCTTCGGACGTCCAGTCGGACAACACAACGGTATGCTCAATGTCATATTCGACAGGATCGGTGCCTGCCGGCTCGACGATCAATTGACCGTAATGCCCTAGTTGTTCCTGCAACCCTGTGTGGCTGTGATACCAATATGATCCGTTTTGCCGGACAGGATAGCGATATGTGAAAGTTTCGCCGGGAGCGATTCCGGGATAACTTATACCAGGTACGCCGTCCATAGTATATGGAAGCAGAATGCCGTGCCAGTGAATCGAGGTCGATTCCTTCAGCCGGTTATGCACCCGGATCAGCGCCTCTTTGCCTTCCGTCATCCGAATGACCGGCCCCGGAATGGACCCATTAATGGTAATTGCCCGTTCGGGCTTCCCGCCTATGATCAGATCCTGTCGCTCGATATACAGGTCTATCCCCCTGGGATCAGTGGCATCTAATTCCCCGAAATTCCCCGCCTCCGGGACGGAGTCATCCGCAGCCCACAGCGGGTGAAACATTGTTAAGGAGCCTGCTACAGCCGCCGTTCCAACCTTGGTCAGGAAATCCCGCCTGGTTATGTCGTTACGAGGTTTGGGATCGACTTCATCATCCATAGTACCCTCCTCTAATTTGCTGTATTTGATAACAGACGCGGTTCATCTTCACACACCCCTATTCCGCCGTTCACCCTGACACATGGACTACCCACCCTTCCGTACCACATCACCGGATTACTCCTCTTCGGATCCCCGGAATTCACCAGAAGCAAAGTGGGCTGTGTGAGAAAGGGTGCGGTCTATTATTTTGTATTATGAACGTGCAAGAAGTACTGAAGCGAACAGAATCTGAGACCCCCCTGAACATCGCCACGTCCCCGGTCTGATGCTAAATCCCTGATTAGTTTTAATGTCAATACTGTCTGGCAGAAATACCAATGAAATATCGACACCCACAGGAAGAGCCTCCTCAATAGAGCTCCTGCCACACTATGCAGGAGGCTGCTCTGCACCGTAATAGCCCTCATCGTCCACTTACTCGTGCCCCGATTAGCGTCTGCCTGTTTGTTCAGTACCTCGGGTAGCTCAAAAACTGCGATCTCGGTCGAAGTGTCGAAGCTCCCACCATCACTCTCCTCTATCGCCGGCAGCATACACTCAATTCTGCGATTGATTCGATAATTCATATCCCGCGCTGCGCCAGGCGTTCATTCCGCCCGGAACGTCGTAGACATTGGTATACCCCATTTCCGTTAAAACCTTTGAGGCCCTTTTGCTCATGTGACCACTCCGGCAGTATAGCACGACCTTCGCAGGTTTATCTCTGGGAAGTTTGCCCTGATTTTCCTGAATGCGATTAAACGGAATAAAGGCATCCGTTCCGGGAATCTCGCCTGCGTACGGAATATGAACGTTGATCAGGGTGACATCCGGATCATCCGTGAGTTTGGCTACCTCGTCAATCGAAAAAGTTTTATACCCGGTTGCCTGGTCGCGGGACATATTATTTTCAGTCCGCTTCGATTTGTCCTGTATATATGGCGTAATATCCGAGGCCCCGCTGATGCCGTATCCGGCGGCTTTCACTGCTTCGGTCATCTGCGCAATAGTCACCTTCGATGAATCGAATACGACCACCGCATTGTCCTCACTCAGTGAGACTTTCGCATTTTCAACGCCATCTAAACCTTCAAGTGCAGACCGCACTTTTACCTGGCAGGAGTGTCAGGTCATCCCTGTGACGTCAAGTGTAACTTCACTCAGCGCGGATGTTGCATCCGATCCTTGTTGTGCCACTGCCAATTGCGATCCCCCAATTGTCAGCAGAATGCCGAAGAACAGCATCGATACGATCCAGTGTATTTTGATGTTCATTTCAGGCTTCCTTTCGTTTTATTCTATGACGACACATATACAGAAATTATTGTCAACCCTTAAACCCGAATCACCCACAACGCTTTTTGCTTCCCTGATGTCCATGATCGTTTTCCCTCTTGTTCTTGTTTAATGTCATCGTTTTTGTGCAATAATCAAACCAGATCGGACACGCGGCATCGGGGATGATCGTGTGTCCCTGTTATATAGGTGTTTCACTATATTTGACGCTGGCGAGTGGTGTCCAAGTCTCTGGTCCACTGTAGAATAATCCACACCCGTCCGGAGAAAACTCTACATTCAGTATCCAACCCTTTCGGGATACCCGCTGGTCATGGAGTGACATTCATGGAGCTTCCAATCCATACCCCCTGTTCACTGGTTCATCCTGATATGGGACCTGCATCTTGCATATCTATTCCCAACAATGACAGGTTCGCCCCGGTTATGTGTAGAATTTTCACCAGCCGGAGCCGGTAGCGGAACGATCGCTTTCATTCCACTGGACACAATTCTCCCCCGGATAAACCGCAGTATTATCCGTGTTCCCGTCCAGGTTGACATCTGTGAGAATAAGTCTCAATTACATGTGCACAATTATTGCACAATCTCCTGAAACGACAAGGCGAACTAGGTGGAGAAGAATTCATGATCGAAGCAGCCGGAATTACACTCCGGGAATCCATCGAGGCTATTCTGGTGATCTTCATTATGGTCGCCTACCTGAAGAAGACTTCCGCCGCCCACAAGAAGAAATATGTCTACTCGGGCGCCCTAATGGCGGTCGGGGCCAGCATTGCCCTGGCGCTGATCCTGTCTGGCATCGGGATCAACCCCGAAAACGAATTTGTGGAGGGCATCCTGTTCTTCACCGCCGGTATTCTGGTCGCCGGCCTGACTCTCTGGATGATGCGCCACGCTAGACATTTCAAAAGTGAAATCGAGAATCAGCTGGGGAAAGCCAGCAGCACCCTCGCGCTATTCGGCATTGCGTTCATTATGGTGTTTCGCGAGGGGGCCGAAACGGTGATTTTCCTGCAAAGCCTGTTGCTGCGCGGTACCAGTCCGGCGGAAAGCTTTCTCGGGGGCGTGCTCGGTATCGGCCTGGCCGTCCTGTTCGGCGGAGTCTTCCTCCGGGGTACCGCCAAAATCAACCTCCGCCGGTTTTTCCGGGTCACGGCGGCTATCCTGATCGTCCTGGCCATCGAGCTCGTCGCCAATGGATTTCACGAATTCTTTGAGCTCCGGGTGCTGCCGTCCACCGAATCCCTTATGACGGTGGTGGGATTTCTGGCCAAGGATTCCACAGGGGCCAGCATCATCGCACTGATGCTCCTGGCGATTGCGGGCACCGTGTTGTATGACCTGATTCAGGCCTCGGGGCCACAGGTTACCAATCTCTCGCCTGCCGAGCGGCGGAAGGCGAAGTATGATTTTCTAAAGGAAAAATACATGAAAGTCGGACTGGCTTCCGTCATTACCGCACTCATGGTCACGCTGCTTACTCCCGCTATCATCGCCTCCGATGTGGCCGTTCCGACTCCGGTATCTATCCAGGCGGAACACGAGGTATTGACCATACCTGTCACCCGGCAAGACGGACTGCACCGATACGCGTTTGACGACAAGCGGGTGATGGTTGCCGTGCAGGACAGCCAACCGCATGTCGCACTGGATTATTGTTATATCTGCCCGCCCAGTGGTTATGGCTATGACGGAGAAAGACTCGTGTGCCTGAACTGTGCCGCACCCATCGAAATCAGCACTGTTGGGAATCCCGGCGGATGCAACCCCCGGGTACTGGAGTACGAAATTGGTGACGATTCTGTCCACGTTTCCGTCGAAGCGGTCGAGATCGCCTGGGGGAAATAGATGCTCGGATTTATCTTTCGCATTGCCAGGAGGGCCGCCGTGGTCAAGCGCTCCCGATTTCTGGCGCTCACCTTGACCATTACCGCAGCTTCCGTGCTGCTGGTCATCCTCTCAGCGTTGTATCTGAATGCCGAATCTCAATTGAGTTACGACCTGAGCGGAGTCCCCAACATGGTTGTCGAACCGGAATCGGACCTCGCTGAGAATACGCGATTATCCCCGGATGATGTCAAAGCGCTCAAGTCCGAAGCGCATTTCTGGCGGAATAATGTGATTACGGCCACACCCCTTTTGGAAGCGGAAGCTGTCTCCAGCGGCAACGTTGTCCGGATTGCAGGTACATGGTACCGCCGACAGATCAGTGTCGGAAATGAACACTATACCTTCGGGTTGCTCACCTTCCAGGGATGGGAG
>Ga0207797_1003302_pt1 | contig 10815 bp, 11 predicted proteins | sample PRCRCaboRojoPR_6_FD_187275 | JGI IMG/M metagenome (GOLD analysis project Ga0207797, IMG submission 187275) | Marine sediment microbial community from Cabo Rojo, Puerto Rico - PR CR 10% Liquid 1 (SPAdes) | ecosystem: Environmental > Aquatic > Marine > Coastal > Sediment | place: Cabo Rojo, Puerto... | reverse complement strand
TGGGCTTCTCGAACGAGGTCGTGCTCCACAAAGAGGCCGCCCACACCTTCGCCTGGGCCGATCGCTTTCTGGTGCGCGTCCTCCGCGGTGTTTTCGGCAACAACGCGCCGGGCGGGTAGCGGAACGCGGGCGGAGGTGCAGAGGGAAAAGAGCGGGCCACTTCGCATGCGCTCGCGCTTACTCCGCCGCATCGAGGATCGTCCGCAGCCGGTCGATGGGAATCGCCTCGGTGACGTGCCCGTCGCGGCCGCGGACGGTGGTGGCCGTCGTCAGAGCGTTGTACACCGCCTCCTCGACCGCTTCCACGGTGGCCAGAAAAAGTGGACTCATGGCGGCATTGGGGCGGAGGGTGTCGGTGCGCGACGCGCGGCCCGAGCGGCGGTTCTGGGTCGAAAAGGCAATCACGAAATCTCCGGAGCCGTTGCTCATGAAGCTGCCTGTACGCGCGAGTCCCTGAACGGCACGTTTCGCCATGCGCTCCAGATTTCGCGGCGAGATCGGGGCGTCGGTGGCGAGCACGACCATGCAGGATCCGTCGTCGTGCGTTGCGTCGTCCGAGCCGGAAGCGCCCGATTCGAGCACGTCGCGATACGCGTAGCGACCGAGCTTCTCGCCCACTCGAACGCCGTCGATGCGGAGGATGCCGCCGTAGTTGGCCTGCACGAGGGCGCCGACCGTCGCGCCGCCGAGGGCGTCCGGCAGGCGCCGTGAGCTGGTGCCGATGCCGCCCTTCCAGCCGAGGGCGCGGGTGCCCGTGCCGGCGCCGACGCTCCCCTCCGCGACCGGCCCGTCCGCCGCGCTGTCGATGGCCGCCACCACGTCGCGGGGCGTCACGTGCTGCCCGCGGATGTCGTTGAGGTACCCGTCGTTCGTTTCGCCCACCACCGCGTTCACCGAGCGCACGTCTGCGTTGCCGGGCTGCTCCAGCGTCCACCGCACCACGCTCTCCACGGCCGTGCCGACGCTCAGCGTGTTCGTCAGCACGATCGGCGTTTCGAGGGTGCCCAGCTCCTGCACCTGCAGAAATCCGGCGGCTTTTCCGAAGCCGTTGCCCACGTAGACCGCCGCCGGCACCTTCTGCTGATAGAGCGTGTCCGCGTGCGGACGGACAGCCGTCACGCCGGTGCGCACCGAGTCGCCGGTCCGCAGGGTTTGGTGCCCGACGCGGACCCCCGGAACGTCGGTGATCGCGTTCAGCGTGCCCGGTGGCAGCACCCCGGGCGAGACCCCGAGGTCGCGAATGCGGGGCCGGTCGGGTTGTGCGAGGGCAGTCAGGGGAAAGAGCACGGCGAGAATCGGCAGGAGGAAGCGGAGCGGCATGGCACAAGGGAGCAGGCAAAGAGGCGGTGCACGTCGCAAGGTGCGCAGCGAGCAGGGGACGTGCAAGCGCGCGACGCATCGCCCGACGCGGCCTGCTCCGGTGCGGTCGCCGGCTGCGGGGATCCGTCACACAATTTATTATCGCCGTGTTATTCTTTTGTGATAACACGGACCGGGGGCGAAGGTAGGATGAAGTAGCCAAACGAAGCGGACGGCGCCGACGCCGCACGCATCGTCCCTCTTCTTTCATCGACCCCCGTGCCCGCCATGGAAATGCCCTATCAGCCGTGCAACGCCGACGAGAATCCGGACGTGGAGGCTCTGAAGAATGGAAACGAGCGCGCCTTTCGCTGCTTGTTTGAGCAGGAGAAAGAGCGCCTCAGTCGGTTCGTTACGAAGATCGTCGACGACCGCGACGAGGCCGAGAACATCGTGCAGGAGACGTTTGCGGAGGCCTACCGGCAGATGGACCGGTTTCGCGGGGAGTCGAAGGTGTCAACGTGGCTCTTCTCGATTGCCCGCCACCTTGCCTACGGGCACCTGCGCAAGTCGAAGCGGCACAACTACCTGGAGCACGAAACCATTGAGTTTCTGGAGGCCGACCAGGACGGCGACGCCCCGAGCGAGACGCAGGAGGTCGTCGAGACCGAGGAGCGGCGGCGCATCGTGCACGACGCGATGGACGACCTGCCGGATCACTACCGCCGCGTGGTGCAGCTTCGCGACCTTGAGGAGCAGTCAACCGCCGAGGCCGCCAAGGAACTGGGACTGACGGAGGTCAACGTCCGCGTGCGCCTGCACCGGGCTCGCAAACAACTCAAGGATCATCTTTGCGACCGCATGGAGTGCTAACCGGCCGGCGTCGTGTCTGGGCCATCGAACGCCGAACGAGCGGCCCGCTACGCTCGCTCGATGGCTCCCGCCTCCCATCCTTCTGTGAACACCCGGCTCTCTGGGACGCCCCGGTCCTGGAGAGCCGTTTCTGTGTCGACGACCATGGCCGGCACGCCGCAGAGGTACACGTGCGGCTGCTCCAGCCGGGGCAGGACGTCGTCGAGGTGATCTTGCACGTATCCGGTGCGACCGGGCCACGTTTCGCGAGAAAGCACGTAGTGGACCGACAGGGCGGCATGGTCGGCCGCGAGCTGATCCAGCGTCTCCCGGTACATGAGGGTCGACTGCGAGCGCTCGCCGAACACGAAAGCGGCCCGGCCGCCTCCGGTTGCCAGGTACTGCTTCAGCATCGCCATCATCGGCGTGATGCCGGTTCCGGTGGACAGAAACAGCACGTCGCGACTCAGGTCGCGCAGGTGGAGACTTCCGGAGGGGGCGGTGAGTTGTACCCTGTCGCCCACGGAGCGCGCGTGCATCCACGTCGAGCAGGTCCCGTCCTCGTATCGCTTGATGGCCAGCACGAGCCGGTTCGTACCGGGCCGGTTCACCGGCGAGTAGGACCGGTGCACGAGACCGTCGGCCTCGGACTCGTACGCAACGCCTACGTGGTGACCGGGCCGGTGGTCGAAAACGTGGTCGTCGGCCTCCAGGACAAACTGGGACACTGCCGAGGTCATCGGATGCTTGGAGACGAGCGTCGTATCAAGCGTGTCGAGAATCATAGAGCCGGAGGGGCGAACACAAAGACAGCGACGGCACTTGCGCGTCGGGGCTTGTGGTTCAAGTGCCTGTTCTGTAGCATAACGATCGCATAATCCCGAGGACTCAAGGCAATCGTCACGCTTCCGTGAGAGTGTCCCACCACTCTCCGGGCCTTGGTCATGGATCCGGACAGAACTGCTCCCGGGACCCTTGTTCCAGGAATGAACAGCAGAATGGGCGAAGGTCCAGGACTGATTTTTATGCTTCCGACGTCGGTACGGATCTGCATTTGGTGCATTCTTGGGGGCCTGCTGGGACTCTGCGTGTCGCGTCCTGCGACGGCCCAGTTTGACCCCGACCCGTCGGCCTCGCGTCCTGTGGAGGCCCGCACGAACCTGTTTGCCACGCTCGACCTCGCCGCCTCGGCCGATGCCCTGCGCGCCGATCTGCCGGGCGACTGGACGCTCGTGGATGCCGTGGTCCTGCGATACGGATCGCAGAACGTGCCCGTCCGCATTCAGCGGAGCGGTCCGGCCGCCTGGATCGTGCCGCGGCGCCCGCTGCGGGGCCCGCACGAGATCATTCTGCAGGTGGAAACAGGGACGGATCGCGGCGTGCACTCGTGGTCGCTGGCCCCGGCGAAGCAGCAAGGCCTGCGGTGGGACGTCGATCGTGCGCCGCGCATCACCCAGCGCATCACCCTTCACCCTTCGCCGCAGCCGGACGCCTCCAACCGCGTGCTTCCCTTCGGGGAGAGCCGCGCCCCGGTGCAGGTGACGCCCGGAACGCTGCCAGTGCTGGGCCGCGACGCCTCGTTCACCGCCGAGCTGTGGATGCGCACTACCGGACTCGACGAGGTCGTGCTGTCCACGTGGAGCGGAGACGAGCAGGACACCTATCCGCTCGAAGTCGTGGTGGACCCGAGCGGTCGCCTCCGTTCCTACTGCGGCCAACCGGGACGGCACCAAGCGCTCGTGTCGCAGACCCACGTGGCCGACGGGCGCTGGCATCATGTCGCCGTCGTGTACGCCGCTGCGCAGCAAACCCTTCGCCTGGTGGTTGATGGGGTCGCCGTGGACTCGCTGACCAACGTCTCCGTTCCGCCCGCCGGGTCGCGCCCTGCGCTCGCAGTGGGCGGGCGCGTCGAGGCGATGCGCCAGGCCGAAGCGCCGGCGTACACCCGGTTCTCGGGGGCGGTCGATGAGGTGCGGGTTTGGCGCACCGCGCGATCTGTGCCGGCCATCCGGCAGGCCATGCGCCGTCCGTCCGCCGCCGGCGACCGCCTGGCCCTGCAACTGGAGTTCGACGACGACCGCGCTGCCGACCGCGTCGTGGACGGGTGGCCAGAGGGAGCGGAGCCCACCGCGTCCACCCTCTCGTTGCGCACCGCGCTGCAAGATCTTAAGGCCACCGCCGAGGGCTCCGACGTCCAACTGCGATGGTCCACCGACGCCCGTGACATCGAGGCGTTCGTGGTCGAGCGATCGAGCGACGGCACGGCGTTCGTCTCCCAGGCGACCCTCGACCCGCGCACGACCGCTCGCGCTCGGCGCGACGACGGCCCGCCAACGTTTACGTTCACCGACGAGAACGTGCCGGGACAGGTGGTCTTCTACCGGATCCGACAGGTCTACACCGATGGCGCCTCCCGCACGTCCGGCATCCTGAAGATGGGCCTGGGTCCTCCCTCTGTTCCCGACTCCGCAGTCCAGCTGCTGGGCAACTTTCCGAATCCGTTTACGGAAACCACCACCATTGCCTACGAAGTGAACGAGCGGGCGTCCATCACGCTCTCGGTCTGGAACCTGACCGGAAACCGCGTGGCCGATCTCGTCGACGACGTGCAGGCACCTGGTCGCTACGAGCATCGGTTTGACGCGTCCGACCTGCCGAGCGGAACCTATTTCGTGCGCCTGCAAACGCCCGACGGCATGCAGTCGCATCGCATGGTCGTGCTGAAATAGGCCGCCCTGCGTGTCCACGCGCCATGTTTCCTCGCCCCGGCGCCTTCTTTCTCCGGGCGTGGCGACGCCATTGTGCGCGCCCTGTCGACGATACCGACGCGGCGGCCCTTGGCATTTCTCTACCCATCGAGGGACGCATGGACGCGGTGCAGACCGCCGATTATTTCTCATGGGGCATTGGCGGTCGCGACAGCCGTGTGAAGAGGGAGACGGCCTTGTCAGACTGGCGCTCAACGGTGCGCTGTTGAGGACGAGCGTGGTCGATGCCACCCCGTTTATCGTCCTCTCATCCCTGTGTCTCTGCCCCGCAGCCTCCAGAGCCTTCGCGGCCTCCAGAGCCTCCCTTTACCGGTCGTTCGCGAAACAGCATTCCGAGTCCCGGGTGTTGTACCTCCGACACGACGTTTCGCTCGCTTCCAACCAACCGTGCTTGCATCATGGATCTGACCTATTTCGGGCACTCGACCTTTCAGATCGAAACCGACGACACGACGCTTCTTTTCGACCCCTTCTTTGCGGACAACCCCCATACGGAAACCACGCCTGACGATCTCGACCCGGACGTCATTTTTGTTTCGCACGCCCACTTCGATCACTACGCCGACGTGCAGGCGTTTGCGGGCGAGGGCGGACCGATGATCGTGAGCAACTTCGAGATCATCTCCCGGATCGGCGAAGACTACGACCATGAGAACGTGCACCCGCTCAACGAAGGCGGCATGCTCGATTTCGATTGGGGCACCGTCGAGGCCGTGCACGCCCGGCACACCTCGTCCTTTCCCGACGGTTCGTACGGGGGCGTGCCGGAAGGCTTCGTCATCGATCTGGACGACGCGACGGTTTACTTCGCGGGGGACACGGCGCCCTTCGCCGAGATGGAGTGGATCGGTGAGACCTACGACGTCGATGTGATGCTCGCCCCGGTGGGCGATGTCGTCACCATGGGCGTGGACGGGGCGATCCATGCGGCCGAGATGGTGGATACGTCCACCGTCATTCCCATCCACTACAACACGTTCCCTTTCATCGAGGTCGATCTGGACGAGGTCGAAGCCGCGTTTGAAGACGAAGGCTTTGCGTGCCGGGTGATGGCGTTCGACTCCACGGCCTCGTTCTGAACCCCCCTCTCGTCTCCTCGATGCGGAACGCCCGAAGCGGACGACGACCGGTTCGCCATGGGGCGCCGAAACGCGATGGAGGATGGAGGTCCGCGTCTGATTGGCGCATGCGACACTCCATCCTCCATCTCTTATGCCCATTGCCGCGGAGTGCGAGAGTGCGCTCCCCGATCGCCTGCTGACCCTCGACGCATCCCTGTGACTGAACTCGGCATTCTATCGGACACCCACGGCCACTTCCATCCGAATTTGCTCGACGTGCTGGAGGGCGTCGACCGGATTCTGCATGCCGGTGACATCGGAGATCTGTCCATCCTCGACGCCCTGGAGACGATCGCCCCGGTCGCAGCGGTGTTCGGAAACGTAGACGGATGGGACATCCGCCATCGCACCGACGAGCACCAGCGGCTGACGGTGGAAGGCCTGAACGTGTGGATGACGCACATCGCCGGGCGGCCCGGTGCGTGGCAGCAGGGCATGAGGCAGAAGCTGGCCGACGACACGCCGGACGTCTTCATCTGCGGCCACAGCCACATTCTGCGCGTCGAGCGGGTCGAGGCCCTCGGCAACATGCTCTACGTGAACCCCGGGGCGGCCGGCCGCCAGGGATTCCATCAAAAGAAAACCTGCCTGCGTCTGACGCTGGAAGAGGGCACGGCCCGGTCGGTGGACGTCGTCCATCTCGATGGCTGAGGCCCGCGCCGCAGGCGCACCGCAGGCGCATGCGGTCAGGCCTCCGAGTCGTGCCCGGTGCTGTCGCGTTGCATCTCCCGCTGGCGCATCGGCATGGCATCGATTTGGTCGAAGAGCGCCCGCACGGACACCGCCCCCACCTCGCGCCGCTTTTCGGTGCCGTCCTTGCCCACGAGAATGACCCGTACGGCGTCGATCGGCACGTCGAACCGGTCGCGCAGGCGGCGGACGGCGGCCTCGGTGATGGGTCGCCCGTTTGCGCGGGCTGACGCATAGAACCGGCTCGTACCGTCTGCGACGATGGTCAGGATGCGCAGGTCGCGGTCCTGCCCCCCCGCGTCGTGCGCGGCGAGCGCCTTCATCTGGGCGTCCAGCGCGTCGTGCGACGCCGACGGGGCAAACACGAACAGCAGGCGATGCGCCCAGCGATGCGTGCCGAGACGAACGTCCACGGAGTCGGGGGGAGGGGCAGCCATGGCGAGCGGCGCGACAGCGAGAAGAAGAGCGAGGCTGAAGAGAAAACGCATCCTGTCGGGGCGGCGAACCAAGAAAGGAGGAGCACGGGATCACGTCGCATCCACCGATTCGGCATCGGGGTCCAACCGGCCGGGATTATTCGTCGCCATCCTCACAATTGGTGGCGTGCGGGGCGTCTCCGGCGGTCGGAGCTACGACTGCTCAGAACCGGAGCGCCACGCCGAACTGCGGCTGCAGGAGCGTCGTCGTGGAACGGCGCACATCGAGTTCGCTGGCGTCCAGCCGCCCGTTTTCGTTGTCGTCGGTGAGGTTGCCCTCGGCGAGGTACTCGGCTTCCTGGCCGACGAGGTACTGCACGCCGAGGTGCAGGCTCACGTCCCGCAGGTCGCCGTCGGCGGCGCCCTGGTAGACGCGAAGGGCGAGTCCGGCCCCGGCGCCGCCGCTGAACGCGAAGTCGTCGAAGTTCGTGGTGCTCGCAATGGGCTCGCCGCGGCGGTCGCGGTCGTCGTCGCGGACGTCGGTTTCCGTAAACAGATACTTGAAGCCAACGAGTCCGTCCAGGTAGGGCCGCAGCAGGCCGTCGTTCGGCTGGAGGCGCAGGGCGAGATGCGGCTGCACAATGCTGTTGGTTGTGACGACGTCGACGGCGACGCGCGGCCCCACGGTGCTACTGAAAGGGACGGTGTCGCGGCTGCGTCCGTACACGAGAACGTTGAGGTCGAGCCCGAGCACGACCGGCGAGGTTCCAAACCGGACGCCGGCAAAGAGGCTTCCGCCGAAGCCGGGGTCCTCGATGTTGTCCTGAAACGCGCCCGTCGGCACACCGACGGTGAAGCTGAGACTGCCTTCGCCCGAGTACCGGGGCGGCGGCGCAGTCGGCTGCGCGGAGGCCCACTGCGGAAGGAGCAGGACAAGGCCGATGCAGGCGAGGCGATGAATCCAAGGCATGAGCAGGCGCGAGGGGAAGGCGAGAAGGGAGGACGGGCTTGTTTGACGAAGCCGCCGAGCGGGGCGGCTTCGTCACACACCGCACACAACGAGGCAGGCGCCCAAACCGATACAAGGGCTCCGGCTCTGAACGGAAATTTCGCCTGGGGCCCGCAGCTACTCCGGGCGTGAGCGGACGGACGACGCGCCCGGCTTGCCGGTCTCGGGGTCGGTCTCTGCAAATCGGTTGGCGTCGAACAGCGACAGAGAGGCGGGCGCTCGATCGCCGCACAGCAAAGCGGCCAGAAGGCGGCCCATGTGGAAGCCATAGCCCATGCCATGGCCTGTGAACCCGGTGGCGAAAAGGCCGCGGGGATGCTCCGGCACCGTCCCGACCACCGGTCGGCCGTCGGGCGAGAAGCCCATGGTGCCGCTCCAGCGCTGCCGGATGGGGAGCGAGCGCGTCCACGGAAAGTGGGTGTGCAGGTAGCGCTCGATGGTGTTCTGCACCGCGGGGGTGGTGCGGTCTTCGTAGCCCACCTCGGCGCGGCGGTGGCGGTGCCGCCCGCCTCCGACGAGCACGTCGCCGCGCGAGAGCTGGCGGATGTAGTAGTGCCCGTCGTGCGAATAGGCCGGAACGGGAATGGCGCGGTCCTCGGCGGGGGCCGTGGCAAGCATCTGGGCGCGGACGGGCCGGACGACGGCATCCAACGCGGGGACGAGTTTCGGCAGGTAGGCGCCGAGCGCCAGGACGATGCGGCGCGCCCGGAACCGGCGGTCGGGCGTGTGGAGCACGACCGCATCCTCGGTCCATGTAATCTGGCGGACGGGATGGTGCGGAAAGACATCGGCTTGGCTCTGCGCGGCCACGTGGCGCACCAGATGCAGCGGATCGACGACCGCGCCGCTCGTCACGTACAGGCTTCCGTGAAAGTCCGTGCCGTGCAGCCGGGCGTTCGTCTCCTCCGGCGACAGATAGACGACCGGCGCCCCGGCCGCCCGCAACTTGGGCACCGACGCCTGCAGGCGCTCGTCCTCGTCGGCGCTGCCGGCCACCGTGAGGCTGCCCTGCGGCGCCCAGCCGAACGCACTGCCGTTCAGTTCCGAATCCAGCAGTTCGCGGTTCGCACGGGTGAAGTGCCAGAGGTTCCGCGCCGTGTGTTCTCCGTAGCGCTCAATGTCGGACAGGTAGTCGGTGTGCGTGCCTTGCAGGATGAAGCCGGCGTTGCGACCGCTGGCAGCCGCACCGAGCGTGCGGGCCTCCACGATCGCCACGCGGCCGGCGTTGCGGCGGTGCAACCAGTAGGCGGTCGAGCAGCCCACGATGCCGCCTCCCACGACGACCACGTCGTAGGTGGCCTCCCGAGTTCGGTGCGCTTCGTGCCAGAAGGAACGCGTCATGTCCGCGGGGGCTGCGATGAAAACCAACGGAGAAGACTCAACGGATCGCTTGCCTCAAAGGTGCACCGGGACCGGCGGGAGAACGCAAAAGCGTCGTAGAAACCCGGACGTCCCGAAGGCAGCAGGCGAACTACGTCCGGAGGGCGTCTCGGAGGGTGCGGGCCGCATCGGCGGCGGCCTCGGCATAGTCGGCGTCCTCGGACGCAAACAGGATGCTGCGGCTAGAGTTGACGAGGACGAGCCCGTCGTCGGTCGCCGCGGCGTCCATCACCGCGGCCGGTGATCCGCCCTGCGCGCCGACGCCGGGAATCAGAAAGGGGAGCGTGGGGCACGCCTCCCGCAGCTCCGTGAGCGCATCGGGCGCCGTCGCGCCGACGACGAGTCCGCCGCTTCCCGGCGCCTCGGCCGACCAGGCGGCCACCTTCCGCGCCACGTGCAAGTAGAGCGGCGTGTCGTCGCAGGTGCACGCCTCCTGCACGTCGGCGGCGCCTTCGTTGGACGTACGCGCCAGGACAAACGCGGCCCTGCCCTCGCGCCCGAGAAACGGACGCACGGCGTCGCGTCCCATGTACGGCGCCACCGTGCAAGCATCCGCCCCGAGCGCGTCGAAGAGCGACTCGGCGTAGAAACGGGCCGAATTGCCAATGTCGCCCCGCTTGGCATCGGCAATCACGAGGCAGTCGTCCGGAATGTGCGCGACCACGTCGTGCAGAACCCGCCCGCCGGCCGGTCCCAGCGCCTCGAAGAAGGCCGCGTTCGGCTTGAAGGCGCAGGCGTACGATGCCGTCGCATCGATGATTGCACGGCAGAACTGCAGAACGGCATCGGGCAGCGAGCGATCGCCGCGCCGCGCCGAGGGGATGCGCGCCGGATCCGGATCGAGCCCGACGCACAGGGCGGTTCCTTTCGACTGCTGAATGCGGCGGAGGCGGCCGATAAACGAAGCGGGCATGACCGAGACAGGTGAAGCGTGAAGGCCGAGTGCGACGCGCAACCTACGATCCACCACGCGGAAAGTCGATGCCCCTTTACGACGCGGGATCGGTGAGCGATGTGAGCGCGAATTCCTCCCGCACCGTCCCAGATCCAAGCACCGTCCCATCCGGATCGCGCATCTCCAGGGAGCCGGTCACGACGCGGCGGACGAGTCCTTTCTTCGTCACGTACTCCGTAGACTGAAACGACGGCGCCCACTCGGGCAGGGTCGACTCGGCGAGAACGGCTTCAAAAGCTCCGGCGGCGTCCTGGGGCGAGCGAACCTGCGCGGACGCCGGCCGAAGCAATCCAACGGCGGGTGCCGCCCGGCATTCTGGTAGGCA
>Ga0207797_1003301_pt1 | contig 10816 bp, 8 predicted proteins | sample PRCRCaboRojoPR_6_FD_187275 | JGI IMG/M metagenome (GOLD analysis project Ga0207797, IMG submission 187275) | Marine sediment microbial community from Cabo Rojo, Puerto Rico - PR CR 10% Liquid 1 (SPAdes) | ecosystem: Environmental > Aquatic > Marine > Coastal > Sediment | place: Cabo Rojo, Puerto... | reverse complement strand
TAAATGTTAATCCTGTGAATTTAATTGGTTGGGTGAAGCTTGTAGAATACAGAGCAAAAAAGGAAAAGGTCGATACCTTTAACAAAGAAAAAAGAAAAAAACTGATCAAAAAACTGATTGATATTATTAATGAGAATTCGAATACCCAACAAAGAATTAAAGAAACCTTATTATCCTTTGGAATTGTAATGATATACCAGGAGAAAGGGGAGAAAACCCCTGTTGATGGCATCAGTTTTTGGAGAGGACAAAATCCGGCAATAGGTATGACCTTGCGCCACAAACGCATAGATAATTTTACTTTTACGCTTTTTCATGAGTTGGGACACATTTTTAAACATCTGTTGGCAGATAGAAAAGCAGAATTTATCGATCTTAAAGAAGATTTAATATCTCAAACCAGAAAGAAAGATGAGGAGAACGAGGCAAATAAATTTGCACAGGAAAGTCTGATTCCTCAAGACAAATGGAATCAATTTTTTTATCATACCAGTAATTTTACTGATGTAAAAATTAAAAACTTTGCCAGGAAAGTAAATATTCATCCTGCAATAGTTCATGGTAGGTTTTGTTTTGAAACCAATAATTATAACCGAAGGACACAAATTGATTACTCCATAAAATAGGTCTTTGTATAATAAATGAACAAACTTTTCCATACCTGGCTCAAAAACGAATTCCCACAAAATTACATTCTCAGGAAGCCCCTGGCCGGAAGCCTGATCATTGCCCTGTTCTTATTCATTTTTATCATTCTCTATAAACCCTTAAACGCCCATGAATCTATGGGCCTAAGTTATACCGCAACAATGGCCATATACTGCCTGATTGCTGCTGCCGCTGCTTTTAGCTTTGTCAAGCTTATCAAACATATCGGGATTTTCTCTGAAAAAAGCAAATGGACCTTCGCGAAAGAGGTTACCTCAATTTTATTAATTCTACTGGGCCTTGGACTGGTTATCTACCTGGCAGGTTTTCTGCTCGAACCACCGGCAAACAGATGGAACCTGCCCACCTTGCTTGATTCATTAACGCGTGCCTTTCTGATCGGGATCATCCCGGTTACTTTTTTTACAGCGCTCTCCTATCATCAATGGCTTAACCAGCACACCTACACATACCGGACTAACAAGGAGGGGGATGCCGAAGCATTCCCGGAGGAGATGATTCATATACAATCCAGGCTGAAAAAAGAAAAGCTGAGCTTCTACCCTTCCCAATTTTTGTTTGCCGAATCAGACAGCAATTATGTAAATTTTTATCTCACCCTCGAGGAACAGGTCAAAAAGAAAGTTATCCGCAATTCGATTGGGGATATTGAAAAACAATTGGATAATATACCCTATATTTTCAGAACACACCGGGCGTTCCTGGTCAACCTGAAAAAAATCCGCAGGAAAAAAGGAAATTCCGCCGGTTACCGGTTAAAACTCGAAAATACTGAAGCATCCATACCTGTCGCCCGGCAAAAGGTCAAAGAATTTGACCAACAAATCGACCGGTTTCATTCCTGAGGTCCTTACCATTCATACCAAAATATTTCCATTCGTAACAAACTGCATCGGCCGGGACAAAAAAATTTGTCACCGGTAACAAAACCTTTCCATGTATCCCGGAAAATTGCTTTATAACGGGATGTTCACATTCTTTGCAATGGAAGAAATGTGAAACTTAAAATCAAAAAACATGAATGGAATTTCAAAAAAAACAACGATGCTGCTTTGTGGCAGTCTGCTGAGTATCCTTGCATATGGCCAGCAAACAAAACGCATAGAAGGTATAGTAAAAAGCCAGGCAACCGGTGAGGGCATACCCTATGCCACCATAGCTTTATACCAGGTGCAGGATTCAAGCCTGATAACGGGTACCACGAGCGACTTTGATGGTGAATGGAACCTCAAGGCAAAAGATAAAGGAAATTATTATCTCAGAATCAGCCATACGAGTTATAAACCTCTAGAGGCAGATGTAAATCCTAACGGCAAGACATTGCATCATACCGGCACCTTTCTCCTGGAAGAAAAATCGGTGAGGCTTGAAAAACTCATTGTATATGGCGAGCGAATCAGGGCAAAAGATGAAAAAGGAAAGACCACCTTTTTTATGAACAAAAAAATACAGGCAGCTTCCTACTCCGGTCTGGATGCCATTAAGCATATTCCGGGAGTTCAGATAGATATGATGCAAAATGTTTCCCTGGCCGGCAGAGAGAAGATTGTTGTATTGGTTGATGATAAGGAAAGGGATATCAGCTATCTGAAGCAATTAAGCGCAGGGCAGATCGATAAGATTGAAGTGATGCAGGTGCCTGATGCAGGTTACGATGCGGATGTCGATGGGGCGATTAACGTGATATTGAAAGAGAAAAAAACGGGTGTTAACGGACAGATTTACGGGGAAATCCCAACTTCAAAATCGGAAGTTTACCTTTTTCCAAACTACAGCATCCATTATGGCACGAAAAAGTTCAATGTTTACACCTCGTATAATGGTGAATTGAGCAACTTCAACATCATCGAAAAAGATGTTCGCCGGTTGAACAGGGCCTCGGAAAACACCACCATCACTTCCGTCATGAATGTCCGCCAAAACAACTGGTCGCACCGATTCCATGCAGGTATGGATTATCATTTCAATGAAAAGAATCAGCTTAACTTCTATGGATATTTCAATCCCTATTCAAACGAACACGACGGTGATGTCATGCTGAAGACCAACGGAACAGCTATGGATAATGATTACTGGAGTGCCCGCAAAGCAGATACAGACATCAATTACCTGACTTTCGCTTCTCTCTATTACAAGCATTTGTTCAACAAAAGAAATGAAATCACAATGGATGCCAGCTATTACAATCTGAATGCCAGAAATACGACCGATTACACCACAGACAGTTCTACAATGACTTTTCCCGGAAGGATCGGCAATGCTTTACGGCCGGTTCAACATACGGGAATCATGAAAATCGACTACACTTCCAGGCTTAATGAGCAGTGGAATTTTGCCGCAGGTGTAAAGGGAACGCTCAGGCGAATGGAAGACAGGAATCAAAAGAGTTTTTCCTATCATGAAAATATCCTGGCTGGTTACGGTAAGATTTCGTTTACTGCTTCCCGCCTTTTTATAAGTGCAGGAACCCGCGTTGAAAAATCGGTCTCCGGCATGCCGGATCGGTTCGGTTACAACGATCTCGCATTGTTGCCTTCTGCCAATATAAACTACCAGCTAAACAGGAGACAAAACATAAAACTTACTTTCAGGCGGACGGTGCACCGGCCAAACATTTATCAGCTTAATCCGGCGGTTTCAGCAAACGACCCTTTTGCCATTCATAGCGGCAATCCTCGCCTGCAAAATGAATCCAGTGACGAAATATCGCTCACCTATTCGCTCAGATCAGCCCAAAATTATCTCTCGGGCCGGTTATTCTACAATAAGTCTTCCCATGTATTCAACGACCTGATGTTTGTGAACAATAACAATACTTTGGTCACAGAGGTGCGCAACATGGGAGGTTTTCACCGGTATGGGCTTCAATTTAAAGGTGCATTAAAACCCTTCAGTTTCTTATCAATGAATCCCTATTTCAGGATATATGAAATTGAAACCTTCACCAACAAGGTGTCGGAGCAATACAACATATTCCCGGTTCGTGATGTTGGGTATGAGTCGGGAATATCTGCGGTATTCAGCCTGAAACATGGCATTACCGCCTCAATGATGTTTCAGTACAACAGCCCTGAAGTCCGCATGCAAAAGGTTGCTTTTGAAGATGCGCTTTATTTTATGGGAATAGAGAAAAAGATCGGCAAAAATTTTCGTGCAGGGATCAAAACGGCCATTCCATTCAAGCGGAGTTTCACCTATTATGGGGAAGAGATAGAGGGAAAAAGCTTTTACAGGCATTCAGCAGGCAACATTCAGATGTCTTCTTTTCCGGTTTGGTTAAGGCTAAGCTACAGGTTTGCCTCGGGCAAAACAATTGAGCGTATCGACCGGGAAAAAGAGAAAGTGGAAGAATTGAGGGAAAAGGGATTTTAAGCAAAAGAATATATAGCTGAATCCCCAGATGTATACAATGGATCAATTGGATCTATGGACAAAACTATGGAAAGGCAATATAAAACAATGATGTATTCGGCTGAAGCAATCGCATATCGAGTTGAAGCATTGACAGTCAAATATGAAACAATTAAATGTCAGCCTGAAGCAATTACAGGTTGCACTGAAACAATGGCAGGTTGATATCGATCAATTAAGGGTTAAGATGAAGCAATCGAATCTTAAAGTGAATCATAGAAAGTTTAAGTTCTGTCAATAGGGGTAGGTTGATAATAAGAAAAATCTGAGAGGGGGGTAATGATTGTGGGTAGAGTTTCCTGCAACAGCTGGAGCTAACGGCGAGGGATGGAAGGAACCTTGAATAAGAAGAAAATTTTCTGTTGGGTAACCATGAGAAACTTTATTATAAGTCTTAACAAATCTACCCGGTTAGTTACCATTCCTTCACCCGTCCGGCCGATATGCCTGAAACTGTAGTTTATTATGAACCGAGCGTTATTTAATTTAGTCTGGGTTTTTAGATTTAGCTGTTACCGGTCAGACGGGTGGGGGGTACCTCTTATAATTTTCACCTCGATCCATTGTTTAAAAATTTGTGAACAAACATATTCCATTGTTGTAGTGAAGGTAAAATATAAAAATAGCTGGCTTATTTATAGTGTGGAAGAAGTAAAGGATATAAACAGCAGTAAAGTTTTTGCATAAACGATATCACTGAAAAGGTAACCCTATGAAAGGCATACAATCTGTAAAAAATCAATTAGCTGCTCATCAACTGCACAGACCCACGATCTATGCCCGTCGTTTCAATCTGGTTTTTACACTTTCTCCACTCCACAAAGTGTTCGGGCTGCTTGGCTTGCTTCTACTTTCTTGCAGCCTCGTCAGCTGCAAGACAGGCAAAGACGAAGGTAATGAGACAAGTGCTCCACCAGTTGTAAAGGTGACGGCCGTGGACTACGCCTTCGCAGCGCCAGACACCATTCCGGCAGGCTGGGTCACTTTCCGAATGCCAAACAAGGGCACGGAGAGTCACCATTTCCATCTTGACCGACTTCCTGAGGGTCGGACTTTTCCCGAATGGCGCGAGGCCTTTGATGAACCTGCGGATTCTATCATGCAGCTTGTCGCCGAAGGCAAAATCGATTCGGCAAAGGCCGGGGAAGCGATTGAACGGGTAACACCTGACTGGGCGGCCCTGGGAGACAGGGGTAAAATTCAAACGCAGGGAGGCGTGGGACTAGTGGCCCCGGGGCACACGGGTCAGGCTACCCACAAAGTCGAGCCGGGCCACTATGTGATGATCTGCGTCATAGATGCCCCGAGTGGCCGGATACATGCCTCACTTGGAATGGTATCCGGTCTCGTCGCAGTTGACTCATCGGTAGGGCAATCTCCCCCATCACCAGACGTAACGGTTCAGGCAGAACAACGGTCGATTCGAATGAAAATGGGCCTTAAGACTGGAAAGCAGACCATAGGTTTCCGTGTGGAAGAAGTTCCTGAGGAGCTTAAGGGCGGAACGGATGGGTACTACGGTGTGTGGCTAACCCGACTCAATGATACAACCGGAAAGCAGGAAATTTCGGAGTGGGATTACCAAAATCCAACGCCCTATGAAAGTCTCGGCGGCTTTGAGTATCTTCCTCCCAACCAGACTGCTTATATGACGGCCGATTTAAAATCAGGCCGCTATGCCTGGATCTGGTTTTACCAAGGCATGGACCTGCTTGGAGAAGACCAACCACTTATAAAGGAGTTTACCGTCAAGTAACCCTGGCAACGAAAACGGACCTAAACAGCCTGATCAAGCCAATGGTACTCCTTGAGTTCCTGTAATTCACCAGGCACACATAATTCTCTATCTATAAAATTAGAAACTGTAGTGATTTCGAAGTCGTTTCTTTTAAATTGATTCTCCATTTTAACTGCTTTTTGCTCTTCTAAAATTATAAAGGAATATATTATTTTCAGTATTTTTGAAAAACAAATGTAAAATGAGAATAATAAGGTGGAACCACCTGGCTAAAGAAGACTTCTATAACACCATTGAACTGCTGAGGTTTTGGAATTCTTCTCGGGATGATCAAAAGTTGAAATTATAAATATCCCACGCAGCGTTTTGTTCTTTCCCACCGTACGGACTATTAAAAGACCAATCCATCTAAATCATTTCCATTATGAAACCTTTCAAATCAATTCTATTCGCAATGCTTGCCGTGATGCCCATGTGCATGCAGGCACAGTATCGTTCTGACAGGCCCCTTGAGATGACCTTTGAGCAGTCGGACTTCTTTTTCAGTCCTTCATTCTTAAACCCGATGGGTGCCGAACATTTTCAATCTGCGTCGGTTTTGACCTCGGATCATCCGCTTATCGCACTTGAACGCAACCCGGCCAACCTTTCGGATTTCGACCGGGATACGCTTCCTTCCAATTTCATGTATATTGATTTCAGGAACAACCGGGAGATCGTTAAAAGCGGGTATCGCCATTATCCGGGGTATTATGCCGGCGGTATCTACAGGGGGTGGGGATATTATCATACCACCAGCAGGAGTGAATTAAACCCCCTGGTTAGTCTGGCTTATCTTACCAGGCTGCCGGTTTTAGACCGGTCATTAACCGTGGGCGCAACCTACCAGTTAATCAGCCAGGCTGAGGAATATTACGCCATTCCCCGTGACATTTACCGTTACCTCGCGGGAAAGGATGCCGAGGGGATAACATTCAACGGAACAAGCGACTACGATATAAAAGACCGATATTCCGCTTCAGACGATATGTATCATGAAGGGCACTCAATAAACGCTTTTCTCGGATGGGAGGTAAATCCTTCACTTAAAATAGGGATGAAAGCAGGAAGATTTATTTTCGGCCGTGAGGGCAGCCTTGGCACTGAGAATCTATGGAATCAGCGTATTGACTACCATTCCTACTGGAAATCGTACAAAGACCGGATGCAGGATTACGGTCACTGGGATTTTTCAGCGGGTCTGAAGTATTCATTTGATAATGAAAACACCCTGGGATTTTACCTGGGTTGGGTTAACGGAAATGTACTCCAGGATATGAACCAGGATGATGAATCGGTATCAAAAAACGGGGAAAGGGGAACCTCCAGTTGGAGTGATTATGAAAGCTGGTACACGTCGGACCAGAAATGGGACCACCATGGCAATACCATCTATTCGGGTCTGCAATGGAATAAAAACATCAGGGAAGATTTAAGTTTCAGGTTGATGTATAACTATTCCCGTTTGTTCCAGGACCTGGATCTCAATTCATCCATAAAAAGCGAATCGGAAAATGCATATCATTATGAGAGCACCGACTATCTACGTGAAGGCGAGGGCTATTCAGACATGCACGATCTCCGGAATGGGGGTGGTGACAGAACCATAAGCAAACATATGGTGAAATCGGCCATGAACTGGGATATCCTGGACAATCAAAGCCTGAATGTAGGAATCATACTGGGACAGCGGAAACAATCCACCAAAACATCCGAAAAAGTGGATGCCTTTTCGGAAACCTACAGGTATTATCACAGAATACGGGACGAAGAGGAGTATACCTCGGAAAGTTATTATAAAACCGTTGAAGATAAAACCATTCGGTGGAATTTTGATTCGAGGATGCGCACTTTACAGATTCCGATTATTTATGAATACGACATCAGCAAGAGCTTTGACCTGCTGGCAGGAGTAAACCGCACCATGAATTACTGGAAAATTGAAAATTCAACACTCGTCCTCTATGATTACAGGGAAAAAGTGAGAAATGACGAAAAGGAGGTTGAAGAAATGACAGGTGAAAGGATCACTGAGCCGGATGAACGCATTAGCAAGACATCTACACACTTTCTACTGGGGCTGACATTTTCACCTTCACCACTTTTTAGTGTGCAGTTACTTGCCTCGCCAGGATTTGAAAAACATTCACTGGTCGATGAGCAGCTCCATGGTACGCATTACTGGCTAAGTATGACTTTGAGGCCATAAATTGGGTGCGTTCCCAATTTCTTTCAATAGAACAAAAAATATCTTTCGGGATTATTTTGAATGCAACATCCTGTATCCTGCCAGATAAGCATTTGGGTATGCATCTAATTTAGAAGAACATTTGTTTTCAGGAAGGCAGGTTTTGATAGATTTGTACGTTATATACAATGGATTCGTCTGTCTAACCTATAGCTTTTGTTAAATCTGTAAAAAATCAATTCCTATGGAAAAGCAATATATATGTCCGAAATGCAATGGTCTGCTCAGGGTCGGAGAGAATATCGTATTTATGGCCAGGAATAAAAGGAAAAAACGTGGGCTTATCATGCTCCACTATGAGATAGGAAATTATACCTCCCATAAAAATCCGGATTTCAAAATTGAAATAGGGGAAAAAATCGAATTCTGTTGTCCCCTGTGCAGTAAAAGTTTAACTGCAGATATTGATAAGAATCTTACCCACATTTTACTGGAAGAGGATGGCAAGCTTTATGACATCTACTTCTCAAAAATAGCCGGTGAAAAAAGCACCTATGTAGTAAATGAGGAAGGGGTGACCCGTGCAGGGGAGCATTCTGACAGGTATACCTATTTTACCATGAAACATGAATACAAAAAATATCTGATACACTAAAAAGTTGCAGACGAAGAGGATATATTCCTAATTTTTCCAGATTAAAATTTATACCATTCCTATGGAATTAACCGGGAATGCTTCCAGCGCTTCTATGGTGACTTACCCCTTTACCTCCCTTCAGAAAGGAAGTGATCAGCCCGTACCAGGGTGAATGATTTTTGCTTAAGGGACAAGTAAAAGAAATAATATTTGATTTTTCCGGTAATTTTTATTTCTTTCATGCAGTTTAACCTACCAAAATAAAAATGGAACCGGATTCATTCAATGAAATCAACAAATCAAAGGCCGGATCACTGAACCGCAGGCAATTTATACAACGTGTTCTGGCCGGGACGGGAGGACTCATCTTCCTGAATCAATGTTCAAAAAGTCAAAAAACGCAGCCGAACATCCTTCTGATCATCTCGGATGACCAGGCATGGGGGGATTACGGATTTATGGGTCACAGAGCCATTGAAACGCCCCACCTGGACAGGCTGGCTTCGGAAAGCCAGGTGTATACACGGGGCTACGTAACAGCACCTCTTTGCGGACCTTCACTGGCATCCATTGTTACCGGGCTGTATCCACATCAGCATGGATACACCAGCAACGATCCGCCTGTTGTTGAAGAAGATACAGGATGGAACCCCAAGGGATGGCCGAAAGAACGCCGTCAGTTGAGGGAAGAGATGATCTCCAACGTGGATGCGCATCCAACCATACCGGAAAAACTGAAACAGCAGGATTACCTGAGTCTGCAAACAGGCAAATGGTGGCTGGGCAACTACCGGCGCGGCGGGTTCACCCATGGCATGACGCATGGAGATATGGATCGCGGAGGCAGGCATGGCGACGAAGGCCTGGACATCGGCCGGGAAACCATGCAGCCCGTTTATGATTTTATTGAGAACAGGGGCAATCATCCGTTCTTTACCTGGTATGCACCTTTTCTTCCCCATAGGCCTCATAATCCTCCGAAACGATTACTGGACAAATACCGGAAAAAGACAGACGATCTCCCCATTGCCAAATACTGGGCCAACTGTGAATGGTTTGACGAAACTTGCGGCACGCTATTAAATTACCTGGAGGAAAAAGGAATTGCAGACAACACGATGATACTCTATGTGTGCGATAATGGATGGATTCAGAAACCGGAGAGCAGTGGCTATGATGAAAGGTCCAAACGAACGCCCTATGAGGGTGGCATCCGGACGCCCATCATGGTGAAATGGCCTGGTCATACCAGAGCGGAGATGGACACCAATACCCCGGTAAGCAGCATCGACCTGGCACCAACCATACTGGAAGCATGCGGACTTGAAAAGACCGGGGAAATGCAGGGGATCAACCTGCTCAACAAAAAAGCACTCAGAAAAAGGAATGCCGCGTTTGGTGCTGCCTACACACACGATGCGGTGGATGTGAACAAACCCATATCCAGCCTTAAATATAGCTGGGTGGTTGCAGGTGAATGGAAGCTGATTTTGCCTTCAGGGAGGAACGACACAGGTACAACGCCTGAATTGTATCATGTAATGGAAGACCCGGATGAAACCAACAACCTGGCAACTTCAAGACCGGAAAAAGTAGAGGAATTAAAGGATCGAATCAGGGAATGGTGGAGTGAAGCCGTTCCGGAGTAAAATATGATATGTTCATGAAAAAAGCAGGTTTATTTCTTATTATCATCATAATTACACTATCTGGCTGTAAAATTCACGAGCTGGCCATAGACGGTCAAAAAGGCTATAAAATCGTTTACAGCGATGATGCCGATTCATTGGATAAGCGGGCTGCCCTGCAGCTTCAGCATTACCTGAAAGAAATGTCAAAAGCGAGGCTCCCGCTGGTCAAAGAAAGCAAATACAATGGCAACAGGGCTATCTTTATTGGCGCCACCGACTATGCCAGGAACCTGGATATTGATTTTGAAAGGCTAAGACAAGATGGATATGCTTTTAAAAAACATAACAACAATTTTGTCATGGCCGGTGGCACTGAAAAAGGAGCCCTTTACGGCGTTTACGACCTGCTTGAGCACATTGGCTTCAGGAAATATGCTCCCAACTCAACCCATATCCCGGAAGGGGACTCCATATCTTTCCAGGCAAACGATACGGTTGTTGTA
>Ga0207797_1003300_pt1 | contig 10821 bp, 8 predicted proteins | sample PRCRCaboRojoPR_6_FD_187275 | JGI IMG/M metagenome (GOLD analysis project Ga0207797, IMG submission 187275) | Marine sediment microbial community from Cabo Rojo, Puerto Rico - PR CR 10% Liquid 1 (SPAdes) | ecosystem: Environmental > Aquatic > Marine > Coastal > Sediment | place: Cabo Rojo, Puerto... | reverse complement strand
CGATCCGCCGGCGTCACCGTCGTCAGAGCTGTCGTCGCCCGAGTCGCCCGAGTCGCCCGATCCGTCCGAGTCGCCCGAGTCGTCACCGGTCGAACTGCCGTCGTTCGACCCGCCTCGCTCCGAGTCGGCGCCGCCGTCGTCACTCGAACTGGTGGCGTCGCCGTCGCCGTCGCCCGAACTCCCGGCGTCGGTGCCCTCGTCGGTCGATCCGCCGGAGTCGCCGGCCGCGGTGTCGTCAGTGTCGTCGGTACCGGAGCCACCGTCGTCCGACCCATCCGAGTCGTCGCCCGATCCGTCGGCGGCACCCGCGTCACCGGTGCTCACGGAACCGCCGTCCGAGGCGTCGCCGTCGCCGGTCGAATCGGAATCGGTGCCGGACGAGTCGTCGTCCGCGCCAGCGTCCGCTCCGTCGGAATCGGTGTCCGAATCGCCGCCGTCGGTATCGGTGTGGCTGGAATCGCCGTTGGCGTCGCCACCGTCGTCCGATTCTCCGCCGTCCGAACCGCCGGCGTCCGCGCCGGAGTCGCCGTCCGATCCGTCCCCGGCCACACCGTGGCCGGCGTCGGCGTCCCGCTCAGCGTCCGGCGCTCCGGGCGCCGGATCGTCGTCGGCCGTCTGCTCGGATCCGCCGCGGTCGCTTCGGTCGGTCGAGCCGTCGGCACGCGACCGGGACGACCGGTCCGAATCCGACGCGCCGTCGCCGGTCGCGGCACCGCCAGCCGCGCCGCCGGCCGCGAGGGAGTCGTTCCCCGGCGTGGCCGAATCGGCCACCGAGAGCGGCGCGGGCGGCACGACGACCGGTTCGATCACCGGGAGGTCGGACACGTCGACGGTGGCGTCGACGGCGCCGGCGTCGCTGAACACCGCGACGGTGTAGGCGCCGCCGAACGCGGCCGCGAACGTCAGCCAGCAGGCGACGACGACGGGCAGGAGGGCGCGACGCTCGGGGGTCATCGACTCGCCCCTCCCGATTCCGTGGCGGCCGGCGTGACGGACTCGGCGACCGACGGGACGCCGGGGCCGGGGTCGGTGTCGGCATCGGCGTCGGTCGTCGATTCGAGGTGCGGTTCGGCGCTCTCGTCCTCGACGGCCACTTCGGCCTCGGACGTCGGCACGTCGCAGGCGTACGTCACCGCGCCGTCGAGGACGACGTATCGGCTCCGGTCGTCGCGCAGGTCGCGCAGAACGGGGCGTCCGAGGGTCACGGCGATGGCCCACAGGTCGTCCGGCGACGCTACGTCGATGGCCGGCCCCGCCGAGCGGCCGTCGCCGATGCGAACCGCCGGTGCCGTCGCGAGTCGATCAGCAGTCGTCGCCGGATCGAAGGGAGCGAACAGTCGGAGGCCGACCGCGAGGGCGAACAGCGCCCCGACGGCGACGGCGAGGCTGACGGAGACGGTAGTCGGGCGTTGAATCGCCGCGTAGGCGGCGTAGACGGCGAAAGCGCCGAGCGCGACGCTCGTCAGCGTCAGATCCGCGGGCGTGACGACGACCTGATCGTCGAGGGGGGGATCGGTCGCCGTGGGCGTCGCGTCGGGCGCGTCGGTAGGCGTCGACTCGCTCGACGCCGCCGCGTCGCTGACGGCGGACTCCGACGCCTCGGAGCGTCCCGCGCGAAGCAGGCCGGCGACTTCGGAGACCACCAGCAGGCCGAGGGGAAGCACCACGAGGGCGACGAAGCCGGCTGGTGTCCCGACGAACTGGATCACGTGTCCGATCAGGGGAATCGTGAAGACGACGCGACCGATCACCCGGTCGGGCGTCACGGACGACAGATCGGCGTCCTCGTTCGCGTCACCCTTGGTGCGGAACGACGGCGGCCCGTCGGCCGGACGCTCGACGTCGATCACCCGGTGGGTGATCGGGATGGGGTCGCCCGCTCGTTGCTCGAACACGATCACGTCGCCGACGGCCACGTCACGGGCGGGGACGGAGTCGACGATGACCACGTCGCCCGGCGCGATGGCCGGCGTCATGCTCGCGGTCAGGACCACGTAACTCGCCTCGGCGCCGACGGTCGCGGGGACCGCGTACACGACGAAGGGGGCGATCAAGGCCAGCAAGACGACGACGAGCAAGGCTCGTCCGACCGTCTGAGGCTGGCGTAACTGCCGAATGTCGTAGTTCATCTGTCGTCTCCGTTCGCTCCGCGTGATTCGGGAAGGACGCTCCCGGTCGGTTCGTCGGCGGTCGGTTCGCGTGGCGGTGGCCCGCCACCGTCGCCACACGAGAGCGCGACGACGGCGTCGAAGGTGCCCGTCGCCTCGTTCCAGTCGTCGAGTTTGATGCCGTCGCCGTCGCAGGCACAGCGAGCGAAACGCTGGGGCACGTCGAGGAGCGTCCCGCCCGTCGAGGAGACGGTGACCGTCGTCGCGTCGTCGAATTCGACGCGGCGGAACTCCGGCCCGGCCTTGACGACGACGGACTGGACGGGGACGGGTGACGTGACCGTCACGACGAACGCTTCGTCGACGGCCCCGGTCACGTCGGCGTCCGTCGCCGGATCGCGGACCGTCCACGTGACCGCGTCCGGATCGACCGGCGTCGACGTACACAGCGAGACGTTGCTGATGGCGTAGCCGTCGTCGCCGTCTCCCTCGCCGCCACCCGTCGGCTCACAGGCCGGGAAGGTGAACGAGGGGTTCTCCCCCGTGACCGGGCGCCGCGGCGTCGGCACGTGCCGCGACTGTTCGGCGTAGGCGTCGATAGTCACCCCGAGCGGCGACGCCGCCTTCAGTTCCCGGACGGTGTCGGGGTCGTCGGCGAGCGTCGTCGGCGCCCAGACGGCGACCGTGAGACAGACTGCGCCGTCCGCGCCGGGCGTCACGGGGTCACCGTCACCGACGAGGGCCGCGTCCGTGAGGAGGACGCCGCCCCCGTCGGACCCGGAGAGGAAGTCGAGGAGGCCGCCGAGCGACCCCGTGTAGGCCGTCTCGCCGTCGACCGTCAGTCGTGCGTCGAGGGCGTCCTGAATCGAGTCGCCGGGGCAGGCCCGAATCCACACCCACGCGGGGTTGGAGTCGTCGTCGAGGCCGAGACAGACCGTCTCCTCGTCGCGGTTCTCGAACCCGTAGTCGTCGACGGTGAAGTCGAGGTCGACCTGTCCGGTGTCGAGCCCATCGAGGGAGAGCGTCACCGCCCCCGCAGTCATGCGGTTGTCGGCGAGCGTCTCGCGGTCGGTCAGGTACGCGGCGGCACCGCGGCCGGTCAACGCGCCGACGGCGCCGACGGTCGAAATCGCGGCCAGCAGGCGTCGCCGGTTCAGCCGGAAGCCGTCGCCCCGGTCACTCATCGCCCCCTCCGAACGGGTTCGTCGTGTCGTCGCACGTCGTCGCCGCGAACGCGACGTCGAGACGAACGGAGTCGCTCTGAATCACGTTCGTCACCGACGGATCGATGCGCCAGCGGAGCGCGAGACACCGCTGGGTGCCCGCGTCGATGCAGGCACTCTCGACGAGGCCGAAATCGAGGGGGACGCCGCCGGAGAGGGCGTCGCTCACCTCGGCCAGCGTGCCGGCGGCGACGACGGCCTCCTCGCTGAAGTCCCGGGAGCCGTTACAGCCACCGACGCCGAACCGGCCGGTGTCGTACCAGCACGTCACGTCGACGTGGTGCTGGAGTTCGCCGGCGTCGGTGGCCGTGTCGTCGGTCGTGGTATCGCCCGCGGTTCGCTCCGGTTCCGTCAACGAGTTCTCCGCGAAGTCGTAGGCCGTGATGCTGAGCCACGCGCGGGCGTCGGCGTCCTCGGCCCGGAGGCCGATCAGGAGGAGGCCCTCGTCGCCCGGGTGGGCGTTGGGGATGGAGAGCACGGGACCGGCGGTGACCGCGTTCGGCCCCGTCACGTCGACGAAGCGGCCGGCGTCGCCCGATTCGTTGAACGCGTCCGAGGTGTTCGTCAGCGGCCCGCCGTCGGTGAAGCGGTTGCTCTCTTCCAAGCGCGTGCCGTTGTACCGCTCGTACCACGCCACCCGGAGGTCCGGGCCGGACGTCTGGGCGTACGTGTACTGCGTGAAGCCCGGGTCGGGGCGGAGGGCGCCCGCTACCCGTGGCGCGGCCGCGAGGAGGCCCACGCCGCCGATGGCGGCCAGAAGCTCCCGTCGTGTGAATGGTGAACCGTGTGTCATTGGAGTGTCCGGGGGGGAGACCCACCGGCGGAGTCGAACCGCCCGACCGGCCGCCGGTCGTCGGCGACCCGGTGTCCCACGTGGGTGTCGTTCCGTGCTGGACGAAACTACTGCGCGACGATGGGGATTAGGTATAGCTTCCGTACCCCTCGTCGGCGGGTGGTAGGATCACCCTACCCGCCCGAATCGGCCGCCTGCGACGACGCGTCGTCGCCGGCAGGAGCCGCGGTGTCCGCGCCGTCGAACGGGTTCCAGCCGTCGGGGTCGTGGCGACACTGGACCGCCGCGAACCGGCAGTCGAACGCCACGCCGTCGGTGATAGCGCGGTTGTGCCCCGGGCCGTCGAGGGGCAGACACCAGTCGACGGCGACGGTGAGCGTCTCGGCCACGCAGGTCGACCCGTCGTCGCGCGTCAGGAGGACGCCGTTCCCGGCGGCCGTCGCCAGACCGTCGAGCGTTCCCTCGTAGACGACGCTTTCGCCGACGCGAACCGTCACCTCGACGAAGTCCTGCAGTTCGCCGGCGTCGTCCGTCTCGTCGCCCGCCGCCACCTCCTCCGGTCGGCGCTCGTTCTCGACGGCGTCGAACACGTCCACCGCAAGCCAGAGCCGCGACGGGTTCTCGCAGACGTAGAGGGTCACGGTGAGCGTCCCGCAGTCGCCGGGTTTCACGTCCGCGAGGTCGACGACTGGAACGCCCGCGCCGTCGACGAGGCCGGGGGTGTCGCAGTCGGCCGTCTCGCCCTCGCCCGGGACCGACGCCAGCGTCTCGCCGTTGTACGTCGCCCGGTAGCCGAGTTCGAGGTCGAGCGCCCCGGCGGTCGTGACGTTGGGGAACCGCTCCCGGTCGCCGAGGTAGCCGACCGAGCCGAACCCGGCGCCGGCGCTACACGCGCCGACGGCGCCGAAGGCTAGCAGGAGTTGGCGTCGGGAGAGGTCGGGGGGTGTCGGAGCCATGTCGTCTCCGCGGATCGCGGGTGACCGGGTGGTCACCCGACGACCGTCACGACCTCCGTGCCCGTCTGGCCGCTCGTCACGCCGCGGTAGGAGAGCGTGAGCGTGACGGCTCGACCGGTCATATCGACGCCGGAACCGCCCGAATCGCGGAAAGCGACGAGCGTCGCGTCGGCGACGTCGCCGGGTTGGAGGATCGGTTCCTCGTCGGCGCCGTCGCTGTACCCGTCGGCGCCGAGCGCGATAGTGCCCGGAAGCGCGACGCCGCCGGCCACGTCCGTGTAGCCGGGCGTCGAGGCGTCGACGTACACCTCGTAGCCGTATCGGCTCCCCGTGTCGTTCACGTCGTCGCTCAGGAGAACGAGCGCCGGATCGGCCGGTGCGACGCCGATGGCCGTCAGGGCGACGGGTTCGTCGAGGCCGTTCTCCACGTCGAACGCGAGGCCGACCGGGCCGGGGTCGGGCGCCTCGATGGCGCGGCCGTTCAGAACGCGGACGGCGGGGGCGCCGGTATCGGCTCCGGTGGCGGCCCCCCTCCCGTCGTTGTGCCGGCACTGCTCGGCGTAGAAGCCCACGTCGAACGAGACGGAGTCGCTCTGAATCTGGTTCGCGTGGTCGACGGGGAGTTCCCACCGGAATCCGACGTAGTACGTCGTCGAATTCTCGAAACAGGCACGGCCGACGGCGCCCGCCTCGACGTTTCCGTCGCCGTCGAGCGGAATCCCGTCGCCCGTCGACAGGAGGGCGAGCAGTTGGCGGAGCGTCGGGTTCGCGGTGGGGTCCGCGTTGCCGCCGAGCAGGACGGGTTCGTCCGCGTCGACTTCGGCGTCGCCGTCCGCGTCGTACCAGACGGTGATCCGAATCTCGTCCAAGAGTTCGACGTCGTTGTCGAGGCTCGTCGCTACTTCGTCGGCTTCGCCGACGGTGTCGGGGTCGTCGTTCTCGGGTTCGGTGTGCCCGTTCTCGCGGGCCTCGCTCAGGCCGCCGTTCAGCCAGATGTAGCCGGGGTTGTCGAACAGGTGCAAGCTGAACGAGACGGTACCGCTATCGCCGGGTTTCACGTCGTCGAGGTCGATGATCGGCCGACTCTCGACGAGGTCCTGTGGCACGTCGGCGAACTGCGACCGGAAGGCGTTCTCGACGGTTTCGGCCTGCGCGTCGGTCAGGTCGCCGTAGTCGGTGCCGAACGCCCGGTTCGCGATGGCGTCGCGGGAGTCGATGGGGTCGCGAATCCCGTCCGATCCCGAAATCGTGCGGAAGAGCGCGTCGCGCGCGAGCGTGTCCAAGTCGTCGTTGCGGTACTGGTCCGGCGACGCCGTGACGTACTCGAAGCCGTTCGGGCCGGTGTAGGTCACCTGCCAGTCCAGTTTGAGGTCGAACTCGCCGGCGGTGAGTTCGTTGTTCTCGAACGTCTCTTGGTCGCTGAAGTACGCGGTGGTGCCGAGGCCGGCGCCGGCGGAGGCGACGCCGATGGTGCCGAGTCCGGCGAGGACGCGTCGTCGTGTGAGGGTGAGTTTGGTCATGATCAGTGGGGGGGAGACCCACCGGCGGGATCGAACCGCCGAACGGCCGCGCGAAGCGCTCCGTGTGGGTACGACGCACGGTCGGAGGGCGGGGAGCGTACGTGGCCCTCCCGACCGAGCGGGGTCGGTCAGCTCAGGCGACCTGCTCGACTTCCTCCGGTTCGGATTCGGCCGCCTGCTCCGGGATCATCCCAGCGCCGTCGTTGTGGCGGCACTGTTCGGTGTAGAACCCGATGTCGAACGACACGGTGTCGGACTGCACCTGGTTCGCGTGGTCGATGGGGAGCCACCACTGGAACCCGACGTAGTGGGTCGTGCCCTCGCCGGCGAAGCAGTCGCGGTCCGGGTCGTTTTCGGGGTCGGCCAGTTCGTCGAACGGGGTCGCGGTGTCGCCGTCGAGCGGGATGCCGCGGCCGTCGTTGTCCGTCAGGTAGGCCTGCGCCTCGCGGAGCGTGCCCTGGAAGAAGACTTCCTCGGGCACCAGAATCTCGGCGACGAGGCTCTCCGCCACGTCGACGAGGACGCCGGGCGCAACCTCTTCGTAGAAGCTCGGCGACGCGATGTCGTTCTCGAGGTAGTCGCTCAGCGGCGTGCCACCGGCACCGAGCGCCTGGTCGGGGGCGTCGGCGACGTTGATGACGAAGATGCGCGTGTCGTTGTCGCGGACCTGTTCGGCGACGCCCGCCGTCTCCTCCTGTTCGGTGGCGGAGACGACGCCGGAGCCGCCGTCGGCACCATCGTACTGGTCGTTGCTGTCGTCGAGCGAGTAGCCGGGGTCGTCAGGTGACCCGCGCGGCGCGGTGTAGCCCGCGGCGGAGTACTGCTCGTTCCCGTAGTTGGGGCCTCCGTCGCTGAAGAGGACGATGGTCTTCAGCGCGTCCGGACGGCCGAAACTCGGGTCGGCGAGGTGCTGGTCTGCGATGTCGAGGGCGGCCGGGAGCGGGGTGTTACCCTCGCCGTCGTTGGGCAGGTCGGACGCGTCGATGTCCGAGGGCGTGCCGAGCGGATCGATGACCGTGACGGCGTTGTCACCGAAGGTCAACATGCCGGCCTGCACCGAGCCGTCGGTGGGCAGGTTGGCGACGAACTCGGCGACGCCGGTCTTGAGGTCGGCCATCTCGTCGCTGTCGATGGAGCCGGAGGTGTCGACGGCGATCATGATGTCGGTGTCGCCGCGGAGCACGTCGAGTTGGTTGTCGCCGTCGGGGTCGTACCACATCCGGACGAGCATCTCGTCGAGCAGTTCGACGACGCCCGCCTGCTCGTGTGGGTCGTTCCCCTCGGGTTCGGTGATGCCGTTCTCGTCGGCGACGAAGTTGGCGCCGTTCATCCAGACGTAGCCGGGGTTACTGCAGAGGTGGAAACTGAAGGTCACCTCGCCGAAGTCGCCGGGTTTCACGTCGTCGAGCATGATCAGCGGTTCCTCGACGGAACTCGCGGTGCGCTTGTCGGAGCTGAGACCGGTGCTGTTGCCGCCGACGTTCACGAGGATGTCCTCCTCGCACACGAGTTCGTCGTCGAACTCGTCCTGGATGCCGTCGTCGTCCGCGTCGGGGAGCGCCTCGATGGAGGTGGCGTCCCAGAACTCGTCCTGCAGTTCGGCGACGGTGCCGTCACCCACGTAGCGGAGCGCGATGGGACGCGCGTCCGGGTACTCCACTTTCGCGGGGAGGATGAGGTCGGCCACGTCGGGGTCGGCCTCGACGACTTCCACGAGCGAGCGGCCCGCGGTGCCGTTGTAGTAGTGCTCCTCCCAGTCGACGAGCATGTCGAGCGTCCCAGCCGTCAGCTGGTTGTTCTGGAAGGTCTCCTGGTCGCTGAAATACGCAGTCGTGCCGAGGCCCGCCCCCGCGGAGGCGATGCCGATAGTCCCGAGTCCGGCGAGTACCTTCCGCCGGGAGATGCTGAGTTGTCGGTCGTTGGTCATGGTTGTGAATGCCCGCCGCGGTCGACGGTAGTCGGACCTCGGTTCGGGTCAACCCACCCTGGGTAGCCAGGGGACATAGGTAATCACCGCCTCCCACATCCTAAACGCCGCCATAGGGCATTCTACGACCCTCGTAGGAGGTTCTACGGTGTCGCTAGGACGGTGGCAGGGCGACCCTGACGCGGGCGAGCGGCGCGGATCGGTCACCCGGAACGGACTTAACACACCGTTACGCCGGCTGTCGATTCGCGGGAGGGCGGTCATACCTATGCCCTCTTCCCGCCTCGCTATCGCCGTGATGACCGGGGGGCTTACACGACGATCCATGACGGAGTGTCAGATTCACGGACTCCTCGCCAACGAGCGACGGCGGGCGGTGATCGAACGACTCGACGCGTCGCCGGGAACCGTCACCGTGCGCGACCTGTCGACGGCCATCGCCGAAGCCGAGACGGGGCAGTCGCCGCCGCCGGCGCGGGTCCGCGAGAGCGTCTACACCTCGCTCCACCAGACCCACCTCCCCAAACTCGACGCGGTGGGCGTCGTCGAGTACGACCGTGAGCGGAGTCTCGTCCACGTCCGGCCCGCCGTCCGGCAGGTCGACCGTCACATGGACGTGCTGAACGGTCTGGGGATCACCTGGGGCGAGTACTACCGGGGGCTCGGCGTCTTCGGGCTCGTGCTGGTGGTCGGGGCGTTGACCGGCCTCCCAATCGTCTCCCTCGTCGACCCCCTGCTCGTGGCCAGCGGTGCGCTGGCCGCGTTCGCCGTCTCCGGTGCCGCCCAACTCTGGAACGACCGCTGGCGCGTCCGACGAACGGTCGAGGGGATACTCCGGCGACGGTGACGACCCACGCAGGGAGGCCATACCTATGCCCGAAAAACGCGTCCAGAACGACCGAACGCTACACACTCATGAGCTTTATCCACCGATACCAGAACCCTGCGTACACCGGCCCGAACCGGTGTGTCCCGTGTACGATCACGAACGTCGCCATCGCGGCCGTCGGTTCGCTAGCGCTCGCAGTCGTCGCGCTGCCACTCGGCGTCGTCGCCTTCGGCGTTGCACTCCTGACCATCTACCTCCAGGGGTACCTCGTTCCGGGGACGCCGACGTTCACCCGGCGGTACTTCCCCGACTGGCTCCTGGCCGTCTTCGACAAGGCCGCTCCGGCACCGTCGTCCGTCGACGTGGAGGAGACGCTCGTCGCCGCGGGCGTCCTCGACGACGGGGTGGACGACCTCCACCTCGCGCCGCGGTTCGCGACGGCGTGGGCGGAGCGGATGGCCGCGGTCGACGCCGACCGTGCCGAAGGAGACGCCGAGGCCGACCGACTCGACGCGGTCGAACTGGCCGCGCTGACGAATCTCGATCCCGACCTCCTCGACGTCCAGCGCTACGGCGACGCGGTCGTCGCCACGCTCGACGGCGAACGGATCGGCCGCTGGGAGTCGCGTGCGGCCTTCGTGGCCGACGTGGCCGCCGCGCACGAACTCGACGACTGGGTGCCGCGCTGGCGCTCCATCCCCCTCGCCGCGCGGAGCGAACTGCTCGGGGCGCTCCGCCTGTTCCTCGACCGCTGTCCGACCTGTGACGCCACGCTGACGCTCGATCACGAGGTCGTTCGCTCCTGCTGTCGCGACCGCGACGTGATCGCGCTGTCGTGTTCCGGGTGTGGCTCGCGCCTGCTCGAAGCCGACTTCGACGTGAGCGCCCTAGACCGCGAGGCCGACGGCGCCGCCGTCGCCGTGGACGGCGCCGCCGGTGCGTCGAACTGAGCCGCCGGTCGAAACCCACTAACCCTCCCCCTGCGAATCCCCGCCGATGACTCCGCTGGAGCGGTACGAGTCGCTCGTCGACGACCCCGAGGCCTTCCGGGCGGCCTGTGATCGGCCCCTGCCCTCCGTCGTCCGCGTCAACACGATCAAAGCGACCGTCGAGCGGGTGCGCGAAGCCCTCGACGCCGAGGGCGTCGCCCACGAACCGGCCGACTGGCATCCCGGCGTCCTCCGGCTGTCAGAAGAGTCCCCCGGCCACAACTGGCCCCACGCCCACGGTTGGATTCACGGGCAGGAGGAGGTGTCGAACCTGCCGGCCCTGATTCTCGACCCCCAGCCCGGCGACCGGGTGTGGGACGCCTGCGCCGCGCCGGGGAGCAAGACCACCCAACTCGCGGCGCTGATGGACGACGCCGGCCTCCTCGTCGGCAACGACAACAACCTCGGTCGCCTCTCCGCGCTCCGACACAACGCCGAACGACTCGGCGTGACGAACCTCGTCGTCACCAACCAGG
>Ga0207797_1003299_pt1 | contig 10821 bp, 9 predicted proteins | sample PRCRCaboRojoPR_6_FD_187275 | JGI IMG/M metagenome (GOLD analysis project Ga0207797, IMG submission 187275) | Marine sediment microbial community from Cabo Rojo, Puerto Rico - PR CR 10% Liquid 1 (SPAdes) | ecosystem: Environmental > Aquatic > Marine > Coastal > Sediment | place: Cabo Rojo, Puerto... | reverse complement strand
GATGCGAGCCAAACGGTCGTCCACCGGGTGGGTTTCAAGAAGCCCTACGTTCCCAAAGCGCCCGAGATCTTTCCCACGCAGCAGGATGGTGCCGATCACGTTGGTGCCACACCGTTCGTAGGCCGTCACGAGTTGCTGAGGAAAGGGTGGTCCCGCAAAAAGTAGACAGTCCGGCATAATGCAGGCAAAGGGATCCGATCCGACAAAACCTCGGGCCAAAGAGACCGCCTCGGCTACGCCGGAAGGTTGTTCTTGGACAAAAAAGGAGATCTCACAGGATTTGAGTCGTCTTCGGAAGTCGGTGTCTTTCCGAAAGGGCAGGCCCGATGGCAACCGATTCTCAGAAAGATAGGCCCGCAAAAGGTCTTTTGAAGGGCTTATGATGACGGCCAGCCGCCGTATACCCGAAACCATATAGGCCTCGAGGGTGTGCCGGATCATCGGTTTTCCGCCCACAGGCAGCAACTCCTTGGGGAGATGCCGGGTTAACGGGGCAAGACGCGTTCCCAGACCGGCAGCCGGAATAACGGCTTTTGTGACGCGATTCAAAATAAGACTCGCTGGAAAAAAATGGATTCGAAACCGATACCTTCGTCGAAATCCTTATCGTAGCCCCCCGGAAAAGGCAAGAAAGGTTTATTGATCACCCTGGGAGATCTCCGTCCCGCACGGGCATCCCTTGCTGTTGCCGGTTGACAGTTACCCAACTTTTGGCTATCGATACGTTCCTCGATAAGACCCCGTCTCTGGAAAAACGCGACGATCGTACATGAGGATAAGGCATTTCGGGCGACCATTTTGGTGTACCATACAAACCTGGTTTTGTAGGGAGTCAGAGACAACTGGCTTTGCTGATTTTGTACTTGGAATGTTGGAACATTTGAATCACGGGGGCGAAGGCTTGAGGCGAACCTAAGGAGGGTACTTGAGTCAATATTCAAACATTCCAGGATGCCCGGCCTGACGCAATTGCTGCGAGGGGCAAACAATTCCAGGCTCGATATTCACTCCGCTTCTTTTCCAAAGCTTTTTTTGAAACCTATTGATACCTCTGAACCGATACCACGATCCGTCGGTCCTCCTCCGCTTGAACGTAAAAAAAGTCCCCCGCGATGGGGTTTCGAACGATGAGTTCACATCGCGATTGGTGTTCTTCCCATCCCGCGTCCCATATCTTGAACCTGCCGTCGGCTACGACTACCAATTTATCTCCCTGCAGAACGGTTTTTCCAAAGCGAACCGTCGGCAACTGGTATTCGGACTCATTGCTTTTTCCAACACCCTTGCCGATATAGGAGCGGGTGACAATCGTTTTCCAAGAGGGGGATGGAAACACGGATTCAACGGTTTCTGGATCTACGTATCTCGACGCTTCGGACTTGAGCATATCGGCGATTTCCTTGGACGGATGATTTTTGGCCAGTCGGAGCAGACGCAACCCGATCTCTTCATTGTGGCTTCGTCCGTACCAGGCAGCGATTCGGTAAAAGTCGAGACACTCCGTATCTTCTAGGGCGTTTCCCAGATCGAAGTAAAGATCGGAAATCTTCTTCCCATACATCTCGTCGAAGGAATTCGCCACCGAAAACCGTGCATCGGCTTCATGGGGCTTTCCCGAAAAGAAAAGACTTCGACCTAGACGAAAAGCCTCCTCGGCGGCGGCGTCCCCCATCGTTGCGTCCAACTGAGCGGCTCTTTGAAACAGGACCCGGCTCAACCGGATTTCGTCCTCGCCCATCGCACTGACGGCGGCGTTGAAATAAAGCGTGGCTACCCGCTGGGTGTATTCAGGTTTCACGCGTAGGACATCGGATAGAACGGAATAGGCCTGCGAGTGGTAGCCTCCGCGCAAGTAACATTCTCCGAGTTTGAGTTGCAGCGCGGCATCTTTGGGAGATTCGGCAAGTCGGGATTTGAGTTGTCGAATGGCTTCGATGTAGTCCCCTTTTTGTATGAGCGTTCCCACCGGCGTTGTTTGCGCAAAAGCGGGTAGGGTGGCGGAAAGGAAGAGGCTCCACAGGGACACAACAACGAATTTAGGCACACGGTGTTTCATTTGTCTGATCGTCATATCATCGTCTTGGAGGGGCGCTTACAAAGATGCACTCGCCGCACATTGCAGCCGATAATGGTATCGACACAATTGGTGAAAATCTAAAGGGGGGGTCGAGTACTCCAATATTCCAGTACTCCAACATTCCTGCTGGAAGAAGTTCACGGCAAAGCCATCCGTCTCTGACCGGCCCAAAGGAGCAGGATTGTATGGTTAATTTAACTGAATGCGGCCGATTTTCAGGCGCTCCATGGGAAGTTCCGTCACGTCGTGGACGATGGTCAGGATCAGTCTTTCCAGGACATTGAGGTTTTCCTCTCGAATCGCTTCTTCGAACTGGGGGAGGTCTCCCGCGTTTGCCAGGGCAGTTTTCAACGCCGGCAGCTTCTTTTTCACCAGGCTTTTTTCATCGGGGTCTTCAATCGCCACATAAAGGCGAAATTCTACCGTGTGCCGGTAGCCTAAATAGGAAGAAAGGTCGTATACGATCTCGCCGGTCGGTACAGAATCCGATGGGTCCCGGTCCATGAAGAAGCTCTCCACCGGCAGAAACGCGATCACTGCGGAAAGGATCACGCCCAACAGGAAAGGAAAGAGAAAGGCCTTGGTCCGTACGGTCCGCGAGACTTCTTGGCGCCATATGTGTCGTCGCTTTCCTGTGCTTTGGCCATCCACTCCGTCAGCCGGCGCCGTTTTATTGTCCGAGGCATTCTTTTTAGAGTCGTTCGGCCGCTCGGCCGCTCCAATGTCCGATTTTCTCTCCTCGTCCATAAGAACAAACCTACCAGGAAAACAGTAATTTTGCTAGGATTATCCTTCTCTTCCGTCCCCTAATAAAGTGGAGACGTTCGTTGTGCCGCCACGATCCAGGACATGACACGCCGTTCCAAGAGGGGGGCTCTACGAAGTTGTAACCGATCATTGGCATGGGATAACTGTTGAAAGAGCTTGGATGCCTTTGCTTGGGCCAGGTCATCCCTTGAATCGATGCCTACATGTTCCAGGAGCCTGGCGTTTTCGGACCCCATGTAAAGAAGTGAAACAAGTACCAACCGGTTACGAACGCGACCCTGCATGTTTTCGGGTATCGAGGCTGCGGCTTCCTCCCAACGGTGAAGCGCCTCTTTCGGATAATGCAAGCCCTTGGCAGTCAAACGTTCCGCAATGGACGGATCGATTCCCGTAAGTGCCTGTTCGATCGTTTCCGCCCGGCTGTCTACGGTGTGGTAGGTCATTTTGTCATAGGACCATTCGGCGAAGATGACCGAGAACAGCACGAGTGCCAGATAAATGGTCTTGCCGCCGGCCCGGGAGCGCTGCCTCCGGTGCCATTCCGGAAGCCAGTGTCTTCCCCCTCTCAGAAGGTAGACCGTGTTGGTTATGACGAAGCACTCGACACAGAAGGGAGGGAACCCGAGGAAGCCCAAATACGGCATCTCAAAGAGCTTCCCTTCTGAAAAGAAAGGTACCGTGTAGACCCATCTTTCCAGGGACCAGAAGTTGCACAATTCCCAATACAACCCTGCAAAAAGACCAGCCGCCAGGAGGCGAATCAGCCGGGTCCAATCACCTGCCAGGACCTCTTTCAGCAAAGAGGGAGCCGCGGCACGTGCCAGGATCGGTTCGAACAGAAAAATAAATGCCCCCCAAATGCAAAAATAAAAATAGTTGGGAAAAGCGGCGGGAAGGGCCAACATCGTCGCGCCCAGGAATAGCGAAATCTTGGACATATGAGGCACGGAAAGTTGCCGGGTGGTCACGGGGCCGGGGATTTTCAGCTTTTCCAATAAACGATAGATCAGGAACATTCCCGGCAGTACGGTTGCAAAGTCCAGATACGCCTCGACATGGGCCCATATCGGATTGTCCGTTACGCCCACATAGTACCAGTTCTCCAGACGAAGGTTCCACATTTCGAAAAAAAACCAGAACACGGCGGACCAGAAGCAGAGAACGACAAACTCCCTCGGTCGTTTAAAGATCAGACTCTCATTCCATTTCCACCAGAGAATGCCGTCGATAAACAAGATCAGACCATACCAGGCGAACGGGTACATGTGCGTGTAAAAGGGGTGAATAAAGTGAATGGCCCCATAGAAGGCAACGACAACGGTGACAAGGCCCAAGAAGGTAGTTACTTTAGGGGCTAGGCGAATTGCGGATGGTGTCATGATACCTATATAAGATGGGGTTTGCTTTGGTACGTAGGCGATTTCGCTCGGTCTTATCCTTTTTCGCCGTCCGAGCCCTCCGAAAGGAAGGGCAACGGCTTGTTTTTTCGGTAGACCAATGCCTGGCATGTGGCGATCAACGTGTCATCTTCATCGGTGACTCGGATATCGTACATTCCGGTGCGAAAGGTTCGACTGACCTCCCTGGCCTCGGCGCGCAGCCTGGACCCGGCTACAGGGGGTGCCAGATAGGTAACATTCATGTTCAACGCAACGGCAACGGTTCCATGAGAATTGGCTGCAGTTTCAAAGGCCTCGTCAATAAGGCCGAAAATGGCCCCGCCGTGGGCCATACCGAATATATTTTCTACATCTGAAGAGAAGGTCATTTCGACCACCGAGTGTCCCTCATCCAAATGAATCAGGTCAAGATTCAATTTTCTCGCGAATGGTTCTTGACTCACCCTGTCAATGATGGCCGCTTTTACATCTGCTTCCATTGTAGAATCCTCTTTCCTGTTGAACGACGGCTGGCCCTTCAATCAGTGCCCTCACGAGGACGGATGCAACTCCTTGATGATTTCCTCGCCGAAGGTCTCTTTCTGCCAACGACGGATTTCAGGGATGCGGTCCAGGTCCGCCAAACTTGTCGGCTGAACGTCAGCCAGCCGATTGAGTAAGACGTTGTTGCAGATTAACCCGGGTTGCAGTTTCAGTCGTGACGCACATTTTCGTCGCCATCGCTTCAATCCCTTCAGTCGCATTTGCTTTTCCGGGTTTGCCGGTGGACGGGGTGAAGAGGGATAGGAAGGTAAACGATTCTCCGGTAGTCGCACCGCCTCGGCTACGGCCCTCAGCGCCCCTCTTCCATATTTCTTAACGAAGTTACGCGGCAGCTTTGGCGTCTTGGCCAACGCCGTTTCATCCGCCGGTTTGACGGCCACCAGCGTCTTGATCACGTTGTTTCCGAAGACCTTAAAGGGCGGTTTGTCTTGCTGCATGGCCTCGTTTTCCCGAAATCTGAGCAGATTCTCCAAAACCGCCAAGTCCCGCCGGTTCATGGTTCCCGCCCCTTTGAAGCGTCGAAACAAGGGCATATGGGGTTTGTCCTCTTGTTCGGAGTCATCCTCTTGAGAGGTTGGCGGGGACGTACAGGTGGTAGTCAGGCATTCACACTCCTCTTCGACCCATTCAAGGCGCCCTTTGGCGGTAAGTTCCCGCTTTAGTTCCTTGTACAATTTGAGCAGGTATGCCGTGTCTTGTGCTGCGTAGCTCAACATGTCGTTGCTCAACGGTCTCTTCGACCAGTTTGCCTTCTGGTACTTTTTCTCCAGAGTGATACCGAAGCGACGATGGATCACCGCGGCGAGTCCCGGCGCTTTGTCACCAACGAATTGGGAGGCGATCATGGTGTCGAAAATGTTATTGGTTACGATCCTGTAGTCGCGAAAAAGGGAACGAAGGTCATAATCGGCACCGTGAAAGACCTTGCGGGTTTCGGTGGAACTTAATACGGAAGACAAGGGCGACAAAGTTCCGGTCGCCAGTGGATCCACGAGGTAGGTCCGTCGACCGCAAGAAATCTGGAGGAGGCACACCCGCGGTGCGTAGTGATACAATGAATCGGCCTCGACGTCCACCGCGATAAGGGTCTCTTTGGCGAGAAGTGCAGCAACCCGTTCCAGTTCGGATCGTTCTTCTATGAGTTCAAATCGTTGGGGCATGAGCCGTTCCGATCTTTTGGGATGTTTTCTGTTGCCGCAAAAAACAGGTTAGGAGGCCCGGCGGGAAAGAATTTTTTCATGATAGAGAAGCGTCGAACCCAAGATAGCGAAAGGCACCATGATCAGACCGACAAATGGAATGACCAGGGGAAATCCAAAACCGATCAGTGACGCCTTGTGACGCCAGAGTTGGCCTAACCGATCCTTCAACAGCGGACAGTCTCTCGAAAGAGAAAAATCGACATAATCCCAAGCGACAAAGATGGCCGCGACAATAAATCCGATGAGTGCCCCGATTACGGGCACAAACATCAGGATCAAGGGAATGAAGAGCATGAACACGGCTTTTTTGGTTTCTTCTTTCATAATCGTTAGGATCCCCTTGGTGGAACCGGTTGCTTCGGATTCCCGTTCGTGACCGTATTGCTGCGTGTATTTGGTGACGATGACATCATAGAAAGGGGAGGCGAGAATGTTGGAGAGAATAATAAATGAATAAAACATAACAACGAGTACAACGCCATAAAGGAGGTATTTGACGACGTGCGTGTAGACCCAATAGAGCCATCCAACATACCGCCCGGTGCTTTCCGGGTCTGTTTGCCATATCATGTGAAGCAGTTCTTCTGCATAAAGTGTAAACAGGTAGAAGGCGAAGACGTACAGGATCAGGGTCACGAAGAAGGGCAACAGGGCCAAGCCCAACAGGGAAGGATGTCTTAATCCGAAGCGCATGCCCCGTCCATGAAACCCGAGACCTTGTGTAAAATCCTTTACCGCTCCAAACATGCGTTCCCCTTCATTCCAGAATCTCTCAACTCCTCAATTCCCAATTCCCAATTGCGGTTATCCAGAAAGCTCAAGTTCACACCCAACGAAGGCCGGATGGGTGTCGAGCCGTAAGCCGGGCAACTGTCTGAGCCGTTTAGGCCGCGTTTGGACGGCCGTTACTCGATCCAGTTAGCACCCGGCAAGTAGTACCCGATCACGAATATCATGCTCTTTTTCGTCCGCGGCCGTCCTTACGCGGCCTTGACGGCGAGTTTTGGCCGGCTTACGGATCGATGCCCATCCGGCCGGGAAGAATGACTTGAACTTTTGGGATAACCGCATTCCCAATTTCTCAATCCCTAAATCCCTGCATTTTTCGCAGTTGCCTATACCACATTTTTGTCCGCATGGCCAGGATATGCTTTTTTCAGTTACCCGCGAGGATGGTATTGGGTGTGTACGGCTTTCAGTTGCTCGGGGGCCACGTGGGTATATATCTGCGTGGTGCTGATATCGGCGTGCCCGAGCATGACTTGCACCGATCTTAGATCGGCACCTCGTTCCAGGAGATGGGTGGCAAAAGAGTGACGCAGCGTATGCGGCGTCACCCTGGAAACAAGGCCGGCACGTCGAGCAACCTGTTTCAGCACTTTCCAAAAGCCCTGGCGAGTCATCGGTTTCCCCAGGCGAGTGACAAACAGATAGGAGCTGGGCTGGTTCTTCAACAGAACGGTTCGAGCCGAAGACAGATACGTGTCGATGCGTCTCTTCGCGGTTTGACCGATCGGCACGACCCTTTCCTTCGATCCTTTTCCCAGGACCCGTATGAAACAGGCTTCAAGGTTGACGTCCGTGATGCCGAGGGTTACCAACTCGGACACCCGCAGCCCGGCGGCATAGAGGAGTTCAAGCATGGCGGCGTTTCGCACACCGGCGGGTTTGGTGAGATCCGGCGCATCCAGAAGTCGTGCAACGTCATCTATGTTGAGTACGTCGGGTAGTTTTCGGCCGGTCTTCGGCAGGTCTACCAGTTTGGCCGGATTCGTCTTCAGCACCTTTTCTTGGACCAAGAAACGATAAAAGCCTCTGAGGGTCACCAGGTGCCGCGCCCGGCTTCGGCTTCCCAGACCGGCATTCCGAAGGGCGATCAAATGCTTGAAGATGACCGCCGTGTCGGAAGCGGCCAGATCTTCGATGCCTTCGTCTCTAAGAAAATTGAGAAAAAGGTTCAAGTCGGAAGCGTATGAGGAAATGGTGTTCCTTGCCAGACCTTTTTCAATGGCGAGATAATCCACAAATTGATCGGCAAGCCGGTCAAAGTCGGTTGCGGCTCCCTTAGGGGCGTTCATATCCTGCGTTTTCGGTTTCCATCGTTCGGCGAGGCAAACGCCCTGGCTTGGCCGGGGTGACTCGGAGGGTTTGACGTTTCCAGGAGTATACTTTCCCCCTCCCCCAAACCCCTCCCGCCAGGGGAGGGGAGACGTTGGTGACGCGAAGTCCCACGTCAATCCGAGTCCAATTCCACGGGCAGGTGGTTCAGGATTCGGGCGCCATGGGTTTCGACGACTACCATGTTTTCCAGCCGCACGCCTCCCCATCCGGGAATGTAGACGCCTGGCTCCACCGTGGTGACCATGCCTGCTTCGAGGGGGGTCGACTTGAGGGGGCTCAGGTGCGGTTTTTCATGAGTGGCCAACCCTACACCGTGGCCCAGTCCGTGACCGAAGCGACCGCCAAAGCCCTGTGTCTCAATGTGTTCACGGGCGACCCGATCAACGGTCTGTGTGGAGACGCCCGGTTTGATGGCGTCGATGGCCAGGCGCTGGGCATCAGAGACGGTTTTGAATACCTTTCGGAATGTCTCGTCTCTCGGCCCGATACAAACGGTTCTGGAGATGTCGGAGCAGTATCCGTTTACACGGCATCCCCAGTCCAGTAACAATGGGCCGCCGTCGTTGACGAGGCGGTTCGAAGGCACGGCGTGTGGCATGGCGGCGTTGGGGCCGGACGCCACAATCGGCGGGAAGGCCATTGCCTCGGCCCCGTTTTCTTTCATCCCCTTTTCCATCTCCCATGCGATGTGCCGCTCCGTTTTGTTTGCGGCGGACAATTGCGCCAGAATGTCACTGAGAATCGATTCCGCCAAGGCCAGGGCTTCCCCGATCGCCGCGATTTCTTCGGCGTCTTTGATTACCCGCAGATCCTCTACGAGACCTTCGGTAGGTACAAAATCGAGAGCCGGTATTTGTTCCTTCAACTGTTCGCTGATCTTCTGAAACTGATAATAGGAAAGTCGTGCGCTTTCAAAACCGAGGCGTTTCCCCCCGAGACTTTGGACGATTTCGGGCAGAACCTTGGCCAGGCCTTCCCGGTACCGTACGACCTCAAAGTGCTTGGCTTCGTTTTGTGCCTGAACTTCATACCTCGAATCGGTGGCAATGACCTGTTTGGCCTTCCCGACGATCACCCCTCCGGCGGATTCATCAAATTGTCCGTCCCGAGCAGAAAAGCCACTGAGATAATAACGGTTTTCTTCGTTCAGAACCAGGAGGGCATCCAGGTGTTCCACCGCGAGCCGATCTCTGAGACGGGCCAACCGTTGAGAAATGGTATCTCCCATGGTGAAGAGGGTAACAGAAAATTTGCCGGAGAGTCAATCAAGAGGTTGATCGGGAGATACACAAATATCTTGACATGGAATCGATTTTCACCAAGATTGTCGTGCCATGAATCCGAATTATAACGAGAAAATTGCACGACTGATCGAGAAAGGGGCAAAGATTCCGTCCCCGGAGTCGGTATGTATCGGTGAGGAAGTAGACCTTGACCGCATCGCCGGGGAAGGCGTTACCATTTATCCGGGATGCAGGATTTTCGGGGAAAAGACGTTGATCCTGCCGGGGGGGCGATTGGGCGAAGAGGCCCCGGTTACCTTGGACGACTGCATGCTCGGGCCGCAAGTGGCCCTCAAGGGCGGTTTTTTTCGTCGGGCCTGTTTTTTAAAGGGATCTTCCATGGGCTCGGGAGCTCAGGTGCGAGAGGGCTGTTTGGTGGAGGAACAGGCCGGAGGAGCCCATGCGGTGGGGTTGAAGCACACCATTCTGTTTCCATACGTGACACTGGGCAGCCTGATAAACTTCTGCGACTGTCTCATGGCGGGTGGAACCAGCAGAAAAAACCACAGCGAAGTGGGAAGCTCCTATATTCACTTCAATTACACTGCCAACCAGGACAAGGCTACGGCCTCCCTCATCGGCGATGTGCCGGAAGGGGTGATGTTGGATCAACCGCCTATCTTTCTGGGGGGGCAGGGAGGCATGGTCGGGCCCTTAAAAATCGCCTATGGAACAGTGGTTGGTGCCGGTGTGATTTGTCGAAGAGATGTGTTGGACAAGGGGAAACTCGTTTTGGCCCAGGGGGCGTACGATGGGAACAACACTGCAGTCCGCCGGGTCATGGACTTTACTCCCGGCGTCTACTGTCAGATCAAACAGAAGGTGTTAAACAACGTGGCCTATCTGGCGAATCTGGCGGCCCTGCAACACTGGTATGAAAAGGTGCGGTCCCTTTTCTTTGTGGATGAGATGGAAAAGCATCTTTTTGCGGGCGTAAAGGACGTACTGGACCTGGCCTTTGAAGAACGGTTGGCGCGGTTTAAGGCATTCGCCGACCGCATGCCTCGTTCCAGCGAGGGATATCGCCGGGCGGCGGGGGAACGAACTCGGAAAGAATTGTTTGTTCAGAAAGACGAATTATCGCGGAGGTGGCCGGATCTGGAAGCCATGCTCCTACAGAGTCGTGAAGATGCCGGAGCCGACACGGAGTGGGCACCGTTCGTCAAGGAAATGAGACGCCGGGCCGAAGAGAACAATTATGACTATCTTCAGGTGATTCACGGCCTGGAAAAGGAGTGGAAGCTTTCCGGTACCCAGTGGCTTGAGGGGATTGTGGGGGGGGTGGGGCGTCGAGCTGTCGAACTCATGCCCTCCTTCGGGTGAAAAGGCATATTTTGGCCCAATACGGCGTTCTCCGCGGACTTTTATCCTCGACGCAGCGCTGCTGCGACTGCGGTGAAAAGTCCTTGTGCGGCCTTGTCTTGCCC
>Ga0207797_1003298_pt1 | contig 10822 bp, 14 predicted proteins | sample PRCRCaboRojoPR_6_FD_187275 | JGI IMG/M metagenome (GOLD analysis project Ga0207797, IMG submission 187275) | Marine sediment microbial community from Cabo Rojo, Puerto Rico - PR CR 10% Liquid 1 (SPAdes) | ecosystem: Environmental > Aquatic > Marine > Coastal > Sediment | place: Cabo Rojo, Puerto... | reverse complement strand
CCACCGTGGACGGGCTCGCGGACATGTGTGCCACGCTCGACGTGCCGGTCGTCGGCGGCAACGTCTCGCTGTACAACGACTCGCCCTCGGGCCCGATCCCGCCGACGCCGACCCTGGCCATGACCGGGACGAAGGCCGGGTACGACGCCCCACCGCAGGCGCTGGCCGGCGGCGGCGACCTCGTGCTCGTCGGCGACCTGCCCCTCGCGGGCAACGCCCCGGCCCGCCTCGGCGGCTCGGAGTACCTCGCCCAGCACGACGGGACCGACGCGTTCCCGGCGCTGCCCGAGGACCCCGCGGCGCTGATCGACGCGATCGCGACCGTCGCCGACCGCCAGTCCACGCTTGCCGCCCACGACGTGAGTCACGGCGGTCTCGCCGTCACGCTCGCGGAGATGCTCGACGCGGACGCCGGCGCGGAGGTTGAGCTGCCCGGGGAGGATCCGGCCCCCGCGCTCTTCCACGAGCAGCCCGGTCGGGTGGTCTTCGAGACGACGGCGCCCGCGGCGGTCGAGTCGGCCTTCGAGGGCGTCGCGCCCACGGCCCGGATCGGGCGGGCGAACGACTCCGGGACGCTCGATCTGACCGTCGGGGAGGACTCCCTCGCCGTCGAGGCGACGAGAATCCGCGAGCTGCGACGCGTGATCGAGCGCGAACTCGACTAGTCAGGAGATGTGGCGGGCGATGTCGGCCTCGGTGATGATGCCGATCGTCTCGCCGCCCTCGACCACGAGGACGGCGTCGTTGTGGTCCAGGTGAGCGTCGATCTCGTCGAGGGTCGCGTCGGGCTCGACGGTCGTGATGGCCTCGTGCATGACCTCCGCGACCGGCAGTTCGCCGACGTTGTCCTCCGTGCGTCCGCGGATGTCGGAGGTGGCGATGAGTCCCTGGGGGACGCCGTCCCGGAGGACCGGCACCTGGGAGTAGCCCTTCTCGTCCATCAGTTCGGTCGTCTCGTGGACGCTGGCGTCCGGCGCGACGCTGACGACCGGGCTGTGCATGAGATCCGCCGCGCGGAGCACGCCCCCTTCGGTCTCCTGGAGCGCGTTGACGATCCGGCGGAGGGTCGACAGCCGGGGGTCGACGTCGCCACCCTCGATGCGGGCGATCAGCGGCTGGGACACCCCCGCGCGGTCGGCGAGGTCGCTCTGGGTCAGTTCCAGGTCCGTCCGCCACTCGCGCAGGTCCTCGGGCGTCGGCAGCTCCATGCTTGCCAATAACCAGAAGTAATACAAAAAGCCACCGCCACCGGCCGTCGCGGCCGGGGTCTACGCCGCGCCCTCGTCGCCCCCGTCCTCGAACTCGACGGTGTCGACGATCTTCAGGGGCACGTCCCGGAGGGCGCCGCCGATGTCGCTCTTGGCGATGCGCTGGGCGTGTTCCGTGCTCTCGGCGTTGAAGACCTTCATCTCGAGGACGAGTCCGACCAGGGCCGTGTCCGCGGCGACGAAGGCCGAGTCGAAGGGCTCGCCGCAGGCGGGGCAGTCCGTGTAGCCGACCTCCACCTCGACGTACTGCATGTCCTGCTCGTTGAGGCGCTTGCCGGCCTCGCTCACGGCCACCCCGATGGCGTCGTCGACGTCGTCGACGTCGTGGACCAACCAGGCGGCTTCCAGGACGACTCGGTAGTGCATGTCCGAGCGAAGTGGCGTCAGCTACACGTCTTTTTTGATTCGACGCGCCGCCACGCCGGCGCGTCTGAACGCGCAGGTGATTCCGGCTATCGGCATAAGTTATGCCAATGTGGCCGTTTCCGTACTCGAACAGTAGCCCCGCGGCCACCCCTGCATCGCCGCCGGTTGTGTCCAATACAATCAATATTGAATCGCAAGACGGCGACGGGATAGCCCCCGACGGACATTATCGATCGTGACAATTTCGGCAGTCAGGTTTATGTACTTCCAGTCGCCGAGGACCACCGTCCACCGATGGCACCCCGTCCGTACCGCGCGATCGTGTTCGCGGCCTACCAGCTCAGCCTGCTGACCGGAATCGTCCTCATGCCGTTCGCGCTGCTGGCGCGCAAGCTCGGCGTCCGCCTGCCCGTCGACCGGCTCGTCCGCCGGCTGGGCGAGGCCTACGACGGCACCGACACGGAGTCGAGCTGACCGCCACGCCGCTCGCACGTCCCGAAGGAGTAGCTTATTACGTCCTCACCCAATACCGGACAGTAATGCACGGTCCAACCGCCGATACCGACGGACCCCGGCCCGACCGTCGGCTCTCCAGCGAGCACCACCTTCCAGATCCCTACGCCCCGGAGCTCGGAAGCCTCCCGACGGGCGAGCGCGACGAGGACGCCGTCAACAAGACCGGCACGACGACCATCGGCATCGCGACCGCCGAGGGCGTCGTCGTCGCGACGGACAAGCGCGCCAGCCTGGGCGGTCGCTTCGTCTCGAACAAGAACGTCCAGAAGGTCGAGCAGATCCACCCGACCGCCGCCCTCACGCTCGTCGGCTCCGTCGGCGGCGCCCAGTCGTTCATCCGGACGCTCCGGGCCGAGGTCAACCTCTACGAGGCCCGCCGGGACGACGACATGTCCATGAAGGCCCTCTCGACCCTCGCGGGCAACTTCGCCCGCGGCGGCCCCTTCTTCGCCATCAACCCGATCCTCGGCGGCGTCGACGAGGAGGGCACGCACGTCTACAGCATCGACCCCGCCGGCGGCGTCATGGAGGACGACTACACGATCACCGGGAGCGGCCTGACCGTCGCCTACGGGACCCTCGAGGACCGCTACGAGGAGGACATGAGCAACGACGACGCGCGGCAGGCCGCCGCGGCCGCGATCCAGGCCGCCTCCGAGCGGGACACCGGCTCCGGCAACGGCATCTACATCGCCGACGTCACCGCCGAGGGCGTCGAGATCGAGGACTACGACCTCGACGAGCTGGACGTCTGAGGCCGGTAGTTCGCTGTTTTCTCTCGTTTTTACGCTACGGGCAGGGGTAGTACATGGAGTACGTTAAGTACAGGTAGTACGTAGTACATCTGGTACGTACAGTACAGGTAGTACATCGAGTACATTGGTTCGGGCACTTTGCGTGGCGATGCAGCGGGATTGCCCTCGACCCGCTCGCTAGGTATTGGTGGCAGGGACGCCGACAGCACAGCGGGAAAGCCCTCGGCCCGCTCGCTAGGAATTGGCGTAAGGACCGCCGTCAGCACAGCGGGAAAGCCCTCGGCCCGCTCGCGGCCGCTGAGTGACATATCTTCGCTCACTGCGTTCGCTCGATAGGGGTCGCTCAGCGACTAAAGTGAACGCGACCGGGCCTCGCCCTTTCGATCCGCCAGGGCGTGGAAAATCGACGTATGGCGACATTACTTCGGAAGTTGAAGCTATTTACTGTAGATATCGAAGTTATGGCTGGTAATCGGCCAGAAGGCGCGCGCCGACGAGACGCCGAGCGCCGTGCGCGCGAGGCGTCGAATCGGCGACGTGCGAGGGATGAGGAGCGGAGGCGCCGCAGGCGCCGAGCACCGCAATCGGCTGGGGAGGTGCGTGGTGCGGTGCGGGGCGGTCGCGGTTTCCTGGTGGATTGAAAGGGCGAACCTCGCTCGCGGTGAGCGAGCGGAGCGAGCGAACAGAGTCGCTGAGTGGGCCACTATCCGAACGGAGTGAGGATATCCCACTCAGCGGCCACGAGCGAGGTGAGGGCTTTCTTGACTCGTTGCTCGAAAGAACAGCTTCTCAGTATAGCGAGCGAGGTGAGGGCTTTCCGGAGACGTCGGTCTCAAAAGTGCATCAACGTCTAGCGAGCGAAAGAACTGTCTCCCGGCCGTCTCATCGACGCGTACCGTCACGCGCTTGCGGGCGAAACCGACGACTCCCCAGCCTCACTCGAGGTCGCCGTAGGTGAGGCGAGTGGCGGCCTCGTTGATGCGCTGCTTGGCGCGGCCGAGCCAGACGGCCGGGAAGGAGGCCTTCCGGATCGCGGCCTCGGACACCTCGATGCGGTCGCCGTCGAAGGGGTTGGCCCCGCCGTCGCCGTCCTCGGTCATGTCCACGACGCTGGTCATGCTGCAGCGCCCGCAGGCCTCGCGGATCTTTCCCATGGTCTTGGGTGAAAAAGGTGTCACGTGACCTTAAGAGTTCGGCGTGGCGCGGGCCTGGGGTGGCCGGCCCGGCGGAGGGGTGGGGTTGGGCGGCCAGGCCCGTCGGGGGGTTGGGCTGCTCGGCCCGGCGGAGGGTATTTGGTCTCGCACCCGCACGTGGGGAACATGGAAATTCGAGGCGCGGGTCCGGGGCGGGCGCGGTCGGCGGGCACGGCGGCGCCAGCGAGGCCGTGGTTCCGGCGGGAGGGGTGGCCGTGAGCGACCCCTACGAGGACCTCGAACCCGCAGAGGAGCCCGACGTCCCCGACTGGGAGGACGAGTACCTCGACCGGGTGAGCGACCGGCTGCTGTTCAACTACGACCTGGAGAAGGACGTCCGGGCGGGCGGGGAGGCCTTTGCGATGTACGGCGAGATGCGGATGCTCAACAAGAAGCACTTCCTGCACCCCTCGCTGACCTTCGCCGAGCACGAGTCCTTCGAGCACGTCTACGTCCGCCAGGCCGACCACCTGACGGTCCCGGACGTCGAGGCGCTCGTCGACCTGGGCCACGACCTCGCCGAGGAGGAGGTCGACGCCGATCCGGACCACTTCAGCACCGAGTTCGTGTTCGTCCTCGTCACGGACGAGATCGAGCCGCCCGTCAGGGAGTTCGTCGCCGACTTCGAGGAGCGGACGATGCTGAAGTACGGCTTCAACGGCCACTACGAGATCCACCTCGTCGTGGTCGCCCCCGACGAGGAGGACATCGTCTCGAGTCGGGACGCCCACGTCGAGGAGGCCTTCCGGCTCTGGTCGCCCATCGAGAAGGAGGAGCCGACGTGGTGGGACCTCGTCACGCGGCGCCTCCAGATCTAGGACGGGCGGGAGGACCATCGAGGCGTAATCGCCCGCCGGTGACCTGGGTCACCGACGCGTCGCTCGGCGGGAGGACGCGCGAAAAAAGGACGGCACCGGACGGTCAGTCGTCGCTCGGCTCCGCGGGTTCGGCGGCGCCCATGACGCCCGTGTCTCTCACCTCCCGCATGTTGTCCCAGCCCATCTTGAAGATTCCCCAGGCCAGGCCGATGAGGACGAACGCGATGGCGATCTGCATCGCGGCCGTGAGCTGGGTCGCGAGGGTGACGTTCTCGACGCCCCAGTTACCCATGACGAACTTCTGCCAGAGGTTCTGGTAGAGCGCCAGGTACAGCAGCGCGGCGGAGGTCATGACGATCATGATCGCCATGGGGCCGCCCGTGCTGAGGAGCTGCTTTTTGTCGTCCCAGTTGGCGAGCCAGACGGTGGCGACCAGCAGCGCGAGCGCCGCCAGCGTCTGGTTCGCGCCGCCGAACAGCGGCCAGAGGTCGGCCCACCGGCCCGAGGAGACGAGGAGGTACGCCGGGATCACCTGGACCGCTGAGTTGATGTAGCGGTTCTTGGCGTACTCCTGGATGGACGTCTCCGGCGTGCCGACGATCTCCTCGAGCATGTACCGGCCGAGGCGGACCGCCGTGTCGGTACTCGTCAGCAGGAAGCTCACGAGCACGAGGCCCATGAACGTCGCGGCGAGGGTCGTCCCGATGCCGAAGCCGGCGTTCCAGATGGCCCCGCCGCCGGCCGCGAAGTTGGGCAGCGCGAGGCCGATCCCGCTGTAGGTGCCCTCCGGGATGTTGAACGAGACGGCGATCGTGATGAGCGCGACGGTGGCCAGCAGGCCCTCGCCGAGCATGCCGCCGTAGCCGATCAGCCGCGCGTCCGTCTCCCGGTCGAGTTGCTTGGCCGTCGTCCCCGAGGAGACCAGCGAGTGGAACCCGCTGATCGTCCCACAGGCGATGGTCACGAACAGGATCGGGAACAGCGGCGCCGCCACGGGCAAGTCCGGGTTGCCCATGAACGACGTGAACGCGGGTGCCTCGATGGCCAGCGTCCCACTCGCGCCGGCGAACGTGCCCACGATCACGGCGAGCAGCGTCCCGCCGACGCCGACGTACAGCAGGTTCGACGTGAGGAAGTCACGCGGCTGGAGCAGCACCCAGACGGGGAGCACGCTCGCGAGGAACGCGTAGACCGCGACGACCGGGACCCACGCGCCCAGGTTGCCACTCCCCAGCAGCGCCGGGAACGGCAGGCTCTCGAAGAGGACGATCGTCCCGTCCGGATACGGGGCGAACGCGCCGGCGCTGGCCGTCAGCGCGATCGGGTACTGGACGCCGACCCAGACCCCGGCGAAGACCGCCGCGATGAACACGACGGCCCCCGGCAGGAACGGGAGGTCCATCTGGTAGAGATAGACCCCGAACACCAGCGCCAGGGCGATGTAGACGAAGCTCGCGGTCGCGGACTGTGGGAAGGCCGTGAACACGAGCGCCACCACCAGCGCGAACACGGCGATGACGAGGATGATCGTCAGGAAGGCGAACCACAGGATCATGTCCTTCCCGCGCGTGCCGACGTACTCCTTGATGATGTAGCCGATCGACTTGCCCTCGTGGCGGATGCTCGAGGACAGCGACATGAAGTCGTGGACGCTCCCGAACAGCGGGTTGCCGATGGAGATCCACAGGAAGGCGGGCACCCAGCCCCACCACGCTGCGGCGGTTATCGGGCCGACGATGGGTGCGCCGCCGGCGATGCTTGAATAGTGATGCCCCAGGAGGACGGGTTTCTTCGACGGTACGTACTCCTGTCCGTCCTCGTACTTGTGTGCCGGTGTTTCCCGCTCCTCGTCCAGTTCGACGAACTGTGACAGGTACTTGGAGTACCCGAAGTAGCCGATGCTGAACGTGCCGAGCGTGAAAACGACCAGCCATATCGCCTGAACCATGCTATGCCACCACGGGACATGTGACAGAGAGAAGCACCTTAAAAGTTCCCTCTAAACTTATATACTTTCTGTGGCCCGACCGCGATAGACCGCCCGTGACCCTGCCGCCGACGGGGGATTCGGGGCCCAGGACTCAGACGGTCGCTTCGGGCCCGACCCCGATGTCCAGCTCCGCGGCCACCTCCGCGAGGAGGTCGCCCTTGACCTCCCGGACGCGTTCCTCGATCTCGGCGACGACCGGCTCCTCGAAGGCGTCCCGGATGTACTCGATGCGGTCCCGCTCGGTCGCGACGCGCTGGGCCAGGTACTCCGCGCCCCGGCCCTTCTCGTCGGGATCGGGCGTCGGCGTGATCTTGTTGATCACCAGCCCGTCCACGTGGAGGCCCTCCTCCGTCATGCGCTCGATGGACCGCGCGGTCTCCCTGATCGAGAGTTCGTCGGGGTTCAACACGAGGTAGAAGCTGGCGTCCTCCCGGAGGGTCCGCCCGGCGAACTCGAACTTCTCCGTGCGCTGGCGGAGGTGCTCGATGATCGGGTCGTCCTCGGCGCGGCGTCGGGCCTCCTTCTTGCCGATGGCGGCCTTCTCGAAGAGGTCGATCGACGTGGCGCGCTTCTCGACGAGGCGGTCGAGCCAGTCGCCGAGGAACTCCGGCAGCGAGAGCAGCCGGAGGGTTCCGCCGGTCGGCGAGGTGTCGAAGACGACGCGGTCGTAGTCCTCGGCGTTGCGCATCACCTCGATGAACCGGTCGAACAGCGCCGCCTCGTAGGCACCGGGCGTCCGGTGGGCGAGTTCGATCTGCCGGTCCAGTTCGTTGACGATGGAGGGGCTGACCTGGTCGGCCATCCGGCGGCGGATCGACTGCATGTGGGCCTCGACCTCCTCCTCGGGGTCGAGTTCCATCGCCCAGAGCCCCTCGACGCCCTCGACGGGGCTCGCCTCGTCGTCGAAGTCCTGGTCGAACACGTCGGAGGTGCTGTGGGCCGGGTCGGTCGAGACGATGAGCGTCTCGAGGCCCGACTTCGCGCAGGTCAGGGCGTAGGCGCTCGAGACGGTGGTCTTGCCGACGCCGCCCTTGCCGCCGAAGAAGACGAACTTGGACATCAGTGGAAGTGGTACTGGTGGCCCTTGCGTTCGAGGAGCGTCTCGCGGTCCCACATGCGCCGCTCCCAGGCCTCGAAGTCCTCGGCCATGTAGGGGAGCAACTCGACGGTGTAGTAGGACACGGGGCTGGGGATGCCGAAGGCGTCGGCGAAGCAGGCGAAAAAGAAGACGTCCTCGATGTCCTCGGCCTCCTGTTCGATCTTCTCGAAGGCCTGGTGCTCGAACATGGAGTGATAGAGGTCCCGGAGGACGGCCCGCAGCCACTCGAGGGTGGTCTCGGGCTCCCCGTCACGTCCGTGGTCGTGCTCGTGGGTCATCTGGTGAGAGGTAGTCGAGCCGGCGGTAAAAGGGCGCGGGTGGCCTCAGCAGGCACAGCCCGTCGAACTGGCCGACCGCTCGAACTCCATCTCGTCGCCGCAGCTCGGGCAGGCCGGCGGAGTCTCGCCCTCGACGTCGACGTCGCGGATCCGCTCGCCACAGTCGGTACACCAGAACGCGCCCTCGGACGTGGTCTCCGTGGCGTCGCCGCGGTTGGGGTTCTGCGTCGAGGCTTCGAGGGCCTCCTTTACCGTGCCAAGCAGACTCATGGGATGAGGTGGTCGCCACCGCGTCTTAAACTCTGGGGGTCTGGCGACCATCGCGCACGACCGCAATCGACGGGCTCACAGCCAGAGCGGGAGCGCGAGCGCGAACAGCACGAGGGCGAAGATGAGCGTGCCGTAGCCGAGGCGGGCGACGCGGGAGGCGACGGGCACCTCGGCGACCTCGTCCGGCCGGTAGGTCCAGACGTAGCGGTAGTAACAGCAGCCCACGCCGGCGAGGCTGAGCCCACCGCTCGCCAGGACGGCGGTGTCCAGCGGGAAGCCCCAGGTCCGGAAGTAGATGGGGCCGTAGCTGAGAACGACGAGGCACACCGAGAGCGAGACCACGAGGAACGGGACCGGGTCGACGGCCCGCCCGTCGGCGTTGTGGAGGGGCATCGACGCCTTTTCGGGCCGAATCCCCCTAACGGTTGTGGGGCGGTGACGTGGGTACCCGGACCCCCAGAGCTAAGACGCCGAGGGTGCAGGCCACGGGCATGGAGTCCAAGGGCGATCCCCGCGTCCTGTTCGTGCTGAACGTCCTGCTCTCGTTCGTGTTCAGCTACGCGGTCGTCTGGGGCCTCGACTTCATCGGCGCGGCGGAGTTCTCGCTCGTGAACCTCGCCCTCGCCACCGCCGTGCTCGTCGTCGCGACCCACTACTTCGTCATGCGGTGAGTCCTCACTCGACCTCGTCGGCGAGGGTCCGGAGCGCCCGGGCCAGTTCGTTCCGGCGCTTCCAGGCCGCGATCCGGTCGGTCAGGACCTGGAGCGGGAGGTTGATCCGGACCCGCGACCAGGCGGTCAGGCGCGTGCCGTGGTTCTCCGGCGCGTAGGTGAGCCGCCCCTCGAGTTCGCGGAAGGGGCCGTGCTCGCCGAGGGCCTCGTACCGGTAGCCGTCCTCGATCTCGCGGAACTCGAAAGGAACGCCCAGGCCGCCGCCCGAGCCGGTGACCCGCCAGCCGTCCTCGGTCTCCTCGACGGCCGCCACGTCGAAGGTCCCCTCGGCCTCGAGGATCGTCCCGGGGCCCAGGGCGCGCTCGACGATCGCCGGGTCGGTCTCGACGAACCGGGTGGCCTCGACCTCCGCCATCACCGGGGATTGGCGGCGGGGCGCCTTAGTGGCGGGGGTCCGTTGCCGACGATGACCCGCCGGATCCGCTCAGAGCTCGAGCGGCGTCGCCTCCGCCCAGCGCTCGTCGAAGGCCCCCTCGACGCTCTCGGCGAAGTCGCGGTCCTTGAGGTCGATCATGGCGAGGGTCTCGCCGCCGTCGAGCGGGTTGGGGACCTCGATGCAGACCTCCGTGTCGTCGAGCAACTCGAAGGTCCCGGAGACGTTCTCGCTGGTGCGGACCTCGAACCCGGGCCGCGCCTGGAGGTGCTCCCGATAGCGCTCCCCGACGGCCGCCGGGAGGTCCTCGACGATGTCCGGCCGCAGGAGGACCGCGACGGTCACGCCGCGCTCGAGGGCCGCCTCCAGTTCCTCCGTGACGCGGGTCCCCACCTCGTCGAGGTCGAAGGGCCGGGTCGACGCGGCGGCCACGACGACGATCCGGTCCTCGGCGGCGGCCAGCCGCTCGACGAGGAGGTCGCCGGTCTCCTCGGGGCCCAGCGCGGCCGTCCAGAAGGGCTCGTCGACGGGCTCTGCGGTCTCTAGGTCCTCGGCGAGGTCGTCGACGATCTCCTCGTACTGGGCGGCCTTCTCCTCCAGCTCGCGGCGCTTGTCGGCCAGCAGGCGGTCGAGGGCCGTCTCGGGCTCGACCGCGACGTACTTCTTCGGGCGGCTGGCGGTCTGGCTGCGGACGAGGTTGTAGGTCTCGAGGCTGTTGAGCACGTCGTAGATGCGGCCCATGGGGACCTCCGAGGTCCGAGACAACTCTTTGGCGGTTGTCGGCCCGGTCTCGAGGAGCGACCGAAAGGCCCGCGATTCGTACTCCGAAAGGCCGAGATCGCGCAGGCTTGCCATCGGCGTATCAACCAACCCCGGCTATAAAAACACCGGGGCCGTTTACGCGTCGGCGTCCGTGAGCAGCGTCTCGAGGTCCGCGGGGGCCCCGGCCGAGCCGACGACGTCGCCGTCGACCTCGAGGCGCGCTCGACCGTCGGCGACGGCGGAGGCCGCGGGAACGACGACGGTCTCGTGGTCGGCCAGGCGGAGCGCCGCCCGGTGGAGGTCCGCGCCCGCGGGGGCCCCGACCCGGACCGCCGTCGGCGACTGGACGCGGGCCGCGGCCGCGGCGTAGCTGGCCACCTCGACGCCCATCCGGTCGGCCGCG
>Ga0207797_1003297_pt1 | contig 10823 bp, 11 predicted proteins | sample PRCRCaboRojoPR_6_FD_187275 | JGI IMG/M metagenome (GOLD analysis project Ga0207797, IMG submission 187275) | Marine sediment microbial community from Cabo Rojo, Puerto Rico - PR CR 10% Liquid 1 (SPAdes) | ecosystem: Environmental > Aquatic > Marine > Coastal > Sediment | place: Cabo Rojo, Puerto... | reverse complement strand
CTGCCGAACGGGCAGGACCAGCTGTTCGTCGGCCTCCACCTCATCCACGAGGTGACGAGCCCGCAGGCGTTCGGGATGCTCCGCGAGCGCGACATCGAGGTGGCACGTCCGGACCTCACCCACGCGACGGTGGACCACATCGTCCCGACGGACGACCAGTCCCGGCCGCTCGGCGACGACGCGGCCGAGGAGATGATGGCCGAACTCGAGGAGAACGTCCGCGACGCGGGCATCCGGTTCGACGACCCGACGACGGGCAACCAGGGCATCGTCCACGTCATCGGGCCGGAGCAGGGGCTGACCCAGCCCGGGATGACCATCGTCTGCGGCGACAGCCACACCTCGACGCACGGCGCGTTCGGCGCGCTGGCGTTCGGTATCGGCACCTCGCAGATCCGCGACGTCCTCGCCACGCAGACCATCGCGATGGAGAAGAAGCAGGTCCGGAAGATCAAGGTCACCGGCGAACTCGGCGAGGGCGTCGGGGCCAAGGACGTCGTCCTGACCATCATCCGGCGGCTCGGCACCGACGGCGGCGTCGGCTACGTCTACGAGTACGCCGGCGAGGCCATCGAGAGCCTCGGCATGGAGGGCCGGATGTCCATCTGCAACATGTCCATCGAGGGCGGTGCGCGTGCGGGCTACGTGAACCCCGACGAGACCACCTACGAGTGGCTCCGCGACACCGACGCCTTCGCGGACGACCCGGAGACGTTCGAGCGGCTGCAGCCCTACTGGGAGTCCATCGCCAGCGACGACGACGCCGAGTACGACGACGTGGTGACCATCGACGGCTCGGCCATCGAGCCGGTCGTCACGTGGGGGACCACGCCGGGACAGGGAATCGGCATCACCGAGCCCATCCCGGCCCCCGAGGATCTGCCCGCGGACAAGCAGGACACCGCCCGACGGGCACAGGAACACATGCGGGTGACCCCCGGCGAGACGATGGAGGGCTACGACGTGGACGTCGCCTTCCTCGGCTCGTGTACGAACGCCCGACTGGCGGACCTGTGCGACGCCGCGGACGTCGTGAAGGGCCGCGAGGTCCACGACTCCGTGCGGGCGATGGTCGTCCCCGGCAGTCAGCGGGTGAAGGCCGCTGCCGAGGCGGAGGGTCTCGACGAGATATTCCGCGAGGCGGGCTTCGACTGGCGCGGTGCTGGGTGTTCGATGTGCCTCGGGATGAACGCCGACCAGCTGCAGGGCGACGAGGCGTGTGCCTCCTCCTCCAACCGGAACTTCGTCGGCCGACAGGGGAGCAAGGACGGACGGACCATCCTGATGTCGCCGAAGATGGTGGCCGCCGCGGCCGTCACCGGCGAGGTCACGGACGTGCGTGAACTGCCGAAGCGCGAGGTGGAGGTCTGATGGCCGACGACGTCGAGATTCCGTCGGTCGAACACGTCTCCGGCACGGGCATCCCCGTGCGCGGGAACGACATCGACACGGACCAGATCATCCCCGCGCGGTTCATGAAGGTCGTCACGTTCGACGGCCTCGGGGAGTTCGCCTTCTTCGACCAGCGGTTCACCGAGGACGACGAGGAGAAAGCGCACCCGTTCAACGAACCGCAGTACCAGGACGCGAACGTCCTCGTGGTCAACGCCAACTTCGGCTGTGGCTCCTCCCGGGAGCACGCGCCGCAGGCGCTGATGCGCTGGGGTATCGACGCCGTCGTCGGCGAGTCGTTCGCCGAGATCTTCGCGGGCAACTGCCTCGCCCTCGGTATCCCCACCGTCACGGCCGACCAAGAGACCATCGAGGCCATCCAGGACTGGGTGGCCGAGCACCCCGACGAGGACATCGACGTGGACGTCGCCGCGGAGACGGTCACCTACGGCGACACGACGGTCGACGTCGAGGTGGACGACGCCCAGCGCAAGGCGCTCGTCGAGGGAATCTGGGACACCACGGCGCTGATGAAGGCCAACGAGAACGCCATCGCGGAGACGGCCGCGAACCTGCCGTACGTCGGGAGCGACGACTGATGGCGGAGGAAATCGTCGTCGTCCCAGGCGACGGCATCGGTCGGGAGGTCGTCCCGGCCGCGGTATCGGTGCTGGAATCTCTCGACGGTGTGGTCTTCGAGTTCACGGAGTACGACGCGGGCGACGAGACGCTCGCGACGACGGGCGAGGCACTCCCCGAGGGGACCTACGAGGCGGCCGCGAACGCAGACGCCACGCTGTTCGGTGCGGCCGGTGAGAGCGCGGCGGACGTCATCCTCCCGCTCCGAGAGGCCGTGGACTCGTTCGCCAACGTCCGGCCCGCTCGCGCGTATCCCGGCGTGGACGCATTGCGCCCCGAGACAGACCTCGTGTTCGTCCGGGAGAACACCGAGGGCGTCTACTCGGGTATCGAGTCGGAGATCGCCGAAGGCGTGACCACGCTCACCCGCGTGATCACCGAGGACGCCTCGCGACGCATCGCCGAGTTCGGCTTCGACTACGCCGAGCAGAACGGCTACGAGGACGTCACCATCGCGCACAAGGCGAACGTGATGCGCGTCACGGACGGGACGTTCCTCGAGGCCTGCGAGGCCGTCGGCGCCGAGCGCGCCGCGGAGTACGAAGACGCGCTGATGGACGCGCTGGCGATGCACCTGCTCCTCACGCCAGAGGAGTACGGCGTCGTGATCGCGCCGAACCTCGCGGGCGACGTGCTCTCGGACCTCGCCGCGGGCCTCGTGGGGGGCCTCGGTCTCCTGCCGAGCGCCAACGTCGGGAGCGAGCGCGGCCTGTTCGAGCCGGTCCACGGCTCCGCGCCGGACATCGCCGGTCAGGGTATCGCGAATCCGTGTGCGACGGTGCTCTCGGCCGCGATGATGCTGGACCACCTCGGCCACGGCGACGCGGCCGACGACGTGCGGAACGCGGTGGAGGGCGTGCTCGCCGACGGGCCACGGACCCCCGACCTCGGCGGCGAGGCGTCAACGGAGGACGTGACGGCCGCTATCGTCGACCGGCTCTAGTCGTCGTCCACGGCACGCTCGTCGTCGTCCGGGTTCTCACCGTCGACGGGTGCGAACGGCCAGAAGAACACGACCGTCCCGTAGCCGAGCGCGGCGACCAGGAGGAGGCTACCGACCGGGGCGAACGCGTATCCGCCGACGACGGCGGTGGTCCCACCGACGACCGCGAGGAGGATAGCGTAGAGGAGCCCGTCCCGCCGGTCGGCTTCAGTCATCGCTCGAGGTCCCACTCGCGTCGCTCGCGGTCATCACGTCGCGCAGTCCGTCGTCAGCGTACGCGCCAGCGCCGAGGAGCAGGCCGACGATGGCGACGAACGCGCCGAAGTCAGGGTACCTACCGGCGGCCAGAGCGACGCCGGTAGTCGAGACCAGAAGGGTCAACAGGAGCGTATCACGGAGGGGCATCGTGGGCGTCTCGTCGCTCGTCTCGGGGAGACGTTTCGACCTACTTCAGGTAGCCGAGGTCACGCAGCTGGTCGGCGATGTCGGCGAACTCGGCCTCCGTGAGTTCGCCCTGTCGCTGGTGCTGGACGACGATGGAGCGGAGCAGGAAGCGGACGAGGTCCGACGTCGAGGAGAAGGAGGTGCCCTCGATGGTCTCGTCGACGCGTTCTGCCAGCTCCTTCGGAATGGAGACGGTGGTGTAATCGGTCATATCCGGTGGAGGTGCGGGGCACCGAAAGGCGTTGTGCTGGGTGGAGCGGAGGCGCAGTCAGTGCGGTCCGCGGTGCTGGGCGGCAGAGCACGACTACCCGCGCCGAGCGGCGGAGGTCCGAAGCGCGCCTTTCTGACCCACATTGTTGCGCTAGTGCCGGACCTCGGTTCCTGCTGACCGTGCGAGCGGCGCTGCGCGCTGCGCGCAGAGAGTTGGTCGCCGAAGGCGACCCCGACCGCAACAGGGTGGAGAGCAGAACGCTGGTGGGACACCGGGGGTATTTAGGCCCCGACGAGCGTAGCCGGTAGCGATGGGAGTCAGGCCCCCACCGAGCGACGACGGGGACACACCGGACGTGGTGACCTTCGGTATCGCCGCGCTGGACGCGCACCTCGAAGACGTCGGGGTCGTCTACCCAGTGGAGACGGAGACGCTCGTCCGGGAACTGGGCGACCCGGAGATACCGTACGACGCGGGGGGCCGGACCGTCTCCCTCTCGGAGGCGCTCTCGGAGACGCACTTCACGCGGTTCGAGACCGAGCAGGAACTGCTGAACGCACTCCACCCCGTCTTCGAGTCGTACCGCGAACGCTCGGGCTCTGGACTGTTCGCGCAGTTACGGTCGATGCTCCCCTTCTGAGCCTGGCTTCGCGATTCCGGTCAGCGGTCCGCGGTCGGCGACCCGGACTCTGCTTCCGCTTCTGCCGCAGGTCGCTCCTCGCGGTCGTGTTCGTGCTCGTGTTCGGTGACCGCACGGCCCGTCTCCGACCCGTTCCAGTCCGTCCGGTACCGGTCGCCTCGTTGCTCGCCCCGTCCGAGCTGCGTGGCCAGTTCCTCGATACGTCGGGTCTGCTCTCGGTTGACGGCGACGATGACGTCCGAGAGCACGCCGAACATCAGCAACTGGACCCCGAGGAGGATGCCCGAGGCGGCGACCACCGCGAGCGCCTCGTGTGAGACCGGTGGTGTGCGGACGAACCACTCGTAGGCGACGTAGGCGGCGACCACGAACCCCGCGAGGAGCGACACCACGCCGACGCTCCCGAAGTAGAACAGCGGATTGTTCGTCTTGGCGAGGCGGAACAGGGTGAGGTAGATGCGTGCGCCGTCCTTGATGGGGTGGAGGTTGGTCTCGGAGTCGTCGGGGCGGGCGCCGTAGGAGACGCCGACCACCTCGGTCGGGACGCCGTGTTTCACGCACTCGACGGCGAGCTCCGTCTCGATGCCGAACCCGTCCGAGGTGATCCGCAGGCGCTCGAACGACTCGGTCGTGAACGCGCGGTAGCCCGAGAGGATGTCCGCGAGGTCCCGGCCGTGGACGAACGCGAACGCGCGGTTGACGAGGCGGTTCCCAGCGCGGTTCAGCCGCGGCATCGCGTCGTCGGCCATCCGGTAGAACCGGTCGCCGATGACGTGCTCCGCGCGCCCCGCGAGAACGGGTTCGAGCATCGCGTCGGCGTCCGCGGGATCGTACGTACCGTCCCCGTCCGCCATCAGCACGACCGGCGCCTCGACGTTCCTGACCCCTTCGCGGACGGCCTGTCCCTTTCCCCGGCCGGACTGGACGATGACGCGAGCGCCGGCCTCTTCCGCGATGCGACGGGTCCCGTCGGAGGAGCCGCCGTCGACGACGAGGACGTTGTCGTAGCCGGCGTCGCGGAACCCCTCGACGACGGACCCGATGGTCTCGGCCTCGTCCAGCGTCGGCAGGAGTACACAGACGTCCTCGCGTCGCTCCATTATCGGGTTTGGCCACCGCGAGCGCAAAAACCTGCTGGGTCCGGTGGCCCCCACTCGACTGGCGCGTGTGGTCAGTTCCCCCGGCCGTCGCTCAGGTGCTCCCACACCTCCGCACAGCCACACCCGTCCGCCACGTCGGCGAGGTGGGCACGGACGTCCTCGTCGGGAGTCTCGTCGGTGTTCGTGGGGGTCTCCGCTGCTGCTGTCGAGGTCGAATCCGCCGTCTCGTTCGTGGGTGCGCTCATGTTTACTCAAGTCGTGAGTAACTAACCTGCCCGACACTGATAAACGTTCGGTCCTAACGAGCCTCGCCGGTGCGGCGACCACCGCGTGGTTTACGGTGTGCCCGCCTGCACCACCGGTATGGACGACGACGGGGTGTTCGACCTGCTCGGACTGGGTGAGTACGAGCGGACGGCACTCGCCGAACTGGTCGGGCTGGGCCGGACCACCGCACCGAACCTCGCGGAGGCGACCGGCATCCCGAAGGCCCGCATCTACGGTGTGCTGGACTCGCTGGCCGACCGCGGGTTCGTGAAGGTGGTGCCGGGGCGCCCGAAGGAGTACGTCCCGCGTTCGCCGGAGGAGATCTTGGAGCGGGCACGGGAGAACGAACGTCAGTCGCTGGCCCAGTTCGAGCAGGAACTGGAGTCGGCGAGCGAGGCCTTCCTCGAGGAGTTCGGCCCGCGCTACGAGCGGGCCGGCGAGTTGGTCCGGCCCGCCGAGGAACTGTTCCACGTCGTCGACGTGGGCGACCCGAGTGAGTCGGAGACCCGGCGGCTCTACCACGAGGCCGAACGCGAGGTGCGCGTCCTCACGAAGTCGTGGGAGTACCTCGACAGCGTGGTGCCGTCGCTCGCCGACGCGGTGGACCGAGACGTGGCCGTCCGCGCGCTGTTCCACCACCCCGACATCCTCGCGGACGACGAGCGACCGATCCAACGGGCCCGAGTCGAACGGCTCGAACGGGAGTTTCCCGCGGTGGAGTTCCGCTTCTCCGAGCGGGTACTCCCGTGGCGGGGCACACTGGTCGATCCGTCGATGGAGTACGACTCCGGCGAGGCCATCTTCCTCGTCGAGGAACCGGACGTCCCGAACCACATGCGACAGGCCGCGCTGACGGAGAACGGGTCGTTCGTGGCCGGGCTGGCGCGGTTCTTCGACTTGGTGTGGAACTACGAGAGTACGGCCGAACGGGAGTAGCAGCGCGCAGTGGCAGCACAGTGCTGGACGGTGCGGTAGCGGTGCTGTGGGACCAGTACATCCACCACCGCTGGGCTCGTCCAGTGAGGCTCGCGGTCCTCCGGACCACTCACCTGCGGCGGAGGGGCCGAAGGCTCCGACGCAGCGCCTTTTCGCCACGTCTTTGCCCGACCGAGGCGCGCGAAGCGGCCGAGAGAGGTGTAAAAAGTGGTCAGACGTACCCGAGGTCCTCCAGCCGCCCGTACGTCGCCTCGTCGATGTCCTCAACTCCACCGCCCTCGTGGCGGACGTCGAGCCGTGTCACGGCCTCGAAGGCCTCCGCCACCCGCTCCCGCGGTCGGTCGCCCTCGCCGTCGGCGTACTGGGTCTGGGCGTCGCGACAGAAGACCGTCACCGCTCGGTCCCGGTTGACGAGTGACTTCTCGACGACCGCCTCGCTCTCGTCCCAGTCGAAGACGGCCCGGGAGTCGGCGGTCCACGGCGAGAGGTCGTCGACGTAGGCGCTCGCGCGTTCCTGCAGGTGCTCGTCCAGTCCCACGGCCGTCGCGACGACGGGGCCGTCGGGTCGGAACCCCTCGGTGGGTGTCTCCCCGTCGCGGACGGCCGCGACGACACGGGGGAATTCGGTGAGCGACGCGGGCCGCTCGACACGTGTCGCCGATTCCTGGCCCGGCAGTCGGACCACGAGGGGGACGTGGAGGACCACCTCGTGGGGTGAGACGCCGTGTTCGGCGACGCGGACACCGGGCCGGACGCGACTGGGTTCACCGAACCCCTCGCCGTGGTCACTCGTGACGACGAGGAGCGTGTCGTCAAGTTCGCCGCGCCGGTCGAGTTCGGAGACGAGACGCTCGAGTTCCGCGTCGCAGTGCCGGATGGCGCCGTCGTACAGGGACTCGACGGCCTTCTTCTGCCACCACGGGCGCTGGCCGCCGTTGAACGCCCACTTCTGGTCCTCGAACGAGGACTGCAACTCGCGGGCGCGCTTGCCACCCCACAGGTCGTACTCCGCGGCCGGTTCGTACGGGATGTGGGCGTCCATCAGGTTCACGCAGGCGGCCCACGGCCCGGACTGCCGCTCGGACCAGCCGAGGACGGCGTCGACGTAGACGCCGGCCGGCGTCGAGGCCCGCACGCTCGACGGGAGGAACCGCTTGTAGTCCGACTGGAGTTTGGTCGCGGCGCCGTTCGCCAGCGACTGGACGGGGTGGTCGTCTGCGAGCGCCTCTTTGAGGAAGGTGACGTACTGGCCACGGCCCTCGTTCGAGACGAACTCGTGCGGATTGACGGCGTCCGGGAACGGGACGTTCCGGGCCCCGACGACGGTGTCGAAGCCGTCCTTCAGCCCCACGTCGACGGCCGTTATCCAGTCGTTCTCGCTGAACACGCCCGTCGCGTACCCATCCTCGCGGAGCTTCGAGAACACGCTCACGGAGGGGTCGAGCTTGTGGGCGGCAGAGACGACGCCGTGCTCCTCGACGTGGAACCCGGAGAAGAGGCTGGCGTGGCTGGTGACGCTCCGGGCACCGGGTGCGCGAGCCTGCTCGTAGCGGGTCGCGCGATCGCGGGCGAACGACTCGAGGAACGGCGTGGTCGCCTCGTGGTGACCGTAGGCCGAGCAGTTCTTCGCCCGGACGCTGTCGAGGACGACGAGGAGGACGTTCGGCTCGCTCGTTCCGTCCGCGTGGCTTGCGTGTCGTCGCTCACTGCTCGCGGCTCCGCCGCTCGCTCCCGAGAGCTCACTCCGTTCGCCCTCGCCCCTCCCGCTCGCCCGTTCCGAGGACTCTCCCTCGCTCCGCTCGCTCGATTCCTCGCCCATCACATGTACCCCAGGTCCTCGAGCTGTTCGCGGACCTGCTCGCCGCCCACGCCGTCCCGGTCGCGCGCAGTGCGTGGCTCGGGTGAGTGGTCGTTCGCGTCCAGTTCTGTCTCGACGGCGGTCCGGACGTCCGTGACGCTCTCGATGGCCTCGACCATCTCCGGACTCGTGCCGGCGACCATCGCCTCGTGGGTGTGGACTCCCTCCTGCAGGCCGTGGTCGCTGACGAGGAGGAGTTCGTCGCCCTCGTCGAGGTCCTCACGGAGTTCACCGACGAACTCGCCGGCCTCGGCGTACGCCCGCTGTTGCAGGTCCGGGACGTCGTAGGCGACGTGGCCCACCAGGTCGAGCCCGCTCGTGTAGCCGAAGACGAGTTCGTAGCGCCCCCCTCGGAGACCGCGTCGGGTCCGGGCCACGCGTATCATCAGCATCTCCAGACACTGCTCGTAGAACGTGTCCGGGTCCGCGGAGGTGTGCCCGCCGACGGCCTCTGGGTCGCGCTCGAACAGGTTGCCGAGGCTCCGCCGGAGCTGGTGTTCGCGGTCCTCCGAGTCCGGGTCGACGACGTAGTTCGGCACGCCGATGGGGAGCGCCTCGCGGCCGTCGAACACCGTCGAGAGGCCGTTCTCGGCGTAGTAGGTCGCCCGGGTACGGAAGGCGTCGGAGTCGGTGTTCGTCAGCAGCCACGCGCCGATACGGGTCTGGAGGGTGTCCGGGAGGAGGTAGTCGGCCACATCGCTCGCGCGGTCGAGGACCGGATTCCCCCACGCCACGCCGTCGTCGAGGACGAGACCGTGCTGGCGCGGTTCGAGGCCGGTGATGATGGTCGGCCAGAGTTCGTGCGTACTCGGTTCGCCCGCCACGCTGTCGATGGTGTCGATGGCGCGGTGGGCGTCGAGTGTGAGGTTCGGGTGTGTCTCGGGGTCGACCAGGTCGGGGTCGAGGGCGTCGAGACCGAGGACCACCACTGTCATACCCGCTCTCCCGCCGGACGGGACGTGAATCTGACGGCCTCGGTCCGAGAGGGAAAGGACTTGAAGCCCCCGGACCCAGCCTGCAGGCATGGACGAGCGCCCGAACGTCGTCTGGGTCACCCTCGACAGCGTCCGGCAGGACCGGACCACGATGGGTGGCCACGACCGGGACACCACGCCACGCCTCCAGGCCCTCGCCGACCGCCCCGGGGGCCGGGCGTTCTCTGACGGCATCGCGGCCGGCATCTGGACGCTCTCTTCTTCTGCGAGCATCCTCACCGGAACCTACCCCACACACAACACTGTCGGCATCGACGGCTCGACACTCCCACCCGAACTCCCCACCGTCGCCGAGCGGCTGCGCGACGTGGGGTACCGGACCGCCTGTCTCTCGCGCAACTCACACGTCAGCGAGGCGACCGACCTCTCCCGTGGCTTCGACCGCTTCGCGTGGCTCGCCGCCTCCACGCTGGTTGATGTGGCTGGACCGGCCACGCTGACGAAGTACCTCCTCAACCTTCGGCACCACTCCGCCGGGTTCACGCCCGACACGGCCAAGCACGCCACCCCGTTCCTGATGAACGACATCGCCAAGCGGTGGCTCTCGGACCTCGCCGACGGGGACGACCCCTTCTTCCACTACCTCCACTACAACGAACCACACCGCCCGTACGTCCCACCCCTCCCGTGGCAGGACCGCTACACCGACGAGATCGAAGCCGGGCCCGAGGAGGCGGTCGACATCTCGATGGACGTCCACCGGACGATGTACGAGCGGGTGGCGAGCGGCGACCCTCTGAGCGACCGGGAGCGCGACGCCCTACTAGCGACCTACGACGCCGAGGTCGCCTACACCGACGAGTGTATCGGCCGGCTGTTCGAGTGCGTCCAGTCGCTGGACACCGAGCGCGAGACGGTGTTCGTCGTCACGGCCGACCACGGCGACCTGTTCGGCGAGCAGGGGGTGCTCGCACACAAACTCCTGCTCCACGAGGGGCTGATCAACGTGCCGTGCGTCGTCCACTCCGACGATGGGGCTGGCGGGGACGCGGACCGCTTCACCGACGCGCTCTCGCTCGCGGACGACGACCCGGTGCAGCACACCGACCTGATGACCACGCTCGTGGCGGTGGCCGACGGCGACACGAACGGGATGCAGGGCGTGGACCTGTGCGACGGCCCCCGCGAGTTCGCCGTCGCCCAGCGTGCGCCCGCCGAGTTCGAGGACTTCACGCAGCACGACCCCACGTTCGACACCTCCCGGTACCACGCCTCTACGATGACCTGCGCTCGCACCCGCGAGTTCAAGTTCCAGACGAGCGACGACGGCGAGGAACTGTTCGCGCTCCCGGACGAGTCGCGTGACGCGGGCGCCGAGTACCCCGGGGTGGCCGACGAACTGCGCGAGGCGCTGGCCGAGTGGCTGGCGACCGACGGCCAGCCGGTTGGCGAGGCCCG
>Ga0207797_1003296_pt1 | contig 10824 bp, 9 predicted proteins | sample PRCRCaboRojoPR_6_FD_187275 | JGI IMG/M metagenome (GOLD analysis project Ga0207797, IMG submission 187275) | Marine sediment microbial community from Cabo Rojo, Puerto Rico - PR CR 10% Liquid 1 (SPAdes) | ecosystem: Environmental > Aquatic > Marine > Coastal > Sediment | place: Cabo Rojo, Puerto... | reverse complement strand
CGTCACCGCGCCGCCGTCGGCGGCCACCACCCGCAACCGCCAGGGGCGCATGCCCACGGTCTGGCCGCCGCGGGTCCAGGAGATCAGGAAATAGGCGGCGGGCACCGCCACCAGGGCCAGTTGGAGCAGCGCCTGGCCCGCCGGTCCGGGGCCGTGCAGGTCCTCGGTGGCCCCGCCCATGAGGAGGGTGAAGGTCAGACCGACGCCCATCACCAGGGCGGCGCAGATGAGGGCGTCGTAGAGGGCGGCCCCCAGCCGGCGCAGGAGCAGCGGGCTGGGGCGGGCGGGGCTGGCCATGGCATCCTCCGGAGTGCAGCGGGTGGTCGGGTATCCGCACCGAGCGCCCTGAGTCTATCATTCGCAGGAGGGGGGCGAGCCCTGGACGAGACCATGGACATGGATGCCTTCGCCGCCGAGGTGGAAGCGGCCATCGCCGAGCTTCCCGGCGAGTTCCGGGCCGCCGTGGACAATGTGGCCATCCTGGTGGAGGATCACGCCGACGAGGCCACCCAGGCGGAGATGGCGCTGGACCACCCCCTCGACCTGCTCGGCCTCTACCGCGGGCTGCCCCTGCCCGAGCGCGGCAGCGGCTACGCCGGCGCCGAGCCGGATCAGGTGCTGCTGTACCGCGAGGCCATTCTGGATTACGCGGGTTACCATCGCCTGGCGGTGGCCGACTGCGTGCGCAACACCCTGATCCACGAGCTGGGCCACTACCTGGGTTACGATGACGACCAGCTGGAACGCATCGAGCACGGCCCGAGCGATGACTGATTCAACCCTCTCCCAGCCACGGGGACCGGCCCGCCCATGAAGCTGCGCCGCATCAAGCTCTCCGGATTCAAGTCCTTCGTCGAACCCACCACCATCCCCCTGCCGTCGCGGGTCACCTCCATCGTGGGCCCCAACGGCTGCGGCAAGTCCAACGTGGTCGACGCCGTGCGCTGGGTGCTTGGCGAAGGCTCCGCCAAGCACCTGCGCGGCGGGCACATGACCGATTTCATCTTCAACGGCTCGGACAACCGCGCGCCGGTGGGGCGGGCGGTCGCCGAGCTGGTGTTCGACAATCAGGAGGGGGTGCTGGGCGGCCCCTACGCCGCCTATGACGAGATCAGCGTCAAGCGCGCCGTGGACCGCGACGGCAACTCCGAGTACTACCTCAACGGCAGTCGCTGCCGGCGCAAGGACATCACTGACCTGTTCCTCGGTACCGGTCTCGGGCCGCGGGCCTACGCCATCATCGAACAGGGCATGATCGGCCGCATCGTCGAGGCCCGGCCCGAGGACCGCCGGCTGATGCTGGAAGAGGCGGCCGGCGTCACCCGCTACAAGGAGCGGCGCAAGGAGACGCTGCGGCGCATCGAGCACACCCGCGAGAACCTGGAGCGGGTGGAGGACCTGCGCAGCGAGCTGGCCGATCGCCTGGAGCGCCTCGGCGAGCAGGCCGATCGGGCCCGCGAGTACAAGCGCCTAAAGCAGGAACAGCGCGAGCTCGACCACCAGCTGCTGGGCGCCCGCTACCGCGATCAGCAGCAGGCAGTAGAGGCGCGCCAGGGCGAGGTGCGACGCCTGGAGACCGAGCTGGAGGCCGCCCGGCGTAAGGTCACCGAGGCCGAAAGTGAGGTGGAGCACCAGCGCCAGGCCTTCGAGCAGGCCAACGAGGCGGTCAACGAGTCCCAGGGCCAGTACTACGCCCGCGAGAGCGAGATCGCCGGCCTTGAGCGCGAGCAGGCCCACGCCCAGCAGGAACAGCAGCGCCTGGCGGAGGAGCGCGACGCCGCCACCGCCGAGATCGGCGAGCTGGAGGAGCGCCTGGCCGAGCATCAGCAGCGCATCGACGACGCCGCCGGCGAGCAGGAGGGACTGCGCGAGGAGGTGGCCCGGCTGGAGGCCGCCCATCAGGAGGCGGCCGGCGAGCTGGAGACCGCCCGCGAGCGCCTGCGCGCCGCCGAGGCGGCCGATCGCGAGGCGCGCGAGGCCATGCAGGCCCCGGCCCAGGAGGCGCGCCTGCAGGAGGAGCGCCGGCAGCAGGCCGAGCGCCGCCTGGCGGCCATCGCCGAGCGCAAGGCGGCCCTGACCGACGAGCTGGCCGAGCTGGATGGCCAGGCCGGGGACGGCGAGACCGAGGGCGCCCGGGCCACCCTGGAGGCGGCGGAGGAGCGCCGCGACGCCGCCGCTGCCGAACTGGATGCCGCCGAGGCCGCCTTGCGCGACCGCGAGCGGGAGCGCGACGAGGCCAGCGAGGCGACCAATCAGCGCCGCCACGAGCGCGAGCGCACCGCGGCCCAGCTGGAATCGCTGCGCGCCCTGGACCGGCGCGGCGACGACCTCGATACCGGCGCCCAGGCGCTTCTGGAGCGGGTGGACGGCGACCGCTCGCGCCTGCTGGGCGGCCGCCTCCAGGTGGCCGACGGCTGGGAGACGGCGGTGGAGGAGGTGCTGGCCGAGCGCCTGCACGCCCTGGTGGCCGGCGAGGGCGAGTGGCGGGACGCCCTGGACTGGATGCGCGGCCGCGAGGCCGGCCGCTTCCCGGCGGTGCGCCCCGGCAACGGCCAGGCCGGTGGCGCCCAGGGCGGTGGCCTGATGGCCAAGCTGGACTGCGACGCCGAACTGGCCCCGGTGCTGGCGGAGTGGCTGGCCGGGGTGGGCGCCGCCGACGACCTGGATGCCGCCCTGGGCCGCGCCGGTGAGCTGGCGCCCGGTGAGTTCCTGGTGACCCCCGACGGCGACCGCGTGGGCCGGGACTGGGTGGTGGTCCATCGCGGCGCCGACGACCCGGAGACCAGCTGGCTGCAGCGCAAACGCGAGATCGAGGGCCTGGAGGAGCGCCTGGCCACCGAGGACGCCCGCATCGAGGCGGCCGAGGCGGCCCTGGAGGCGGCTCGCGAGGCCTTCGAGACCGCCCGCGAGCGGGTGGAGACCGCCCGCGCCGAGCTGCGCCAGGCCGAGTCGGCGGTCGGCGAGGCCCGCGAGGAAGTCAATCGCCGCCAGGCCGAGGCCGACCGCCTGCGCCAGCGCCGCGATCACCTGACCAGCGAGCTGGAGCGCCTGGCGGACGAGGAGGCCACCGAGGCCGCGGCCAAGGAGGAGGCGGCCGAGGCTGCCGCAGCGGCGCGCGAGCAGGAGAACGCCGGCCAGGCCGAGCGCGAGGCCCGGCAGCAGGAGCTGGAGGCCGCCCGCGGCGGCGCCGAGAGCGCCGAGGCCGCCGAGCGCGAGGCGCGCGAGGCCCTCAATCAGGCCAAGAGCCGCCTGGACAGCCTGGAGGCGGCCCGGCGCGAGGCCGAGCGCCACACCCAGTGGGCCAACGACGAACTGGCCAAGCGGCGCCAGCGCCTGGGCGAGCTGGAGGAGCGCCTGAACCAGCAGGAGGCGCCCGGGGCGGACGTCCAGGAGCGGCTGGAGGCGGCCCTGGCGGCGCGCGCCGAGGCCGAGGCGGAGCTGGGTGAGCGACGCCAGGCCGCGGAGGCGGCTCAGGCGGCGCTAACCCAGGCCGAGGAGCGCCGGGCGCAGGCCGAAACCGAGGTGGAGGCCAGTCGTAACGCCCTGGATGAGGCCCGCCAGGCCCTGAACAAGGACGAGGTGCGCATGGAGGAGGTGGAGGCCCGCATCCAGGAGGCCGGCACCACCCGCCAGGCAGTGCTGGCGGACCTGGCCGCCGACGCCGACGCCGGCGCCCTGGAGAAGCGCCGGGGCGAGCTGCAGAAGGCCATCGACAAGCTGGGCACGGTGAACCTGGCGGCCATCGAAGAGTTCGAGGAGGTCTCCGAGCGCAAGGGCCACCTGGACGAGCAGGCCGGCGACCTGGAGGAGGCCCTGACCACCCTGGAAAACGCCATCCACCGGATCGACGCGGAGACGCGCCACCGCTTCCAGGAAACCTTCGAGGCGGTGGACGCCAATTTCCGCCGGCTCTTCCCCCGCCTGTTCGGCGGCGGGCGCGCCTATCTGGAGATGAAAGAGTCCGCCCGTAGCCGCCAGGAGGGCGAGGACGAGGAGGCCCCCCAAGGCGTCGACCCCCTCGATGCCGGGGTGGACATCCTGGCCCAGCCCCCGGGCAAGAAGGTGCGCTCCATCCACCTGCTGTCCGGCGGCGAGAAGGCCCTGACCGCGGTGGCGATGACCTTCGCCCTGTTCCAGCTCAATCCCGCGCCCTTCTGCGTGCTGGACGAGGTGGACGCGCCCCTGGACGACGCCAACGTGGGCCGTTACGGCGATCTGCTGCGGGAGATGTCGGACACCACCCAGTTCATCGTCATCACCCACAACAAGACCACCATGCAGTCCGCCGACCAGCTGGTGGGCGTGACCATGGCCGAGCCCGGGGTCAGCCGCATGGTGTCGGTGTCGGTGGAGGAGGGCGCGCAGCTGGTGGAGGCCGGCTGAGCCGCGGCCCCGGCCGGTGCTTTCAGCCGGTGGCCGGTGCCGCCCTCGGCAACTCGGCGCGCCGTGTCTCGCCGCGGCCGATGGTGGCCAGGTCCCACACCAGCAGGACCACCCCGGCGCCAGTGATCGCCCCGAACAGCTGGCGCCACCACATGGCGCTGGTGAACCAGGGGTGGGTCTGGGCGGCGAAATAGGCCTGCCAGGTGGAGCCCAGCTGGGCCCGCTGCACGAAGGATTCCACGTAACCGGCGATCAGCAGCGCCACCGACATGCCCAGCACCCCCGCGGTGAGCAGGCCCAGCGCCCATTTCCATTTCCAGCCATCGCCGGGCAGATTCGCCCCCATCCAGACATTGCCGCGCCACCGCTGCACCGCCAGGTAGAACACGGCGATGTTGGTGGTGGCGTAGGCGCCGAAGAAAGCCAGGTGGGCGTGGGAGGCCGCCCACTGGGTGCCGTGGGTGAACAGGTTGATCTGGGGCAGGGTCTGCATGAACCCCCACACCCCGGCCCCCAGGAAATTGCCGAAGGCCTGCGTGATTAACCAGGCCAGGGCCGGGTTGTTGGCACTGCGCAGGCGCTGGACCCCGGCGTCGTAGACGGCGTGGACCACCATGGCTACCAGCGGGATGGGCTCCAGGGCGGAGAAGAAGCCGCCGATCCAGAGCCAGTAATCGGGGGTGCCGATCCAGAAGTAGTGGTGCCCCAGGCCCAGGATGCCGGCGCCGAACATCAGGGCCACCTCGATGTAGAGCCAGGTGGTCACGATCTTGCGGCGCACGCCCAGGATCTGCATCAATCCCCAGGCCACCAGGCAACCCACGATGACCTCCCAGGTGGCCTCCACCCACAGGTGGATCACCCACCACCACCAGTACTGGTCGATGGTCAGATTGGGGGTGTAGAACATGCCGGCGAGGTAGAGGCCGCCCAGGGCGATCAGGTCCAGGGTCAGCACGCCGCCGATGCCGGTCCAGCGGCCGCGCACGAAGGTGGCGACGACGTTGCCGAAGAACACCGCCAGGCCGGCCACGATGCCGATGTCCGCCCAGCGCGGCGCCTCGATGTACTCCCGCCCCTCATTGACGAACCACAGAGTGAAGGCGGTGCCCGGGCCGTACTGGACCAGCAGGAACACCAGCACCACCACCGCCACGGCCACCGTCAGCAGCCAGAACACCACGTGGCCCAGCCGCAGGCCCACCACGGGCGAGCCGCTTTCCTCCTCCAGCAGCCAGTACACCGCGCCCAGGAAGCCGAACAGCATCCATACGATCATGGCGTCGATGTGGACCAGGCGGGTGACGTTGAAGTCCAGGGTGGCGAACAGGAAGCTGGGGGTCAGGTACTGCTGCGCCGCCAGCAGCCCGAAGACGGTCTGCACCACGAACAGCGCCACCGCCACCGTGAAGTACCTGACCGCCAGCCGCTGACCGCCGTTGAGGTTGGCCGTATCCAGGGCGCCCGGGGCCATGGGCAGCTCCTTACTGGCGCATGGTGGGGAAGTTGGCGGGGAAACCGTTGGTGTCGATGGCCGACATCCACTTCAGGAAGGCCACCACCGCCCGCGCCTCCTTGTCGCTGATGCCCAGATCGGGCATGCGCCGGTCGGAGCCGTAGCCGCGGCCGTAGGCGGGCGGATCCTTCAGGAAGGCCACCATCATGGACTCGCGCGCGGCGGGCGAGCCCCAGGCCGGATCCAGCCACGCCTTGGTCAGGTCGGGGGCGTAGTAGGCGCCGTTGCCCAGCAGGGTGTGACAGTTCATGCAGTTGCGGCCCTGCACGATGCGCTTGCCCTTGCTGACCAGGGCCTTGGCCGCCGCGGCGGACCGCTTTTCCCCGAACAGGGGGTCGGTCTCCTGGACCACGGGGACCTGACGCTTGAGCTGGGGGTCGTAGCGGTAGTCGATGGCCTTGTTGATGACGGTGTAGGGCGGCACCTTGCTGCCGCCGGCCTGCATGGCCGGGTAGGTGTCCACGGTGAGGAAGATCAGGACGACGGCCATGGCGCCGGTGACGCCGACGGCCGCGGTGCGCCAGAAGCGCTCGCTGGCCCACCAGGGTGCCGAGTCTGCCATTGGAGTCCCCCCCAGCCGGAAGGTGGGGCTAGCCGTCCTGGCTGCCGTGGGTCCTGGTGCACAGGTGCCAGATGGCCCGCGGTGCGACCAGGTAGCCGATCAGCATGAGGGCCACCAGAATGCGCCAGGCGCCGTCCAGCCCCAGACTGATCCCGAGTAGCGCCACGGCGCCGGCCAGCCCCGCATAGGCCATCAGCGCCAGGGCGTGGAGGCGGCGATCACCGCGCAAACGGGCGAGGGCGAACAGACCCGCGTAGGCCGCCCCCAGCAGGATGACGAGAGCGGCGGCGGTAACGGCGGTCAGCATCAGCGAGGGGGCCACCGGTTCCATGGCATCTCCCCGGGCGCCCTGGGGGCTGCTTATACCTAGATGGTGAATACACCTTTATGCCCCCGGCAATGACTGGCGGTCAATCCCGGGGCGCGGCTACCGCATAAGGCGCAGGGTCAGGGGATAGCGGAAGGCCAGTCCGCGCCGGCTGCGTGCCCCGGCCACCAGCACCAGGATCAGGTCCAGACTGAACAGGGTCACCAGGATCGGGGCGCGGCCCTCGGCGGGCAGCAGCAAGGCCAGCAGCCCGGCGTACAATGTCGCCGAGAGCTGGAAATTGACCGCCTCCCGGCCGGCCCGGTCCACGGCCGGCGACTCGGCGCGGCGCCACAGCCATACCGCCAGGGGACCGAGCAGATGGCCGAAGGGGACAACGGCCCCGGCCAGGGCGGCCATGTGGACCATGCCCGCCCAGCGGTCGGTGGCGGGCACCGGGGTCGGGGCCGGTGCGTCCGGAGCCCCCGACTCGGTGTCTGCGGTGGCCAGCGCTTCCAGTTCCGCGGACAGGTCCTGGTCCAGGAGTTGTCGGGCGCGCTCGGCCTCGCCGGACGGCACCTGAAGCTTGATGCCCCCCAGGGCGGCGCTGTACAACCAGTCGGTCTGGACCAGGTGATTGTCCCCGAGCACGGGCGACAGGCCCTCGGCCTCCAGACGACCCTTGGCGATGTGGGCATCGGCCTGATTGTCGAAGGTGGCGACGGTGATCATGGCTCAACGAGGCCGGGAAGGCATGGTTAGGATGACCTGGACGGTAGTGGGGTGGGCGGTTCGCCGGAGCCGCCGAGGCCTCCAGCCAATGGGGGAGGCGCCGGGCGTTGCGCGCCATGGTAGCCCGCTTCCGGATTTCCCGGAAGCCAGCCGCCGGCGAGGGAGCCGCGCCCGGTGAGCCAGTGGCTGGCCACCCCCGGTGCCGCCCTGGCCGTGCTGCTGCTGGGGGCGGTCGCCATCCTGGCGATCGGGACCTGGCTGGCCGGCCTGGCCGATCGACTGGCCGACCGCACCGGCCTGGGGGAGGCCTTCGTGGGCGCGGTGTTCCTGGGGGCCAGCACCTCTCTGCCCGGGATCACCGCCTCGGTCACCGCCGCCTGGAACGGCCACGCGTCGCTGGCCCTGTCCAACGCCCTGGGCGGCATCGCGGTGCAGACCGCCTTCCTGGCGGTTGCCGACGTGGCCTACCGCAAGGCCAACCTGGAGCATGCCGCGGCCTCCCTGGGCAACCTCATGTGGGGGGCGCTGCTCATCGTGCTGCTGGCGGCCCTGCTGGTGGCCATGGTGGCGCCGCCGGTGGCGCTTTTGGGCGTGCACCCGGTGACGCCGGTGCTGTTCGCGGCTTACGTCATGGGGGTGCGGCTGGTGGCGGAGGCCCGCGAGGAGCCCATGTGGCGGCCCCGGCTCACCGGCGCCACCCGGCTCGACAAACCCGAGCCCGAAGACCCGGGCGGGGCGGGGCTGGGCCGCCTGTGGCTGGGTTTCCTGGTGGCCGCGGGGGTGGTCATGGCGAGCGGTTGGGCGGTGACCCGCGCCGGGGAGGCCCTGGTCGCCCAAACCGCGCTGTCGCAGAGCCTCGTGGGGGGCCTCATGGTGGCCGTCGCCACCAGCCTTCCGGAGCTGGTGACCTCGGTGGCGGCGGTGCGGCGCGGCGCCCTGACCCTGGCCGTGGGCGGTGTGCTGGGCGGCAACGCCTTCGACACCCTGTTCGCCGCCATGGCCGATGTGGCCTACCGCCCCGGGCCCATCTACAGCGCCGTCAGTCCCCGCGAGCTGGCGTTGGCGGCGCTGACCATCCTGATGGCGGCGGTTCTGGTGCTCGGGCTGCTGCGCCGGCAGCGGGTGGGGCCCGGGCGGATCGGGTCGGAGAGCGTGGTGGTTCTGCTTCTCTACCTGCTCGGGGCCTGGCTGCTGGGAGGTGAGGGTTGACCGATTGGGCCGCCGCCGGGGAAACCCCGGGGGTGCTTGCCGCCGGGCCGGCCTCGGTGGCCCCGGCCGAGGCCGACCGCCAGGTGGTCCTGAGCGACGGCCGCCGGCTGGCCTACAACGTCTACGGCGACCCCGGTGGCCGGCCGGTCCTATACCTGCACGGTTTCCCCGGGTCCCGCCTGGAGGCCGGCTTGACCAATGCCGCGGCCTACCGGCTGGGGCTCCGGGTGGTGGCCCCGGACCGGCCGGGCATGGGCCGCTCGGATCCCCTGGCGGGGCGCCGGATAACCGACTGGCCGGCGGATGTCGCCCAGCTTGCCGATGCCCTCGGTTGGGCGCGGTTCCCGATCCTCGGCGTGTCCGGTGGCTCCCCGTATGCCCTGGCCTGTGCCGACGGCCTGGGGGAACGGGTGTCGCGGCTGGCTGTGGTGGCGGGCATGGCGCCACCGGATGCCCCGCAGGGGACCCGGGACATGCGATGGTTCGGCCGCCTGGAGTTGTGGCTGGCCCGGGTCTGGCCGGCGGCGGCCGCTCGGCTTTTCCGATGGGCCGTCAGGGCAACCCTCGCAGCCCCCCAGAGTGCGCCCGGCTGGGTGGACGGGCGCCTGCCCGAGGCCGACCGGAAGACCCTGATGCGCCCCGAGATCGCCCGGCTGTTCCGGGACTCGGTACGCGAGAGCGTGCGCCAGGGGGTCACCGACCACCTGGCCGAGATGCGGCTACTGGGCCAGCCATGGGGGTTCCGGCTCGACGGGATCGCCACGCCGGTACGGCTCTGGCACGGCGAGGCGGACATCACCGTGCCGGTGACCATGGGGCGCTATGTGGCCTCCCGCCTGAGCCGCTGCTGGGCCACCTACTATCCCGGCGAGGGGCACTTCTCCCTGCCGGTCAATCACGCCCGGGTCATCCTGGGCGACCTCAAGGAGTTTGGCCAATGACCCAAGCGTTGGAAAAACCGTTCTCCCAGGCATGTGAGAACAACAAGGGCCCCATCCTGGCCGTCCTGCGGGAGGTGTTTGCCGGCCCGGGGCTGGTGGTGGAGGTCGGCAGCGGCACCGGCCAGCACGCGGTGCATTTCGCCGCCCAACTGCCGCACCTGACCTGGCAGCCCACCGATGTGGCCGACAACCTGCCCGGCATCCGAATGTGGCTGGGCGAGGCCGATCTGCCCAACCTGCGCGAGCCCCTGACCCTGGATGTGGCCCAGGGCGCTTGGCCGGTGACGGCGGCCGACTACGTGTTCTCGGCCAACACCGCCCACATCATGGGCTGGCCGGAGGTGGAGCGCCTCATCGGTGGGGTGGCCGCCCTGCTGCCCCCGGGTGGCGCCTTCTGCCTGTACGGCCCGTTTGCCTACGGCGGCGAGCACACCAGCGACAGCAACGCCCGTTTCGACGCTAGCCTGAAGGAGCGCGATGGGCGCATGGGGATCCGCGATGTGCGGGATCTCGAGCAGTTGGCCGACGCCGCCGGGCTCACCCTGGAGGCCGATCACGCCATGCCGGCCAACAACCGCACCCTGGTCTGGCGCCGGCGCTGACCGGGGCGGGTTTTCTACCAGTTGTAGCCCACCGACATGGACAGCTCGATGATGCCGTCGTCCCGCCGCACCTTTTGGTCGAGGGTGCCGATGTATTTGAGCTCCAGGGCGAAGGCGGTGTAGCTGCTGCCGCCATTGATGATGCCCAGGCCGGCTTCCCAGAAGGAGCCGTCGCTGTCGCCGCTGCCGCCTCCGGCGAGATCGCCTTCGGCGTTCAGGCGGCCGCCGCCGGCCAGGAGGTAGGGCACATTGCCACGGGTGTTGGCCGGAAGGCGGTAGTAAAGATCGGCCCCCAGCCGGTCCAGGGTGAGCTCGTTGCGGAAGGTCTTGCCATCGGCCCGGTAGCCACCGGAGACGTCGAGCTTGGTGCGCATCCAGTTGAGGCCCAAGCCGAAGGGCATGCCGCCGCTGAGGTAGCGGATAGTGGCGCCGTAGCCCCACTTCTGGGCGTCCAGGGCGCTCGGCTGGCCGAGCCAGAAGCCGTAGCTGCCGACGGCCGCCGTGTGGAAGATGCTACTCCCGCCCGCGGAGCCGTTTGGTTCCTGCTGGGCCGGCGCGGTTGCCGCCGCCCC
>Ga0207797_1003295_pt1 | contig 10824 bp, 7 predicted proteins | sample PRCRCaboRojoPR_6_FD_187275 | JGI IMG/M metagenome (GOLD analysis project Ga0207797, IMG submission 187275) | Marine sediment microbial community from Cabo Rojo, Puerto Rico - PR CR 10% Liquid 1 (SPAdes) | ecosystem: Environmental > Aquatic > Marine > Coastal > Sediment | place: Cabo Rojo, Puerto... | reverse complement strand
TGTTCAGGAAACCTCCGGCCGCATCCGCCAGCGCCAGAATCTTGAATGCCTGGCTGATGCCGTCCCGACCTGTGAATCGAGGATGTCCTTTCACGAACTCGATATCGCCTCCATCGCATTCGACACCCACGATGGAGTCGGACCCGCCAAACTCGTCTCCCTCCCGCAGGCCCGTGCCGGCAAACGCCCAATGATCGGGCTCGACCACCCGAAAGGAACCGTATCCCTCCCACGTTGGAGCGACGTACTCTCCGGGCACTTTGCTCTTCCCGTGGACACAGGCCGTATACGAGACCCCTATGGTCCGTTGGCGAAGATCTTCAATGGCACACAGGAACGAGGTACGCGGGTGGTCAGGCGTGCCCAGAGGATGCTCGCAGTACCGAGTCTTGGCGCAGTAGACTTGGCGCCCTTCGTTCCTCGTCTCGGTAATGTGCCAGAACGAGTTACCGGCGAAGACCATGAGATTTCCTCCGTCAGCCACGAATCGCTGAAGGCGCTCACATTCCTCTCGGCTCGTGTACTCACCGTGGCCGATGCGCAGATGGGCTCGGTAGTCACCCAGGAGGTCTGGGTTCAGATCCAGATCGGCGTTCACACAGTAGTCCACCCGGTAACCCTTGGCATCCAGCCACGAAGTGAAGAACTGATCCCAGGCGTAGAAGCCCCCCATAATGTCGGGCTGTAATGGCCTCTCTACACTCACGAGCTCGCTGTGGCGGCCCTCGGTGGAGATATAGGGGAAGAAGCACTTCCCGCCCACCGGATTGTAGGCGGCGTAGGTGTTCATCTCGATAGTCAGGAGAATTGAAGCCTGAGGGGTCTCCGGACGAACGACGAAGAGGATCTCTCTGATACCCTGGGCTGTCGGAAAGCTGGCGATGTATACGCCGCTCTGCCAATCGTGAGGCACGGCAAAAGCAACTGTCGCCGGCCACTCGAACCCGTCTCGATACCCTGATCTTGGAATCGGGTGTAGGTTCCCGCGCAGATCGTTGATCACCTTGACCAGGCGGCGCTCCTTTCCCTCTCGGAAGACGAACACATCGTAGTACGATCGGGAGTTGGAGATGTGAAAGGCTACCCGCTCTCCCTGGCGCACGCTCACGGGGGTGGCGTATCCTCCCTCCGCGAGCTTCCAATAGCGAGGAGCGTCTTCCTCATAGTGAGCCCAAATATGTTCACGTTTCATACGTCCTCCACGAGACTAAGGGCACGACCAGAGCATCTGCCGATCGAAGCCGACCAGAGTTCAGCTTGACCATCGTAGTATGCTCCTGCCCTGGCGTTCTTCCCTGCGCAGCTTTCGCCCTCGCGTCGGCATTTAATAGCGTGCATCAGTCATCGGTCTTGAGGACGTGCAGCGCTAGTGCTAGGAACTCGAAACGGTCAACCCCTCTTTGCTCCAGCTCCGCGGCGCATGCCCGCAACACGCTGGTCGCCAAGCCATCTTGTCTGATCATCAGCAATGAGTGAATCACTCGGCTGAGCATAGCTGCCCCCTCTTCGAGGCTTCCCCGGGCCATGGCCCTGGCACATTCGTCCAAGTTGACCAGAACGCCGTCCGAAACAGGACCAAGCTTCTTGCGAACCGCGACCACCGCCTGCGACAGAGCAGTGCTCACGTCGCCGCGCCGCTCCCGCAAGAGACCGACAAAGGGCTGCTCACCGCCCAGCACGCGCGCCAGGGCCAGAGCGAACTCCTGCCGCTCTTGCGCGCTTTCCCATCGCAAGGCAAGTTCCAGGAGGTGTTGGCCCGCCGGCTCGTAGCGCAAGCTGCCCAGCGCTGCTGCATAGGCCACCTTTAGTCCACTGTCACTCTCCGCCCGTAATCGCTCAAGAAGGAGGGGAGCGCTCGCCCTGTCGCCAAGTGTACCCAGCGACCTAGCGGAATGAGCGCGGACGGAGCGGTATTGTGCGTTCAGCCCTTCTCGCAACGCCTCCACCGCGTGCTTGTCGCCAATCCGCCCCAGACCCCAGGCGGCCATGACGCTGAGGGCCGGATCTGGGCTGCTGAGGACATCCTCCAATCCCTCCATCAACCGGGGCTCCGAGCTCCGCTGAGCGATCGACACCACCGCCTCGAAGCGTACGTTGAAACGCGGATCTGAGAGGGACTCCAGTAGCTCCTCCACCGTGAGAGGGCTGTCCGAGCGACCTAGCTGTTCGGTGACGGAAACAGCACTGGCCTCGTCCTTGGCCAGTTGATAGGTAATCAAGGCCTCCATAGCCAGCACCGGGTTCCCTTGAAAAAACAAGCCCGCGAACTCAGACACCGAAACCGCGTCGGCGGCGCAGACGCCACGCAGTGACACGCTGCCCAGCAGGGGCAGGACGAAGCCGACGGCGAAGAGGACCGTGTAGGGATCGACCGTGAAGATCAGCCAGTTTCCGCTGAGGCTGGATGCTGCGTCGAGCAGCTGCCCTCCAGCCAACTGGCTCAACCCACTCACGAGACTGATCCACGCAAAGTAGACCGCCATGTAGGCAGCGCTCCGGTCTGCTGGGACGACGCTGACGAACAGTAGTCGCCTTGCACCGATAAGCCAACCAACGTCGACGAAACCCTGCCAGAGAGCGATGAGGAGTGCCGCGGTGAGGCTCCATGAGCTGCCTCTCGGCATCACGAACCAGAAGACAGGAAGAAGGACCTTGAGAAAAGCCCCGGAAAGGGCCACCGGCTTGCTTCCGTAGCGGTCAGCCGTCCACCCCCAGACAAAGCTGGTCACCAGTCCCCCGACCATCGTAGCCCCCTGGAGCAAGACGATGTTTCCGGAGCTGAGCCCTACTTCCTCCCGCATATACAGGGGCACGAAGGAGGCGAGACCCGTGGTCGAGAGGGTGACCAGACCCACCGCAAGCAGGTAGCGAACCAGGTTTGTATCCCCGGCGGCCTCGAGAAGTCCGGGAAGACGAGACCGTTGGGGCCCATCGCGACCAACAGGCTCCCCGCCTGGAACGAAGGAGTTCGCCCATAGGGCCACGAGGCCCGCCATTGATCCCACGCCAAACAGCAAGGTGAACTGGAGAAGCGACGGGTCGTCGCCTAGATAGGCACTAGCGGCGGCTACAGCCACGAAGCCCACGAACCCATTGAGGACCTGTCCCATAGCCGAGTACTTGCCCCGCATTGCGTCGGGCACGAATTCCTGCACCCAGGGGAAGCGCGCTGTGATGGCGATGGCGCGGCAGACCGAAAAGGCCGTGACGATCGTCAGTACGAACCAAACCAGGGTCGAACGACCAAACTGACTCAGGACCCAGGGTGTCGCCAGCAGAGACAGGGCAACGATCTTCCTGATGCCAAAGAACGTTAGGAACGTCCGCTTGTGGCCGAACCGCTCCGCGGCCGGGGCTACGGCCATAGCTAACAGACCAGCGAATTGAATCACTGACAGAACTAGGCCAACCTCGGGCTTGTCCAGGCCCAGCTCGTCGAGGAAGAGAACAAAGACGGGGCCGAAGAAGGTGAGATAGACGAAGACCGCGTTCGCGGCGTTGGCCGCCAGGCTCCAAGGGAGTCGGCGGATCTTCTCGGCCGTCGTCAGTTCGGAGTTCGCTCCCCCTGAGACCATAGCTACACTCGCTACCCAGGATCAGAGAGGCCCGAAGCGGCCGAGCGCCCACCAGACGGTCAGATAGATTGGGGTACCCGACCCGTACCAACTCCCGTCGGCCAGCTGGACCTCGTAGAATGGGCGCCCCGCTCGCTCGGCCGCCTCTCGGTTGCGCGACAACCAGTCCAGCATACGCTGATATGCGACCCGCTTGGTGAAGGTTCTGCTCTCGGTGACGGCGTCGTAGGCCTTCATGATGATCATCAAGGGAACCGTACCCCGGATGTCAGCGTAGTCGCCCCACCGGTCTCCCTGCCCCGTTGCCATCCCGTAGCCCCCGGGTAAGACCTCCAACCCGCTCTCCAAGAGCGCCTCCAGAGCCGGTCGTATGTGGGAATCGGCGAAGCGACATCCGTGAACGGTGATCAGGCCTACCCCGACGATAGCCAGCTTCGAGGGGGAATAGCCCCACCAGACAGGCCCGTCAGTCAGCAGATTGGTGATGGCCTCCACCATCGCTTTCGCCGCGGGATATGTCCTCCTCCAAGCATGGAAGGCTACCAAGGCGAAGGAAAGCCCGTAGAAGGTGATGAAATGGTTCTTCTTGAGGTAGGCCGGATCCCATATGCTCCGGTAGTGGTCGAGCGCTCGCCAGCCCGCGTCATGGTAGCGATCCTCGCCGCAGACGTTGGCGTAGGCCCGGGCGGCCATAGCCAGCCCGCCGTCAGTTACCCCCATCTGGGGAAAGGTGTCAGGGTTCATCTGGCTGCCAGGGTAGACCCGGTCATCCCGCTCTAGCCGCCCCAGCGTGTACTCAAACGCCGCCTCCCGGGCGGCCTGATAGTACGCGGGGGGAAGGGGGGTGTGTTCGACGGTTCCATCGGGGCGCTGTAAGTCGGCGAAGCGGTCCAGCGTGCGGATGGCGGCGTCTCGGAAGGCCCGATCGCCAAACCTGCGGTATGCTTCCAGCAAGGTCCACGTCGACTCGATTTGGTAGATGGCGATCTCCTGGTGTTTGCTGTCCGGCGGCTCAAAGAAACCGAGGGGGGTCTGAATGCCCCTCAGGTATTCGGCGCAGGCACGCAGGATCTGAGCGCTATCAAGATTGGCCGGGTTCAAGCGGCACCCCCCCCGGTGTCGCTGCCTGAAGCGAAGATCGTAGACATAGCCAGTGAGTCCTCTCTGGTCCCTGAGCCTCAGCCCTGGCTACCACCGGCGCTAGCCGCGAAGGGCGGCCACGCCGATGCCGCGCCGCATTGTCTCCAAGGAGACAACGTCCTCTACCGCGACATTGCCCAGATTGACCAGCGGGCCAAAGCGGCGGATCAACCAGGCCCGCAGAGTGTGCTGATCGCAGCGACGTACCTCTGGGATCCAAGGGCCTGGGACCTCGAAGATGAGGTCGTCGAGCGCGACGGCGTCGGTGATCGATTCCACCAATTCCGTGTTCAGTTCCCGGTCAAACAACTCAGCTGCCTCCACGAACACCTTCCAGGCACCGGCTTCCAAGCAGGTCTGGACGTCGGTGATGAGGGCCTCGGCCGAGCTGCTGGTCACCTTGCTCCCTGACTCGCCGATCACGTTCAAGCCGAAGGGCTCACGCGCCAGTCGGATCAGGTCGGCCTTCTCCTCCAGACCGATCTCCAGGACGTTGTCCGACACCTCGATCCATTGGTAGCCCATATCACGGGCGGCTGTCAGGTACGCTTCGGTCTGCCCGAAATGGACGGAGTACTCCAGGAACTGGCCTCCGGGGAACGGAATGACGTCGTATTCGCGGTATAGGTCGAGCTTGCGCCGTAACAGGCTGGCGGGTAGCAGGCGCGAGACGCCGACTGCGATCTTGGCCAGGTCAATGTACTCGGCTCCGATCTCGAGGCAGTCGGCCTGAACGTCGAGTCCCATCCCCCAGTCGATGAGCATCGTCAAACCGCTCTCACGGGGCTTACCGGGACGATGGGGAATCTCGATCTCGGCAAAGGCTTTCCTCTTTTCTGTCAACACAGCCTCCTTGTCCACACAGACAAATCGACAGCCCTACTGTCTCGCGGGAGGCCACCCGGAGCAGTCTCAGCACGGGCCAGGCCGTCATCCCCCAGGAGTTGCCGTCCCTCGTCTCCTGGAGGGATGCCAAGACGCTCAAGCAGCTCAGGCGGCGTAGGGCTTTGTCATGCGAAGAATCCGTTCTGCCCGGTTGTACCACCCCTGAGGGGCATAGTCAGAGGTGTGAAGGTAGCACTGTACCCGCACCTGCTTGCGCCCCTCAGTGAACGTGAGCAGGCGACTCATCGGAACGCTAAAGGCCTCCACGTTGACGTGATGGCGCGTCAACGCAGCGGCGTTGATGAAGGTGACGTCCCACTTACGCTCGATATGGGACCGTCCCCCGGTTCTATCGTCGGGGTGAGTGTGGGTGTGCCCTCCAAGCCAGGTATCTATAGCACCGGGGTGCTCACCCATGGGATCGATCCACTTCCGAAACCACCATTGGCACGGCTGACCGGGCGGGCTGGCGTCGTGGTTGCCCGCTAGGTTGTAGATATCCTCCCGGCGGTGATCCTGCAGGGCCGAGAACTGGCGGACCACCTCTCGCCCCTGGGCATCGGTTGGCGCGCCGGATGCGGCACGTGTCTCTTCTTCGAGGGGTAGGCATCCGACCAGATCACCAAGGTGAAGAGCAATATCCCAGTCATAGGCGGGGCCGCCTTCCTCACCGCCCCTCTCGGACTGTCGGATAGCCTGGCCCAGACTATCCCTTCCGAAGTAGAGGTCCGTATCGACGTGAGAGCAACCAGCAGCCCATAGCCGGAAGACACCGTCTGACATTCTGCCTCCTTTGAGCGGCCGCGTCACCGAGCACCGGGCCTCTCGCTCCGAACTGGGTTGGATCGAGCGCGCGCCCCACGCCGAAGTGGGCCGGCGGCTTTCAGCTCACTACGGGGTGCTGCACGCCGGCCCTGAGGACTCCATCAGGGCTGGCGCCAAGTCCATTAAGGATCGTCACCGACTGAGCGACTGTCTTGCCGCGGAAGATCAAATCCTGCTCGGTGGCGAGCTTGGTACGAGAGAACCTCCTCGTGGAGGTTTAGTACGAACCTAGAACAATCATACGCGAAAAGATCTGTCTTGTCAAGAGGGATCGTGGCGCGAGACACGAGTTCTGCATCCGTGCGCTGAAGGTGACCAGCCCTCGCGTCGCAACGTGGGGAGGCTGGCGGCGACGCTTACCAGTCTCATCCGGCGCTTTCCGGGACCGTCCTACCTGCCGGTCGCCTCTATCGCCCGCTCAGCGAGAACAACTCAACCAGGCTTGATCACAGCCGAGGCGATCAGACTCCGCTTCAGACGCTCGGAGTTTGGCCGGCACCCGATACCGGGCCGTGCCGAGGCCTCCACTCGCGAAGGTCCAGAGAGCTCCATCCGGGGCTCCGCCAGGTCCTCCTCGTAGAAGCGGTTGGTAGGGAAGATGTCCGATGGATAACGAATATTGGGCAGCGTGGCGAGAGCGAGGCTGTGTGACTGGCCGACTGCCGACTCAAGCATGCCGCCAACCCAACAGGGCATCCCCGCCTCCTGGCAGACATCATGGATCGCTAAGGCGTTGGTCAGCCCCCCGACACGTCCCACCTTGATGTTCACCCATTCACAGGCTCGAATGGCAATCGCTTGGCGGGCCTTGCTCACAGAGATAATGCTCTCGTCAAGGCAGATAGGCGTCTCAATCTGCTTGCTGAGCTGGGCGTGATCCAAGAGGTCGTCGTGCGCCAGGGGCTGCTCGATCATGGCCAGATTGTAGCGGTCGAGCTCCCGAAACATATCGACGTCATCGAGCGAGTAGGCGCTGTTGCAGTCCACATGCATCGCCATCTCGGGGAACGCCTCACGGACGGCGGATACCATGTTGACCTCCCAACCGGGGCGGTACTTGAGTTTCGTGCGCTTGAAGCCGCAAGTCTGGGCGCACGCGATCTTCTCGAGCAATTCCTCAAGCGAGTCCATGACGCCCAGGTCGGCCCCCACCTCCACGGTGTCGCCCGTGCCGCCGATGACGCGCCACAGGGGCTGCCCTAGCTCCTGGGCCCTGAGGTCCCACCAGGCGAGGTCAAGGCTCGCCTTGGCAAAGGGGTTCCCCTTGACGGGGCGCAAAAGGCGCTGCAGCTCTTCGCCCGACCGCACATCCCGACCGATCACCAAAGGGCCCAGGTGATCTCGCACCAGAGCAAAGGCCCCGGCCGCCCACTCAGGGCTGAAGGCGGGTGAGCCCCACGGGCTGGCCTCTCCCCAACCAACAAGCTCATCGCTCCGCATACGGACAAGCACGCTCTCGATGGACGTCGTGTCCCCAAATGCCGTACGGAAGGGATATATCAGCGGCATAGCCACGTGATGGATATCAATGCGGTCGATCTTCATCGTCGTCACCTCCTCATATGGGCCCGCACAGGCGTCGGAGCCCTTGCTGGCTGCCAGTAGCCAGCGACGTCCCGTCTGCGGCGGCCTCTTCGCCCCTCGATCAGTCCTCAGAGCGCGGCCGCACATAGATGGGACTCGACCACACCATGTGTCCGTCGCTCTGGACACCTTTGATCCAGTAGGGAGACAGAGCATCGGGCTGTGGCAGCACCTCATACGCCAGGCGAGCTCGATACTCGGTCAGTTGCTCCGGATAGCGCTCTATGCGCACCTCCATCCCCATGCCCCCCAGGTCAAAGCTCACTGACCCACCCCGCTTGTCGAGCTGAGCCAGCTCGACAGCAAATCGGCCCGCTTCGGAGTCGAACACGATCTCTCCCTGGCGGCCCCGATCCAGCCAGAGATCGATCCCGTCGGTGTCCCCTGTCGTGGAGCTCCGAAGCACTATCTGGTGCGCATCCTGGTGTAAAATACCGTCGCCCACAGCGTCAAAGGCGAATGTCTCGGCTTCCCTTAGCTGCGCATCTGTCAATCGGATGGTCCCATCCCACGTGACCCGACGCCCACGGCCCCGAAGGCGAGATCCGCGCCAGCTGATGCGTAGACGACGCGAACCCGTGACATCCTCAAAAGCGGCCGGCCGGACCTGACAGACTGGCACTCTCGCCTGGTACAGGGTCAGCGACTCCACCGGAGCCGTGCCCGCCAGCGCTGCTTCGACGGTCCTGGCCTCCTTCCAGGGGAGCACCGTGCCCAGCGGATGCCTATCCATATGGACATCTAGGTCCATTCGCGGGCCCGTTGTTCCGTAGCAGCGGCGCTCCCGGAGGGCTTCCAAGATGGCTTCGCGGGTCAGTTCCGGCGCCACGACGCAGGTCAATCCCCCTGCCATACCGAACTCGCCTGCTCCGGGGGCTTCGGCACCGGGCCGGCCCTTGTGTCCGTCGCTGTTGCAGACCACCCCCACCACGTAGCCCATTTCCAAGGCATCCCATAGCAGCCACTCGAAGACGCCCCAACAAGAGGCAATCTCCAGCAGAGGACCAAGCTCCTCATCAAAGAAGCGGCGAATGTCGGCGAATCGCCCGCCGACGTGGGACATCAACACCACATCGTCGGTTTCCACGTGTTGATGCAGCCGGGCGAAGAGCTCATCCGCCGGGTGTGCCGGGCTGAGATCGTCCTCAGGAACCGAGGGTATCTGCCAGTGGCTGGACCGAAAGATAGGCAGACCATCCCGACCGTAGATCACGTTCCGGTCGCCCCCAGCCGGGGTGTTGGCCGACCATTCATAGCCCGGAAACACGACGAACGACCCGTCCTGATGGTGATGGTGGGTGACGGCGTTAAGTCGAGACCAGTCCTCATCGGTGACCTGGAAATCGTTCCCCTGGTGACTGACGAAGTCCATCCAGGCCCAGTCGCGCGCGAAGGAGAAGTACTCGTCCTCGGTCCCGGTGCCCACTGTTGCATCAGACTGGGCGTGCAAGTCTCCCCAGTACTTGCGTCGCGCTCGGGGGGGCTCACGAGCCGTCAGCGGATTGCTACGCCCTGAGAGCGTTTGGTCGCCTCCATCGGCCTCAACGACCACCCACCCGGTCCCCGGCTCCGTCATGATGAGTGTGCTATCTTGGAGCAATGCCTCTCTGTCGCCCTCCCAGGTGAGACGGAGTCCTGGTGGCGGCGGCGTCGGGTTGCCCCAACGATCCTCCCCTCGCACTCTGACAGGCACCGGCTCCCCCACTTCCGCCTGGGTGGGAACCGTGCAGATTAGTCGCTGGGGCGCGGCCGGGACGACGGGGAACGTTGGAGAGCTGGGCAAACGCCGGGCCACGCAGGCGTTGGTCGGATCCACGAGCAATCGGAACTCGTGGGCCGACTCCTGAAAGGTTTGAGCTCGGATACCTGGTGAGCCATAGCTCTGGTCGCCCAATGTGATGATCACCTCATCCCCGGGCTTCAGGTATCCGTCGTAAACGTCGATGACCAAGCATTTCATCCACGGCCGTTCGTGTGCCTTACGATCATAATATGGGTGTAGACTGGCGTTGCCCGAGGTTCTGACAGTTGTGTAGCCCGGCTGATCTGGTTCGCTAAACTGGGGTACCTGCCAGTCGCTGGCAAAGCGCTGGCTAAGCTTGATCGTTCCCCCGTCATCTACGCCATAGGAGCCCACTGTGTAGGTCAGGATCCATTGCCCGACACTTCCAGCCGTCACTGCGCCATCTGGCTCCAGAGTCACCGTGCCTAGCCGCGACGAGATTCTCTTATCATCCACTGTGTATGCTCCTTTGATCCTTAGATTAAGGGGGTCGCATGACTGGCTTCTCTGCCTGCCCCCTCTGCGAAGGGCGAGGAAGACTGTCTCCATGAATCTACTATATCAAAAAGGAAGAGGAGGTCAAGCACGGCGATGTTCGGATCTTCAGGGCAAGCTATCTGCCACGTCCAGGCTCAACGCCTGCTGTGTCCCGTGCAGAGCCTGAGCCACCGCGCGGCTGACACCAATCTTAAAGCCTTGCTTGCAGCAAGCCGAATCCTTGACAAGGTGCTCAAAGTGTAATATACTGTAATTATTACAGATCTTGAAAAAACACCCGCAGATCGACGAAGGTCGTCACTGGTGTAGCGTGCGTGCAGCCGCCGTTCATCTATGCTGCTCCTCCTCCAGACGGAAGCTTCACGGCCCATATAATCTGATTTGCGGTTCACAGCAATAACGCTGGCACTTCCTAACAGGGCATGTCTCTTTCTCGCGATCTTGGGGCTCTTCAGCATCTGTGTCGCCGGGTAGCGTCCGGCAGCACCTCGCCCGGGAGAAGGGATGGGCCAGCCCGGTGTGCCTCGACAGACG
>Ga0207797_1003294_pt1 | contig 10824 bp, 12 predicted proteins | sample PRCRCaboRojoPR_6_FD_187275 | JGI IMG/M metagenome (GOLD analysis project Ga0207797, IMG submission 187275) | Marine sediment microbial community from Cabo Rojo, Puerto Rico - PR CR 10% Liquid 1 (SPAdes) | ecosystem: Environmental > Aquatic > Marine > Coastal > Sediment | place: Cabo Rojo, Puerto... | reverse complement strand
GCGACGCGTCGTCGACGGCGCCGGTGTCGATAGCGCGGGCCATGTCCTCGCTGACGACGTAGAGCGCGTGGACCGCGGCGTCGTACTCGGCGGCGATGGTGGTGGCGTACTCGACGGCCGAGAGCGACTCCTCGCTCCCGTCGACGGGGACGAGGACGAGCGAGGGCGAGAGCGGAACGGTCATGCGGGGGCGTGCGCGGCCCACGGGCAAAAACGCTCCCCCATCGGGACGTTTTATACCTCGACCGGCCGAACGCGAGGGCATGATGCCCGAGTTCGACCAGATCGTCATCGCGACCGACGGCTCGGAGAGCGTCCGCCGGGCCGTCCACGTCGCCCTCGACTTCGCCGACCGGTTCGACGCCGCGGTCCACGCGCTCTACGTCGTCGACGAGGGAGAGGTCGAATCCTCGCCCGAACAGGTGCGCGAGGAGATGCGCGCCGCCCTCGACGACTCGGGAGAGGAAGCGCTAGCGGAGGTAGTGAGCGCCACCGACCGCCCGGTGACGACCGCCGTGCGCGAGGGGCGCCCGGCGACGGTGATCCGCGAGTACGCGGTCGAACACGACGCCGACATGGTGGCGATGGGGACCCGCGGACGCCACGGCGAGAACCGGTTTCTCATCGGGAGCGTCGCGGAACGGGTCGTCCGCACCTGTCCCGTCCCAGTGTTGACGGTTCGGCAACTCGACGAGAGCGAACGCGGCGAGGACGAGGCCGTCGAGGCCTGACGCGCGGACCGCGGAATACTTCCCGCCGCCCCGCATCCCGCCGGTATGGACGACGACCTGATCGATACGGACGCGCTCTCGCTCTCGCGGAAGTCGCGACTCCCCGGTGCCGGCTTCTTCTACCCCGACTCGCTCGACGAGGAGTACGCCGACCGCCGCGCCCGCGAGGCCATCGAGGGCGCCGAGGCGGTGGTCGTGGCCGACGGCGACGCCGACGGCCTCGGCTGTGTTGCCCTCCTCCGTGAGGTGTACGACGCCGCCCTCGACGTGGCACCGTTCGAGGCGTCGCTCGCGGCGCGGACGGACCCGACGCTGGAACGGGACGACGAGGACGACGAGGACCGCGACGACTCCCCCGTCGGCCTCGTCACCGCCAGCCCCCACTCCCTGACCGACGCCCTCGAACGCGTCGCCGAGTACGCCGACCCCGGCGTCGACGTGTTCGTCTGTGACCTCTGTCCCGACGACGAGTCGGTGATCGATATCGTCGAGGCGGTGGTCGACCGCGCCGAAACCGTGCGCTGGTTCGACCACCACCAGTGGGACGACGACGTGGCCGCGGCCGTCCGCGAGGCCGGCGTCGAACTCGTCGTCGGCGAAAGCGACGAGGAGTGTACGGCCGACGTGGCGCTCCGGTCGCTCGACTACGACTTCCCGGACCACCTCGTCGACCTCGCGGCGGTCACGCGCGACCACGACCTCTGGATCAAGGAGGACCCCCGGAGCGACGACCTGTCCGACTACGGCCACTGGGTGAGCGCCGAGGAGTACGTGACCGTCGTGGGGCGCTACGGGCCCGACCTTCCGGAGCCGGTGCGCGACTACCTCGACCACCGCCGCGTCGAGAAGGAGCAACTGATCGAGGCGGCCGTCGACCGCGCGGAGATGGAGTCGGTCGGGCCGTGGACCGTCGGCGTCACCTACGGTCGGTGTTCACAGAACGAGGTGGCCGAGGCGTTGCGGGAACGGGGTGCCGACGCCGCGGTGATCGTCAAACCCGCCGGGAGCGCCAGCATCCGCGGGAGCGAGGGCTTCGAACGCGCCCACGAGGTGGCGGCGTTGGTGAACGGCGGCGGGCACCCCCGCGCCGCGGGCTGTAAGCCCGACATCTACGACGACATGCTCGACTACGCCCACCACTGGACGACGGAGGGCTACGCGACGAAGCAGGTGATTCTGGCGGGGTTCGAACGCGTCGCCGAAGACGTCGAAAACGGCGACGACGACGAGTAACGACGCCTACTCGCCGACGACCCACCGATCCGAGAACGCGGTGCCGTCGGGGCAGGCGGCGTAGGCGTGGATCACGTCGCCCTCGGCGTAGATGCCGCCCACCTCCTCGTTCTGGGCCTCGGCGAACGCGAAGATGAACGCCGCGCCCTCACCGCAGTCGGGGCAGGTGCCGCCCTGCAGGTCGCGGTCGATGTCGCCCTCGACGCCCATCGCCTGCTTCGCGAACTCCATCGCGTCCATGCCGGTGCCGGCCGAGAAGAGGCGGCGGCCCGTCTCGCCGGGGACGACGAGGACGACGCCGCCGTCGACGACCCGGCCGTGGTCGGCGATGGTGCCCTCGTCGTCGAGGTAGTCGTCGGTGAGAAAGAGGACGACGTGGTCGAGTCGGTCACCCGCGAGGAACGCGTCGAGGTCGGCGTCGGCGTCGGTCATACGGGCCCGTGGCGACGAACGGGTAAAGAACGGTCGTTTCGGACGCGATAGCGACGGCGTTTTGCCTCCGGTCGCCGTGTCCTCGGACGTGGATCGAACGCGCTTCACCCGGCTGACGTACGTCGTCTTCGGCCTCGCGTTGCTGGCGAGCAACGCCCTCTCCCTGCGGTCCTCGGTCGACCCCCTCCCCGTCGTGGCGGTCGTGCTGAGCCTCCTCGTCGTCGTCGCGGCAGTCGCCGCGCTCGTACGACCGGACGCGACCCCGTTCGGCGTCTCCGTCGACATCGGCGCCCAACCGACGTGGGTGTTGGCCCTGCTGTGGTTCGGGAGCGCGCTGTTGCTCGTCGGAACGGCGCTTCAACTCTAGGAGTCGTCCAGCCCCTCGGCGATGGAGGAGAGCGAGGCGTCCGGCTGACGGGTGACGGCGTACACCGCCCGCTCGCCGGGGACGCGCACGCCGTAGAGGTATCCGGGCGTCACTTCGTCGACGTCGACGCTCTGGCCCGTCTCGCGGTCGGTGCCGCGGACCCACTCGACGAGGCGGTTCTCGCCCTCGCGGTCGGCCCGTGCGAGGCGGCGATTGTCGTAGGCACCCCGGAGCAGGGCGCCCTCGGCGTCGCTCTCGACGCGAGCGTGATACTCGGTACCGTCGAGGACGAGACGGACGATGTCGCCCGATTCGACGGCCACGTCGTCGGGAAGACGGAGGCAGGGCCGGCGAGTGCCGCCGCTCCGGGCGAGTCGAGCGCGGTACGTGGTCACCGCCTCACCGTCGCTGGCGACGCGGTCGGACACGGTTACTCGTCGTCGGTCAGGGCGTCGAAGTCGGCGTCGCCGTCGACGACCGTCGCGTTGATCTGGGCGACGTCGTCGCTGACCTCTCGGCCGCGGACCGTCACGCGCTTTCGCTCGCCGTCGCGCGACGGGGCGAAGCCGACGCCGCCTTCGAGGAGGAGTTCCTTCAGCGCGGGGCCGGCCACGTCGGAGCGCAGGGGGCGCCCGGCGTTGTCGGAGCCACCCGTCAGTTCGAGCGTGGTACCCCCGAGGCCGACGGCGGCGCCGTCGACTTCGTCGCCGAGTTCGCGTCCGAGGAATCGGTTCGCGTCCTGTCCGTCGACCTCGACCTGTACCGTCCGGCCCGTCTCGGGGTCCGAAACGACGACCTTGAAGTCTGCCATGCCCGGATTCAGACGGTCGCCGATAAAAAGCACGTCGAAACCGAGCGTCGCGTCGGAGCCGACCGCTCGGAGCGACGGCGACGCGATTCGAGCCGAAATTATTAACTTAGCAGTGATTTCTTACTAAGAATAGTGGATGTTACGCCGTATCGATGGTAGCGGGATTAATATTCGTGCGACGGTTACGGTCGGCTAATGAACGGTGGGTACGGGCACGACGGGGACGCTGGACGCGACCACGCCCCCGAGGTGTCGGACGACGCCGGCGTAGGCGGGGCGGACACGACCGACGGCGCGACGTTCCGCGCCTCGGTGCCGTCGATGGACTGCTCGTCGTGTGCGAGCAAGGTCGAGCGGAGCGTTCGCTCGCTGTCGGGGGTCGTGTCGGTCGACCCGCGGCCCGCGACGGGGACGCTCGTCGTCGAGTACGACGCCGACGTGACGACCGACGCGGCGATCCGAGAGCGGGTCGAAGCCGCGGGCTACGACGTGGCCGACACGGAGACGGCGACGTTCTCGGTGCCGTCGATGGACTGCTCGTCGTGTGCGGGCACCGTCGAGTCGGCGCTGTCGCGGGTCGAGGGAATTCTCGACTACGACGCCCGACCGGCGTCGGGGCGGGTCGTCGTGACGTACGACCCCGCGCGGGCGACCCGCGGCGACGTGGTGGCGGGCATCGAGAACGCGGGCTACGAGGTGGTCGACGACGAGGCGGAGACGTCGTCGGCCTTCCGGAGTCGGCGCGCGGTGAAGACGGGCGTCGGCGCCTGCCTCCTCCTCGCGGGCATCGTCGTCGAGTATCTGGGCGTCCCGAACCCCACGCTGACCACCGTCCTCGGGCGAGCGATCACGCTGGACGGGGCGCTCTACCTCCTCGCCGCGGCGGCGGCCGGACAGGCCATCCTGCGGAACGGGTGGTACTCGGCGAAGGCGCGCAGTCTCGACATCGACTTCCTGATGAGCGCGGGCGTTGTCGGCGCCGTCGCGGTCGACCTCCCCTTCGAGGCGGCGACCCTCGCCGTCCTCTTCTCCATCTCCGAGTTGCTGGAGCGGTACTCGATGGACCGCGCCCGCACCTCGATGTCGGAGTTGATGGACCTCTCGCCCGATACGGCGACGGTGGTACGCGGGGCGTCGGAGACGCCCCGGAGCGACGGGGAAGCCGTCGGTAACGAGGAGGAAACCGTCGCCGTCGAGGACGTGGCCGTCGGCGACGTGGTCGTGGTGCGGCCGGGCGAGCGAATCCCGGTCGACGGCGTCGTCCGCGAGGGGACGAGCGCGGTCGACGAGTCGCCGATCACGGGCGAGAGCGTGCCCGTCGACGCGAGCGAGGGCGACGAAGTGTACGCCGGCAGCATCGTCGAGGAAGGGTATCTGGAGGTGGAGACGACGGCGCCCGCCGGGGAGTCGACGCTGTCGAAGGTGATCGACCTCGTCGAGGACGCCGAACGCGACAAATCCGAGCGCGAACGGTTCGTCGACCGCTTCGCGAACTACTATACGCCGGTAGTGGTGGCGCTGGCGGTGGTGACGGCCGCCGCGCCGCCACTCGTCCTCGGCGCCCCCATCGAGACGTGGTTCACGCGCGGGCTGACCCTGCTGGTGATCGCCTGTCCCTGCGCGTTCGTCATCAGCACGCCCGTGAGCGTCGTCTCCGGGATCACGAGCGCGGCCCGCAACGGCGTCCTGATCAAGGGCGGGGACCGTCTGGAGGCGATGGGCGAGGTGGACGCCGTCGCCCTCGACAAGACGGGGACGATCACGACGGGCGAACTCGGCGTCACCGACGTGGTGGCGCTGAACGGGACGACCGAAGACGAGGTGGTGCGGTGTGCGGCGTCGCTGGAGCGACGGAGCGAACACCCCATCGCGGGCGCTATCGTCGAGTACGCCGAGGATCGCGGCGTGAGCGACCGCGCAGTGACCGACTTCCAGTCCATCACGGGCGAGGGCGTCCGCGCCGACCTGGACGGCGTCCCTCACTACGCTGGCAAGCCGGCGCTGTTCGAGGGCCTCGGCTTCGACCTCGAACACGCACACGTCGAGACGGACGGTGGCGTGGCCGTCGACGGCGACTTCGACCCCGCCACCTGCGATCACGGAACCTACCTCGACCTCGTGAACGACGTGTTGCCGCGTCTGCAGGCCGAGGGCAAGACGGCGGTCCTCGTCGGGACGGAGGACGAACTCGAAGGGGTGATCGCCGTCGCGGACACGGTGCGCCCCGAAGCCGAGCGCTCCATCGCCCGCCTCCGTGAGGCGGGGATCGACCGTGTCGTCATGCTGACCGGCGACAACGAGCGGACGGCCCGCGCAATCGCGGCGCAGGTCGGCATCGACGAGGTGTACGCCGACCTCCTGCCCGCGGAGAAAGTCGAGGTGGTACAGGAGATGGCCGCCGAGTCGGCGGCGAACGAGGACGCGCGCCTCCCGTGGAACCGCACGGGTGGCGGCGTGGCGATGGTCGGCGACGGCGTCAACGACGCGCCCGCACTGGCGGCGGCGACGGTGGGCGTCGCGATGGGTGCGGCGGGCACCGACACCGCCATCGAGACGGCGGACGTGGCGCTGATGGGCGACGACCTCACCCGGCTTCCGTATCTCGTCACCCTCGCGCGCCGTGCCAACCACGTCATCGAGACGAATATCTGGTCGTCGCTGGGCGTGAAAGTCGTCCTCGCGGCGGGCGCACCGCTCGGCCTCGTGAGCGTCGTCCACGCCGTCGTCATCGGCGACATGGGGATGAGTCTCGCGGTGACGGGCAACGCGATGCGGCTGGCGAACGTCCGACCGGACGACGACGCCGAGTAGCGGGGAACGGTTTTTGGGCGCCGACACCGGAGTGGAGGTATGGCGACCCGCACGTTCGTCCTCGCCCTCCTCCTGATTCTCGCGGGGTGTACGACCCCGTTCGATCCGACGGCGGCGACGCCGACGACCACGCCAGTGCCGGCCGACGCGCCGCCGTCGACGGCCGGATCGACGCCGACGGCCGACGCCGCGACGGGGACGGCCACGCCGACGCCGACCGAACGCCCGCCGAGCGCGGCGCCGAGCGCGAACCCCTGGGGGAGCGACCCCATCGTCGTCGCGGTCAGAAACGAGGGGGAGCGCGACCGCGATTTCGTCTCACTCGTCCGGGAGGCGACGGCGTTCTGGGAGGCCAACGACGAACAGTATCTGGGGTTCGAGGTTCGATACGAGGTGCGTCCCGACGCGGCCGATCCGGACCTCGTGATCACGTTCACCGACCGGATTCCGGACTGTGGCAACGTCTCCGACGCGGTGGGGTGTGCCCCGCTTCTCACCGACGCCCGACAGCTCGACCGCCCGGAGACGGTGTGGGTGAAGACCATGCTCTCCGACGAGTCGACGACACTCGTGACGAAACACGAACTCGGGCACACGCTGGGACTGACCCACGACGACCCGCCGCGCGAGGTGATGCGCGCGAAGTCGGTGCTCTACACCGAACCCCAGCCGAACGCGACGGAACGGGCGTTCCCGTGGGAGGACGCCGACTTCACCGTCCGGGTCGACACGACGAACGCCTCGGACCCCACGGGCGCGGGGTCGCAGGTCGACCACGCGCTGACGTACTACGAGGACGGCGCCCCCGGGACGCCGGACAACGTCACGTTCGAACGCACGGACGACGACGCGGAGATACTGGTCCGGTTCGGGGCGACGGAGACCTGCCGGGCGGCGAGCGGGTCGTGCATCAGCACCTACGGCGTCGACCCCGACGGCGACGGCGCCATCGAGACGTACACGCGCGTCGAAATCACGCTGGTCGGCCTCGACACCGAGGCGGTGGGCTGGCACGTCGGCTACTGGCTGGCGCACGCGTTCGGGGCGGAAGAGGACGGCGAGAAACCGCCGCCGTTCCGCGACGCGAGCGGACGGGAGCGACGGAGCGAGTGGTGGCGATAATGGACCGCGAACGCCTCGATCACGCGCTCGAACGCGCCTTCGACGGTGGGGAAGGGGAGCGCCGCGCCGTGGTCCGGGCGGCGGGTGACCTGGCCGACAGCGGCCGTCTCGCCGCCGACCGTGGTGCCGAACTCACCGTCGAGACGGTGGTGCGCGAACTCGCCGACGCGCCCGACGGCTCGTCGCTGTCGGAGCGCTGGAACTGGTGGATCGGGGCGCTGGCCGTCGCTTACGGCGACGAGTACGCGCAGTTCGGGGTGCGGCAGTACGAGGAGTGAGGTGGTTATGCCGCCGCGACCCGTACGACCGTACATGGCGTACCGATTCGTCCGAGCGACGCCGAAGGAGGACCGGATGCCGGAGTTGCGCGCACGACTCGACGACGGCGACATCCGCGAGATGGAGCCGTTCGGGCGCGCGATGACGAGGTCCCTCGACGACGCCCGGTTCGACCCCGAAACCGGCGAGGCCGTGTGGGTCGAAGAGGACTACTGCTCGCCGCCGCTGGCGATGGAGCGGGAGGTCCTCGACGACTACTTCGAGTCCGTCACCGTCGTCGAGGAGAGCGTCGACGAGACGGCTGGCTGGGCGCGCATCGCGGACCTGCCCCGTCTCTGGGAGCGCGTCCCGAGCGACGCGTAGCCGTCGTCGTCAGCGGTCGATGGGGGTGCCGTTCACCACCGTCGTGCCGTCGAGGTCCACCGCCTTCGAGAGCGTGCCGTGGACGTAGCAACGGGCCTCGGCCGCCTCGACCAACTCGTGCACGTCGGCTTCGGGCGCGTCGGTGCGGAGCCTCGTCGTGTAGCCGATGGACTCGAAGTCGGCGGGGTCGTCGCGGAGGCCGAGGCCGCCACGGCGGTCGATTTCGCCCCCCACGTCGACCGCGAGTTCGTCGAGTTCGATGTCCATGCGGATGGCGTTGCGGACGTACTGGGCCTGCAGACAGAAGGCGAAGCCGGCGAGAAAGTAGCGAAGCGGCCGCGGCGCCGTCCCGGTGCCACCGACCTTCGAGACGGGTTCGTCGGCGTCGAAGGTGAACCCGTCCGCGTGCGCCCGGGCGTGGTAGTTGCTGAGCGTCTCGATTTCGACGCCGGGGTGGCCGGGTTTGATCTCGCGGGCGTCCCGGAGGCCCTCGATGCGGCGGTTGAGTCGCTCCCGAAGCGTCGTGTCGACGAGTGACATGGTGTGGGGGACGGCCGTGGGTCAGTTAGGGGTTGTGACGCCGCCCGACGACCGTCGCGCGGGTCGGTCGTCGAGGGGTGGGATAGCGACACAACCCGCGTGGATCGATACCCAAGTGAATCTGGTCTAAAACAATCGAACTTGTCTCATTCCCTCAAAAACCACAACCGAAGGCGGACTATGGCAAAGTTACTTGAGGAGCGCCGCCGGAGCGGACGTAATGGCAGAGCACGCCGATCAGGAGTCGGGCGTCCTCCGGAACAAGCGCTCGGCGACCCGGTATCAGATTCTGGTGCGGATCGCGGAGCGACAGCCGGCGGTCAGCCAGCGCGAAATCGCCGACGACATCGGCATCACGGCACAGGCGGTGAGCGACTACCTGCAGGGGCTGATCGAGGAGGGGTACGTTCGGAGCCCCGGCCGGGGACGGTACGAGGTGACCAAGGAGGGCGTCGACTGGCTCATCGGCCGAACCGACGAACTCCGGGAGTTCGTGACGCACGTCTCGGAGGACGTGATCGGGCAGGTGGAGATCGAGACCGCCATCGCGACCGCCGACGTGGCGGAGGGCGACGCCGTCTCGCTGTCGATGCGGGACGGCGTCCTTCGGGCGACGCCGGGGACCGCCGGGAGCACAACTGCGGTTGCGGTTACGGCCGCCGAGGCGGGTCGGGACGTGGGCGTCACCGACTTCGAGGGCGTCCTCGACTACGATCTGGGTCGAGTGACCGCCATCTCGATTCCGCGGGTGCAGGACGGCGGGAGCGCCGCGGTGGCGAGCGGGACGCTCCTCGATCACGCCGCCGACTGTGACCTGGTGGCGACGGCGGGCACGGAGGCGCTGGTGGCCACGCAGGCGGCCGGCCTCGACCCGGACGTGCGCTTCGGCACGCCACAGGCCGTGAGCGAAGCGGCAGTTCGCGGCCTCGACGTGCTCTTACTCGCCGTGGCCGACGAACTCTCGACGCATCTGGATCGGCTCCGGGAACACAACGTGAACTACGAAGTCGTCGATCCGGTGGAGTAGGGATCAGACGTCCCGTTCCAGCGACTCGCCAGCGACGGTCACCGTCTCGCCGACGGTCGGCGCGGCGGCCCGGTAGCCGTCGGCGGCGAGTTCGTCGGCGAACGCCGCACACCGGTCGCCGTGGTTGACGAGGACCGTGGCGTCGCCGTACGAGTCGAGGAACGCCCGCAGGTCGTCGCGGTCGGCGTGCGCGGAGAAGTCGTAGGACTCGACCTGTGCCGCGACGGGCATCACGCGCCCGTCGAGTTCGGCGCTCCCGGTGTCGAGTAAGTCGCGTCCGGGCGTCCCTTCGACCTGGTAGCCGGTGAGCGTGATCTTGTTCACGGGGTGATCCCGGATGGCGGGGACGTACGTCATCGCCGGGCCGCCGGAGAGCATCCCGCTGGTCGTGACGATGGCGACGTTCTGGTCGGCGATGCGCTTGCGCTGACCGTCCCGGCCGGTGACGAAGCGGGCGTGTGATTTCGCGCGACCGAGGGCGTCGGCGTCGCGGACGAACGCGGGGTGTCGGCGGAGCATCTCGGTCACGCGCTTGCCCATGCCGTCGACGTAGCAGGGGACGTCGTACTCCGCACAGAGCAGGAGCATCTCCTGTGTGCGGCCGATGGCGAAGGCCGGAATCACGACGGTGCCGCCCTCCCACAGCGTCGTCTTCACGCTCTCGGCGAAGCGCTCCTCCAGCGTGGCCCGGTCCCCGTGTTCGACGTCGGAGTACGTACTCTCGCAGACGACGACGTCGGCGTCGGGACGGGCGGTCGTCCCCGCGACGAGTCGCTGGCCGCCGGGGTGGCCGTCCGGGGACGCGTCGTCGACGTAGAAATCGCCCGTATAGAGCAGGCGCGTCTCGCCGTCGTCGACGAGGACGTGCGCGCTGCCGGGGATGTGACCGGCGTTGTAGAAGGTCACCTCGTGGCCGGCGGCCTCGAACGTCTCGCGGTAGCCGTGTGTCTCCGACACCTGCGTGACGCGACGGACCTCCTCCTCGGTGAAGGGGCAGTCGTACGTGCCGCCGTGGAGTTTGAGGGTGTCGCGGGCGAGCGTCAGCGCCAGTTCACGCGTCGGCGGCGTCCAGTGGATCGGCGGGCGACGGTCGCCGGAGAGCAGGGAC
>Ga0207797_1003293_pt1 | contig 10824 bp, 9 predicted proteins | sample PRCRCaboRojoPR_6_FD_187275 | JGI IMG/M metagenome (GOLD analysis project Ga0207797, IMG submission 187275) | Marine sediment microbial community from Cabo Rojo, Puerto Rico - PR CR 10% Liquid 1 (SPAdes) | ecosystem: Environmental > Aquatic > Marine > Coastal > Sediment | place: Cabo Rojo, Puerto... | reverse complement strand
GACATCCTCGAACACCTCCTTCACACTGAAGACGTGCCGTGCGAGCGGATCCCCAGCGAGGGCTGGACACGGGAAAACATCATCGTCTTCGAAGAGCAGTCGGGGCAGCAGTTTCGCTTCGGCATGCCGGGGCCGGAGGTGAGCGAGGACGAATGGCACGCCGTGCTCGATGTCCTGAGAGGGATCGACCCGTCGCCGGCGTACCTGGTGGCGAGCGGGAGCCTCCCGCCCGGCGCCCCGGACGACTTCTACGCCCGCGTGGCTCAAGTGGCACGCGAGACCGACGTCCGCCTTGTCGTAGACACGTCTGGAGACGCTCTCCGGCAGGCGGTGGAGGCGGGCGTCTTCCTGATCAAACCCAACGTGGGCGAGTTGCAGACGCTCGCCGACGCCCCTCTAACGCACGAAGCGCAGCAGGAAGCCTTTGCACGCACCCTCATCGATCGAGGCGGCTGCGAGGGCGTCGTGCTGTCGCTGGGGGCCGGCGGGGCGCTGCTCGTCACCGCCGCCGACACGCGCCACGTCCGCACCCCGACCGTTCCGATTCGCAGCAAGGTCGGCGCGGGGGATAGCATGGTTGGAGGAATCGTCGTCGCCCTCGCTCGGGGCATGGCGCTTCCTGACGCCGTCCGCTTCGGCGTGGCTGCCGGAGCCGCTGCGGTCATGACCGAGGGCACCGAACTGTGCCGCCGCGAGGACGTGGAGTCTCTCGTCGAACGCATGCGCTCGTCCTCGGCGTAATCCTTCCTCACGAATCTCCCCCCCCATGCCGAACGAACGCCGCACCGAACGCGCCCGCCGCCTCGTCAACGTCGAGGATTACGAACCCCTGATCGGACGCGAGGCCGTCGACCGCATTCTGGAAAAGGCCGCGGCGCTCGAAGACCTGCGCGTGGCGCACGTCAATTCCACCTTCTACGGCGGCGGCGTGGCCGAGCTGCTGGACCCGCTCACCCTGCTCATGAACAGCTGCGACCTGCGGGCCGAGTGGCACGTCATCCAGGGCGCACCCGACTTCTTCAACGTCACCAAGAAGATCCACAACGCCCTGCAGGGCGCCTCAATCAACCTCACGGAGCTGAAGAAGGAGATCTACGAGGACATCGCGTTTAAGAACACCGTGCGCATGCGTCTCGGGTCGTTCGACCGGGTCGTGATCCACGACCCGCAGCCGCTCCCGATGATCGAGCACGTCCGGAAGGGCGGGCCCTGGATCTGGCGGTGCCACGTCGACATGACGCGCCGGAACGACGAGCTCTGGGCCTACCTGAAACGCTTCGTGGAGCAGTACGACGCGACCCTGTTCAGCCTGGAGGCCTACCGCCAGCAGCTGCGCACGCCGCAGCGGTTCTTCATGCCCGCCATCGACCCGTTTTCCATCAAGAACAAAAAGCTCAGCGAGGCCGAGATCGAAGACCGGCTCGACCACTACGACATCCCGCAGGACCGCCCACTCGTGGTGCAGGTCTCGCGCTTCGACCGCTGGAAGGACCCGGAGGGGGTGATCGAGGCGTTTAAACTGGCGCGCCGCGAGATCGACGCCACCCTCGTGCTGCTCGGCAACGTGGCCACCGACGACCCGGAGGGCAAGGAGGTGTACGAGTCGCTGCTCGACGAGCAGGACGAGCGCATCATCATTTTGAGCAAAGAGGACACGGCCCTCGTCAACGCCCTGCAGCGCCGCGCGGCCGTCGTGCTGCAGAAGTCGCTCCGCGAAGGGTTCGGCCTGACGGTGACCGAGGCGATGTGGAAAGGCGCCGCCGTCGTGGGCGGCAACGTGGGCGGCATTCGACACCAGATCACGGACGGCGAGAACGGCTTCCTCGTGTCGTCGGTCGAGGAGGCCGCAGAGCGCATCGTCCAGCTCATCAATCACCCAGGCCTGCGGCGCCAACTCGGAACGCGGGCCCGCCAGACCGTGAAAGATCGCTTCCTGCTGGCCCGCCTCCTCGAGGACTACCTGGATCTGTTCGGCGCCTTCCGGACGGAGTACCGGCTGACGGACTGAATCCCGATGCGGTCATTCGCCATCGGGGCCGCGCGGGGCGGCCCGCTCGTACAGATGCAGACGCAGAGCGTTGTCGGCATTTCCGTCGGGGTGGCCCGCGGCCTCGATCTTGAACCACTGCCAGGGGCCAAGCCCAGTTTTCAGGCGCACGAGCCAGGTGCGCGGCGGGGCGTCCTCCTGGGTGGCAATGCTCATCAGGCCCCAGGCGATGCGGTTGCGATCGTCGGGATGCACGCGCCGGAAGAAGCTCTGGTCGGTCACGGCGTGCGCCTCCAGATCCAGCACACGCTGCGCCCGGGAAGACAGTGCTCGGATGGTGGCCTCATCGTCCAGAACGATGACGGCGCCGTCCTCCGTGCCAGACGCACGGGACGACGCGAGACGAGACGTACGCGATGGGCGGCGGTTCATGGCTACGGCTTCAGAACTGGATGGACATGCGGCGATCAAGGCACAGGATCTGCGTTCGGGCGGACAGCTCGGGCCGAGACACGCCCCCCGGCTGTCCCGAAGAATGCCCTCACTCGCTGATGACAAACGTCACCTTGGTGTGGACGCGATAGGTCTGGATCTCACCATCCTCCACAATGCCCCGGTAATCGTCCACATACACGTTCTTGATGTTGTCGACGGTCTTGGACGCCTGCCGGACGGCCTCTTCGGTGGCCTCCTCCAGTGTATCGCCCTGCGCGAGGATCTCAATCGACTTGGCAACAGACATGGGTCCAGCGGTTCTTTTGGGAACAGAAAGGCGAACGAGCGCTGCTCGGAGGACTCGTTAACGTAGCGGCCCCGCCCGCTGCCGTTTGTACGCGGCCGACAGGGCGCGGCGTGGTACATCCTTTTGCAGCGACGTAGGGAAAGGTACCACAGGCAGCCCCGCCGGCCCACTCAGGAACCCCGTTCCGCTACACGCCTTTGCTCTTTCCTCGGTTGTCGGCGAGGCGCTGTGCCGGATCCTCTCACAACCGCGTGCACGCATCCCCACGAGACGATGCCGCCCCTCTCTTCCGCCGCCACGACCGTGCTGCGCCGCCGTTACCTGCGCCAGGACGAGCACGGAACAGTCGTCGAATCGCCCGATGAGATGTTCCACCGCGTCGCCGCGCACCTCGCCCAGGCCGAGGCCAAGTACAGCGGCGACGTGGACGCAACGGAGGACGCGTTCTACACGACGATGCGCAGCCTGGATTTCCTCCCGAACTCGCCCATCTTGATGAACGCCGGGACGTCGATCGGGCAGCTGGCCGCCTGCTTCGTCCTCCCCGTCGAGGACGCGCTGGCGTCCATCTTCGAAACGCTCAAGCAGACGGCCCTCATCCACCAGAGTGGCGGCGGAACCGGATTCTCCTTCTCGGCCCTGCGCCCGCAGGGCGACGTCGTCCAGAAGACCGGCGGGGTCGCGAGCGGACCGGTCAGCTTCATGAAGATCTTCGACGCGGCCACCGAGCAGGTCAAGCAAGGCGGACGCCGCCGCGGGGCCAACATGGGCGTGCTCGACGTGACGCACCCCGACATCGAGGCCTTCATCACGGCGAAGCAGGACATCGAGGTCCTCCGCAACTTCAACCTTTCGGTGGGCACGACGGCCGCGTTCTGGGAGGCCTACGCGCAGGGCGCGTCCTATCCCCTCGTCAATCCGCGGACGGATGCGGTCGACGGCCGGGCCGACCCCGAGCGGATCCTCGACCTCGTGGCCGAGATGGCGTGGGCCACGGGCGATCCGGGCCTCCTCTTTCTGGACGTCATCAACGACGCCAATCCCACGCCGAGCCTCGGGCGGATTTCCGCCACCAATCCCTGCGGCGAGGTCCCGCTGCTTCCGTACGAGGCGTGTGTCCTCGGCTCCGTCAACCTCGGCCGCCACACCGCAGCTGGCAGCGTGGACTGGGACAAACTGCGTTCGACCGTGCACACCGGCGTTCGACTTCTCGACAATGCCATCGAGCAGACCGCGTTTCCTGGACCGGAGATCGAGGCCATCGTCTCCCGGAATCGCAAGGTCGGGCTCGGCGTGATGGGCTTCCACGACCTGCTCGTCGGCCTGCGGATTCCGTACGACAGCGACGACGCCGTGGCGTGCGCCGAGGAGGTGATGCGGTTCATCCACGAGGCGTCGTGGGACGCCTCCCGGCAGCTCGCCGAGGAGCGCGGCCCGTTCCCGAACTGGGACGCCTCGACCCGCGACGTCCCCCTGCGCAACGCCACGACCACCTCCATCGCGCCGACGGGAACGATTTCGATGATCGCCGGCTGCACGGCCAGCATCGAACCGATCTACAACGTGGCCTACACCAAGCAGGTGATGGGCGGCCTGGAGATCGTGAACGACCGTTTCGTAGAGATTGCGCAGAACCGGGACTTTTACTCGGACGCACTGATGGACGAACTGCACGGACGCACCACCCTGCAGGACGTGGACGCCCTTCCCGAGGACGTGAAGCCGCTGTTTCAAACCGCTCACGACGTGCCCGCGGCGCGCCATCTGCAGATTCAGGCCGCCTTCCAGCGGCACGTGGACAACGCCGTTAGCAAGACCGTCAACCTCCCCGAATCCGCCTCGGTGGACGACGTGCGCCGCCTGCTGTTGCAGGCCCGCGAGCGGGGCGTCAAGGGCATCACCGTCTTCCGCAGTGGCGCGAAGCCCGAGCAAGTCCTGGGCGAGAGTCCGCTCAAGGAAGAATGCGTCGGCGAATGCGAGTACGCCGGCGACGACGATTGACGCTGTACGGCACCGCCGTTTTCTGACCGCGACGCCCATCCGCGACGCCCATCGATGCCCCCTGTCTCTGTCGGCGCCCTGCTGGTCTTTCTGATCATCTTCGTGGCCCTTGTCCTGTTCGTCACGGAGCCGGTGCCGATCGACGTAACGGCGCTCGGCATCATGGTCGCGCTCATGGTGCTCGGGCCGTGGACGGGCATCACGCCGAGCGAGGGCGTTTCCGGCTTTTCCAACGCCGCGACGATCACGATCCTCGCGATGATGATCCTGAGCGAAGGCGTTCGGCGCACGGGCGCCATCCAGCGGATCCAGTCGACCGTGGCAGCCTACACCGGCGAGAACGTGCACCGGCAGCTCGGCGCAACGGTTGGCCTGGTCGGCCCGCTGTCGGGGCTCATCAACAACACGGCCGCCGTCGCCATCCTGCTGCCGATGGTGAGCGATCTGGCGCACGAGAACAAGACCTCGCCCTCGAAGCTGCTGCTGCCGCTCTCGTACGCCTCGATGACGGGGGGGATGCTTACCCTCATCGGCACCTCCACCAATCTGCTGGCGAGCAGCCTCTCGGCCGACCTGATCGGGCAGCCCTTTTCGATGTTCGAGTTTACGCACCTGGGCCTGGTCGTCTTCGGCACCGGCGCCGTCTACCTGCTGACGGTGGGCTACTGGCTCACGCCCTCCCACGTCACCCCGCGCAGCAAGCGCGAATCGACCCAGCAGGAGGTGTTCCTTACGGAGATCGTCGTGGGGAAGGCGTCGCCGTTCGCCGGGCTCACGATCGAGGAGGCTCTTGAGGAGGTGGACGTTCGGGCCAACGTCACGCAGCTCATTCGCGACGGCCGCTACCGGCGCGAGCCCCCGCTGTCAACCCCGATCGAGGGCGGGGATGTCTTTACCATCCGCCTCACCGAAGACGCCCTCGGCACGCTGCTCGACCTGGAGGGCATCGACCTCGTCCCCGAGGTGGCCGCCGAGGCCGACATGGAGACGCTCGGGCCCGAACAAACGCTGGTGGAGATCGTCGTTACCGCCGGTTCCGACCTCGTCGGCGAAACGGTCGCGTCGGCCCGTTTTCAGGACCGGTACCGGGCGGCCGTCCTGGCGCTCCGACGGGGCAGCGAAATCGCCTACGAGCGGCTCACCGACTTCACCCTCCGCCCGGGCGACGTGCTCCTCATCAGATCGGAAGCCGAGACGGTGGACCGGCTGGCCAACGATCCGAACGTGCTGGTGGCGGGGGAACTCGGGCTGCAGCGATTCCGCTCCGCCAAGTTGCCGCTGGCGGTCGGCGTGGTGCTCTCTGTGGTCGGCCTCGCGGCGTTCGACGTGCTGCCCATCATGGTGGCGGCGCTCGCCGGCGTCGTGGCGATGATCGCGTCCGGCATCGTCAAGCCCGCCGAGGCCTACGACGCGGTGCAGTGGGACGTCATCTTTCTCCTCGCCGGCGTCATTCCGCTCGGCACGGCCCTGTCGGAGACCGGCGGTGCCGACCTGCTGGGCCGCGTAATCGTGTCGAGCGCCGACGTTCTCCCGGCCGTGTTCGTCCTCGGCCTGTTCTACGTGCTGACGGCCCTGATGACGAATCTCATCAGCAACCAGGCCAGCGTGGTGCTGCTCCTTCCGGTGGCCGTCGACACCGCCCACCGGCTGGACGCGAATGCCTTTGCGTTCGTCCTCGCGGTCACCTTCGCCGCCAGCACCGCGTTTATGTCGCCCGTTGGGTACCAGACCAATCTCTTCGTCTACGGCCCGGGCGGCTACGACTTCGCGGACTACCTTCGCGTCGGCGGCCCCTTGCAGCTGCTCCTGGCCGTCGTCACAACGCTCGGCATTGCCGCGTTCTGGGGGCTTTAAGCGCAGCAATCCAACGAAAACGAATCGGACACGGCCGCCTCCCGAGAGCGTCCGCCTTGATGGAGGACGCCTTGATGGAGGATCTGCCGCCCTCACAGGCGCCGCAGGACCACCCGAATGAAGCTGTCGGGGCGGTCGAGGTGGTTGTCGGCCGCGACCCGATACCAGCGCCAGCGGCGGTTCCCGGTGCGCAGCCGCAACAGCCAGCGGGCCCGCTGCTTGCGGTGCGCCACCATGTGAGCCAGATCGCGCATCACCCGTCGCAGGTTTTCTCGGTGCACGTGCGAAAAGAAATCCGGCTCGATCGTCGCGTCGTTGGGATGCTCCAGCACGCGCCGGGCGCCCGGGGTCAGGTCCTGGATGGTCCCGTTCTCATCCAGGCGCAGCAGCGGCACGTGGGGCGGCCACTCGGACGGCGGCGGCTGCGACGACGTGCCACTCCGACGGCGCTCGATCTCGTTGAGCAGAAACGACGCCACTGCCCGGCTGACCTCCGCCAGGTTGCTGGACGCGTCCGACGCGTCCGGTAGCAGACAGGTAAAATGCCGGGAGCGGCTGTCCTCAATGTCCACGTGCAGGTCGCACAGGTGGTCGTCAATCGGGAAGACGTTCAGCGTCATCGCGAATGACTGGCCGCCGGGGCCCTCCACCTGCATCGTCTGGCGGGAGGGATCGGGGGGCGACGCGGGTCGCTTGCGCACGGCGAGGGCCTGCTCCCACGCGTCCGGGCACCGGTCGGCAACCTGCTCTGCGAGATGCTGCGGAAGCCATTCAAGAATGCGGTCGGGGGCGCGAGTCGAGGGGGTCATGGCACAGGAAGACAGGGGAAATGGTGAGCGAAGACGTGGAAGCATCCGACATGTCGGCGAGAGGGGAATCGGGTCGGTCAGCGCCGGGGCGCGATCCGGCCGGCCGGCGGAGTTTCCGGTCGGCTGCCGAGCCGCCCGTCGTGCGAGTAGAGAATTTGCCACACCTGATTCCGGCGCGCGCGGAAGTTGCCGGCCGAAGCGAGCAGGTAGTAGCGCCACATCCGGCGGAACCGCTCGTCGTAGGCATCCTTCAGCGCGTCCCAGTGCGCTTTCACATTGCGGTGCCACGCCATCAGCGTCGGGTCGTAGTGCGGGCCGATGTTCCGCCAGGCTTCCATGACCCACAGTCCTTCGGCGGCGGTGGCCAGCTGCCGCGCCGAGGGAATGACACCGTTCGGAAAGATGTACTTGTTGATCCACGGCCCCGCGGTGGAGGTGCTCGTGGACGAACCAATGCTCTGGAGCAGAAGGAGGCCGTCGTCCTTCAGCGCGGCCTTCATCGTCTCCATGAAGGTGCGGTAGTTCTTCGGCCCGACGTGCTCGAGCATGCCGACCGACACGATGCGGTCGAAGGTGCCATCGAGGTCCCGGTAGTCCTGCAGGCGGATCTCGACCGGCAGAGCCGCGCACCGTTCACGCGCGCTGCGAACCTGCTCGTCCGAGACCGTGATGCCCACGCCCTCGACGCCGTATGTCTCGGCGGCGTACTGCAGGAAGCTGCCCCAGCCGCAGCCCACGTCGAGCACGCGGTGGCCCGGCTCCAGCTCCAGCATCTGGCAGAGGAGGTCGAGCTTGGCCTCCTGCGCCTCGTCGAGCGTGTCGGCCTCGGCCCAGTACCCGCAGCTGTAGGTCATCCGCCGGTCGAGCATCGCCTCGTACAGGTCGTTGCCCCGGTCGTAGTGCTGCTCGCCCACCTGGTAAGCGCGCGACGGGCTCTGCAGGTTGAAGAGCTTCGCCTTCAGCATGTCCCACAGAAACCGCGGCGAGGTGCGCAACGCCTCGTGCAGATTGGCGCGCAGAACGCGGAAGAAGAACGCGTCGAGCGCCTCGCAGTCCCACCATCCGTCCATGTACGTTTCGCCGGCGGCCAGGCGTCCTCCGGCAAGCAGGCGGTTGTACAGCTGGTCGGTGTGCACCTGCAGGTCCCACGGCCGATCGCCGTTCACCCGAATGTCGACCGTGGCGAGCAGCGACCGCAGTGTTCGCTCGGCAGAGGACGCGGAGGACGGCACCGTAGGGGCCGACGTGCCGGCACGCGCTTGCACAGACGATGTGGACTCGTGGGTGCTCATCGAGACCTGAGCGGTGGTTCGAGATGCTGGTCGCGGATGGGCGCCCCCGCGGGAGCACACACGCGGGAGCACATAGATGACGCGTGGGTCGCAGCGATGCTGATGGAGATCTGCGGACGTGCGAGTCGGTTGGCCTGCGATCCGAACGTGGGAGAAAGTCCTACGCCCAGTTGCCGTCCTCTCGGGCAGCGTCCCCGGCGTTGTTGCTCACACAGCAGAACACGCCGCTGCCCGGCGGGGCCATGCAGTGAACCCGGTCGGGCCAGAGAAACGCGGAGCCGTCGGTTCGGATTAGGGCGCCGCTTGCCGGGCGGGCGAGTAGAAGCCGGTGCGTCCGGACACGGTGATTTTCTCGAGGTCCGTTCCCGAGTACGGGTCCTTTTGGTCCCCCTGCCGGTGCGGAAGCAGAAACCGGTCGGCCGGCATCTGCTCGGGGTCGGCCTGGCAGCCGATGGCGGTGTCGAGCACGTCGTGCATCGCGTCGAAGAGGGGGCGTAGCGCCTTCGCGTCGAGATCCTGCACCTTGGTCTTTGGGTGGACGCCCGCCTGGAAGAGCACCTCGTCGGCGTAGACGTTGCCGAGCCCGGCGATCACGGATTGGTCCATGAGCGCGCTCTTGATCATGCCGCGCCGGTCGGCCAGACGCTCCTGGAACGCCTCCATATCGAGCCGCAGCGCGTCGGGGCCGAGGTCGTTCGCCGCGATGAAGGCATCGGGGTCGTCCAGGAGGCGGATGCGCCCGAGCTTCCGCGGCATGACCACGCCGAGGCGATAGCCGTTCTCGAAATCGACGCGGGCATACTCGTAGTCGGGCGGCGCGCCGTCGCGCTTGTAATACGTCGGTTCGCCGGACATCCCGAAGTGAAGCCCTACCCACCGGTCGGTGCTGCATCGCACGAAGAGGTGCTTCCCGTGGCGCCGCGTGGCCTCGAACGACGCGCCGCAAAGCGCCTCGCGAAGTGCGTCGACCGACGTGCCGTCCAGCAGGCCCGCTTCCAGCACATCGGCTGCCTCGATCGGCTGGTGCAGGGCCGTGCTGTCAACGTACCGCTTGTAGACCTCAACGTCGGGAAGTTCGGGCATGGGCAAGCCGTCGGCAATGGGGTCCAGCCTACGGGCGTTGCGAATCGGCGCGGAGCGCCTCCAGGCGCGTCACGAGCCCGTCCGCCGTGTCGGCACGGATCATCCGCCCGTCGGTCAGGCGAACGCCCCAGTAGGACGAGCCGTCGTGGGGCGTCGCGAAATAGAGGAAGGCCCACGTGGGTCTCCGGATGTCCGTGCGTGTCCGGTTCGTCTCGGCCGCGCGGGCGGCCCGCTCGATGCGATCGCGGTCGTCGTGATGAAAAGCACCTCGGAATCGGCAATGCACGTCGGTCTCGCTGGATGGATGCGAGGAGCAGGAACGTTGGGAACCAGTCGGGCGAATGGGCTTCGCGGCGCCATTTCGCGGATCTCGATCTCCGCGCCGGGCGAGGCTCCGTTCGATGCGGGATGCAAGATGCGACCGACGCGGCCGTCCGCCTGTACGCTCCCTCCGGATTCGAGGGTGGAAAAATGGACGACCTCCCTGTGGGTCCCCGAGCGATCGGTGCCGCCGTCGCGGAGAACCCGCCCCGCGCCTCGCTCGCCGTCGCCCGATGCCGTTGCCCGTGTCGTCCGGTCGGTTCGGGGGGGCAATCCAATTGGACAATCGGTGCGCGTCACTTTATCTTTCATGAGAAGCGGAACCTCGACGCACGATTCAGGATCGGGCGCCGCGTCACCTCTTCGTCCGGTCGTAGCATCGGGTTTCGCCCGGCAGGCCTCGTCGCCTCTCATCTTTTGCCAGGATGTGCCCGTTTCGGTCCCATGACTGCCCCCGGCTCTCCATCCCCCGGTCGGCGCGAAACGCCCCCCGGGAGTTCTTCCTCTGGCGGTGAGGCCGCCGACGGAGCAGTGCCGATTGTCGCCCTCGGCGCTTCGGCCGGCGGCCTTCCGGCAATCCAGTCCTTTTTCGACGCCCTTCCAGCCGACACGGGACTGGCATACGTGGTGCTCATGCACCTGCCGTCCGATCACGAGAGCAACCTGGCTACGATCCTTCGACCGCGCACCGACCGGCCGGTGCAGACGATTGAGGACGGCACGGCTCCCGAGGCG
>Ga0207797_1003292_pt1 | contig 10827 bp, 9 predicted proteins | sample PRCRCaboRojoPR_6_FD_187275 | JGI IMG/M metagenome (GOLD analysis project Ga0207797, IMG submission 187275) | Marine sediment microbial community from Cabo Rojo, Puerto Rico - PR CR 10% Liquid 1 (SPAdes) | ecosystem: Environmental > Aquatic > Marine > Coastal > Sediment | place: Cabo Rojo, Puerto... | reverse complement strand
TTTTGAGTAATGAGTAGTGGGTGATGAGTAGTGAGTAATGAATAACTTTAGCTACCGGCAACCCGAGACCCGAGACCCGGGACGCGGGACCCGAGACAGCTGCTCCGCTCTCAGCCCTACGCTCTTTACTTTGCGTTTCCGCTTTAAACCTCAAACTTCAAACCTTAAACGTTTTCCTCTTCGCCCTAAGCATTACTTCGCACTCAATCGCTCAATCATTCAATCACCCAATCACCCAATCACTCAATCACTCAATCACCCAATCATCCAATCACTCAATCATTCAATCATTCAATCATTCAGGCATTTTCTTCTACTGGCAGTAAAGTTTAATTACCGTATAAGCCTCATCAATACCCAACTCCCCTGCCTTGCTGATGTCAATACAGCCTTTGGTCGTCTGCTGCAGATAAATATAGGTTAGGCCCCTGTTGAAATACGCCTCGGGGAATTCTGAGTCCAGAAATACTGCCTTGTCATAATCATTGATGGCGGCTTCGTAGTTTTTATTTTCAATTTTGGTATTCGCCCTGTTGTAATAAGTGTATACAAATTGGGGAGCCAGCTTGATCGACTTGTTGTAATCCTGTATCACCTTGTTGTAGTCATGGAAGGTAACCTCCCTGCTGATGGGCTGTTCCACCAGCTGGTTGTTCATGTCGATGTTGATGATGCGCGTGTCGTCTTCCATCATTTTGATGTAATGAATCATCCCCGCTCGGATGTTGGCCCTGAGAAAATGGATGAAAAAGTTATTCTCCAGGTGTTTTTCAGCCCGCGACAGATCTTTCAGCGCCCCGTTGTAATTTTTTGTATGTTCTTTTAGCAAAGCCCTTTTCATCAGGAATTTTCCCTTATCCGGGTGTGCCTCAATGCTGTCGGTGATTGCTTCAATTTGTTTCAGGTAAAAATCTTTGGAGCGGGTCTCCCGGCTATTCATTCCCAATATAAAGTCCTTGTCGAGGTAATCCAACTCATGGGTGATTAGTGAATCTTCCAGGTATTGGGATAGCTTTTTTGTGAGATTTTTATTGTTTTTTCGGTTATAGTATAACTTGAAAATGTTGCGGGGTTCTATGGATTTTTCAATGTTACCGAAGTGCCTGGGCAGGTTCTGGCTTCCCTGGAGGGAGATCAGGCGCCTGAAATTTTCAGTGGTGTCGGCAAAATTGATCCTATCCAACTTGTTATCCTGGTAGGCCTGTGTAATTTGCCGGGCTTTCTGCCTGTCCTGCATGGCTCCCCTGTAATCTTCAAGCTGCCTGCGGGCTACAGACCGGTTGATGTAAGCCTTGGCAAAATTCGGATAGAACTTGATGGCCATGGTGAAATCCCGGATGGCCTTGGCGTACTCTTCCCGCTCCATCCTCAATATTCCCCGGTTGAAATAGGTGAGGATGTTTTGTGGGTTGTATTTCAATACTTTGTTATAATCCTCTATGGCTTCATTGTAGGCCCCGATTTCAGTTTCCAGCAGGGCCCTGTTGTAATAAGCCAGGGCATTGGCCGGTTCGATTTTGATAACCTGGTCCAGGTCGTCCAGCGCCTTTTGGTAATTTTTTAACCGGTAATACGTAAGCGACCGGTTGAGCAGTGCCTGTGAGTTGTTGGGCTCAAAATGGAGGGCCCGTTCAAAATCCTCCAGGGCCCTGTTGTATTTTGTAGTTTGATGGTAAATCCTACCCCTTGTTACATAAGCGTTGATAAATGTGGAATCCACACTTACTGCCCTGGAAAGGTCACTGAGCGTGGCGGTGGTATCTCCCAGGTTCAGCTCGCTTATGGCCCGGTAGTAATATGCCCTCTTTACCTTTTTGTCTCTTTCCAGCGCCCTGTTAAAATCGGCGATTGCTTCACGATACTTTTCAAGGCGCATCTTGCAGAACCCCCTCTGGACAAATAAATCCGGCTGACCGGTGACGAATTTCAATGTGGTGTTGAAATCGTCAATGGCACCCTGGAAGTTGTAAAGCTGTATGCGGGACATGCCCCGGTAATAATAGGCTTTCACGGCATTGGCTTTGGCATCTATGGCCTGGGAATAGTCCCGCTCGGCTCCGTAATAATCCTGAAGATTGTACTTGGCTATTCCCCGCAGGAAATAGGCCTCGGCGTGATAGGGCCGGTATTCCAGCACTTTGTTGAATGTCTGTATGGCTTGGGAATACTGGTAATTGTAAAGCTGCTGCCTGCCTCTTTGAATAAAATAGTCAATATTCAACTGGCTGAATACCATGAGGGGCAGCAGTAAAAAGAAGGTAATGCATGTAAGTCTGAATGCTTTCATCTGGTCTTAAGAGCGGGTATAAGCTATGATTCATAAATCAGGCGAATGATTCCGGATAATTCCTGTTCATCCGTCTTATCAAATGCGTTGAGTTCTTTGCCGTCGATGTCAAGTACACCAATGATTTCATCATTGTCGTCTTTTACAGGCAGCACGATCTCCGATTTGGAGCGGGGATCGCAGGCGATATGCCCCGGGAATTGTTCTACATCCGGTACAATCACTGGTTCCTTCCTTTGAATACCTGTCCAACATACACCCTTGCCTTTTTCCAGCTCCTGGCAGGCCACAGGTCCCTGGTAGGGTCCGACGATAAGCTGTCCGTCTTTCAAAAAGTAGAAGCCCGTCCAGAAGTAATAATCCATCTTATGATGCAATACGGCAATAACGGTGGCCATCCGGGCCAGGGTGTCGTTGCTTTTTGGCAAAAGCTCAGATAATTGATTATATATTCTTTTATATCGGTTGAGTTTTTTGGATTCTTCCATCTTGAAAGCCATTGGGGTTAAATTAAGGTTCAAAACTAATTAAAATTTAAAAGAACGAAAAGATATGAATGAATGCAAAATATCGGGGTAAACACTTTAAGTGTATTTTTGTCCGACTAATTTTGTGTGGAATTATGGTGAACTGGCTGTCGAAAGATCTAAATAACAGAGAACAGAAGGCTTTTGGTCTTCACCTGGGTTATTCCGTTATTGACGGCATGATGCGGGGCGCCCTGATCATGAATGAATTTGTATTCATTAAGAGTCTTCAGGGGAGCAGTTACCAGCTCGGTATGTTGTTTCAGTTTACCGTTATTGTGCTGATATTTTCCGTCTTTTTCAATGAATTGCTTCGGCGGTCAAGAAACAAGAAGCGACTGCTCCGCAAAGCGGCTTTAGTGACCCATATCCCGCTTTTGTTTCTTTTGCTTTTCCCTGAGCAAACCGGAAATGGACCTGTGTCTTCTTACTATCATTATGCTTTTCTGGTGATCTTCCTGGTTTATCATTTTAGCAGGCCCCTGGTATTCCCAACGATCAACCTTTTGTTAAAGAACAATTACCGGCTGTTTAAATTCGGCCCGCTCTATGGAATCGCTACTTCCGTGAACAAGGCGATGATGCTTATAACCACATTTTCATATGGAATACTGCTTGATTACGATCATTTTGCCTTTGTGTATGTATTCCCCGCTCTTGGAGGTCTTGGGGCATTTTCCATTTTCCTGCTCTCCAAAATTCCTTATGAAGAAAAGAATCCACAGACCCTGAGCCGGTCTTTCCTCGATTCGGTTAAGGGCTCATTAAAAAACCTCGTTCATATACTGAAGACCAATGCACCCTACCGCGATTATGAGATCGGGTTCATGTTTTACGGTTTTGCTTTCATGAGTACCAAAGCAGTGATAACGCTTTTTTACAAGGAAGAGCTTGATCTCAATTATTCCAGCGTGGCTTTTTATCAGAATGGGTTCAATATCCTGGCCATTATTCTATTGCCTGTTTTTGGTAAAGTGCTGGGTAAAACCGATCCCAGGAGGTTTGTGATGCTGACCTATCTTTCTCTGGGCCTGTATATCTTCTTCATCGGCTTCACGGAGTATTTTCCCTACTATACAGAATTATGGGAGATTCAGCTTTACTATTTCCTTCTTCTGGCTATTGTGTTCAAAGGAGTGTTTGTTTCCACCATGTCGCTTTCCTGGAGTATCGGTTCTTCCTATTTTTGCTCCAACGAGGAGGCCGGGAGCTATCAATCGGTACATCTGACTGTGACCGGTGTAAGGGCCATCTTTGCGCCGCTGATTGGGGTGATGTTCTATGAGCTGATCAATTTTTCGGGCACATTTGCCATTGCCATTTCTTCTCTTTTTGTTGCAATGATGCTGATGCGCTGGTCTTATAAAAACCGGTCCCTGCCTCAAACCGGTGGTTAATTAATGAATACGTTAATTTTATGAAATTTTTATAAGGTGTTGATTGCTAATCTTATGTAAAAAAATATAAGATTATATTCAAAAGATGGTTGATGGAAGATCAATTTAAGTTTAAATGCTTTCATCTAAAAAATATTTACGCTTGTCAAAAAATAACATACCATTGTTGATTTGATTTGTATTTATATAAAACGAATCATTAATTTTGAAAAGAAGTTTTTTATCTGTCTCATTTTGATTTTGAAAATTTCTTGACAATCAGTTCTAACTTCAAATATTACTAATCCGGTTAATTTATTGTGCTATGACACAAATTGGTCTGAAAAAATTACATAGAGAAATTGAAAATATTCCTGGTCAGGAATATGTAAAGATACCTTCAACTCAGCGTACGCCCGAGATTTTACTTGACAGGACCGGCACGGAAGGTACGATTCAGTTCGTGGGAAGATCGCTTCCTGATGATGCCAGGGGATTTTACAATCCTTTGCTTGTATGGGTTGATGAATATTATTCGAACCCGCTTCCCAAAACCTATATTCGGTTTAAACTGGAGTATTTTAACACTGCTTCTTCCAAGATGTTGCTGCAAATGATCAAGAAGCTGGAAAAACTGGAACGGGAAAATAAAGATGTGGTTATAGAATGGTGCTATATGGAAGATGACGACGATATCCTGGAATCAGGCCAGACGATCAGGGAGTTGACCAGCATACCTTTCAAGTTCGTCGTTTACGAGTAATCCGGGAAAGAAAAAGATTAAACCGGTTCTCCAGAAAGCAGTTTTTCTGCTGAGGAAACCGGTTTTTTATTTTTACCCCTCTTGTTTTATTTTGTTCCTGAAGACTTCCAGGTGATCGGCTGTTTCTCTTACCAGCCTTTGCACTTCAAGCCCGTGTTTAAGTCCGGGTATGAAAGCCATGGGGTCGTTACCGGTGAGAAAGACATAATGCGCGTGTTTCAATGCGCGAAGCCAGCCACCGGGGACATGTTTACCGGGAAAACCCGTTACCGGCTGGAAATTACTCCCTGTAAATAATGTAGACCATTGATTTTCGCTGTTCAGGCAATATTCAAACCGATCTGGATAAAAGGAATTGTAGCGCAATGCTCCTTTTTCGCAATAGATGTCAAAAGCCAGCACATCGCCCATACCTGCACTAATCCGGCTTGCTGACAGGTTCCCTACTGCCCCTGTTTTCTTGTCGAAGAGGGATATTTCGCTGTAGAGATCAGACCCTTCGGGTACATCCGGGAAAGAGCCTCCCTGGAGTGCATGGGTGATGTTGAGGGAATCACCTAAAAAAGCGATCATCATGCTGATGGCATGCGATCCCAGGTCGGCCATGGCACCCCCGTCCGGCGCTGGTGTAAGCCTGCTCCTGCGTTTATCCCTGTAGTTCTTTTTAAGGTAATCGGTGTGTTTGTAAGTGAAGGAGAAATGAACCGGTTTTCCGAAATCCTGTTCTTTCCAGAAGTTAATGGCTTCCCTTACGGGTGAGGAAAAGGGGAACTGAAATCCGACCTGTATTTTTTTGCTGTCGTCGCCTGACTGTAGCCATTCTGCCATTTTATTTTCTTCTTCCCTGGTTGAACAAATGGGTTTTTCCAGGTAGATCCGCTCCACACCTTTCATCTGCAAGGCAGTTTCCAGGTGGGTGTAATGTTGGTTGTTCGGACTGAGAATAAACACCGAGTTGATCTCCGGATCGCGGGCAAAAGTGTCAAGGTCCACTGCTTTTTCAAACCCATAGTTATTTGCAAATTCGGACCGGCTTGATTCCCTGGCTGAGGTTACGGCCCTGAATTCAATTTCCGGGGCATCCGGGTAGTAGAATTTTAAGGCTTGTAAGGCAAATGCATGGGCTTTTGCTATTCCCCCGGATCCTATGAATCCAACTTTGATCTTTTCCATATTTCAATATTTTTTGAAGAGCACAATGTTTGATCTTTCTATTTATGAGTCTGGTCTAAAAGGCCACGCTTAAGGTGCAAGCCGCCTTCTCAGACCAATCTAATTTATGAAGTACGGTTTAAAGAGTTTTCTTCTTGCTTATTAGCACCTTTTTAGACTGCACTCATTTTGGCTTTAACGGGAAGCTTACCGGTGCATTGCTTTGTGTCGACCGGTATATGGCAGTGAACAGTTCCACTGTGATCCTGCCTTCTCTTCCGGGCAGGATGGGTTCCCGGTCGTTTACTATGGCCTGGCAGAAATCTTCATTCTGCAATTGAATATAATATGCAGCCGGATCAATGCTGTTGAAAAATTCTTCATCTTCTTTCTTCCATTGATCCAGCATGTCCTCTTCACCGGGTACCGTCCAGAGGTCGTTCACCGGTGTTTCCTGTATGTTGGTTGAACCGGCAATAAACATGGCGCCTCCTTCAGTCTGTGCACCGATAGTGGCTCCGTTGGTACCGTTGATGTGTACCTTACCGTATATACCTGGTTTCTGGGAGTTGCTTACCAGTATGTTGCCAATGGCGTTGTTTTTGAATCTGACGATGGCCACGGCGGTATCTTCTACCTCAATATAGGGATGATTCAGATTCCTCCATGTACCGTAGACCTCTTCTATTTCGCCCATGAACCACTGAAAAAGATCGAGCTGGTGAGGTGACTGGTTGACCAGCACGCCACCGCCTTCCTGATCCCATGTTCCGCGCCAGGCATCGCTGTCGTAGTATTCCTTATCGCGCCAGCCATACATGATTACATTGCCCAGTGCAGGAGACCCGATTTTTCCTTCATCAATGGCCGATCGCATCCGTTTCACCGGTTCATAGAAACGGCGCTGGCTGACTACACCCAGCTTTACACCGTATTTGTCGGCTGCTTCCAGCATGGCATCGCAATCTTCCAGCGAGCTGGCCATGGGCTTCTCAATCAGTGAGTGTACGCCCAGCCGTGCACCTTCAATAACCGGTTCGGCATGAAAGGGATGGGGAGTGCAAATAACCAGCACCTCTATGCCTTCATTTTGGATCATCGTGGTCAGGTTGTCGTAAGGTTTCACCTGGTACTGCGCCGCAAAGGATTCGGCTTTCTCCATGGTGCGGCTGTAAGCAGCCGTGAATTCAGAATGTTCCGCATTAATTAGGCCTTTTGCGTGCAGATGGGCCACCTTGCCACATCCGACGATGGCGGTTTTTACTTTGCTCATGGTTTTATGTTTTTTATTCTTCGGGTTTCAGAATGACTTTTACCAGGTCTTCCTCGTTGTTGTAAAGCTTTTGGAACCAACGTGAGCCTTCCGATAAGGGCACTTCGGCGCTTAAAAACGGATCGATGTTGATCTGCTTCCTGGAAAGCATATCCAGGACAGCCGGGTACTCTCCACATATGGCACAGCTTCCCTGTACCCTGATCTGTCGGGTAACTACAAATTGCATGGGAAAATTGGTGACAGGCGTCACATTCCCGACAAGGGTTACGGTAGCTCCCCTTCTAACGGTATTGAGCGCCTGCTCAAGGGTGTCAGAAATGCCCACCGCTTCAAAGGCAACATCAGCTCCACGGTTATCGGTCAGTTTCAGAATCTCTTGATCCGGCTTGCTCTTTCCGGGATTGAAAGCATGGGTAGCCCCAACCTGTTTGGCGGTTTCAAGTTTTTTATCGGAAAGGTCAATGGCTACGATCTGTCCGAAGCCCCTTTCTTTTGCAATCTGGATGATGGACAGGCCGATCATCCCCGTACCAACAACCACGGCGGTGTCGTTAAGGTTTACGGGAGTCAGCTCTACGGCATGTGCTCCCACAGCCAGGGGTTCAACCATGGCTGCCTCCGTGAAGGAAACTTCTTCCGGTATTTTATGTAATATGTGTGCAGGTACTTTTACGTATTCTGCAAAAGCGCCATCCAGCCTGTAGTCTTCACAGGAAACCCCCAGGACCATTCGCCCGTCGCTTAGGTTATAATATCCCCGTCGTGAGTACCAGTCGTCGAGCTTATAGACCGTTGAGTCAAAGGTAACCCGGTCACCTTTCTTCCAGCCACTGACAGCGGAACCTGTCTCCTCAATTATGCCGGACGCTTCGTGTCCCATGATCACGGGCGGCTCCCGCCGGCCCGAGCTGCCATCCATTCCATGTACATCACTGCCACAGATCCCTACTGCCTTTACCTTGATAAGTACCTCATTGTCATTGATGGTTGGATCCGGAACATCTTTATATGTCAGTTTGTTGTATTCTTCCAGAACGAGTGCCTTCATAATTTTTTACCATAAAAATAGAAAAATCCTGCCACAAACAAAAAGGAAGAAACATAGTAAGTTGATTTATATTGATTTACCTGTTACTTCATAATGCCTGGTGCTCCTGTTTCTAAATTCTATATTGTTATTCATTGAAATTAATACGGTTAAATAAATGAAAAATTTATATTTTTAAACTGAATTATATAACCGTTTACTGAACCCATTTTTATGATGTATATAAGCTCGAACAACCATAAAACCTATCTTACAGAAGAAGACACTAATAAACTGACGGAAATTGCAAAATACCTTATTGATCGCATTCAGCTTCCCCAGTTGGGTATTTACCGTGAATTGAGTGAGGAAGAGCTTTGGTTTAACCTGGTGCTGAAAATTTGTGCCATTGGAGGGGCAAGCCTGCTCCAAGATTTGCAAAGGGAGGAGGCGCGATTCCACGAATTCAGGGAAAAATTAAGCTTAAGTACATTATTGACAAAGACAGACCTGCGTAAGGAATACATTGCCGGTATACTGAAAGAATACAAGGCCACCCGGTTTTATAACAAGCAGGCCGGAAAGATTGATTCCTTGATGAATCACCCCAGTGTGATCTATGGGGGACATTTTGTATTGCTCAATGATCTGGATCATGACCGGATGGATTTCCGTGAGATACGCAGCCGGCTTATATCCAGGAATTCCCATTTTAAGCTGAAAAGTGCCTCCGAATATATGATCGACGTGGGGCTCTCCATTGATGTGATCAGTTTGAATGTTCGCACAGCCGAATTATTGGGAGACCATTTCGGGCTGAAGGTGGATCGTCATAAACTTCAGGACACCAAATATATTTATGAGTCCGTGGAGGACGGCCTGCGCAACGGGTGCAATCAAATCGGCATTCCCCTGGCATACCTGGACCGTATGTTCTACCATTTCGGTGAAAAAGATGCCATCTCGTTTATACTGGAGGATCTTTAGCTGATCCCGGAATAACTGGAATCTTTGTAAGATAAGGCATTAATTCTGGACACGTTGGCAATGATTAAATGATTAAATGATTGAATGATTGAATGATTGGGTGATTGAGTGCGAAGTAATGCTTAGGGCTTAAGAGCGAAAAGCTAAGAGCGGAGGGCAGAGGGCAAAGAGGAAAACGTTTAAGGTTTGAAGTTTGAGGTTTAAGGTTTTGAGGTTAAATTGTCGAATTGTTGAGTATAGCTATAGCGAATATCTCCGAGACGGAAGCCTTTCGTCTCTACTGGTGTAACTGTAGCTACACCGTTGCCAACAACTTAATGACCATCAATGACAAACAATGACTATCAATGACCAATGACGATCAATGACCACAAATGACAATTGATTCTAATACAGACTGATAAATTTATCCATGACCCATACCCAGGCAGAGAACCAACCAAAGTTATCTGGTAAGCATAATCACACAGGCAACCACCGTAGTAACAATCACCAGGATTCGATAGCCCTTTTCCGGGATCAGTTTGACTACCCTGACACCGATAAAGGCACCCAGGACAATGGCGGGAAGCACAGAAAGGTCAAAGGCAAAGGTCCTCATATTGATTGTATTCCAGGAGAATACATGAAACGGAACTTTGGCCACATTAATGATCATGAAAAACCAGGCTTTGGTTCCGATGAACATGTTTTTGGGAAGATACATGGTAAGCAGGTAGATGGACATGATCGGACCGGCTGAATTTCCAATCATCGTGGAGAAGCCTCCAATCATGCCGATGATGGCAGAAAACCACCAGTAATCCGGCACGGTGATCTGGTTTTTCCGCTGATCCTGCCATACCATAAGAATAACCCCAACGATGATGGTTACGGCAATCAGTGTGTTAAAGATATCACCGGAAACACGGTTTCCTACAAGCACACCGATCACTACCCCTGCCAGGGCCCAGGGTATGGGCTTCATGACATATCTCCAGTTGGCATGCCTGTTGTAATAGGATACGCCAAAGATATCACCCATGATCAACATCGGGAGCAGAAGACCGGTGGAAGGCTTTCCTCCGAAGATCATGGCCATGGTGGGCACTACGATGAAAGCTGCACCAGACAGGCCGGTTTTGGTAGCCCCGATAAGTATCCCGCATAAAAAAATCAGCGCCCATTCCACAGGACCCAAATCAAAAGATTGAAGCAGCCCGAAGAAATTACTGAAGAGTTCTACCATGCCAGTCGAATTTAAACGGGTGCGAATATATAATACAGAATTGAAATGGGAAAACGGGAAATGGAGAAGATGAGAAAAATGAGAAGCATAGAGCGAAGGGCAGAGGGCATAGAGCCAAGGGGAAAACGTTTAAGGTTTGAAGTTTGAGTTTTAAAGCGGAAGCGTAGAGCAAAGAGCGGAGGGCTGAGAGCGGAGCAGCTGTCT
>Ga0207797_1003291_pt1 | contig 10830 bp, 8 predicted proteins | sample PRCRCaboRojoPR_6_FD_187275 | JGI IMG/M metagenome (GOLD analysis project Ga0207797, IMG submission 187275) | Marine sediment microbial community from Cabo Rojo, Puerto Rico - PR CR 10% Liquid 1 (SPAdes) | ecosystem: Environmental > Aquatic > Marine > Coastal > Sediment | place: Cabo Rojo, Puerto... | reverse complement strand
CCAGTCGTCGCAGTTCTCGCCGCTGAACGCGAAGGTCTCGCCGCGGGCGTCGACGCCGTGGACCTGCCGGAGGTCGGCGTGTTCGTCCTGCGCGAGCAGACCGGAGAGCGCGTCGTCGACCGCGAGGTCAGAGAGCAGGTCGACCCCGCGCCGGCCGAGTCGCACGTTCACGAAGCTCTGTGTGCTGATCGCGCCCTCGTGTGAGACACACGGCGCGAGCGCGCCGACCGCGGGCGCGTCGGTCGCCACGGCCACCCCGAAGACGTGGCCGCCGTCTCGCTTCTCTCGTACGCAGATGGAGAACGTCATGTCACTCGATCTGGAGGCGGAGACAATGTACCGACACCCAAATCTATTCGGGTGGGGGGCTTTGACGCTCTGAACAGATTAGCGAGTATGTCCAAGGTAGATCTCGACCGATTCAACTCTCGACGTTCGACGGTGTACGGCCAGCGAGGGGTCGTGGCGACGAGCCAGCCCCTCGCCGCGCAGGCGGGGCTGACGATGCTTCAGAACGGCGGCAACGCCTTCGACGCCGCCGTCGCCACCGCCGCCGCGCTGAACGTCGTCGAACCGACCTCGACCGGCCTCGGCGGCGACGTCTTCGCGCTCTACCGCACCGCGGACGGCGAGGTCGGCGCGATGCGCAGTTGCGGCGGCGCGCCCGCGGACGCGACGCTCGAGAACGTTCGCGAGGCCGTCGCCGAGGAGGAGGACGTCGACCCCGAGGACGCGGAGATGCCGGATCTCGGCGCACAGGCGGTCACGGTCCCCGGCACCGCCCGGGGCTGGGAGGCCACCGTCGAGGAACTCGGGACGATGCGGCTCTCCGAGACGCTCCAGCCGGCGATCCACTACGCCACCGAGGGCTACCCGGTCACCGAGGTCATCTCCTCGCAGTGGCAGCACGGCGAAGAGATCTTCACAGACGAGAACGCCAGAGACGCCTACCTCTTCGACGGCGAGGCCCCCGACGTCGGAGAGGTCGTCACGCTCCCGAAACTCGGCGAGTCGCTCCGAAAGGTCGCACAACAGGGCGCGGACGTCGTCTACGAGGGCGAGATCGCCGAGGCCATCGCCGAGGAGGTCCAGCAACACGGCGGCTTCATGACCGTCGACGACCTCGCGGCCTTCGAACCGGAGTGGCCCGACCCGGTGTCGACGACCTACAACGGCGCGGAGATCTACGAACTCCCGCCGAACAACCAGGGTCTCATCGCGCTGGAGGCGCTGAACGTCGCCGAGGAACTCGGCGCGGGCGAGCACGACCTGGACTCCCCCGAGCGCGTCCACTACTTCGGCGAGGCGATGAAGCTCGCCTTCCACGACGGCCACCGCTACATCACCGACCCCGAGTACGAGGAGATCCCGCCGCTCGGCTCCAAAGAGTGGGCGGCAAAGCGCGCCGGCGAGGTCGGCGCGGAGGCGAACGACGACGTCTCCTTCGGCGTCCCCGACGCGAACGCCGAGGACGCCGACACCGTGCTCCTGACGGTCGCCGACGACGAGGGCAACGTCGTCTCCTACATCAACTCCCGATTCGCCGGCTTCGGGAGCGGACTGGTCGCCGGCGACACCGGCATCGCGCTCCAGAACCGCGGGAGTTCGTTCTCGCTCGACCCCGACCACCCCAACCACATCGAACCCGGCAAGCGCCCGTTCCACACGCTCATCCCCGGCGTCGCGAAGTTCGGCGAGGACGACTGGGCCGCCTTCGGCGTGATGGGCGGCTACATGCAGCCCCAGGGCCACGTGCAGGTCGTCTCGAACGTCGTCGACTACGACCTGCCCCTGCAGGCGGCGCTCGACCAGCCCCGGTGGCGCTACCGCGAGGACGGCACCCTCGCCATCGAGGAGCGCATGGGCGACACCATCGGGACGAAGCTCACGCGCAAGGGCCACGACGTGCGCCTGCTCTACCCCGGCCTGTTCGGCGGCGCGCAGATCGTCCGCAACGAGGACGGCGTGCTCTCGGCGGCGACCGAACCCCGCAAGGACGGCAACGCGGTCGGCTTCTGACGGCGCTCCGGGCGACCCCCTTTTTGTCGCTGCCACGCGATCGTGGCGCATGGACCGCCTGCGAATCGCCGGTCTCGCGCTCGCGCTCGGCGGTCTCGCCGGCTACGCCGTCGGCGTCGCCGTCGCGTACCCCGGGCGGGCGTTCTCCATCACGGCGCTTCTGGTCGGCGTGACGATGCTCGTCGTCGGGTCGCCACGAACCGGCGGTGGGACGCCGTGACCGTCCGCTGTGTCGTCTACGGTCCCGCGGGCGTCGAGCGTTACGATCTCGCGGATCTCGCGGCCGCGCGTGCCGCCGCCGGCACCACGTGGGTTCGCGCGACCGCCCCCGAGGAGCGCGAACTCGACGCGGTAGCGAGGGCGTTCGGCGTGCACGAACTGGAACTGGAGGACGTGCGAAACGGCGTCAGACCGAAGGCCGAACTGTTCGACGACCACGCCTTCCTGCTGGTCAAGAGCGCGCGCCTCCGGGCGGGCGAGACGACCTTCGAGGAGGAGATCCGCGACCTGCCGGTGGGGGTCTTTTTCGGGTCGGACTGGGTCGTGACCGTCACGCCGCGGGAGGTGCCGGCGGTCGAGGCGGTGTGGCAGGCGGTCGAGCGCGCCGACCCGCGACTGCTCGACCGCGGTCCCGACTTCACGGGCTACCGCGTCGCCGACCGGGTCGTGGACGCCTACTTCGACATCTTAGACGAGATCGAGGGCGACATCGAGCGCGTCGAGGACGGCATCGTGGAGTCGCCCGACTCGACCACCCTGGAGACGATAAACAGCCTCCGACGCGAACTGCTGTCGGTCAGGCGACTGCTCTGGCCGACTCGCGACGCCGTGAGCGTCTTCGCCCGGGGCGACCCCGATCAGGTCAGCGAGCCCACCGAGAAGTACTTCCGCGACGTCTACGACCACCTCGTCCAGCTGGTCGAACTCGTCGAGACCTACCGCGACCTGGTCACCGGCGCGCGCGACATCTACCTCAACACGCTCTCGCAGTCGACCAACGAGGTGATGAAGCGACTCACCGTCGTCGCGACCATCATCCTCCCGCTGACGTTCGTCGCCGGCGTCTTCGGGATGAACTTCGGCGACGGCCCGTTCAACATGCCCGAACTCGGGTGGCGCTTTGGCTACGTCGCCGTCGTCCTCGGGATGGCGGGGGTTGCGGCGGTGCTGGTCGTCTACTTCCGCGAGGAGGGCTGGCTGTAGCCGGACCGGTCACTCGCCGTCGCCGGCGGCGGGCCGTCTGTCGCGGTCACTCCCCGACCGACTCGCGTCGCCGCCCGTCTCGCGCCACCGGAGGTCGGGCCGCCACACCGCAGGATCGAGGGCGACCCGACCGTCGCGGTGTCGGACCCACGCCACCGTGAGCGCTATCCCGGCGACCATCGCGGCGAAACCGAGCAGTCCGGCCTCCGGCCCGAACGGGCCGCCCGTCACCCACCGCGGACCCTGCTGGGACACAGCGACGACCGTCGCCTGCGTCCCGGTCCCGCTCACGGGGAAGCCGTAGACGTTCCCCTGGAAGAAGTTCCACGTGAGGTGGAGACCGACGGGGAAGCCGAGTTCGCCCGTCAGCACGTAGCCGACCGCGAGGAAGATCCCGGCGAACCCGAGCGCGGCGGTGCTGACCGGCGTCGCGTTCGGGTTGTTGGCGTGCCCGAGGCCGAACACCGTCGCGGTTGCGATCGTCGCGACGACGACCCCCGCCCGCGGCGTGACCGGCCCGAAGTCGGCCAGCCCCTCGGCGACGTTCTTCAGGAGGTAGCCCCGGGTCAGCAGCTCCTCGGTGACCGCGACGCCGACGAAGAAGACGAGACTCGCCAGAAAGGGGAGCGCGAACGACCGCCCGGTCGCGCTGACGAGCGTGTCGGTCACGCGGACCCATCCCGCGGCCAGTTCGACGAGGAATATCGCCGTCATGAGCACGACGCCGCTGCCCGCGCCGGCGGCGAAGTCGGCCCACCAGTCGCCGTCCAGGTGGAACCCGAAATCCGCGAACCGCCGCCGGTCGACGAGTCGCCCGGCGAGATACACCCCCGCGAACGTCGACGCGGTCAGGACGCCCATCGAGAGCACGCTCGCGAGACCCGAAGACTGGACCTGGAGAGACGCGGCGACGACCCCGCCCGGCCCCGACCCGAGGGCGGCCCGCACGCCCAGCGTCACGAGGAGGCTCACGAGACCGAGGACGACCACTCCGAGGCCGACGCGCCACGGGAGGCGCGGCCGGCGCGTCTCGGGGTTCCAGAGGACGCGACTGACCAGCCAGTGCATGGTGGCCGTACCACGGGCGACGTGGTGAATCTTTGGTGGGTCCGCGGCTCACCCGCGGGACTCTCGCCCCGCAGGTGGGCGTTCCAGCAACGCCTCCACTCGTTCGGTGTGTCGCATCAGCGTCGTCCCGAGCAGCCCCATCACGAGGACGTATCCCACGGCCAGCGCGGGAATCGTCTCCCTGAGGTTCGGCGTCGTCCCCGCCGAGACGGCCAGCGCGGCGATGACCAGCGAGAACTCGCCGCGCGAGACCAGCGCGAAACCGACCCTGCGCGCCCGCCGGTCCGAGAGCCCGTAGGTCCGCCCGGCGTAGAACCCGGTCGCGAGTTTCGTCGCCGTCGTCCCCACCACGAGCACCGCCAGCGGGACGGCGACGCCGCCGAACAGCGACGGGTCGGTCGCGAGCCCGATCGAGAAGAAAAAGACCGCGGCGTAGAGGTCCCGTTCGGAGGTGATGACGCGCTCGACGCGCTCTGCGTGGGACGTGCCGGCGAACGCCGACCCGAGGAAGAAGGCGGCGACGGCCTCGCTCACGCCCAGCGAGAGCGCGACCCCGCTGACGAGGACCACGGCCCCGACGACCTGGACGAGAAACCGCTCGTCCGATCGCACGTCGTAGAGTCGTTCCAGCGCCGGTGTGCCGACGGCGGCGAGGGCGACGAGGCTGACGAGTAGCGCGAACGAGACGCCGAGCGACGACGCCATCTCGCCCGGGGAGCCGCCGCCGACCGCGACCGCGGTGAGGAGTGCCAGGTAGACGGCGATGGCGACGTCCTCGAAGACGAGCACGCCGAGGATGGCCTCGCTCTCGGGGTCGGCGATCCACCCGAGGTCGATGAGCGTCTTGGTGATGATGGCGCTGGAGGAGATGTAGACGATGCCGGCGACGAACAGCGACTCGAAGAGCGAGAAGCCGACGAGCAGACCGAGACCGAGACCTACGCTGAAGTTGACGACGAGGTCGACCACGCCGGCCCGCGTTATCGCCTGCTTGCTCGCGGCGAGTCGGTCGAGGTTGAACTCCAGTCCGATGAAAAACAGGAGGAAGACGACCCCGAGTTCCGAGAGGAGCGTGACGAACTCGCGGCTCTCGACCATCGCGAGCGAGACGCCGCCGACGGTCGGTGCGTTCGGCCCCACGAGGATGCCGGCCACGATGTACGCCGGGATGACCGACTGCCGAATCCGTCCCGCGACGGCTGCGCCGACGGCCAGCACCGCGAAGACGATGCCGGCCTCCAGCAGCACGACGGCCATCAGCCTTCGATAAGACTTCGCACTGCAGACTGCTCTCTCCGGCTCCCGAGCGCGACGACGATGTCGTCGGCCGCCAGCACCTCGTCGGGCCCCGGGTTCGCGATGGTCTCGTCCCCGCGCTGGATGGCGACGACGGACGCGCCGGTCTCGCCGCGGACGTTGGCCGACCGGAGCGACTGCCCCACGAGCGACGACGCCGCCTCGATCGTGTGCCACTCGATGATCGCGTCGCCCAGCGGCACGTCGAGTTCGTCGACGGCGACCGTCTCGAAGTACGCCCCTTCGAGGATCGAGCCGAGCTTGTTCGCCTGACTCGCGGTGAGGTCGAGCAGTTTCTCGCTGTCGGCGTCCGGCTCCGGTCGGTAGAACAGTTCCCGCCGCCCGTCGTGGTGGAGCAGGACGACCGCGCGCGCCTCGTCGTCGAGCTCGAGTTCGAACTTGCGTCCGACGCCCGGCACGTCGGTCTCGTAGACCGTCATGCGGAGACGTACTCCGGCTGACATCTTAACTCTCCGGCCGCTCGGTCACTCGTCCGGCGCGGCCGCGCGGCGTTCGAGTCGCCTGATCGCGTCGGGTCGACCGACCACGTACACCTGCACGCCGGCGTCGAGCGTGCGCGACCGCGGCGGGATCGCCTCGACGGTGCCCGCGACCGGCCGGACCGCCACGACCGCCGTCTCGACGTCCTCGACGGGTGCGCCGTCGAGTTCGCTCCCGGGCTCGATCCGCACGACGGCCATCGTCTCGTCGGCGCTTCCCAGCAGCGACGCGAACTCGCGGTCGCCGGTCCCCCGGTCTGCGACCGGCAGGGTCACGAGGCGATACCGCTCGTCCGGCTCGAACGCGTAGACCGCGCTCTCGTCGACGACGAGCGTCGCGACGTCGCCGGCGGTCGCCCTGAGTTCGCCCCGCGCGATCCGCTCTGGGTTCGGCGGCCGACGCCACACCTGCACCACGTCGCCGGCGCCGGCGTCCTGAGGCGGGTCTGCGCGGAGCGCGACGGCGGCGGTCCCCGGCGCGATCGTCGGCCCGATTCCCGCGACGCGACTCCCGAGCGCGAGATACTCGACCTCGCCGCGGTCGGTGAACTCCACGTCGACGACGCCGACGCCGTAGTCGGTCCGGAGTCGGGTGACGAATCGGTCCCGGAGCTCCGCCGTCGTCAGCCGGCGCGGAAAGAGCAGCGTCTTGCCCGCGAGCGTCGCTTTCACCTCGTCGTCCACCGGGTCGTACGCGTCCACGTCGTCGACGCGTTCGGGCACCGTCACCGCCGTCACGCCGCCGACCGACCGCACGACGCGGCTCACCTCGCCCTCTAGTTCGCGCCCGCCGGTGACCGCGAACAGGTCGGTGGCGACGTGGTCGCCCGCGGCGCGGCCCACGGGCGTCGCGAGCGCGGCGACGGTGAAGGTGACGACGTTCCGGAGCACGTCGCCGACCGCGAAGAGCCGTTGGCCCTCGCCCCCGATCACCTGCTGGAGCGCGGTCGTGGTGTTGAGATAGAGCGCGACGGCCGCGAGACCGAGTAGCACGGTGACGCCGGGCGGAACCGCCTCGCGGGTGTACCAGCGGTGGACGAGCGCCGCCACCGCCGCCGCGAGGGCCGCGACGACCGCGAAGCCGGCGACGCCGGTGACGAAGGTGAGAGCCGACTCGACGACCACCTGTAGCTGTAGCGGCACGGACGCCGTCGGCGCGACGCTCATCGGAGCGCCTCCTCGAACGCCGACAGCGCGCTCGCGGTGCCGGCGGCGAACAGTTCGTCGCCGGCGGCGAGCGTCGTCTCGCCCCGGGGCGCGAGCGACCACTCGCCCTCGCGTTTCACGCCGAGCACGATGACGCCGTGTGCGTCTCTCAGGGCGGCGTCCCCGAGCGTGACCCCGTCGAGATCGCTCGCCGCGCTCACCGTGAAGCGACGCACCCGCTTGCCGGCGCGGCGCAGGAGCGCGACGAGTTCGTACTCGCGGCGCGTCCCCCGCGAGCGGACGACGACCCGCCCCGCCTCGACCGTCAGCAGTCGGTCGGCGTCGCTCCGGTCGACCGCCACGGTGAGGCGTCCGTCGCCGCCCGCGGTCACCGGCGACGCGGACGTGCGCCGCGGTCGATGGTCGCTCTCCTCGCCGCCGTCGGCCATCGACTCGTCCTCGCGGCTGTCCGGGGGGTCGTCGGTCGCCGCGGCGTCGGTCGTCGCGCTGACGACGACGCCGTCGACCGCCAGGTCGCCGTTCCGGACCGTGACCTCGTCGCCGCGGGCCACGCCGGTCGGGAGCAACGCGGTGAGCGACACGGCTCGCTTCCCCGCCGGCACCCGCTTCGAGACGCCGCCGACGCCGGGCGCGGCCCTGACGGTCGCGCGGGCGCGCTCGTCGAGACGCACCGACACCTCGGCGAGGTCGAACTCGGTCCGGAGCCTGTCTGACGTCCGCGTCTCCAGTTCGAGCAGCGGGACGTCGGCCGGGAAGGTCCACTCCCAGTCGCGTATCTCGCGTCTGCGGTCCGCCGGGAGCGGCGGGTAGCCCTCGACGTCGCCAACCTCTCCCGCGACCGTCACGCGAACCTGCCCGCGACCGCCGGCCCACTCGACCACGTCCGTCGAGAGCGTGCGCTCGCGCAACTTGCGAAGCGAGATCCGCCGCGGGAACTCCGCGCCCATCGCGTCGCCTTTCGCGTGCGCGTAGAACGCCAGCATGAGCACGACGACCAGCGCGACCACGAGTCGCTCCTGTCCCGCGCGGAGCACCGCCGGGTCGGCGAGCGCGAGCAGGCCGCCGTTGACGCCCGCGATGGCGACCGCGAGGACGACCACGCCGAACCCGGGGATCGTGACCCCCGTGAAGTACCGAAAGAGGAAGCCGAGACCGAACGCGACCAGCGCGGGGATGATGCCGGTCAACAGACCGAGATAGACCCCGAAGAGAATCTCGACCGGGAGTGCTGCCATGCGCTTTCCCTCTCACCGGGGGCACTAACGCTTACCGCCGGTCGCGGCGCGGTCGGTTCCGTCGCGGCCGGACCGACCCAGCGCTTATGCTCGTCGCCGCCGTGCGACTGTGCGTGTCCGACCCGGGAGACGGTCGCGAGCGCTCGACTAGCGCTCGCCTCTGTGACGCGCTCGACGCGCTCGTCGACCCGACGGCCCGCCCGGCGGATCGGGCGGCCGCCGCTCGCGACCTGCTCGCGGACCGCCTCGGGTTCGACCGCGCGTGCGACGCGGCGCTCCCGGCGTGGCCCGGCCGGGCGGGCGTCGTCGCCGCCGAGGTGGTCGGTCGCCGGGGCGACCGCCCCGCCCTCGTGGTCGAACTCGAGTCGCTCTCGCGCCCGGCCGAACGGCTGGCAGTGGGCGCGTTCGACGACCTCGTTCCCGCGCTGGTCGCGTTCCGCGACGCGACCGCGTCGCGGTGGCACCTCGTCTCGCCCGACGCCTCGGGCAAGCGCACCGTGCTCCGTCGCTTCGTCCTCGATCCCGACCGGTCGCGCGACCGCGTGGCCGCGGCGCTCGCACCGCTGGCCGAGGCCGTCCCCGTCGACGACGGACTCGCTGACGCGTTCGACTGGCGGCGGGTCCGGGACGCGTTCCACGACGCGTACCGCGACGCCTTCGAGCGCGTCCGCGAGGGCTACGCCCGCGCCGGCGTCGACGCGGCGACCCCGACCGCACACGACACGCTCACGCGACTGCTCTACGTCGCGTTCCGGGACCGCGCCGGCGGCGACGCGCTGACGCGGCTCCGCGACCTCGCCGACCGACCGGGCGTGTCCGGATCGCTCCACGAGTGGCTCCTCGCGCTCTTCGACCGCGAGCGTCGCGCGGGTCTGCCCGACCCCGTCGCCGCCGCGGCGACGACGGTGCCACCGCTCCACGCCGGCGTCCTCGGCTCGGTCCCCTCGCCGCCCGCGACGCTGTCGGACGACCTGCTCGCGGACGCGGTCTCGACGCTCGTCGCCGCGTTCGACTTCGTGCCGGTCGAGGTGACGCCGACGGACGTCGACCTCGCGGTGACGCCCTCGGTCCTCGGGTCGGTCCACGAGTCGCTTCTCACCGCGGCCGAGCGCGAGGAGTCCGGCGTCTTCTACACGCCGCCGGCGGTCGTCGACGAGACCTGCCGGGTCGCGCTCTGGGACCACCTCGCCGCCCGCGTCGACGACGGGGAACGCGAGGCGGTCCGGCGACTGGTGTTCGAGGGGGACGCCTCGCTCACGGCCGAGACGGCCGACGCGGTCCGCGCGGCGCTGTCGGACCTCCGGGTCGTCGACCCCGCCTGCGGTGCCGGGGCGTTCCTCGTCGGCGGGCTCCGAGTACTCCGTGCCGTCGCCACCCGCGTGACCGACGACGGGGCGGCGACGACGCGCAGACTCGTCGAGGATGTCCTCCACGGCGTCGACGTGGCCGAGTGGGCGGTCCGGACCGCCGCTGTCCGCCTCGAACTCGCGGTGGCGGCCGCCGGGGCGTCCCCGTCGGGTCTCGACCCGTCGCTCCTGGTCGGCGACAGCCTCCGCGGCCCGCTGTGCGACGGCGTGGCGTCGGGCGACGGCCCCGGCCGGCCGCTCGAGGAGGTCGTCGCCGGCGGGTTCGACCTCGTGATCGGGAATCCACCCTACGTTCCTCACCAGGAGATCGCACCGCCGACCGAGGCCGCTCCGACCGACGCGGCGGTCGCCGCGTACCGGAACGCGCTGCTCGACGACTGCGAGGCGGTCGGGGGCGTGTGTCCCGACCGCCGCTCGGACCTGTACGTCTACTTCTTCTTCCGGGGGGTCGAGGTGCTGGCTCCCGGCGGCACGCTCGCTTACCTCACCTCGAACGCGTGGCTCGACGTGGGCTACGGGGCGCCCTTGCAGGAGTTTCTGCTCGCGTCGACCGACCTCCGGCGGGTCGTCGCCGCCGCCGGTCGCGTCTTCCCCGACGCCGAGGTGAACGTCGCGCTCACCTGCCTCCGCCGGCCGACCGACGGCGCGCCGGCCGGAAGCGAGGTCGCCTTCCTCGCCGCGACGCCGCCCGCGCGATCGCTCCTCGGCCCCCGCGGGGACGCCCTGGTCGCGGGCGACGGCGACGGAGGGTGCGTGACCTATCGCGGCGAACGACTCGCGGTCCGGTCGACGCCGGCCGGGCGAACCGTCCGCGTCTCCCGAGCGGCGCTCTGGCGACTCGGCGGCGGCACGACCGACGGCGGCGCGCTCGGCGGCCGGTACGACGGCGCGACGTGGGGCGCGCTCCTGCTTCGCGCGCCGGACTGCTTTTTCGCGGTCGTCGACCGCGGCGGCGACGCGCTCACCCGACTCGAC
>Ga0207797_1003290_pt1 | contig 10830 bp, 10 predicted proteins | sample PRCRCaboRojoPR_6_FD_187275 | JGI IMG/M metagenome (GOLD analysis project Ga0207797, IMG submission 187275) | Marine sediment microbial community from Cabo Rojo, Puerto Rico - PR CR 10% Liquid 1 (SPAdes) | ecosystem: Environmental > Aquatic > Marine > Coastal > Sediment | place: Cabo Rojo, Puerto... | reverse complement strand
GGTGACCTCTCCGCCAGCGCCGGCCGGGCACGGCGGGGCGGATACGGCGCCCGCGAGGGCGAACTCGACCGGATGCTCGACCTTCCCATCCGCGACGTGATGGTCTCGCCGGTGCGGACGATCCACCCCACGGAGACCCTCGAGACGGCCGTCGAGACCATGTTCGAGATCGGCGGCTCCTCGCTCGTGGTCACCCGGGACGGCTCCCCCTTCGGCATCGTCACGAAGACGGACGTGCTCGACGCGCTCACCTGGGAGGCCGGCGGCAACCGGGCCGTCCAGCTCTACAACGCCGAACTGCTCGACGACATGTCCTACGACTCGGTCGTCGAGATCATCGAGGGGCTCGAGGACAAGGACCACGGGATGAACGTCATCGACGCGAAGGTCCACCTCCACGAGCACGACGAAAAGCTGCGGGGCACGCCGCTCCTGCTCGCCCGCATCCGGCTCCACACCGACGACGGCCTGTTCATCGCCTCCGGGGAGGGCTACGGGGCGAGCCACGCCATCAACGAGGCACGTGACGTGTTGGCCCGCCAGATCCGGGATCGGAAGACCCACGGGCAGACGAAAAAGCCGCCGAACGCGGAGTTCTGGGAGAAGCGCTTCGGCTGGATGCTCCAGGAGTAACTCCCAGTCGCTTGGAACGACGACCGGGTACTATCCCATCAGACCGCGAATACTAGGATATCCACGAGGTGGAGATCAATGGCCGCGCCGACCGACGCAAACGACTGGGAACCGCCCCGCCTGGAGCACCGCGAATCGTTCGTGGCGACAGTCGTACAACGGCGGGACGGCACCGCGACGTGCACGATCGCGCCCCTACAGAACGACGAGCAGGAGCGCCAGCCGGAGTGGATTACCGCCCGGGAAGGGTCGTTCGTCTCGCTAACGGCGATGCGCTAGGCCCTCGAGGAAAGGACCGGGCGAGCGGTCAGTAGATTTCCACCTCGGTCACCATTCGCCGGACCAGCGTCGGCTCCTGGAGGACGTGGCCCTCCTCGTCGACGTTTCGGGATCCGACCTCCTCGGTCAGGACGACCGTGTCGTAGTAGAGGTCGTCGGTCCCCTCGACCCGGTCGATCCGACCGGGCGGGTACATCGCCGGCGCTCGGTCCTCGCCGGTGACCGAGACCCAGCCGTTCTCGCCGACGAACACGCGATCGCTCTCGACCGGTTCGGCCCCGTCGCGGAAGAACACCGTGGCCATGGTTCACCATCGGCCCACCGCGACATGAACGGCGCCGGTCGTTACCGGTGACTGGGAGCGGTGGTCGAGTCAGCGAGCCAATAGCTTATCGCGTATCAACTCGAAGGGACAGGTATGGCCGTCGAACGCGGATCCCGCGTCAAGCTCGAGTTCACGGCGACCTACCCGGACGGGGAGCTGTTCGACACCTCCTCGCGATCGGTCGCCGCCGAACACGGGGTCGAGGCGGACAAGCGGTTCCGGCCGATCGTGCTCGAGATCGGCGCGGAGCCGTCGATTCCCTCGCTCCAAACCGGGTTGCTCGGGCTGGCGGCGGGCGACCGGACCCAAATCGAGGTGCCCCACGAGGAACTGCGGCTCACGTACGACCGGGAGGAATTCGAGGAGATGGTCGGCGAGCCGGCCAGCGAGGGGCTGGCGGTCCACGCCCTAACCGGGCTCATCGGCGAGGTCGTCGCACATGACGAGACGTCCGTGACCCTCGACTTCGATCCGGAGCGATCGGGAGAGACGCTCACGTTCGACGTCGAAGTGCTCGAAATCGAGTGACGCGCGGTGCCGCTGTCGTGGGCACGGTGATTGCCAGCCGGTGAAAACCGGCGCACGAGCTTTTCCCCCCGGGACGGTAGGAATAGACATGGCCCTCGATGTAGCCCTGCCGACCCCGCCGGACATCACGAACCGCGGCGTCCCCGAGAAGTTCGACGTCGACGTCCTCGCCGGGAGCGACCTCGACCTGCGCCGGGAGGAACTGGAGGCGGTCCTCCGGGACGGCGCCTGGCGAGAGGGGTTCGAGGAGTGGGCCCAGTACACGGACCTCTCCGAGCGCGACGCCGAACTCGCCGAGGAACTGGGACTGTTCCGTGCCCTGGATTTCTTCTGGGACTTCGAGACGGACCGGCTGCGGTACGTCGTCCCCGCCGTTCCCGAGGCGTGGGACGACCGTGCCGGCTCGGACGGCGTCCCCACCTCGACCCTCCAGGAGGAACTCGACGACCTCGGCCGGACGGTCAGCGAGATCGTCGCGACCGACTACGTCGACTGGGGCGAGGGCGAATCCTCCGACCTGGTCTGGGGCGTCGAGTCGTTCGGACAGGTGCCGACCGCCGAGGGGGAGTGACCATGGAACACGTCGAGGGGTACGACCACCAACCCGGCACCCACTGTGGCGCGAGCGCACTCCGGAACGTGACCGCGTACTACGGCTGGCGGTACACCGAGGCGGCGTGTTTCGGCATCGGCGGCGGGGCCGCGTTCGTCCTCTACGAGCACCCGACCGACCCCTGGGTCACCCCGCGGGCCAGTCCCACCTGGCTGGAGCGAGCGTTCTTCGAGCGCCTCGGCGTCCCCCACACCGTGGGCGAGGGCGAGGACTTCGAGACGGCCTGGACGGAGGTGACCGCCCGCGTCGACGAGGACGATCCCGTCTTGTTGTTCCTCGATCCGGCCCCGCTCGAGTACCTCCCGGAGCGGCCGACCCACCTCCCGCCCCACGTCGCCGTCCTGGTCGGCTACGACGACGAGTCGGTCGAGCTCGCCGACGGCGCGATGGAGACCCGCCAGACGGTGGACAGGGAGACGCTCCGGACGGCCTGGCGCCACGACGGCTACCTCGAGCTCGACAACGAGTACCTCGTCGTGACGCGCGCCCGTCGGACCGAGGACGGGACCGACGCGGCCGCGGCGGGCCTCAGGCAGGCCGCCACCTACATGCTCGACCCGCTCTCGATCAAACGCGACGCCCGCGGCCCCGGCGAGGAGGGGCTCCCCGCGCTGCGAGCCTTCGGGGACTACCTCGACTCCTGGCCGGACCTCCCCGAACCCGCCAGGCCGGTCCGGGCGGCCCGGCGGAGCATCAACGAACACGGCGATGGCGCGGCCTTCCGCGGCCTGTTCGCCGACGCGCTCGAGGAACTCGGCCAGCGAACCGGCCTCGCCCACGACCTCGCCGACCGGATGGCCGGGGTCGGCCGCACGTGGGAGCAGGTGGCTGCCGACCTCGGGGCGATCCTCGAAGACGACGAGCCCCGACCCGGGGCGTTCGAGGAGGCCGCGAGTCGCGTCGCCGACGTCGCGGATCGGGAGGAGGCGATCTTCGAGGCGATCGCCGCCGAGCTCGGTGACGCCGAGGAGTGAGGCCGGCGCAGTTCCCCCGAACTGGCCTGTCGTCCCGGCGGACGTGTTGCTGTGACGTTCGGGGAGCGGCGTTCGAGCGGACGGGGGCCTCCAACCGGTCGGCCGTCGACCCGTTCCCATCCAGCGGGAGCCGGGACGGGTCTTTAGCGCCTGGCCGACGATGCCTAGACGTGTATCGAACGATCCTCGTCGCGGTCGACGGGAGCGAGCACGCCCGTGCCGCCCTCGAGCGAGGGCTCCAGCTGGCCGACGCGCACGGGGCCAGGCTCCACGTCCTCGGCGTCGTGGACAGACGCGTTCGGGACGAACCCGGCCTCAGCTCGGCGGAGCTCGCGACGATCGAGGCGGAGGAGGCCTACGCCGATATCATGGCGGCGGCCGAGCGGGAGGCCGCCGAGACCGACGTCGACGCCGAGTGCCGGGTCCGTCACGGGATCCCCGAGGAGGAGATCCTCGCGTACGCCGACGAGATCGGCGCCGACGTGGTGTTCCTGGGCGTCCACGGGGAGCACGACACCCACACTGGCGGAGTCGGCAGGCGCGTCCGGGCCACGTGTGACTGTGAACTCCGCACGGTCCGGGGAGGCTGAGTCCGGCATGAAACCTCCCGGGCCCAGGCATCCCACCCGGTGGCGGTCACGATGACCGCCGAGTCGAAGCGACTGCGTACCCCGCTCGAACTGGCGCTCTCGGCCAACCGCGCCGTCCTCGAGGCGACCGCCGAGACCGTGCGGCGGTCGGCGGTGCTCGACCGGCGGGTCGCGGACGCGGCGTCGGTCGACGTCGGAGAGACCCCGAGTTCGGTCGTGTACCGGGAGAACAAGCTGCGACTCCGGCAGTACGAGGCCCTGACGGAGACCCAGCACGACGTCCCGATCCTGCTCGTCTACGCGCTGATCAACCGGCCGTACATCCTCGACCTGCAGCCCGACCGGTCGGTGGTCCGCCGCCTGCTGGAGGCCGGCCACGACGTCTACCTCATCGACTGGGGCGAGCCGTCCCGGCTCGACGCGTCGCTGGGCCTCGAAGACTACGTCGAGCGGTACCTGGACAACGCCGTCGACGTCGTGCGGGAGCGCTCCGGGCGGGACGCCATCAACCTCTTCGGGTACTGCATGGGTGGGACGATCTCGGCCATCTACGCCGCGCTCCACCCCGAGAAGGTCAACGCGCTCGCGCTGCTGGCCGCCGCACTCCACTTCGAGGACACTGGCGGCGTCCTCGAACTGTGGGGCGGGGCGGACGTCTACGATCCCCGGGCCGTGGTCGACGCGCTGGGGAACATGCCCGGCGACGTCCTCGCCGTCGGCTTCGCGGGGATGGACCCCGTCGCGAACTACCTCACGAAGTACCTCCACCTCTTCGACCGCCTCGAGAACGAGGACTTCGTCGAGAACTTCGCCCGCATGGAGACGTGGCTCGGCGACAGCGTCGACCTGGCCGGCGAGACCTACGTCGAGTTCCTCGAGGAGATCTACCAGGAAAACGCGCTCTTCGAGAACGAACTGACGATCGGTGGCCGGGCCGTCGACGTCAGTGCCATCGACATGCCGGTGTTGCAGATCGTGGGCGAGTACGACCACCTCGTCCCGCCCGCGGCCAGCACGCCGTTCAACGACGTCGTCGGGAGCGAACACGTGACGACGATCGAGTATCCGACCGGCCACGTCGGGATGGCGATGTCCAACGCGACCCATCGGGACGTCTGGCCGGAGGTCGCGGAGTGGTTCCTCGAGCAGCGGGAGACGCCGGCCCTGGCCGACGTCATCGCGGAGGGGATCGAGGGGGCGCTCGGGATCGACGTCTCGACGGACGTCACGGTCGGTGACGTGGACGAGGTGGAGATCGGGATCGCCGACGGTGACGGCGAGATCGCCCGGGCGGTCGTCGCCCACGACGTCCACGCCATCGAGCGGTTCCTCGAGGAGACGCTCGACGTCGAGATCGGCCTCGAACTCGGCGAGGCCGGGATCGCCGTCTCGGTCGAGACCGACGAGGGCGTGCGGACGACCGTCGTCGAACACGTCGGCGCGGCGATCCGGAGCGAGGTCGAGGAGGCCATCGCCGACGTGAACGTGGCCGCCGACTACGATCTCGAGGACGTCGAGGGGATCGGCCCGACCTACGCCGAGCGTCTCCGCCGGGCCGGCATCACGACCGTCACGGGGCTCGCCGTGTCGGATGCCCGCCGAGTCGCCGACGCCGCCCGGGCCAGTACCGCCCTCGCGGAGGCCTGGATCGAGCGGGCCAGGGCGATGGTGGGCGCGGCCGAATCCGTCGACGGCGAGCGATGAGCGAGGCCGGCGACGGCCCCCGGGCCGGCCACCGACGGGCGACGGCGACGTCGACGCGTCGGCCGGTCGCGCTCACGGCAGCATTAAGCCGGCGGCGTGTGAGGGCCAACCCATGACGGCGAGCGGTGCTCCGGGACGGTCCAACGGGGTCGGCGAAGCCAGCGTGGAGCGATGAGCGCCGGTGCCGACCCGTCCGACGGCACCGAGACCGACTGGCACGCCCAGTCGGTCCCTGACGTGGCCGCGACACTCGAGACCGACGTCGAGGCCGGGCTCTCGGCGGACGAAGCCGAGCGCCGCCTGGCCGAGTACGGCCCGAATCAGATCCGGAAGGGCGAGGAGATTTCGCCGCTCGCGATCTTCGTCGAGCAGTTTCAGGACTTCCTCATCTACATCCTCGTCTTCGCCGCCGTCCTGTCCCTGGCAGTCGGCTTCCTGCCCGGCGAGGAGCCGAACTACGTCGACGCGGGCCTGATCCTCCTCATCCTGCTGGGGAACGGCGTCTTCGGGTTCGTCCAGGACTACCGCGCCGAGAAGTCCATGGAGAAGCTCCGCGAGCTGGCCTCGCCGTCGGCGACGGTCGTCCGCGACGGCGAGAAGCACGTCGTCGACGCCTCGTCGGTCGTCCCCGGCGACCTCGTGGTCATCGAGCAGGGAGACGCGATCCCCGCCGACGCCCGACTGGTCGAGGTGACGGATCTCCAGACCCAGGAGGCCGCCCTGACGGGCGAGAGCGCGAACGTCCCCAAGCGGACCGAGCCGGTGGACCCGGAGGCACCCCTCGCCGAACGCGGCGACATGGTCTACATGAACACCAGCGCCGTCCGTGGACGGGGCCGGGCACTCGTCGTCGAGACTGGCATGGCGACCGAGGTGGGCAGCATCGCGACCCAGATAGAGGAGGCCGAGCAGGAGCCGACGCCCTTCCAGGCGGAGGTCGACGAACTCGGCCGGCGGATCGGCTACGGCATCGGAATTCTCATCGCGATGGTGGTGCTCGTCCAGTTTTTCTTCACCGACGCCGACGCGATCGCGATCGTGCTGATCGCGGTCACCCTCGCCGTGGCCGCCGTCCCCGAGGGGCTCCCGGCGGTCGTGACGCTGACGCTCGCGCTGGGCTCCCAGAAGATGGTCGAGAAGAACGCCCTCGTGCGGCGACTGCCCGTCGTCGAGAGCCTCGGCTCGGTCGACGTGATCCTCACGGACAAGACCGGGACGCTCACGGAGAGCCAGATGACCGTCACCCGGATCGCCGTCGGCGAGGAGGTCTTCGACGTGAGCGGTTCCGGGCTCGAAACCGAGGGCGAGATCAGCCGTGACGGCGAGGTCGTCGACCCCGAGACGGTCGCCCCGGTCCTGCAGTGCGGGATCGCCTGTAACAACGCCGAGGAAGCACCCGAGGGCGAGGACGAGGCCTACTTCGGCGACCCCACCGAGGTCGCCCTGCTCGTCGCCGCGCGGAAGGCCGGGGTCGACCCCGAGGGAAAGCGCGTCGGCGAGGTCCCGTTCTCCTCCGAGCGGAAGCGAATGACCGTCGTCCAGGAGCGCGACGGCGAGCACACCGCCTACATGAAGGGCGCGACGGAGACGATCCTCGAGCGCTGTGACCGCGTCCTCGTGGACGGCGCGGTCGAGGCGCTGACCGACGAGCGCCGGCGGGCGATCCGCGACCGAAACGACGCCTTCGCGAGCGACGCGCTGCGGGTCCTGGCCTTCGCCCGGAAGGACGGCGTCGACCCCGACGCCGAGGCGGACGACCTCGAGCGGGACATGGTCTTCCTCGGCCTCCAGGGCATGATCGACCCGCCCCGGTCGGAGGTCGAGGAGGCGGTCACCGACTGCCGGGACGCCGGCATCCGCGTCGTGATGGTGACGGGCGACAACCTCCAGACGGCGACGGCGATCGGCGCCCAGATCGGATTCGATCCGGCGGGCGCGATGACCGGCCGCGAGGTGGACGGGCTCGGCGACGAGGAACTCGCGGACGTGGTCGAGGAGGTCGAGGTGTTCGCGCGGATGTCCCCGGCCCAGAAGGTCCGGATCCTGGACGCGCTCCAGGCGAACGGCCACCGGGTCGCGATGACCGGCGACGGGGTGAACGACGCCCCCGGGGTGCGCAACGCCGACGTCGGCATCGCCATGGGCCAGCGCGGCACGGACGTCACCCAGGCGGCCTCGGACATGGTCCTGCAGGACGACAACTTCGTGACGATCCGCAACGCCATCGCTGAGGGCCGGGGCATCTTCGACAACATCCGGAAGTTCGTCAACCTCCTGCTCTCGGCCAACACCGGCGAGGTGCTGACCGTCTTCGTGGGGGTCCTGATCGGGAGCGCCCTGTTTCCGAGCCTGTTCGCGGCCCGGTCCGAGGCACTGATCCTCACGCCGGTCATGCTGCTGTGGATCAACCTCGTCACCGACGGCCTGCCCGCCCTCGCCCTCGGCGTCGACCCGAAGGCCCCCGACGTGCTCGACCGCGCGCCCCGCAGTGGCGACGAGGGCGTCATCGACCGGCGGGTCCTGGCCTCCATCCTGACCATCGGCGTGACGATCACCGCCGTGGGCCTCGTGATCTTCTTCGAGGCGCTGGGGACCTTCGAGTCGCTGGTGGTAGCACAGACGCTCCTCTTTACGTTCTTCGTGGTCGCCGAGATGGGCGTGATCCAGGTGATCAGGCGGCGGTTCGGGTCGGGCGTGCTGTCGAACCCCTGGCTCGTCGCCGCCGTCGCGGGCTCGCTCGCCCTCCAGGCGCTCGTCCTCTATACGCCCCTCGCCGGCCTCTTCCGCGTGTACGCGCCGGGCGTCCCCGGCCTCCTCCGGATCCTCGCCGGCGTCGTCGTCGTCCTGATCGCCAACTTCGCCCTCGCGATGGGCATCGACCGCCTCACCTGACGGCCGGGACCGACCCGGGAGTCGACCCTCACCCGTACTGCTGCGCCAGCGCGTCGCGGAGGTCGGTCGTCTCGCGGTCCAGCCCCTCGCTGATCTCGGCCTCGTAGGGGGCCGGCTCCTCGAGGCGTCGCGTCGCCGTGGGAATCTTCCGGCGCTCCCGGCGGGCTCGCTCGCGGATCGTCTCGAGGTCGGGGAACTCGTAGACGCGGTCGCCGTCCGCGACGACCGTGACGAGCAGGTCCTCCCCGTCGCCCGCCTCCCCGCGGAGGCCGAGCACGTCCCGTTCGTAGGTCCCGTCCCGCTCGACGCGGCGCACGCTCTTCTGGCCGGGGTAGGTGACCTTTCCGCTCGACAGCTTCATGCTCGGCCGGAGCTCGCCGTCCCGCTCGACCGCGACGAGCTTGTAGACGCCCTCGACCTTCGGGGCGTCCGTGCTCGTGGTGAGTGCGGTGCCCGGCCCGAAGCCGGCGGCGACGCCGCCGCGGGTCAGGAAGTCCCGGATCTCGTACTCGTCGATGCCCGAGGAGATGAACAGGTCAACGTCCCCGAGGACCGCCTCGACCGCCGTCGAGAGGGCCGCCAGGTCCCCCGAGTCCAGGCGAACGCCCGCGACGTCGACGTCCATCTCTGCCGCGACCGCTTTCGCCGTCTTGGCCCCTTCGACGGTATCGTACGTGTCGATCAGGAGGATCGAGTCCTCGCCGTACTCCGCGAGGAAGGTCTCGAAGGCCGCCCGTTCGGTCTCGAAGCTCTGGACCCAGGAGTGGGCCATCGTCCCGTAGATCGGCACGTCCCAGGCCTCGCCGGCGGCGACGTTCGAGGTCCCGTCGACGCCGCCGACGACGGCCGCCCGAGCGGCCTTCATGCCGGCGTCGGTCCCGTGGGCCCGGCGAGAGCCGAAGTCAACCAGTGTCTGCCCGTCGCCGTGGCGCTCGACCATTTCACGCATCCGGGCGGCCTTCGTGGCGATCAGGCTCTGGAACCCGACCTGGTTGATGAGGACGGTCTCGAGGAGCTGGGCCTGCAGGATCGGCGCGGTCACCTCCAGGACGGGCTCGCTCGCGAAGACGGGCGTTCCCTCCGGAATCGCGCGAACCTCGCCCGTGAACTCGAGGTCGGCGAGGTGGGCGAGGAAGTCCGCCGCGAAGCCCTGCTCGGCGAGGTAGTCGATCGCCCGGTCGGCAAACGAGAGGTGCTCGACGACGTGGATCGCCTGCTCCAGCCCGGCCGCGAGCAGGTAGCCCCGGTCCGGCGGGAGGTGGCGGAAGAACAGGTCGAAGGTCGCCGTCGGGTTGTGGCCCTGGCGGTAGTACCCCTGCATCATCGTCAGCTCGTAGAGGTCCGCGAACAGCGGCAGGTTCTCCCGGCCGACGTAGCCGAAGTCCGGCTCGGTCATTGGCCGGATTTCGGGTGGAACGGGGTTAAATCCCGCCGCCACCGGTCACCTGACGACCGTCACCGGCACCGGTGCCCGCCGGACGACGTCCGCGGCGACGTCCCCCAGCAGGACGCGGGACAGCAACGACCGGCCGTGGCTCCCGATGACGATCAGGTCGACGTCCTCGTCGTCGGCGTAGTCGCCGATGACGCGGGCCGGCTTGCCGAATTCCGTCACCGTCGAGACCGTCCCGGGGTGGTCGGCGGCCCGCTCCAGGTAGTCGTCGGCCAGGTCGGCGGCCCGCTCCCGCGCCCGCTCGCGGAGGGTCTCCTCGCCGACGAGCATCCTGGCCCCGTAGCTCTCCTCGACGAGGTCGACGACGTGGAGGAGCGTGAGCTCGGCCTCCGGATGGGCCTCGAGGGCGAAGTCGAGCGCCCGGCGGGCCATGGGCGAGTCGTCGACCGGGACGAGGACGTGCTCGATCACGGTCCGTAGTCCGGGTCGACGCGTAATAGGTGCTCGGCCGGGCTCAGGCCGCGGCGAGTGGCGCCAGCAACAGGACGGCCGGCACGAGGGCCAGCGCGAGGACGAAGAGCACGAACAGCCGTCGATCCTCGATCAGGCGGTCGTCCATCGCGACGACGAGTCGGCTGTACGGGTCGTGGGCGACGAGCGCACCCAGCGTCACGAGCGTGGCCAGCCCCAGCAGGGCGAGGACGACGGCCACGCCGACGCCAGTCTCGAGGACGACGGCGACGAGCAGCGTGTCGAACAGCGTCCCGAGGTTAGCCCCGAGGACGTAGGGGATGAGCTCCTCGCGCTGCACGTACCGCCGGTTGTACAGCGGCACGATGACGCCCAGCGAGAAGGCGACGCTGGTCGTCACCGTCGTCACGACCAGTCCGATGGCGAAG
>Ga0207797_1003288_pt1 | contig 10831 bp, 7 predicted proteins | sample PRCRCaboRojoPR_6_FD_187275 | JGI IMG/M metagenome (GOLD analysis project Ga0207797, IMG submission 187275) | Marine sediment microbial community from Cabo Rojo, Puerto Rico - PR CR 10% Liquid 1 (SPAdes) | ecosystem: Environmental > Aquatic > Marine > Coastal > Sediment | place: Cabo Rojo, Puerto... | reverse complement strand
TTCCATGGTTTCCTGGTCGACCTGCACAGTGAAACGTCCGGACTGGCTGGCCTCCTCCATCGGGGTCAGGCCGGTCCCGTCCAGGGCCGGTGTCATGGCCACGATGGCGCTGTCGATGTCAATCTGCTGCTTGTCCTGCCGCTCCAGGGGCTCGTCAGGCTGACCGGGCTCTATCCGGCGGTAGACCAAGCCAGTGAGCTGGCGCCGGCTGCCGGTAAACGAGACCGGCTCAGACTGGAACAGAAACTCGGCACCCCGCTTCTCCAGCCGGGCGATGGAGTCTGCGGCCTGGCCGACCGCCGACCTCGGTCTCCGATCGAGAATCACGACCCGCTCGCATCCGTCGTCCAGACATGCTTCGGCAGCTTGGAGGCCAACCGAGCCGCAGCCGATGACGGCTGCGGTGGATCCCAGAACCTGTTGGCGCTGGTCCTCTGTGAGCCCGACGAACTCGTTGCCTGAGAGGACCGGTTCAAGGGCATCCTCGCCGGGGATTTGCACCTGGTAGGCCCCCATAATGCCGGTGGCCAGGATCAGGGCCTCGAACCCCTCGGCGCGAAGCTGCTGCAGGCTGAGGTCCTTTCCGTACCGGGTCTGGAAGCGGAACTCGATGCCCAGCCGGTCGAAGGCGGCCAGATCCTTGTCCAGCACCTTTTGAGGCAGCCTGTCCTCCGGGATGACCGAACGCATCAACCCCCCGGCCTGGGAGGAGGCTTCGATCACAGTGACCTGGTACCCTCGGAGGGCCAGGAAGTAGGCTGCGGCCAGCCCGCCTGGACCGGCTCCGACAACCGCAACCAATCGGCCGTTGTCCGGGGCTCTTTCAGGAAGGGCGCCTTCGGCCTGTTCAGCGGCGATTCCCTTCAGATGCATGATGTCGATGGGCTCGTCCAGGCATCCCCGGACACACTCGTCTTCGCAGGGCCGAGTGCAGGCCACCCCGCAGATCCAGGGAAAGGGCGTGTCCTGACGGATGATGTCCAAGGCCTCCTGGTAGCGCCCGAGCCCAACCAGGCTCAGATAGCTGGGGATGTCGATGCCGGCCGGACAGGCCATCTGGCAGGGAGCCGGCGTCAGTGGCCGGCAGTCGCCGCTGGGACAGATCCTGGAATGGATGTGGTTCAGGAAGACATGCCCCTGCTCCTCCATGATCCGGAGGAATGTCCGGCTGAAGTCGACAGCCTCCGGTACGAGGGCCTCGTCCTGCATTTCCCGGGCCTGGCCGGTCAGGGCGTTGTACTCGTCCGAACCGGCCTGCCCGCGGGCGATCCTGGTCACAGCAGCGAGGATGTCTGAGGCCTGCTGATAGCATCGAGGGTGAGGAAAGGCTTCCGGAGTCACCCGCTCCTTCAGCCACTCCAGAGTCATGGACACAGGACAGGTCATAGTCGGTTACTCCCGGGCGCTGGCTTTGGCAAAGCGCTGCCGTCTGAACTCCGGAATTTCCTCCGGCTTGCCGAAGTGGATGCACTGCGTCACGCAGACGGTGACACAGGCAGGCTTGAGCCCTTGATCCACACGGTCTTTACACAGATCGCACTTGGCCACAATGCCCTGATCAGGATCCCATTGCGGGGCTCCCCAGGGGCAGGCGATCATGCAGGACTTGCAGCCCACGCACAGGGAGGGCTGGACAAACACGACGCCGTCTCCGGCCCGCCTCTGCATGGCCCCGGTCGGACAGGCCGAGACGCACCAAGGGATTTCGCAATGATAGCAGGGCATGAACACGTGGGATTCCCGCGGCTGTCCATTGACCTCCTTGGGGCCCAGGGTAATGATGGAGCAGGGCTTCGGCCCCTGCTTCAAGGCCTTGATGCTTTTGCAGACCACCACGCAGGCCTGGCAGCCGATGCATTGCTTCTGATCCTGAAAGAGATAGTAGGTACTCATGAGTCCCCCTTGGGAGCTTTGGCCGGGCGGACCCTGACCGAGCATTCGGTGAGATTGTTGCCTCCACCGGCCGGGTCATAGGAGGTCAGATAGCCGACCTGGAGGCGCTGATCAGCGATACCTTTGTTATAGGCCCTGGTCTGGGCGGGGACGGTTCGTCCAAAGCCGTGCAGCATAAACACGGCATTCGGGTGGATCCAGGGTGTGACCTTGGCCCGTCCTCGTCCGGTGTATCCGTTGTTGGAGACCTCGATCTCGCTGCCGTCGTCAATGCCCAGGGCCTTGGCTCGATCGGGATGAATCCAGACGGGGTTGTCCGGAACGAGCTCGTGCAGACGCGGGTTGTTGATGCTCTGTCCGTGGGTGTGAATCGCCGAGCGGCCAAAGAGCAGCTTGAACTCGTCCTCGGCCAGCTCATCCGGGGGAGTGAACGGGGCAATGCTTTCAAACCCGTTCTCGGATAGCTTGGAGCTGATGAACTCGATTTTGCCGGACGGGGTCTTGAAGGGCAGGCTGGTCTCGCGGTCGTACATGATCGGCTTGTCCACCAGCGAGTAGACACCCTTATTGCGAATGGCATCGATGGAAATGCCGGAGCCCTCGAGCTGATAGGCCCAGATATCCTCGATGGACTCGAAATCGAAGTACTCGCCCTTGCCCAGCCTCTTGGCCAGCTCTTTGAAAATCCACCAGCCCGGCCGGGTGTCGAAGCGCGGCGGCACAGCCTGGTCCCGCATCTGGATGTTCGGCTTGAGGCCATTGCGCTCGGCCAGGAGGTTGGCCCGCTCCAGATAGGTGCATTCCGGAAGGATGACGTCGCTGCGCCAGGCGAACTCGGAGTAATGGATGTCGATGGCCACAACCAGGTCGAGCTTGTCCAGGCTTTTCTTGATGGCCTCGGGGTCAGGCAGGCCGGTCATGGGATCGTGCCTGTAGGTGATGTAGGCTCCAACCGGGTAGGGATCGCCGGAGTCGATAGCCGGGAAGAGCAGATGCAGCAGGCCCGGTCCGGCGTCAAAGTGCGGGTACTTCCAACCGCAGCCGTCCACTCGCTTGGCCTCGGGCTTGGGGATTTTTTCTCCCAGGGTTTTCAGGGAATCATAGCCGGCGTCCTTGAACTTCTTGCTGAAGGGGATGCCTCCCGGAACCTCAACGGCGCCGAGCAAGGCGTTCAGGATATGGGCGGTCCGGGCGGTATAGAAGGACTGGCCATGCCTGGCGGTCATCCAGCCGGCATGAAACATGACCTGGGGCGCGTCCTCGGCGATTTCCCTGGCAAACTCCCGAATCTCCGAGGCCGGGACATCGGTGTACTGCTCCTGCCATTCCGGAGTGCACTCGGCCACGGCACTGCGCATTTCCTCCAGGCCAGTGGCCCAGCGGGCCACAAAGTCCTTGTCGTAGAGCCCTTCTTCGAGGATTTCCCGAATCAGGCTAAGATTGATGGCGTACTCGGAGTTGGGCCGGATCTGCCAGAAGCGGTTGGCCTTGCTGGCGGTGAAGGTCGACCTGGGATCGATATAGGTGCATTTGGCCCCGTTATCCAGGGCTTTCATGAACTGCTTTGTCGTCTTCAGGTGTAACGATTCCAGAAGGTTGCGGCCGTAGAGCACAATATGCTTGGTGTTGGGAATGTCGTAGATGATCCCTTTTCGTCCGACCCCGAAGATGCTTTGGGTGGCGTGATGGGTATTTCGGCCGCAGGTGCAGTCGTGATTGAAGTAGTTGGGCGAGCCAAGGGCTTTGATAAAGGCCTTGTGCAGGTCGTTGAACGGACCTCCCCGATCGCTCAGGACAACGCCCTGGCCACCGTACTTGTCCATGACCTTCTTCAGCTCTTCGGCCACATAGTCCAGAGCCTCCTCCCAGGAAGCCTTCCGCCACTGGCCGCTGCCCCGCGGCCCGGTGCGGATCATGGGCTGCTGAGGCCGCTCGTTGTCCTCATACTCCAGGGACAGCCCCGAGACTCCCTTGGGGCAAAGGCTGGAGGCCATGCCCTTGTCGTTGACGTTTCCCTGCACCCAGGTAGCCCGGTTGTTGGTCACTTCAACCTGTATGGGGCATCGTACTGAGCACATGCCGCACATACTGTAGACCACCTGCGTGTCCGATGTCTTGCGGACGGTCTCTGGCATTGTTCACTCCTCCAGGTTTTTTTCCGGCTGAAGGGGGCCTTATGCCCCGGCAGCCTGAAGCCTGTTGTCGGCGTTGCGTCGTGCCAGCGATCAGTCAGGGATCGCTGAGCTGGTTTTCTTTGCACAGAAAAAAGGCGGCCACGGCAGGCATAATGCGGCTCGGTCGCCCTTGTTCAAGGCTGGCTCCTGCAGAGCATTGCTTCTCGTATGGACAAGAGGTCTGAATGTGACCCAATCCTCCGTCATTGTGAAGGGGAGGAATGGTGGATCTTTTCGTATCGATCCCGAAGAAGGCCGCCAAGGCCGGCTCCGATAAGCCCGCAGACCAGAAAGAGGCCCACGATGGTCAGCGAGGTCGTGGCCTGAAAAAGCTGAGCGTCGACAATGAGCTGCAAAACACTGGCACTTGCGCCGGTGAGCAGGCCTGCACCCAGGCAGAGAGCGATCACAAAGGGCCGTTGCGATCCTGCCTGTCGTTTTTCCCAGAACTTGTAGCCGGCGCTGGCTCCGCAAAGGAGAAGAACCAGAGGCAGCCAGAGAACCAGCGAGGCAGGGGCCAGGGCCCCGATAATCAGGCCAAGGCTGGCCACACCCAGGGTTCCAAGGCTGAATCCGGAGGCCAGGGCCGGAAGGTTGGGCAGCTTCAGCTGCAGCCAGTCAAGCGTGCATTCGAGTGACGAGGTCATAGTGGCTCCCTGGATAGTTCCCAATCAGGAGGCTGTCTCCTGAAGATCCTTGGTCATGAACCGGAAGGGGACCTTCTTCAGGAGTGTTTTGGCCAACCAGACAATGGCCAGGCAGAACACGAACATGGCCAGCCCGCTGATCTCAGTCCCGTTCTGCCAGGGCAGGCTCAGAATGGCCGGCTGGCCGATCATCTGCTGGAGCGCTTCCGGCTTGAAGGCCTGGTTGATATAGGCGGCCAGGCAGAGAACTGGGATATAGGTCGTCAGCAGGTTGTTCATCAACCCTTCGAAAAAATAATCGTAATAGACCTTGTTCAGGGTGGACTGATCGATGTTTTTGGCCATTTCCCGGCCCTTGGACGGATCGTCCGAGGCTTCCAGAGCCTGCTGGCGCACAGCGTACCAGTGCTGGAACTCTTTTTCCAGGCGCAGGTAGCGCTTGGTCTTGAATCGTTTCTTGAACTCCGAGGTGGCCATGACCGTGCATACGGCCAGAAGGGCAATGGTCAGGCCCGGATGGATGGCGTTCACCGGCTGGAGCAGAAGGTCCAGGCCGGACTCGACCAGCATAATCAGCTGGACGATCTTCATCCAGAGTGCGTCCATCATAGTCTCGATCCCTTGACAGAGGGTGTCTGTGCCTTTTTTTCCCGCAGCATGGCCGGAGGCCATGCTGCGGGTGGTGCATTATCGTTTTAGAATTACAGCCAGATCTCGATCTTGAAGAAACGGAAGAACAGGAAGAAGAGGACGATAGCCAGGGTCCACTTCAGCTGCTTCTCGGTGAACATGGACTGCAGCCGGCTGCCGATCATGCCGCCCACAAAGCCGCCGATGATGATGGCCAGAGCGATCCAAAGATCCGGCAGGTAGCCGTTGATCAGGTAGCCGATGAAGGATCCGATGCTGGAGAAGCAGGTGCCAACCAGGCCGACAGGAACGGCAACGTACATGGGCAGGGCCCCGACCATGGTCATGATCGGCACCAGCAGAAAGCCGCCGCCAATGCCGAAGCACCTGGCCACAATGCCGATGCCCAGACCGATGATCCCGAAGAGCAGCGGGTTGATCTGGAACTCTTCGCCCCAGAACTTGAACCTGTAGTTGATCAATCCGGTCTTGACCGGCTCGATGGAGCCCATCTGGGCAGCTCGACCCTCGGCCTTGGCCTTTTGGACCTCTTCGTTGAACTTCTTGGTCATGGCCTTGATGTTCTTGCGTTTCTCCATGACCCGGGGGGTCAGCTCATACAGGGTCCGGATGCCCATGAGGACCACCAGCACGGCCAGCCATTCCTTGTAGGTGGCCAGGGGCAGAAAGGCGGTCACGTACTTGCCGAGCCAAATGGATCCGATCAGGATGCCGACGCCGAAAGACAGGCCGACCGGCCAGGCCACCCGGCGCTCCTTGACGGCGTAACGGTAGAAGGACCCGAGGGGAGAGAAGAGGGTCAGGGCAACGTTCGACGGCCGGAGCACATTCGCGGCATTGATGCCCACCGGACCCATGGTGTTGACCACCATGACCTGATAGGCAGCCATGAGCATGCCGCCGGCGGCCCCGATCAGGGAGAAAAAGGCCCCGACCAGAATGGCCCCGATGATGATCCACAACGGGTTCATGTACCGTCCGCCCAGGGAGAGCCAGAAGCCGTTTCCAGCCAGGGTGTAGGAGCCGATCTCCTTGCCGTTGACCATGACGTCGAAGGAGGTGTTCGGAGGCGAGTGGCGGAAGGTATTGAAGCTGGCCGTGAACTCTCCGGTCTCCTTGTTCAGCTCGATGTTCGTCCCTTCGTCCCAGTAGTTGCCGGATTTTTCATAGTCGGCCAGAACGGAGCGGGCAAAGATGGTCACTTTGCCGATCTGGGTCCGTTCCTTGGTCACCGTATTGATGCCGTAAGGCCTTTCGTGGTTGAACTGGAAAAAGCTCCACTCCTCAATGGAGTCCAGGGGGCCGAGGTAGGGCTTGAGATCGCTGCTCAACTCGTCAAAGTCCTTGAGGTTGAACATGGTCGTGGAGTAGATGCCCTTGGCGAAAGACGGCCCGCCGAAACGCTTCTTGGAGATGGAACCGAACTCTTCGGGCTTGTTGGTGAGCATGTAGTAGAGGATGGGCACGCTGGTGTCCATGCTGAATGGCTGCTCATCAACAATTCGTTGAAAGGTCTTTTTCTCGTTGGTGCCTTCCGTGTCCTTAGGAGCGAAAGTGTCCTGGGAGGCCACGGCGATGTAAAGGTCTTGTCCGGGCTGGATCTTACCGGAAATGGTCACCCGGTCCCCGGCCTTGTAATCGCTGGAGCCTAACTCGGCCTGAATGTTCTGGGCGGCCAGAGCCCAGGTGGGAACAGCTGCGAACAGCGCCAGCAGGGCGGCAAGCAGCCATGCGGTCTTCACGCGGTGTCTCATCGGTTCTTTCCTCCTCACCTATGCCTTGTTCGTTTGAGTGGTCTGTCCATCCCAGGACAGGGGCTCTTTTCCCGGGAACACGGCTTGGCAATTGATTTCCCGGGATCGAGCGGCCGATCGTCTCCTGGATGACCCGAGCTGGGCCATCGAATGGGCATAGATAAGCAAAGAGCTTGCCAGATCAAGAAAGTTAGTAATTCAGATATGTTATGGATTGAGCCCGGCTGTGGGTTGTCCTGAAAGGCACAACAGGTTGTTTGGGGTTGTCCCATTTGGGACAAGCATTGCCTTCCAGGAAAGGATGGATTAGCCTTGGGAGGCCGAAGGGGTGGTCCCTCCCATCAGATCCTGCAGCTGTTGTGAAAGGTGCCAGGTGTGATAGCCAGCTGCGCGTCCACATCAGGAATTGCCAAGGAGACATGAGACTCGATGCCAGAAAGACGCTCCACTCTCGTCATTCGGAAGCCTCCAAAGGCCGGCTGCCGGTCTGTGGCCAGGCTGGCTCTGGCCGTGAGCCTGCTGCTGGCCGGGACCTTCTGGGTCGCTTCCTCCGCTGTCCAAGCCGCCTCCGCTGTGGACTTCTTGATCCTGCCCACTGAGAACGAAGCCAGCACCTACAGGCGGTTCCTGCCGATCAAGCAGTATCTGGAAAGACAGACCGGCCGGGAAATCCAGCTTCGTCTGAGGCAGACCTATGAGCTGGCCCACAATGAGGTGGCCAAGGGGCGGGTGGATTTGATTTTTCTCGATCCGGCAGCTTACTGCGAGATGCAGCATACCCAGGAGCTGGAGCCGCTGGTCAAAATGGTCCGCAACGAGCAGACCACCTTCCGCTCGGCCCTGGTGGTCCGAAAGGATTCGAAGTATCGCAAGATCGCCGGAATCAAAGGAGCTCGTTTGGCCCTCGGACGACCAGGGTCATCATCGTCCTATTTGATCCCCAGGGCCATGCTCAGGCAGGCCGGGATGGGGCTGGAAAGCTTTTCGCGGGTCGGCTCCCTGCAGAACGAGGATCAGATCGCATTGAGCGTCCTGGTCGGCGACTTCGATGTCGGAGCCATGAGCGACGAGGTGGCCGGCAAATACAGCGAGTACGGCTTGCGGACTCTGAGCAAGTCCGAGCGCATTCCCCAGTTCCTGATCTGTGCCGCCGGCGATCTGGACAGAAGTCTGGCCAAGCGGATTCAGACCCTGCTGCTGGAGTACACCCCGGATGACTATGAACGCCTCGGTTTCGCCCCGGTCAAGGACCAGGATTACAACATCGTTCGAATCATGCTCAAGAACACCACCGGCCGCGACTACCTGGCCTATCCTGAGCAGGCCGTGACCATCGGTCTTTTGCCGCTGTATTCCTCGATCACCCTGTACAAGCGATTCTCGCCGCTGGCTGAGGCCTTGTCCCGAAAAATCGGCAGGGACGTCAGGCTGGTTATCCCAAAGGATTTCGAAGAGTTCGTGAAAGTAGTCCGGCGCAATGAGGTGGATTTCTCCTATCAGAACCCGTATGTCTACATTCTCCTGGCCCGGGAAGGCCTGGTCAGGCCCCTGGCCCTGACCATCAGCCGAGAGCCGGGCGGTGCCAAGGATGTCTTCCGTGGGGTGGTCATTACCAGAAAGAACAGCTCCATCCAGGAACTCAGCGATTTGAAAGGCCAGGACATCATGATCGTCTCGCACAAATCAGCCGGCGGGTACTGGTTTCAAAAGCTCCTGCTGGCCGAGAAAGGCCTTGATATCGACAGCCTGGCGGATATTTCCGAAGGCAAGCGCCACGAGGAAGTGGTCCTGGCCGTCTACCGAAACAATGTCGACGCCGGCTTTGTCCGTGAGGCCGCCCTGAATGTCGTTCGAGACATGATCGATCTGGATCAGATCAAGGTGCTGGCCAGGACCCCATACTACCCGAACTGGCCATTCGCAGCCCACACCGGGACGGACCCGGAGCTGGCGGACCAGGTTCAGCAAGCCATCATCGACTTGGCTTCCAAGAGCGAGGCCTTGACCCGGGCCCGCATCCAGGGCTTTGCTCCATCCAAGCCGAATGAGTTGAAAAAGCTGGAATCGTTGGTGGATTTTCAATGAGCCTCTCCCTTGCCCAGCGATTAAACAGCCTGAAGCTGAAGCATAAGCTGGTACTGGCCATCGTGATCAACATCCTTCTGGTCCTGATCTGTTTCGCCTTGGTTATTCATTCCTTTCAGGAGAAGAAGCTCTTTCAAAACGTCCAGGAGAAGAACCTGAGCCTGGCCAGGAACATGGCCGGCGAAGCGGTGGAAGGCCTCCTGCTCCGAGATTTTCAGCAGCTGGACGTCCTGGTCGGGTCGGCCCAGGAGGCTGTCTGGGCCGAGTACGCCTCAATTCTGGATCAAACAGGGACTGTCGTTGCTCATACCGACAAGAGCAAGCTCGGAGGGACTCTCCGCCTGCCTGATGCACAGGAGCTGCGGATCAAGGAGGTTGAGAGCAACGGCCGGACGCTGAAGGAGTACTGGCTGCCGGTCATGGTCAAGAACGAGCTTCTCGGGTTCGCTGTTCTGGGCATCGACCATTCCAAAGAGGTCAGCCTGGTCCAGGCTGACCTCGGAGATCTGAGGAAACGGTTGATCCTGATCTCTTCCGTGCTCTTTGTGATCGCCCTGGTCACGACCTACATCCTGGCCGGGATCTTGACCCGGAGGCTCGGCCAGCTCAAAAGCAACATGCTGAACGTCCAGCAGAACAATCTCCAGGTCGAGCTGCCCGAACCCAAGCAGCTGGTCTGTTCGGACTTCTTGAGCTGCCGGCAGACCCAATGCCCGGCCTATGGACAGACCAAATGCTGGACCGTTTCGAACAGATTCCTGGAGGGGTACAAGGACTGTACCTCCTGTGCAGTCTACAAGCAGTGTACCGGCGATGAGATTGGCGAGCTGAATCAGGCTTTCAATCAGATGGTTTCGGACCTGCGCGAGAACTTGACCAAGCTGGAGCAAGCCAATCTGGAAAAGAGCCGGCTGGAACGGCTGTCCCTTTTGGGACAGATGTCCGCCCAGGTGGCCCACGAAATCAAGAACCCTTTGAACGCCATCAAGGGCTCGGCCCATTACCTGAAAGCCAACTTCCAGGGAGCCATGCTTCAGGAGTTCCTCGGGGTGATTGAAAACGAGAGCGAGCGCTTAAGCGACATCGTGACCAACTTCTTGAACTTTTCCAAGCCAGGGCCTGCTGTGATGCAGCCCTCGGACTTGAACGCCATGGTCCGTGACACCTTGCGGCTGGTCGAGGGCGAAGCCGGGGATAAGGGGTCCTTGCTGCGCTTCGATGCCGACGAGCGCATCAGCACCTTGCGATTCGACTATGCCAAGCTCAAGCAGTCCCTGCTCAATCTTGTCGTCAACGCCATTCAGGCCTCCCAGCACGGAGGCCTCATCAGGGTCAGCACCGAAATCGCCAACGGCGAGGTTCATCTGGCGATTACGGATCAAGGGGCCGGCATCGACTCGGAAACCCTGGACAATCTGTTCAAACCCTTCTTTACCACCAAGGTTCGAGGTTCCGGGCTTGGTCTGGCTATCGCCGAGCAGAACGTTCGCGAGCACCAGGGCCGCATCGAGGTGGCCAGCCAGCCCGGCGTCGGGACTCGCTTCACTATCATTCTTCCCTGGGTGGAAACATGAATCCGAAAGACTATACCCTTCTGCTGGTTGATGATGAGAAGAACACTCTGAAG
>Ga0207797_1003287_pt1 | contig 10834 bp, 9 predicted proteins | sample PRCRCaboRojoPR_6_FD_187275 | JGI IMG/M metagenome (GOLD analysis project Ga0207797, IMG submission 187275) | Marine sediment microbial community from Cabo Rojo, Puerto Rico - PR CR 10% Liquid 1 (SPAdes) | ecosystem: Environmental > Aquatic > Marine > Coastal > Sediment | place: Cabo Rojo, Puerto... | reverse complement strand
ACGACTGAGTACTACAGGGCGCGCCAAGGGAGCTTGGGCCCGGTTCAAGCACTCGACTTGTAATCGAGAATTCGTGGGTTCGAATCCCACCCTTGGCTTCCCGCGAGGAATGGACGTGACCAGCGGGAGCCCTCGGGCCTGATACCCGTCGGCTCCCACGAGTCGAACGGGGAGTCGGAACTCGATCCGCCCCCGATCCGTCACGGACTTCCGTCGCCTCCGTACTTCACGACCCGGCGACCGACGGTCTCTGGAGTCGGGCGCATCGGGACCGCCGTTCGGCCGTGCTCGTTTCACTATATCGGCCAGGGTGGCGGCCAATAGCCGTTCGTACCTGTCATCATATACTGTACCTCTCTGTCCACATATTATAAACTGACTACACGTGAGGGGGAGCAGCCTGGGACGTCATGCGAGACGGCGACGAAATCGGCCGGCGGAGGGTGCTACAGATATCGGGTGGCCTGCTAGGTGCGGGGCTGCTCTCCAGCTCGGCGGGAGGGCGGACGACCGAGGAGGCGTTCGTCAGGAACGTGATCGAGGGGGTAGAGGAAGGCGCCGGGCCGATGCTCGAATCCATCGGACGGTACGAGTCCGGCCTCTTCGACGAGGGCGGTGCGGAGATCGTGGATCACCACCCGCCCACACAGCGACTGTTCGTGATCAACGCCGACCTCGGGGGCGTCGACGTGCTGGACGTCGCGGATCCGACGGACCCGACGAAGGTCGGCGAACTCGACGTCGCGGGCGAACTCGACGGCGTGAGCAAGGCCAACAGCGTCTCGGTGGGCACGGGCGTCGTCGCCGCTGCGCTCGAAGCGGAGGTCCCCCAGGACCCCGGAGAGGTCGGGTTCTACGACCCCGAGACGCTCGAGCTCCTCGGCTCGGTGACGGTCGGCGCGCTACCTGACAAGGTCACCATCACCCCCGACGAGCGGTACGCCCTGGTCGCGAACGAGGGCGAACCGAGCGAGGACTACTCCGTCGATCCCGAGGGGTCGGTCAGCGTCATCGACATCTCCGACGGCGCCGGTTCGGCCACCGTCAGCACCGCGGGCTTCACCCGGTTCGACGGGATGGAGGAGGACCTGCGCAGCCGGGGGATCCGTGTCTTCGGTCCGGGTGCCAGCGCGTCACAGGACTTCGAGCCGGAGTACGTCACCGTGAGCGAGGACTCGAAGACGGCGTGGGTCTCGCTGCAGGAGAACAACGCGCTCGCCGAGATCGACATCGAGAGCGCGGAGGTCACGGAGCTCCTGCCGCTCGGGTTCAAGGACCACAGTCTCGCGGGGAACGAACTCGACGCTAGCAACGAGGACGGCGGGGTCAACATCCGGAACTGGCCGATCAACGGGATCCTCCAGCCCGACGCCATCGGCGCGTACAGCGTCGAGGGCGAGACGTACATCGTCACGGCGAACGAGGGCGACGGCCGCGACTACGACGGGTTCAGCGAGGAGGCGGAGGTCGCGGACCTCACGCTCGACCCCGAGGCGTTCGACTTCGACGGGATCGAGGGTATCGACAGCGTCGAGGAGCTCCAGCAGCCGGAGAACCTGGGCGCGAAGGGGGTGACGACGACGCTCGGCGACAGGGACGGCGACGGGGCGTACGAGGAGATCTACGTCTTCGGCGGACGCTCGTTCAGTATCTTCACCACCGACGGCGAGCGGGTGTTCGACAGCGGGAGCGACTTCGAACGGATCACGGCCGAGCGGTACCCCGACAACTTCAACAACGACAACGCCGAGAGCGACCCCGACGGTCGCAGCGACAACAAGGGCCCCGAACCCGAGGGGCTCGCGCTCGGAACGATCGGCGACCGACAGTTCGCGTTCATCGGCCTCGAACGGATCGGCGGGGTCATGGTGTACGAGATCACCGACCCCACCTCGCCCGAGTTCGTCCAGTACATCAACGAGCGGGACTTCTCGGTCGACATCGAGGCGGAGATCGTCGAGGGTGGCGCGCCCGCGAACGCCGCGGGCGACCTCGGTCCGGAGGGGCTGGCGTTCGCGACTGCCGAGGACAGCCCGATCGACGACCCGCTCGTCTTCGTGGGACACGAGATCAGCGGCACGACGACGGTCTTCCGGGCGGCGGGCACCGTACTCGAGGTCCCCTCGGTGGCGATCGGGCACGGCAAGACCGCGACCGTCGACCTGACGCTCCTGAGCGCACTGGACGGCGTCTCGGGCGGCCGGCTGACCGTCTCGGTCGAGCACCCCGACGTCGCGCGGATCAGCGGGGCGAGCTACGCCGACGGGTTCGGCCTCACCCGCACCCCCGACGTCAGCAACGACGGGAGTTCGGTCGAGCTATCGCTGGCCGACGTCGAGCGATCCGTCCAGCCGGGCGCGACAGACCTCCCGCTGGCGACGGTCGACCTCGTCGGGACCGGTACGGGGACGACCGACCTCGCGATCGACGTCGAGGCGTTCGACGACGAGGACGGCGACTCGGTCGACGTGCTCACCCGGGACGGGCTGATCGTCACGGGCCCGCCGACGGCTCCCGGCGGAGACGACCAGCCGACCGACCCCGACGGTGACGGGCGCTACGAGGACGTCAACGGGAACGGCCGGCTGGACTACGACGACGTGGCCCTCCTGTTCGAGGAGTTCGACTCCGATGCGGTGCGGCTGAACGAGGCCGCCTACGACTTCAACGAGAACGGCGAGCTCGACTACGACGACATCGTCGACCTCTACGAGGAGGTCTGAGCCGGCCTCGTAGCGGGGTCGATCCCGGCGATCCCGGCGACGGTTCGGGGACGGCTCCCCGGCACGCGGTCCGTTCGGAGTGTTCGACTGCCCTCAGGCTCCCGGCGTCCCCACGCCGCGCCGCATCGCGAGGAAGACGGCGGCGCCGGCCGCGCTCACGACCGCCACCATCGGGAACGCCGTGCCCATGCCGAACCGCTCGGCGGCGACGCCGAACAGGAGGGGACCGGCCGCCCCGCCGAGCGACCCCGCGGTGAGCATCACGCCGAAGAGGCTCCCGCTGAACCCGCGCTCGGAGTACGCCGAGGTGATGGCGTTCATCGCCGGCAGCGCGGCCCACATCACGACCCCGGTGAGGAAGAACCAGGCGACCAGCGCGACCGGGACCGCCGGGACGAGGGCGGTCCCGGCCAGCGCGAGTGCCGAGGCGACCATCGCTGCGACGCCGAGCGTCCGCCGGTCCATCGTGTCCGCGAGCGTGCCGGCGCCGAGCGACGCGATGCCCGCCCCGACGAGCATGGCGAAGAAGACGCCGTTGGCGAGGCCGGTCGACGTCCCCGCGTGCTCGACGAGGTAGGAGGTGACGAACGTCCGGACGGCGCCGAGCTCCGTCGAGATGGCGAGGTTCGCGAGGAACAGCACCGCCACCCAGCGTTCGAGCGGCACCGAGGCGAAGGTGCGGGTCGAGGCCCCGCGGTTCCCCGACGCGCTCCCGTGGCCGGCGGGCCCGCGGTCCGGTTCGGCGTCGGGCTCGGGGCCGCCGTCGGCCTCGACGGCCGGCCCCGGGACGTCGCGGAAGAGGGCGAGGAAGATCAGCCCGTAGACGAGCCCGACCCCGGCACCGACCGTGAGCGCGAGCCGCCAGTCGAACAGCGCCGCCAGCCCGCCGACGAGCGCCGGTGCCAGCGCCGTCCCCACGACGCCGCCCAGCCCGTGGATGCCCATCGCCTTCCCCTCGGTGGTCGCCCCCTCGAGGTCGCTGATGATCGACATCCCCGCCGGGTGGTAGGTGCTCCCACCGATCCCCGCGAGCACCTCGGCCGCCACCAGCGTCCGGTAGTCCCCCGCCCCGGCCGCGAGGAGGATGCCGCCCGAGAGCACGACCATCCCGACCGCGAGGATCCACCGCTGGCCCACCCGGTCGGCGAGCGCCCCGGCCGGGAGCTGGAAGACGGAGTAGGTGACGTAGAAGACCGTGAGCAGCGCCCCCGCCTCGCCGTAGGAGATGGCGAAGTCGTCGACCAGCAGCGGCAGGATCGGCGGGAGGGCGACGCTGTAGAACTCGTTGACCGCGTGGGCGACCGTGACGAGCCACACCTCGCGGGGGTTCGACACCGAGAACAGCCGCGAGCGGAGGGTACGCGACACACCTCCTCTCCCGGTGAACGCGGCATGAGAGTTGCGGTCGGCCGGGCCGTCCGCCGGCGCTTCCGGGAGCGACCCACCGGCCGGGACCGCGTCCCGTCACCGGTTCACGGGTCGTACTGCCACTCCTCGTCGGCCCGCTCCTCGGGTGGCCGGCGGTAGCGGACGACGATCGCGCCGATGCCGAGCGCACAGCCCAGCTGGACGCTCGCGACGACCCAGAAGAACGGCCTGAACGACAGTCCCACCGACGCCCCGACCGACGGCGGGAGCAGGAGCGAGCCCATCGCGAGGAGCGCTAGCGCGATGACCGCGGCCCACGCCCGGCGGGGCAGGTAGCTCGACAGACCCGGACTCATCGACGGAGTACAAGTACGGCAGTCGTTTGAAGGCTGCGGCGACGCTCGACGGAAGAGGGTTGCGAGATACGAGGTGCCGGCAGGCACCGGGGCATCAGGCTTGTTTGGGTGGCATCTCTCCCGGTCGGTGCCGGCAATCGGCACCGAGTACGGTAGATATATATGTCTTTTGTCTCACTCCGGACGAGAGTCCCGGAGCGGGCCTACGGACCCGTGAGCACGGCCAGCAGGTCGACCGCGAGCCCCTTGTCGAGCGGGTCGTTCGCGTTCCCGCAGTGGGGGGACTGCACGCAGGCCGGACAGCCGTCCTCGCAGGGACACGAGCGGAGCATCGAGAGGGTCGTCCCCAGCAGCGCCTCGATCCCCCCGTAGGCCGCCCGGGTCAGGCCCACCCCGCCGGGGTAGCCGTCGTAGACGAAGATCGTGCTCCGGCCGGTGTGGGGATGTACCGGCGTCGAGAGCCCGCCGACGTCACGGCGGTCACAGAGTACCTCGTCCGGGAGCATGGCGATCATCGCGTGCTCGGCGGCGTGGATGCCGCCGTCGAACGAGCCGCCCCCGGCCCGCATCGACCGCTCGACGTCCCCGGGGACGGTGAGGTAGAACGCCCGGGTCCGGAGGCTCGTCTCGGGCAGGTCCAGCTCCTCCTCGCCGATGGGCTGGCCGGTGGCCGAATCGCGACGCTGGAACCCGGTGATCCGCTTTCGCATCGTCACCTCGGCGAACCGCACGGTGACGTCCTCGCGGGCCACCAGGGACTTCTCGGCGACGTCGCGCTCGACGGTGATCCCCTTCTCGTGGAGCGTCCGCGTGTAGTAGTCCGCCCAGGTCGGCTCGAGCGCGGCGACCCCGTGGTCGAGGTCGAGCTCGCGGACCTCGTACGTGCGGCCCTGGTGGTGGTAGACGGCGCCCCGGTGGGCGTCCCGGAGCGCGTCCTCGAAGGGGAGCGAGGCGACGACCTCGTCGCGGCGCGTGTCCTTCAGCTGGACCTGGCGGTCGTCGATCGACCGCAGGCTCGTCGAGTGGTGGGGGCTCGCGTCGGTCGTCCACCGCGTTCCGTCGGCGGTCTCGCGGCGCCGCAGGTCCCCCGTCGACTCGAGACGTGCGAGCAGGTCCTCGAACCCCCCGCCGAACCACCGCTCGTCGGCCTGCCGGAGCCAGTTCTCCCGGGCGGCACAGAGCACGTGGTCCGGCAGGAGTTCGTCGTTCCCGGGGTTCGTCACCGCCCGCTCGGGGTCGCCGTCGAAGAACGCACCCGGGTTCCGCGCGACGTACTGGTCGAGCTGGTCCTCGCCGGCCACGAGGACGGCCAGCGCGGGGTCGGTCCCCCGGCCGGCGCGGCCGGCCCGCTGGAACGCCGACATCCGGGTCCCCGGGTAGCCGTCGAGCAGGACGGCGTCGAGTCCGCCCACGTCGACGCCGAGTTCGAGCGCGCTCGTCGACCAGGCGCCCCGAACGTCGCCCGACCGGAGCCCGGCCTCGACCTCGCGCCGCCGGTCGTCGGTGAGCGCCGCGTGGTACGCCCCGACGCTCCGCGCGGGGTCGTGTGCGCCCCGCTTCCGGAGCTCCGACGCCGACTCGCTGGCGTAGCGTTCGGCGGTCTGGCGCGACCCCGTGAACACGAGCGTCTGGAACCCCCGCTCGACCAGGTCGACGAACAGCCGCCTGGTCTCGGTGTGGGCGGACCGCCGGCGGCCGTCGCCCCAGCCCTCGCCGTCGTCGTACTCGGGCGGGTTCCAGAGCAGCCAGTGGGTGGGCCCCGTCGCGGAGGCGTCCTCGCTCACGAGGTCGAACGACGGCTCGGGTCGGCCGGTGACGGTCGCGGCGTGCTCGACGGGGTTGCCGACGGTCGCCGAACAGCAGACGTACTCCGGGTCGGCGCCGAACCGTTCGGCCACCCTCGCGAGCCGCCGCATGACGAGCGACACCCCGGAACCGAACACGCCGCGGTACTCGTGGACCTCGTCGACGACGACCGTCTCCAGCCGCTGGAGGAACCAGTCCCACAGCCGGTGGGCGTGGGGCAGGATCCCGTAGTGGAGCATGTCCGGCGTCGTCAGCAGGACCGTCGGCTGTCGCTCGCGGATCGCCGCCTTCTCCTCGCGGTCCTGTCGGCCGGTGTACCGCGCGACGGTCACCCCCGAGGCGAAGCCGAGCCGGTCCGCGAGCGAGGAGAGCGTCTCGGCCTGGTCCTCGATGAGCGCGACCTGCGGGGCGACGTAGAGGGTCGTCGCGCGGCGGTCGAGCGCGCGCTCGACCGCGGGGACGGTGTACGCGAGACTCTTGCCCGACGCGGTCGGCGTCGAGAGGACGACGTTCCGGCCACCGCGGACGGCCTCGACGGCCCGGGCCTGGTGGTCGTAGAGCCGCTCGATGCCGTCCTCGCCGAGCGCCGCATCGAGCCGGTCGTCGAGGTCCGGGTCGGCGAACGACCCAGGTCGACCCTCGACGGTCCGGTGGGCCCGGAGCTGTCCCTCGTGGTACGGCCGGTTCCGGAGCCAGCGGACGGTCCCCTCCACACCCCGGCTGGGGGCGGGCGCGGCCTAACGCTTCCGGGTGTCGGGCTCTACCGTCCCCGGGTCCCGGCCCTCGCCGTCCTCGGGTCGGTGCCTGTAGGCGGACCCCCCGTAGTCACTCCGCGGTCGTGAGCGTCCGCGGGCGACTGCCCATCCCCTCGGCGAGCGCGGCCGAGAGGGCGAACACCGCCGCCTCGTGTTCGGCCTTGCCGCGGTGGACCGACGTCGGCCCGACGTTCATCGCGTCGTAGGCCGGCGTCGGGACTGTCTCGCCCGTCCGTGTCTCGTAGAAGTCGCGTATCCCGACGAGCAACCCGTGGAGGTAGACGAGTTCCTGCTTCCTCATTCCCGTCGGTACGGAGGGGCTGGATGCCTAAATGCGTGTCCGAGGGAGCAAAGGACCCACCGCGGAGCCACGACGGGGGCCGGAACGGCTGGGAGACGAACCGACCGATACGCCGGTCGGTGGGGCGCCGAGCGCGCTCGGGGGACAGTCCTTAGTACCGTCGGGCGCCTACCGGGACGTGGCGTGCAGGACGGACCACCCTGTCACCTTGGGTAGGGAGAGAGCGGTCCTGTCATTCGCACGCCCTCTACGTCTCTTCGCGGTTCCACGCCTCGCGGCAGTCCGTATCGCAGAAGTGGACGCTCCGCACGGCGTCGTCCTCGATCCAGGTGACGACCCGGTGGTCGGCGGCGTGCAGTATCGGTTTCCCGCAGGTCCCACACCGTGGCGCGTCCTCCTCCGTCACGTCCTCACCGAGATCCGAAGTCGGGTCGACCATCGGGGCGGACGTTTCCGGTCGACCCACTTAGCCGCTCCCGTTCGACCGCGTTCCCGGGAGCGCGAGCAGCGGCGAGAGCGACCGTTCACTCCGGGCGTTCGTAGCCGGCGCCGAACATCCCCGCCGAGGTCGGCGCGGGATCCCCCGGCGTGAGGTTGTACGTCGAGAAGTCCTCGACCCCCGCCTCGCGGAGTAGCTCCTCGTCGTAGAGGGCGTTGCCGGTGAACTCCGCGGGGTCCCGACGGAGTATCTCGAGGACGGTGTCCGAGACGATCTCCGGGGTCCGCCAGTCGTCCTCGGTCCCGAGCCCGAAGTACCGGGTCGCCCGGGTGTCGATGGCGGTCACCGGCCAGAACGTGTTACAGCCGACGTCGTACTCGCCGAGCTCGCTCGCGAGCGAGAGGGTCACGAACGTCATCCCCATCTTCGACCACGCGTAGGGCGCCTGTCCCGGGCTCCGGTCGACGCGTATCGGCGGGGCGTTCGTCAGGATCCAGGAGTCCTCCACGCCCTTCAGGTGGTCGATGAACGCCCGGGAGGTGAGGTAGGTCCCCCGGACGTTCACGTCGGTCAGCAGGTCGAACCGGTTCGGCGGGAGGTCCTCGACGGTCGCCAGCTGGATGGCGCTGGCGTTGTTGATGACGATGTTGACCTCGCCGAAGTGGTCGATGGCCTCCTCGGCGGCCGCCTGCACGTTCTCCTCGTCCCGGACGTTCAGTTCGATGGGGAGGGCCTCGGCGCCCCGCCGTTCGACCTCGCGGGCCGTCTGCTCGATGGTCCCTTCGAGGTCGCGCTCCTCGCCGTAGTCGTCCGCCTCGGTCGTCTTGCCCGTCGAGACGACGTTACAGCCCTGCTCGGCGAGCGCGAGCGCGATCGCCTTCCCGATCCCCCGGGTCGTCCCGGTGATGAACGCGGTCCGGCCGGACAGGTCCGGCTTCTCGAGACTCATGCCCGGTCGTTCGGGCGGCGGTCGTATAATACCGGCACACCCGACGCCGGTCGACGGCCGGGACCGACGCCGCTACCGGTCCCTGTCGACGCGCTCTCCCGGGAGCGTCGTCGCCCCGCCCGAGAGCACGACGCCGGGGGCGAGGCTGGTGTTGACGCCCGTCTTCGATCCCGGTCCCGCGACCAGGCCGTACTTCCGTCGCTCCGTCGAGACGCGCTCGCCCTTCACCGTCTGTCGGACCGGCTCGCCGTCGTGGCGCAGGTTCGCCACCTGCGTCCCGGCGCCCAGGTTCACGTCCGGGCCGAGGAGGCTGTCACCGACGTAGCTCAGGTGCGGGACCGCCGCCCCCGACATGACGACGCTGTTTTTCACCTCGACGGCGTGGCCGACGTGGGCGTCCTCGGCCAGTAGCGTCGCGCCGCGGACGTGGGCGTTCGGGCCGACGTCGGCGCCCGACCGCAGCAGGGCGGGCCCCTCGATCACGACGCCGGACTCGACGACGGCGCCCCCCTCGACGACCACGGGGCCACGGAGCTCCGCGTCGGGGTGGACCTCGCCGTCGATCCGGCGGTCCAGGTCGGCGAGCTTCCACTCGTTCGCCTCCAGCAGCTCCCAGGGCCGTCCCACGTCCATCCAGCGGTCGAGTTCGACCGCGGTCACGTCGAACGCCGCGACCACCCGTGCGAGGACGTCCGTGATCTCGTACTCGCCGCGTTCGGACTCCTCGACGTCGAGCCAGTCCCGCGCCTCCGCGGGCAGGGCGTACGCCCCGGCGTTCGCCAGCTCCGAGGGGGGGTCGTCGGGCTTCTCGACGATGCCGGTGACCCGCCGGCCGTCGGTCGAGAGGACGCCGTAGTTCCTCGGGTCCGCCACGCGGTAGCCGGCGACCGCCGGCGTGGCCCCGAACAGCGCCTCGATCCCCTCGGGGTCGTAGAGGTTGTCCCCGTTGAGGACCGCGAACGGCCCGTCGACGTGCTCGCGGGCCGCCGCGACGGCGTGGGCGGTCCCGAGCTGCTCCTCCTGGACGGCGTAGCTGACCGGGACGCCGCGGTAGCTGTCGCCGAAGTGCTCCCGCACGGCGTCGGCCTCGTAGCCGACGACGAACACCAGCCCGCTCGCGCCGGCGTCGACGGCCGCGTCGGCGGTGTGGGCCGCCAGCGGCCGGTCGGCGACGGGGAGCATCGGCTTCGGGACCGTCTCGGTCAGCGGTCGCATCCGGGTACCCTCACCGGCGGCGAGGACGACGGCATCCATACCGGCGGGACAGACCGGTCGGTGAAAGTGGTACCGACCGCGTCGTGCCGCGAACGAGCAGGCGACTCCCGGGTCCGCGAGGGCTCGTCGCGCTCGGGGTCGCGGCCGGCCCCGGCGGGCGCTCGTGCGCCCCGTACCCCCGCGGTCAGTGGTCAGGTCACGCGGGGCGGTGGTCCCGCGATCGCACTTGAACCTCGGGGGTTCCGGGGTGCTTTTGCACGGAGCCCCCACACCGAGAGACATGAACGTCGGACTCACGGTGCTGGCCTTCCTGACCGGTCTCCTCGCCGGGGCGCTGTTCGCCTTCCTCGAAGTCCCCATCCCCGCGCCGCCGACCATCAGCGGCGTCCTCGGTATCGTCGGCATCTACGTCGGGTTCAGACTCGTCCAGTTCTGGGGGGCGAGTTTCGACCTGCTCGGGGCACTGGGGCTGTCGTAGCCTCCGTATCGGCTCCCGGCCGAGGGGCTCTGCGTCGCTGGGGGAGCGGACGAACGTGCGGCTCTCCAGTCCGGTGTGGTCGGTTCCAGCGTACACCGAGCGAGCGCTAGCGAGGCCGACCCGAAGGAGGCCTCGATGGCGAACGGGGAGCGGAGCGACCCGTGAGCCGAAGCGAGCGAGGCGTTTCACCCGTCCCGAGGCGCGAAGCGCCGAGGGGCGCAGTTTTCCCCACGTTTTTCCAAGGAGCGGTTCGCGAGCGAAGCGAGCGAACCCGACGTGGTCCGAAAGGCGCAGAGCGCCTTTCGTCATCGCGAGAGAGCGGAGCGCTCTCGCAGACAGGAAAAAGTGGTTGCTAGTAGGAGCGGACCTTCGGCTCGTAGGTCTTCTCCTCGCCCTCGAGGACGACGGGCTTGTAGTAGAGCTCCGGCCGGCCGTCGTTCCAGG
>Ga0207797_1003286_pt1 | contig 10835 bp, 6 predicted proteins | sample PRCRCaboRojoPR_6_FD_187275 | JGI IMG/M metagenome (GOLD analysis project Ga0207797, IMG submission 187275) | Marine sediment microbial community from Cabo Rojo, Puerto Rico - PR CR 10% Liquid 1 (SPAdes) | ecosystem: Environmental > Aquatic > Marine > Coastal > Sediment | place: Cabo Rojo, Puerto... | reverse complement strand
CCCCCGCGTCATGCCGATCCAGGGTGTGCGGAGCACGAGCTCACCCACCTCGCCACGGACCGAACTTCCGTCGTCGTCCACCACGTCCGCGTCCATGCCGGGCACGGGGCCGGAGAAGGCGGCGGGCTTGAGGGGCGTCAGGAAGTTGCCGCAAAGGATGCCGCCGGAGATCTCTGTGCCGCCGGAATAGTTGAGGATTGGCTTCTCGCCCTCCAGGACCGTGTTGAAGCACCACGACCACGATTCGGGGTCCCACGGGCTGCCGGTGGAGCCGATGGCGCGCAGGCTCGATCGATCCGAGGCGTCCACGTGCTCGTCGCCATGCGTCTTGAGGGCGCGAATGAGGGTGGGGGAGACGCCGAGGTGGGTCACCTCGTGGTCGTCCACCATGCGCCAGAGGCGGCCGGGATCGGGGTGGTCGGGGGCGCCGTCGTAGAGGACCATCGTGGAGCCGATGGTGAGGGTCCCGAAGACGAGCCACGGCCCCATCATCCACCCCATATCGCTCATCCAGTACATCGTCTCCCCCGGCTTCAGGTCCATCGGATGGTACATGTCCTGCGCCCCCTTGATGGGAAAGCCGCAGTGCGTGTGTACCGTGCCCTTCGGCGGCCCTGTGGTGCCGCTGGTGTAGATGATCATCACCACGTCCTCGGCGTCGGTGCGCGCCGTGCGGGCCTCCGTGTCGTGCCCCGCCACGAACTCGCTCCAGAAGTGGTCACGTCCCGCTTCCATCGGTGTATCGGCACGGTCCAGGTGTCGATGCACGATGACGTGCTCGACGGTTGGGCACTGCGCGACCGCCTCGTCCGCAGTCTCTTTCATGTCGATGGCACTCCCCCGACGCGTGAATCCGTCGGCCGTAAAGAGCGCCTTTGCGTCGGCGCCCTGGAGGCGGGTAACGATGGCGCCCACGCCGTAGCCGCTGAAGAGGGGAAGGAGAATGCCGCCGATCTTAACGATGGCCAAAAAGGCGATGACGATTTCCGGAGTCATCGGCATATAGAGTCCGATCCGATCCCCCTCCCCAAGGCCCATGTCGCGGAGCGCATTGGCACAGCGGCACACGCGGTCATGGAGCTCGCCGTAGGTGAGCGTCTCAGTGCTCCCGTCTTCGCCCTCCCACCGCAGCGCCACGCGGTCCTCGACGGCGGTATCCTGCCACTTGTCGAGGAGGTTATGCACAATATTCATCTCTCCGCCGACACACCAGGTGGGCCGCTGAATGCCGTCGGAGAGGTCGACGATCCGGTCGTAGTCGCGGTAGAATTCGATGTCGAGGTCGTCGAGCACCGCCTCCCAAAACCACTCGATGTCCGACGTGGAGCGCTTCTGCAGGGCATCCAGGTCCGGGATGTCGTGCCGATCCATGAATTGTTGCAAATTCGAGTTGGCGACGACCTCAGGATCGGGCTCCCAGACCTTGTCTTGACCGAACGGAAATGAATCTGCAGTGGATTGAGGGGAAGGGGCCATAAGAGTGGGAGGGCAGGGCGAGTTGGTGAAACAGCGCGTAGACAAAGGGAACGGAGCGCTTACAGAATAATCCACACGCCTGAATAGAAGCAACCGAATTCTGCGGATCTATCCCCGAAACGTCCGTGTAACGAACGTTCTGTATGTGATAGAATGTCTCCTGCGGACAGGAGAACGGACACAATCCATGCCCGCGGGTGTATGATGAGTCGCCTGTTGTTCTTACGCACCGCTTCCGGACCCTCTGGGAGCCCACTTTGGGTCGGGCGACATTCGATGATCAAGACCAACTGAATTGCCTCAACGTGGCTGATCGAAACTCTCAGAACGACAATCAGGACGGATCCCCACTGCCGAAGGGGTCTCCGCCCGGCGCCGGCCGCGGGCGTCTCATCATCTGGATTATTGCCGGGACGCTCCTTGCCCTGTGGGCGTACAGCTATTGGGGCATGGGCCCCGCGGGGGGCGAGCGCATTAGCTACAGCGAGTTCCGGACGCAGCTCCAGCAAGAGAACGTGTCTCGGGTGGTGGTGGAGGGCAATACCATCAACGGCGAGCTCAAATCGCAGGCGAGCCGGACCAAGGAGGGAAATACGGTGGAGTACCAGAATTTCGTCACGTACCTGCCCTCCTTCGGCGACGAGAAGCTGATGGACCTGCTGGAGGCCCAGAATGTGGACGTGGTCACCAAACCGAAGAGTGACTTTCCATGGGGACTCGTAATCATGGGGCTGCTTCCCGTGCTGCTCCTATTCGGGGTGGGATACATCTTTCTCCGACGCATGCAGTCGCAGGGACAGGGGCTCTTCTCGGTGCGCCAGAGCAAGGCCAAACTCTTTGACAAGGACGAGGAGGACACGACGTTTGACGACGTGGCCGGGGCCGACAGTGCGAAGGAGGAGCTGCGCGAGATTATCAAGTTCCTGAAGAACCCCGAACGGTTTGAGGGGCTGGGCGGAAAGGTGCCGAAGGGCGTCCTGCTCGTGGGGCCGCCGGGCACCGGGAAGACGCTCCTCGCGCGGGCCGTGGCGGGGGAGGCGGACGTGCCGTTCTTCAGCGTCTCCGGCTCCGACTTCATGGAAATGTTCGTGGGGGTGGGCGCCTCCCGCGTCCGCGACATGTTCAGCGAGGCAAAAGAGACCTCTCCCGCCATCATCTTCATCGACGAGCTCGACTCCATCGGCCGCAAGCGCGGAGCTGGCCTCGGCGGCGGCAACGACGAGCGCGAGCAGACGCTGAACCAGCTCTTGTCGGAGCTCGACGGCTTCGAGGAGAACGAGGGGGTCGTCGTCATGGCTGCTACCAATCGGCCGGACATCCTCGACTCGGCCCTCACACGGCCCGGCCGCTTCGACCGCCAGATTACCGTCGACCTCCCGACGCAGAAGGCACGGTACGAGATTTTGAAGATCCACGCCCGCAACAAGCCACTCAGTAACGACGTGGATCTCGACGAGATTGCCCGTAGCACGCCCGGCTTCAGTGGTGCGGACCTTGAGAACCTTCTCAACGAGGCGGCGCTACTGGCTGGTCGGTACGAGCACGACGAGATCAAGGGCAGCGACATTGAGGAGGCACGCGACAAGGTGATGATGGGACTGAAGCGCGAGGGCATGGTGCTGGACGAGGAAGAGAAGAAGCTGCTCGCCTACCACGAGGCGGGCCACGCCATCGTGGCGGCGGTCCTACCTCACGCCGATCCGATCCACAAGGTTACGATCGTGCCGCGCGGGCAGGCGATGGGGGTGACCCAACAGCTGCCCGAGAAGGACAAGTACCTCTACCGGCTTGACTACCTGCTCGACCGCCTGGCCGTCATCATGGGCGGGCGTGCCGCCGAGGAAATCATCTTCGATACCGCCACCAGCGGCGCCGAAAATGACCTGAAGCAGGTGCGCAAGATGGCGCGCAAGATGGTGCTCGACTGGGGCATGGGCGAGCGGTTTAAGCACATCTCGCTCGGTGAGGATCAGGGCAACGTCTTCCTCGGCGAAGAGCTGGCGAAGGGCCGCGAGTACAGCGACGAGACCGCCCGCGAGGTCGACGAGGAGATCCGCCGCATTACCGAGAACGCCTTCAAGCGGGCCGTCGAGACGCTCACCGAGCATCGGGACGCGTTCGACAAGCTGGCCGAGATGCTCATCGAGCGGGAGGAGGTGCCCGGTCGGGACGTGCTGCAGCTCGTCAACGGAGAAGCGGAGGAGCTGGATCAGCTCCCCTCCAGCAATGGGGAAGTGGCGGCTGAGGGGGATGGGGCTCCTGACGAGGTCCAGGCCGAAGAAGCCGAGGTGCTTGAAGAAGACGGCGAGTCCCCCGAGGACCACGCGTCCGATTCCGAGGAAAAGTCGTCCGGATGAGTGCCCACTGTTCCCCCGATCAGTACGACTCCACTTTCAGTCACACACGAGGATCCACGATGGCTCAGGTTGAAGACTCCCGCCCGTCGGATGAACAGCTCCGCGAGCAGCTTACCGAGGAGCAGTACCATGTGACGCAGGAGGCGGGCACCGAACGTGCCTTCACGGGCAAGTACTGGGACCACAAGGGCGACGGGATTTACCGGTGTGTCGTCTGCAACACGCCCCTCTTCGACTCCGACACCAAGTTCGAGTCCGGCAGCGGTTGGCCCAGCTTCTACGACGTGGTGGAGCAGGGCAACGTCAAGCTGAAGGCCGACCACAGCCTCGGCATGCGACGCACCGAGGTGGTGTGTGCCGAGTGCGGGGCGCATCTTGGGCACGTATTCGACGACGGACCGGAGCCGACGGGGCAGCGCTATTGCATCAACTCCGCGGCCCTCGATTTTGAGGAAGAGGACGAGTAGATCCGTCCCCGTCTCGACCTGAGCTGCACGTCCGATACGAGCACCACATCCTCTGGGGATAAACGTTCGGTCGGATGGATGTGCGGCAGTTCGGTGCCTCTACGCGGCCACACTTCCGCGTCCACCCCACCGGGAGTGGACTCAGGAGCCTCCAGCGACGGGCGGGAGGTTCGGAATGAGGTCGATGGCCCCGAACGTCTCGACGCCCATCCAAAGCACGAACGCTACGTAAATGGCGATGAGCCCCCACGCCTCGCTCTGGGTCAGAACCATTTCCGAGCGCATCGCCAGGAGCACGACGACCGTCGCGAGCGTGAGCACGCCCATCATGGGCACCCCTACGGAGTAGTTGATGGCCACCGCGCCGGCTACGAGGACCCCGGCCGGGATGCACACGAGCAGGTCGAAGATGTTGCTGCCGAGCACGTTGGCGACACTCGTCACCGCATTGCCCGACCGTGCGGCGCGGATGCTCACGAAGGCGTCGGGCAGGGAGGTGCCCGCGGCAACGACCGTGATGCCCCACAGAAAGCTCGGGGTGTTGAACACCTCGCCGAACATGATGGCTGACTGGACGAGGCCCTCGACGCCGATCAAGATGACCAGGAGCGATCCGCAGAGGATGCCGCCTTGCTTCCAGAGACTGATCTCGATGGGAGCATCCTCGGCCGTATGGTCCGTCGTGTCCTGGTACTGGAGGTAGACGTAAACGACATACAGGACCAGCGGAAGGAGCGACAAGCTCCGGGTGACCTCGCCCTTCTGTGCCCCGAGCGCGCCGCCGACCGGGTTGTAGATGACGGCAAACGAGAACACTAGCAGGAGCGCCATGATCGCGACCAGGTAAAACTGCGTCTCTTTGTAGATCAGGTCCCGGGTGGAGACCAATTCCCCGTCCGCGCACAGCCCGGCGAGCGCCGGAATCATGAGCACGTTGAAGAGGGCCGACCCGACGACGGCGGCCACGCCGAGTTCGAACTCCCCGTGCAGGGCGGTGGAGAGCACCGCCGTCGACAGCTCCGGAAAGCTCGACCCCACCGCGAGCACGACCGAGCCCTGGACGAGGGGCGGAATCTGGTAATACGCAGACAGCTTCTCGCTGGATGACTCCAGCCACGCGCTGCCCTTCCATACGACGGCGGTGGACACGATCGCCAGACCGGCGTAGCTCAGAATCGTCAACAGGGAAGTCATTCGCGGCTTGGGGCAAGGCACGGTGGTGGGGAAGCGCCGTCGAATTCTCGAACCACTCCTCGGAAGCGGAGTTCAAACAAGCCGGCGGCCTTTGTACTGATTTTCCGGAAAGTGGGACGACTCTCCTCGGAGAAAGGGGACCTCTTCATTTGAAATTCGACCCCCATCCGGGCAACTTTTCTCCCCCGTGAATCGTGAAGTAGATCTGCAAAGACGAGCCACCCGGGGCGAGCAGGCCCGGACGCCTTAGCAGGGTCGGTAGCGAAGTGGCCAAACGCAGCAGACTGTAAATCTGCCGGCTTATGCCTTCGGAGGTTCGAATCCTCCCCGGCCCACCGGTTCGAGTTTGGAATTGGGAGTGTGAAAGGGGAAATGAATTTAATTCTGAAGACCACACCCCACATTCCCCAACTTGGTATGCGGGAGTAGCTCAGGGGTAGAGCATCACCCTTCCAAGGTGAAAGTCGCGGGTTCGAATCCCGTCTCCCGCTCCGTCGAGTGTGGAGTTGGGCGTTTGGAATAAGGAGTGGACTTACGAGCTTCACACTCCAAATTCCACACTCCGAAGTCCCCATTCGCCTTGCCGCCTTAGCTCAGTGGTAGAGCACATCCATGGTAAGGATGAAGTCCCCGGTTCGAGTCCGGGAGGCGGCTCTGCTCAGTGGTTCATGTTGCGACAAAGCGGCTGTTAGATCGCCGTGAAACCGGCTCGCAGTGAAACCTTGGCGGGTCGCGCAAATATGAGATTGTGCTTTACACCGCGGGGTGGAGCAGTGGTAGCTCATCAGGCTCATATCCTGAAGGTCGCGGGTTCGAATCCCGCCCCCGCTACTGTTACAGTCTAGACGTCAGTCAACGGCTCCGTTTTCCGGCGGAGTCGTTTTTTGTTTTCAGGGACATGCGGTCTGCCGTGGAGCACGCATCTCAGACCTCCGATCCGGCCTCGCCCCCGCTTGGGACGCCGCGCGCGATCCTGCTCTTCGACGGGGTGTGTAACCTGTGCAACGGCTTCGTCAACTTCGTCCTCGACTACGATTCTGGGGGCAACATCCTCCTAGGAGCCCTGCAGTCGGAGGCGGCTCGGCCGTACCTTCAGGCCTTCGACAGGGACGCGGACGTGCTAGGGACGGTGGTGCTCATTGAGAACGGACAGCTCTACACGCGCTCCACGGCGGCCCTGCGCGTCCTGCGACTGCTCGATGCGCCGTGGCCGCTGCTTTATGCGTTCATCGCGGTCCCCCGTCCGCTGCGGGACTGGGTGTACGACCGCATCGCGGCGAATCGGTACCAGTGGTTCGGCAAGCGCGATCAGTGCCGCATGCCGACCCCGGAGTTGAAGGCTCGCTTTCTGGAGGACCCGGTGTAGGCGACCGAGTTACTGCTGAGAGGGAGCGGTCTGCTGATTCTCGCTCTCCCCGTCCTGCTGGAGGAGTTCGAAGTACCGTTTGATCAGCTCCTCGTAGTCGGAGTTGTAGCCCATCTCCAGGGCGCGAATCAGGTCGCGGCGGAGGGCATCCACCTCGTCCTCGGGCCGGTCGCCCGGGGACTCCCGATCAAAGCTCTCGTCCGCCGTGCGGCCGCGGCGCTGTTGTTTCTTGCCCTGCGTGCGGAGCGACTGCTGGGCGTTCAGGAGCCGCGTGAGGATCTGCTGCTGGCGATCGATGAGGTCGCGGCTGTGGCGCTCGCTGCCCTCCAGGTCCTTGGCGGATGTTTCCATCTGCTCGGCGATCTTCTCGAGGTCACCCATAATTCGGTTTTTCGTCTCCTCCCCGACGTTCATCTCGTCGAGTTGCTTCTTGATGCGGCGCTGCTGCCGGGCCAGCTGCTTGCGCCGTGCCTGCATGTTGGGCGAGAGGCGATTGCCCTGCGTCTGGTTCAGGTATTTCTGGATCTTCTGGTTGAGCTTCTGCTGCTGCCCGGACGCCTTCTGCAGCTGCTGCATGGCCTGCTGCATCGACATCTGCCCACTGCCCCCGCTCTGCTGCTTCTTCTGCATCTGGTTCAGGAGTCGAGAGAGGAGCAGCGACAGCTCATTGAGGTTCATCATGGAGGTCTTCTGGTAGCCCGTGGCCTCGTTGGCCTCGCGCTGGTCGAGGGCGTTGGTGGATTTCTCCATGGCCCGCAGGGCGTCGCCCGTTTTCTTCTGGACGGCCTGCGACATCTCGGGAATCTTGCCAGCGATCGACTGGAGCGAGTCGGCCACGGTCTTCAGCCCGTTGGCGAGACTCTGCTGATCGACGGCGTAACGGCGGACGGAGGGCCCGTCGGCCTGTAGCTGCTCGATCGTTTTGCGGAGGGATTCCTGTTCCTTGGACAGGCGGAGCGTGTTCTCCAGCGCGCTGCGGAGACCGGTCATGTTCATCCGCTGCTGCTGGTTCTGCATCTGCTTGTTCATCATCGACAGCCGAGACTGCATGTTCTGGAGGCGCTTCTGGAGCTGCCGTTGCTGCTGACGAGCCTGCTGCATCTGGCTCTGGCGCAGCTTCTTGCTGTTCTGGCGCATCTTCTGTGGCATCTTCTGCTGCTGCATCTGCTTCCGCAGCTTCTGCAGCTTCTTCTTTGGGGCGGATTGGACATCCTTCATGTCCTGGTTGGCCTTCTTCATCTCCTTCATGAGTTTCTCCATCTCCTTGGCCAACTGCTCTTGCTTGCGGGCCAGGTCCTCGTTCGCGGCGGAGTCGGGGGCCGGCGACGGCTGTGCAGAGAGGGAATCCGAGGATTGTGAGGACTGTTGGCCCGAAAGGGAATCCGATGGAGCGGTCGACAGGGAGTCCCGCCCACCCGCAGCGGTCGAATCTGAGGGAGGCGTGGTGGACGAGTCGGACGGAGAGGAGGGAGGCATTGCGCTGGAGTCCACCGCGGCTGAATCCGGCTGGGGAGATGGCTCCTCCGACTGGCCTGTGGAGTCGGATTGTGGCGAGTCGCTCATCCGCTTGCTCGTCTCCTTTTCGATTTCCTCTTCCTGTTTCCGGATGTCCTCTGCGCGGCGCGTCAGCTCCTCCATCTTCAGCCGCGCCTTGAGCTGCTTGAATAGATCGAGCGTGCGCTCCAGCTGCTGCTTCTGCTGCTCCATCTGAGACTTCGTGTTCTGCATCGACGACTGCATCTGGCGGAAACTCTGCTGCTGCATCGACTGCCGCAGCTTCTGGAGCGCCTTCTGCAGGTCCTTCGACTGCATCTCCTCGATGGTCCGCTTCAGCTCCTGGAATTTCTCGCTGGTCTCGGGGCTCGACAGGTCGTTGCGCTGCATCTTCTGGCTCAGGGAGTCGACCTTGCGGGCGAGCTCCTGCTTGCCCTTCGACAGCGATTCTTGCTGCTGCTGCATCTGTTCGAGCTGGCGGCGGTCCTCCCAGTCCGCCTCGCGGGTGCGGCGGAGCTCGTCGCGAAGGTTGCGGAACTCCTGCTGCATGGTTTCGGACTCGCGGTCGAGCTCCCGCATCTGCTCGCCCGTCTGCTGCTGGAGGGTATCGAGGTCCTCATACTGCTCGGTGAGGGATGGAAAGCGGAGGCGCTGGGTGGCGGTGCGGCCGCTCTTGGGACCGTTGACGGTGTCGTTGTCCCAGGCCTTCACGTAGTAGGCCACCGCGTCGCCCCGCTCCAGGTCGAGCCCACTCTCCTGCACGAGGAGCCACGTGTGGCGGAGCACCTGGTCGGTCTGCCGCGGATCGGACAGCGGGAGCTCAATCGAGGAGAACGAGGAGTCTGCGTCAGCGCGGCGGTAGAAGAGCTCGGCGCGGCGGAAGCCGTAGTCGTCGCTCAGTTGGAGACGGAGATCCTGGGTGAGCGCGGGCGTCAGCTCGGCGGTGCCGTCCGGCTGGAGGAAAGTGACGGAGGGGCGGGCGTCGGCCTGGAGCGACACCTCGTAGCGGATCGGGTCGCGATTGGGGATGCCGCCCTCGCTCTGCAGGCGGAGCACGTAGGTACCTTCGCGCCGCAGGGCAAAGCGGCCGGTGGCCGAGTCGCTCGTGACGGTGAGGGGCTGGGTGGGGCCGTTCTCAAAGTCTAAGGTGGCCTCCGCGACGGGCGCGCCGCCGAGCGCCGCCGACACGCGCACTTGCGCTCCCGGTAGGGCCGTCACATCGCCAACGTTGGGGGCGAGCGTGCGGGTGGGGCGGCCGGTGTAGGCAGGCGGGATCACCCGAAGTTGCAGCTGGCGAAGGAAGGGGCGCTGGGCGACCTCGACGGTGTACCACTCGGTTCGTACCGGCGAGGCCACGACGCGGTAGCGCAGGGGCCGCCGCACGTTGGGCACGGTGTGGCGGAAGGTGCCGGTGCTGTCGGCCTGGAGCGCAATGCGCTGCGCCGAGTCGTCGTCGCGGTTGCGGAGGAGCAGGGTGGCCGATTCGGGGACGGTGCCGGTGGTGCGGACGGTGACGCGGAGGGAGTCGCCCCGCACGAGCCGTGCGCTGCCCGGCGTTACGGCAAACTCGAAGGGGGCGGGCCGATCGAATTCGGTCCGGGGGGCGAGGAGACGCTCTGAGGCGCCCAGGAAGGTCGACGGCGCGGCCAACAGAAACGCGAAGACGGCCAGGACCGGAATCGCTGACCAGCGCGCAGCGGTCCGGGCCGGATCAAAGTCGGCCACCTCCTCGAATTCAACGTCGTCGATCTGCTCGGCGAGGTGCTGAACGGCGCGGTCCACGTACGGCGCCGGGGCGTGGGAGGCTTGGCCCTCGGCAAGCTGGAGCAGGTTCACCAGGCGATCCTCCACGACGGGATAATGAGCGCCCACGGTGCGGGCCACTTCTTCGTCCGACGGACCGTCGAGCAGTCCGACAAGGCGCCCGAGCGGCCGCGCGACGAACGCCGCTCCGACCCCCAGAAGGCCGGCCCCAATTACGACCAGAAGGCCGGTCCGGACGGTCGGTTCGAGCCACAGCGTGGCCTCCAAGAGGGCGGCGAGAAGCCACAGGGCCGCCACGCTGCCGACGGCTACGGCCCCTCCGAAAGCCAGCTCAGCCCACGACATGCGCCGCATGGCGCGCCGAAGGCGGGTGCGGAGGCGCTGAACGAGGCGGGCCGTCTGATCACTCATCGGGGCGAGAGAGTCCCGTGCGTGGAAACAAGCAAGATGCGGAAAAGGGCAGCAACTCCGCTCTCGAAGTCGCGGATCGTCGAGTTTGGAGAATAGCCGGGCCGCGGAACGAGATCGAGTTCTCAGCGTGCCCTCGACCGGATCACGACGCGTGGTCCCTTGCGCAACCGTCCTTGGGTACCATCCCCGATTGTTCGGTGTTTCTCCAAGCGTTCACTCCTCGGTTCCGACCCATCAGTTGCTCGCTGCACATGCTGCACCCGCGTCACGCTCTCTTGTGTTTGGCTGTTCTCGGACTGGCTTTAA
>Ga0207797_1003285_pt1 | contig 10836 bp, 7 predicted proteins | sample PRCRCaboRojoPR_6_FD_187275 | JGI IMG/M metagenome (GOLD analysis project Ga0207797, IMG submission 187275) | Marine sediment microbial community from Cabo Rojo, Puerto Rico - PR CR 10% Liquid 1 (SPAdes) | ecosystem: Environmental > Aquatic > Marine > Coastal > Sediment | place: Cabo Rojo, Puerto... | reverse complement strand
ACTCGCAACTCGTCCTCGGCATGACGGCGCTACTCCTCGTGGGCGGATGGGGCGCGTTCACCTTCTTCGAGTGGTCGAACACGCTCGGCGACATGACGTGGAGCTCTCGCCTCGTGAATGGCCTGTTCGCGAGCGTGACGCCGCGCACGGCCGGGTTCAACACGATCGACTACGGCGCGACGAACACGAGCACCAATTTCCTCACGATGATCTTCATGACGATCGGCGGCTCGCCGGGCTCGACGGCGGGCGGGCTGAAGACCACGACGGTGGCGCTGCTCGGCCTGGTGGCGCTCTCACGGCTGCGGGGCCTGTCGACGACCAATGTAGCCGGACGCACCATTCCCGAGTCGACCGTGGGACGCGCAACCGGTCTGTTCGTCCTGGCGTTTGGCCTCATGACGGTCGCCATCTTCGCCTTCGCGGCCACCGAACTGCCTGGTCCGCTGGCCCCCCATCCGCACGATCAATTCCTCGACCACATGTTTGAGGCCGTGAGCGCGTTCAACACCGTCGGGCTGTCGATGGGGGTGACGGGCGAGCTCTCGGCGGCGGGGCGGTGGACCACCGTCCTGTGCATGTTCGTCGGCCGTGTCGGGCCGCTCACCGTGGCCGCCGCCATGTCGCGCAACCGTTCCGCGCCCCCCGGCGGCTTCCGCTACGCCCAAGAAGACGTCGTCGTCGGGTAGCCGGTGCGTTGGGCGGTTCGCGGTGAATGTTTGCATGTTGGACGTTGCACGTTCGGGCACTCAACCGCCCAACGGTTGACTCCCGACGTTCAACCTTCCAACGTTTAACCTCCCAACGTTCAATCCTCCACGCAGCCATGAAACGCTTCGTCATCGTCGGGCTCGGCAACTTCGGATCGAGCGTCGCGGAAGCGCTCTACGGCGAAGGGCATGACGTCATTGCCCTGGACACGGACGAGCGCGCGGTCGATCGCATCGCGCCGCACTGCTCTCGGGCAGCGGTGGGCGACGGCCGGCAGGTCGAGACGCTGGAGCGCGTCGGTGCCGCCGACGCCGACACGGCCGTCATCAGCACCGGCGACGACGTAACGGCCAGCCTGCTCGCCACGCTGGCCCTGCGCGACCTGGGCGTCCCGGACATCTACGTGAAGGTCATCTCGCACGATCATGCGCGCATCGCGTCGCGTCTGGACGTGACCGAGGCGATCTTCCCCGAGCGCGAGTCGGCCTTCAACCTTGCCAGCCGCATCTCCGACCGCGGGGTCGTCAACTACGTGCACCTGTCCGGCGCCCTCAGCATCCAGGAGATGGTCGTGCCCGACACCTGGGTGGGCGAAACGCTGCGGGACCTGCAGTTGCGTCCGGAGCACGACCTCTCGGTGGTGGCCATCCACGACACGACGACCGATGCCATCACCGTTCCTCCGGATCCCGACACGCCCCTGCAACGCACCGACACCCTAATCGTGGCCGGCAGCGACGAGGCCCTCGACGCAGTCACAGAGGAGTAGCGCATCGGCATCTCGAGACGGTCGATCCGGTCGGCCCATTCACGAGACGGGAGCGATCGCCCACGCCTTCTCTCCCGCCTCCCCGACCGGGCTTCCGTCGCGTGAAAACTCCGCGCGAACGGTTCGGCAGCGAGGCTACTATCTTTCGCTTGGAGCGCTCATCTCGTATGATTGTAACGGTTTCGGGAGGCTATCCCGACGGAAGCGCGCGGGCCGGAGGGTTCACGGTTCGGGGTCCTCGACGCCTGGTTCCGGCGCCGCATTTCCCGGAACTGTGCATCCCGTGTACATTTTGAATCGATGGAAGCGCTTTCGCATTGCGCTGCGAGAACGTCCGGGCGCCTGCGCCGTGCAGAAGAGGTACGTTGCAGATCCATCTTGTGCATGGCTCGGGCCGGAATGTCCTGGCGCTCCTTCGGGGTTCGCCCCGCGGATCCCGACCGGGAAGCTGCCGCGCGGTGCCGACCGCCTCCTCGTGCGCACGGGATCCTTTCTTTGGACGAACGATCCTTTTTGGTATGGAGAACGAACGCAATATGCCTGAAACGAGCGCCGAGTCGCCCGACCCCGTCGAGTCTGCGGAATCCGAATCGTACGACGTCGATCCCCAGGAGGCCCTGGACGACGACCCGGATGCCGTGACGACGCCCGACGAGCTGCCCACCGAAGAACTGTCGCACGGAGACGGCCATGCGGCCCTGGAGAGCGTTCCGTCGTTGGAGTACGACGGCAACCTGGAGGTGCAGCACCTGGGGCCCGACGACTTCGACGCCGACGCCCTGCGGCAGCGCCTCCGCACGATGATGACCTCGCGACGGCTCGACGAGAAGATGATGACCCTCCTGAAGCAGGGCAAGGGCCACTTCCACATCGGCGCCTCGGGCCACGAAGCGGCGCAGTCGGCCGTCGGCCTCTACTCGCAGCCGGGCGAAGGACCGGGCCACGACTGGTTCTGCTTCTACTACCGCGACCTGTGCATGGCCCTCTCGCTGGGCCTGACCCCCAAGGAAACACTCTTGGCCCACCTTGCCAAGGCCGACGACCCGAACTCCGGCGGGCGCCAGATGCCGGAGCACTACGGCCTGAAGCACCTGAACGTGATGACGACCGCCTCCTCGGTCGGTGCTCAGTTCAATCCGGCCGTCGGATTCGGATTCGCCATTCAGCAACGCGGCGAGGACAACTACGTCTACTGCTCCTGCGGCGAAGGGGCCACCTCGCAGGGCGACTTCCACGAGGCCCTGAACTGGGCGGCCCGCACCAAGGCACCGGTGCTGTTCTTTGTGCAGGACAATAAGTACGCCATCAGTGTACCGGTCGATGAGCAGACCGCCGGGGGCACGCCGTACAAGCTGGCCGCGGGCTACGAAGGCCTGACCCGCATGCGCGTCGATGGCACCGACTTCTTCGCGTCTGCTTCGGCCGCACACGCCGCCATCAATCACATCCGTGCCGGAAACGGACCGGTGTGCCTCGTGGCCGACGTGGTGCGCCTCCTGCCGCACTCCTCGTCGGACGACCACTCGAAGTACCGCCCGCCGGAAGAGCTGGAGGCCGACCGCCAGATCGACCCCATCGTCCGCATGGAGAACCAGCTCCTGGACGCGGGCCTCCTCACGCGCGACGAGATTGACACGATGCGCGACGAGGTGCACACCGAGATCGACGCGGCCGCGGAGTGGGCCAAACAACAGGCCGACCCCGATCCCGACACGGCCACCGACCACGTCTTCTTCGAAGGCGACCTGGGCCTCGACTTCAACACGGACGACGACGTGGATCCCGAGGCCGAGCCCATGGTCATGGTCGACGCCATCAACCGAGCGCTCAAAGAGGAGATGGAGCGCAACGAGCAGGTCGTCGTGTACGGCGAAGACGTGGCCGGCGACAAGGGGGGCGTTTTCACCGCCACGAAAGACCTGACCGCCATGTTCGGCAAGGAGCGGTGCTTCAACTCTCCGCTCGCCGAGGCCTCCATCATCGGCACGGCAGTCGGCTATGCGGCGGGCGGCTATCGGCCGGTCGTCGAGATCCAGTTTGCCGATTACATCTGGCCGGCGATGCAGCAGCTTCGCAACCAGGTGGCGCCGTTCCGCTACCGCTCCAACGGGGCGTGGAGCTGCCCGATGGTCATTCGCGTGCCGTGCGGAGGCTACATCCACGGCGGCCTCTGCCACTCGCAGAACATCGAATCCATCTTCGGCCACACGCCGGGCTTCAAGATTGCGCTGCCCTCAACGGCGGCCGACGCCAAGGGACTGCTCGCCACGGCCATCCGGATGGAGGACCCCGTGCTGTTCCTCGAACACAAGGCACTGTACCGCGACGCCGCCGCCCGCACCCCCACGCCGCCCGAAGAGTATCTCCTGCCCTTCGGCAAGGCCCGCATTGCCCGTGAAGGATCCGACATGACGATTGTCACCTACGGAAAGACGGTGCCCATGTCGCTGAAGGCCGCCAAAGAGCTGGAGAAGGAAGGCGTGGACGTGGAAGTGGTGGACATCCGCACCATCGTGCCGCTCGACTCCGAAACGATCCTCCAGTCGGTGCAGAAGACAAACCGGGTACTCGTCGTCTACGAGGACCACGAGTTCATCGGCTTTGGGTCGGAGATCAGCGCGCAGATCGCGGACGACGCGTTTACATACCTCGACGCGCCGGTTCGTCGGTACGCGGGGGCCTTCTCGCACATCCCGTTTGCTCACTCGCTGGAGCGCGCCGTGCTCCCGAGCGAAGACGGCATTCTCGACGCGTGCCGCGAGCTGGTCGCGTTTTAGGTTTCGCGTTCCTCGCCTGAGGCAGGGGCCCGGTCCGCTAGGTTGCCTCGACGTGGTCCGTTTCGGCCCCGTCGTCGGTCGTGTCGGCGGCGGCATCGTCGGCCGAGGAAGCGGCATCCGGCTCGTCCTCGGACGCAGATGCTGGCGTCTGGTCGGCGTCGTCCGTCGCCTCCTCGTTGGCCGGCGTCGCTTCGCCCTCCGGCGCGCCCCCCGGTGCGAGGGCAGGCGGCAGCTCGTCCTCGTCCAGCCGTCGATACTGCAGATCGGTCGCCTCGGCCTCGAAGTCGAGCGACTCCAGGTGAAGAACCGCGGGCGGCTCCTCGTCGAGCATATCGGCGGCGCGATACATCCACGTGGTCGCCTCGGTGCGGCTGAAGACGTTGCCACCGGGCGTGCGGGCCGGTCCCATCAGCGCCCGTGGAGGCTGGGTGCGCTCGTGCTCCTTGAGGTACTGGGGATGCTGCACCGACTGATCGTCGGCGGTGTAGCGCGCATAGCGGGCCTCAAACTCGCGCAGGAAGCGCAGCAGCGCGGCCGCCTCCCGCTCGGCCTCCAGGGCCCGCCGCAGGAGCACGCGATGAACGGCACGCACGCTGTCGGCGTTTTCGCGATGCAGCTCGGCGGAGCGCTCGCGGAGCTTGTTCCGCACCAGGTCGGCGGCACGCTCGCACTGGCGCACCTCTCGGCGGGCCGCCTCGATGTTGTCTTTCGCCTCCTGCACGGCCGCCTCGGCCGCCTCCACTTCCTCCTCGTCGGCGTCGCCCACAAGCGCCCGGGCGGCCACCTCGTCGGCCTCCGCCATGAGATCGGACAGCGGCTTCCCCTCGGCGCGAATGGTGGCCTGCGCCTGCTCCTTGCGCTCGTGGATGCCATCGAGGCGCTCCAGCAGCTCGCTCCCCTCCGGGTCGTCCTCGAGGCGGATGATGGATACGGGCGGGATCTCCGAAGTGAGGTCCTCAGGAAGGGTCATGATAGGGGGCACGGAGCTCGTCAGAGGCGGCGCCGAGAGGCGAACGTCCGCCGGGAGGCAAAGACGCAGGGTATGTAACGCGGGCGCCGCCGACAGTTTCATTTCGCGGCCGCACGGAATGATGAAGCCGGCGTGCGTTCGCACGGCCAGCGCTGTGTAAGTGTGACGATGCCTTCACGGGCCGAACCCGAAGCCCTTCCGGTGTTTGTGTCCCGCTGTGACAGCCCTATGTTGTACGATCTCTTGCTCCCCCACGACAGGACGCTCCGTGTGCATGCAACGCTGGAAAGGACTGGATATTGAAACGGAAGGCACCGGCATCTCCATCCCGCTGAGCCGGCAGGTCAACCTGCTGGGCGCCCTGCTCGGCCAGGCCACCCGCGAGCAGATGGGGGAGGACCTGTTTGCGCTTGTCGAGGATTTGCGGCTGCTCTGCAAGCAGGCCGAACGCAATGACGATCCGTCTCTGCGCACACAGGCCGCCACCCGCATCGCGGAACTGTCGACGACGGAGATCGAGCATTTGCTCCACGTCTACACGACGTTCTTCCACCTCGTCAACCAGGCCGAGCGGCAGGAAATCATCCGCATCAACCGGGACCGGGCCCGGTCCGCGGCCAACGGCACCGACGACATCGTGGACGAGGACTACGACCCGCCCCGGCCCGAGTCGGTCGATGCCGCCATCGCGTCGATGAAGGCGGACGGCGTGTCGCTCGAGGAGGTGCTCGCCGCCCTCCGCGGGCTCGACATCCAGCCGACGCTCACCGCGCATCCCACCGAGGCGCGGCGGCGGACCGTCCTGCGCAAGCAGCAGCGCATCGCCGACCTCCTCTCGGAGCTCCGCTCGCGCGAGTCGACCCCCGAAGAGCGCCTGGCCGCCACCGACGGCCTGTATGCGACGATCTCGCATCTGCTGGGCACCGACGAAATCCGCGAGGAGCGACCCACCGTGCGCGAGGAGGTCGAGCAGGGGCACTACTTCATGCACGGCACGATCTGGGACACGATCCCCCAGATTCACCTCGACCTGCAGCAGGCCCTGCGGCGGCATTATGGAGAATCGGCCGAGGTGCCGGCCTTCCTGCAATACCGCTCGTGGATCGGGAGCGACCGCGACGGCAATCCGAACGTCACGGCCGACGTGACGCGCTGGACCTTCGCCCGCCAGCGCCGCACCACGCTGGAGCACTACCTGGAGGAGCTGGACGATCTGCGCGACGACCTGAGCCTCTCGGAACGGCAGGCCGACGTCTCCGATGCGTTGCTCGCCTCCATCGAGCAGGACGCCCGCGAGATCGACCTCGATGCCGAGACACGGCGCGCGTACCGCAGCGAGCCGTACCGCCTCAAGCTTGCCTACATCGAGGCCCGCCTGCAGCAGCTCATCGACGACGTAGACGAGACGGCGACCGAGGCCATGGCGGCCGCCTACACCAGCGACGACCTGCTCGCCGACCTCGACCTTCTGGCCAACAGCCTGGAGCAGCACATGGAGGAGGCCGGACGCATCGACCGCCTGCATCGGGTGCGCGTGCTGGTGAAGACCTTCGGCTTTCACCTCGCCGCCCTCGACATCCGCCAGCACAGCGGCGTGCACGAGGCCACCGTCGACGCGCTGCTCACCGCCGCCGGCGTGACGGACCGCTACGCCGAGATGGAAGAGGACGAAAGGCTCGCCGTGCTGTCCGACGAGCTCACGAATCCGCGGCCTCTCGTGCCGCCCCACGCCGACCTCCCCGACCAGGCGGCGGAGATGATGGAGGTCTTCGAGGTCATCCGCGCCATCTACCAGGTCGACCCCGACGCAGTAGGCAGCTACATCGTGAGCATGACGCACTCGGTGAGTGACCTGCTGGAACCGATGCTGCTCGCGAAGGAGGCCGGTCTCGGACGCATGGCGGACGGGCGGTTTCAGTGCCCGCTCGACATGGTTCCGCTGTTCGAGACCATCGAGGACCTCGACGTGGCGCACGAGCGCATGGAAACGCTCTTCGAGCACCCCGTGTACTCGGCCCACCTGGAGGCGCACGACGGCTTCCAGGAAATCATGCTGGGCTACTCCGACAGCAACAAGGACGGCGGTTACTGGATGGCCAACTGGGCGCTGCACAAGGCCATCTTCCACCTCGGCCAGACGTGCGACAACCATGACGTGGACCTCCGCCTTTTTCACGGACGCGGGGGGACGGTTGGGCGCGGCGGCGGCCACACGTACCAGGCCATCCGCGCGCTGCCGCCGGTGGTGCACAACGGGCGCATCCGCTTCACCGAGCAGGGCGAGATCATTTCGTTCCGCTACGCGCTGCCCGCCATCGCGCGGCGCCACGTGGAGCAGCTCGTGAGCGCCACCCTCACCTCCACCGTTGAGGCCGCGCACGGCGAGGCACCGTTCCCGCCCGTGCGCGCCGGGTCGGACGTCGCTGCCCTCATGGACGATCTCGCCGCCCGCGGAATGGACACCTACCGCGGCCTCATCGACGAGCCCGAGGCATGGCGCTGGTACACCGACGTCACGCCCATCGAGCACATCAGCCGCCTGCCCATCGCGTCTCGCCCCGTCTCCCGCTCCTCCGGCGGCGACGAGGTTGACTTCGAGAGCCTGCGCGCCATCCCCTGGGTCTTTGCCTGGACGCAAACGCGGTACATCGTGCCCGGCTGGTACGGCACCGGCGCCGCGCTGCACGACCTCGTGGAGGACCCCGAGGCGCTCGACCGGCTGCAGACGTTGTACGACGAGTGGCCGTTCTTCACGGCCGTGCTCGACAGCGCCCAGCGCGAGATGGCCCGCGCCCGCCTGGCCATTGCCGCCGCCTATGACGTCCTGCCCGACGCCGACACCTCGTTCCACGACACCATCGCCCAGGACTTCGACCGGGCCGAAACCGCCATTCTCAAGATTACCGGGCAGGATACCCTGTTCGAAAACAGTCCGGTGCTGAAGAAGTCGATCCGGCTTCGCAATCCGTACACCGACGTGCTCAATCTCCTGCAGATTGAACTTCTCCGCCGGTTCCGCGAGGCCGACGGCGACGAGCGCGAGTCGATCCGCGAGGCCCTGTTCCTCAGCATCAACGGCGTCTCGGCCGCCATGCAATCCACTGGCTAAGTGTAAGGGCGTATGGATACGGGTATGCGCCTGGCCACCTACCCCCGTTCATACCGGCACACCCACTTCCCCCCGCAAGCGCTTCCCCCCGCAAGCGCAGTGCGCGATTCCGGAACAAGAAGTTTCTGTGAACGCTACAAGCAGCCGTCCGCCGCGGCGCTTGGCTTCCTCACTCGACGCAATGGCCGTTCCTTCCGATCCATCGACCGGCGAAGACCGTGTGCAGACGGTGACCTACGGGACGACGGCGTTCCGCGAGGCCACCGAGGCCCTGGCGACATCGGACGTGCCCGCGACCGGCGCCTGCATCGTGTTTCACAACGGCAGCCGGGACGACCGGCAGCAGGCCCTCGCGTCGATCACGCCCTACGCGACCGGCAGCGTGCACCAATTCCGCATGCCGTCGCTGCTGAGCGAGCGCCGCATGCAGACACAGAACGCCCTGCGCAAATCGTTCGACCACGCGGCGGAAGAAGGCGCGCTGCTCTACTTCGATGCGACCGACGCCCTGTTCACGCACGTACACGAAGATCCGCTGGACGGTGAAGGCGAAGAAGAGCCGACCGCCATCGAGTACTTCTTCGACCGCATCGAGGCGTATCCCGACCCCGTGGTGCTTGGCCTGCAGCAGAGTGCGCACGTCGACGCGGCCCGCACCCGCGGGGCGCACCTCGTCGTTCGGTTCGAGGCGACGGCGTGACGCCCTCCCCCAAAGCTGCCCGTCCACGTCTGCTTCCCCCGTCCCCGCCTCCGCCTGTAACTCCCGGCGGGGTTCGCCCGTGCAATGGCCGGTGCGCGATCCGCGGAATGCAACCGCACCGGAGGAGCGTCGTTGATCGTGCGAGATACGTCGTGTCTCTCCACGACACCGACCCTGTTTTCAACCACCAAGCCTCGTTTCGACGATCATGCGGAGCAAAGGAACCCTCGCGCTCGTCGCCGTCGTGCTCGTCCTCGGATTTGTAGGATGCGGCGCGACCAGCTCGTACAACTCGCTCGTGCAGTCCCAGGAGCAGGTCAACACGGCCTGGGCCGATCTGCAGTCGCAGTATCAGCGCCGGGCCGACCTCATCCCGAACCTCGTCTCGACCGTCCAGGGGGCCGCAGACTTCGAGCAGGAGACGCTCACGCAGGTCACCGAGGCCCGGGCCAGCGCCACGTCCATCCAGATCGACGCCGGCGACCTGGACGATCCGCAGAGAATCCAGCAGTTCCAGCAGGCCCAGTCGCAGCTCGGCCAAGCCCTGGGACGTCTGCTCGCGGTCTCCGAAAACTACCCGCAGCTGCAGGCCACCCAGAGCTTCCGCGATCTGCAGGCCCAGCTCGAAGGCACCGAGAATCGCATCGCCGTGGCACGCCGGGACTTCAACCAGGCGGTGCAACGGTACAACACGCAAATTCGCTCCTTCCCGACGGTCATCTTCGCCAGTGTGATGGGCTTCGACCGCCGTCAGCCCTTCGAGGCGGAGGCCGGCGCGCAGGACGCCCCTGACGTGGAGTTCGGTGACACTTGATTGCGGATTCCGTCCCGGTGCTCTCTGCAACGGCGCTCCCCTGTCCCTGCGGGCGCACTCTCTCGAACGGACTTTGTGAGCTCGTGCTACGATCCCGCCGCATTGCTGTACTGACTGTGCTGCTGGCCGCCGTGGCCGTGTCGGGCGTGCAGGCGCAGCGCTACGACCTCCCGCCCCGCCCCGATGGGCCGGTGCTGGACCAGGGCGACTTGCTGTCCCCGACCGACGAGCGCCGCCTCATCCGCAAGCTGACGGCCTACACCGACACCACCTCCACGGCCCTCGTCGTGGTGACGGTGCCGAGCCTCAATGGAGCGCCGATTTCCGACTACGCCGTGGTGCTCGGCCGCGAATGGGGCGTCGGGCAGCAGGGCAAAGACAACGGCGTGGTGGTCCTCGTGTCGAAGGGCGACCGCAAGGTGTTCATCGCCACGGGCTACGGGCTGGAGGGGGCCATCCCGGACGCCATCGCGAACCGCATCGTGGACCGCATCATCACTCCGGCGTTCCGCGAGGGGCAGTTCTACGCGGGCCTCGACCGCGGCACCGACGCCATCATCCAGGCCGCCGCCGGAGAGTTCACCGCCGAGGCCACCCGCTCCACCGACTCGAGCGATGACGGGATTCCCGCGCTCGGGTTCGTCCTGCTTATCATCCTGTACTTCGTGGCCTCCTCCCTCTGGCGCGGCGGACCGGGGAAGAAGGGACGCAAGAAGAAGCACCACTCACGCCACGGCGACTTCCCGATTATCTTCTGGGGCGGAGGCGGCTCCCATGGCGGAGGAGGCTTCGGCGGCGGGGGCGGCGGCTTTGGTGGTTTCGGCGGCGGCAGCTTCGGCGGTGGGGGCGCCGGCGGAAGCTGGTAACCTGGCCGACGGGCGGCGGACGGCCGATTCATGCGTCCCACCGCGCCCCCTTTTGATCGCCGCTCCCCATTCGATCCCTTCTCACGAACTCCCTCCTCGCGACATGCCCGATCGGCTCCC
>Ga0207797_1003284_pt1 | contig 10836 bp, 3 predicted proteins | sample PRCRCaboRojoPR_6_FD_187275 | JGI IMG/M metagenome (GOLD analysis project Ga0207797, IMG submission 187275) | Marine sediment microbial community from Cabo Rojo, Puerto Rico - PR CR 10% Liquid 1 (SPAdes) | ecosystem: Environmental > Aquatic > Marine > Coastal > Sediment | place: Cabo Rojo, Puerto... | reverse complement strand
CGCTTCATACTGGTAGACATCCCGGACCACGACCCCGCCCGCGCTCTGGATCTTCTTCCAGGTGGTTTCGGTGAGGTAGGAGCCCAGCAGTGTTTCATCTCCTGTCAGCCCGATCCGGGCAAAAGCCTCGTCCGGGATGCTGCTGATGCGGGTGCCGGACGCGATGTCTTCCCGGGCCGCCAGGACCTCCACGGGCGGTTCTGCCCCGCCGCGGTAGGAGAGGAAAAAGATCGTCCCCCCGAAGACCAGCGCTACAAAGGCCCCAATGAATAGTAATCGTTTGTTGACCATGGATGATGTCTCCTTTCGTTACAAGCCTGTCTGTGCGCTGCACAATCGTTGGAGCTAAGGTTGCTAACTCCCGAAAAAAATGGTCTGTATGAATGCTTTGGTCTCTTTATCTTTTCTTCCCAGTTTGTTCAGGGTGCTTGCGGCCCGTTTCATTTGTTTGACCTCGCGGCCCAGCAGGCTTTTGATCTTGCGCTTGCCCAGGGCCTCAGAGGCCAGACCGATGGCCTGATCCACACCTCCCCCTTTCTCTATATAGAGGGCGGCGGCCCACACGACCTCGACGTCTTTCACAGAGTTGACGATGGCGTGATCAAACAGGGCCTCACGCTGTTCCTCTTTGATGTTCGGGAAGATATCTCCCATGGCTGTGGTGAGCGCTTCCTTCTGCCCACTGCGGAAGGTGCCCTTATCACTGGTGGACGGTCGTCTGTCTGGACCTTTGTGGGGAGCAGAGGTTTTAGGTTGTTCTAGATCGTTTCCATAGGGCTTCGTTTGACCTTTGCTTTGCGACTGAGATTGAAAATCATCGTTGATATCCCCCATGGCCGCCAGGGCTGTTTCCAGATCGGTGCCGGCGTCAAGCTGCTCCCGGAGGTCTGATGACTCCCGCTGGGTGAGGCCGCGTATATGGTCCACAAGGTCAACGTTTTCCGTTTCTTCAAAGAGGGGCCAGTATTCCTTGAAGGCAATAACAGCTTTCGGTGACAGATCACCAGCACGCCACATATCTTTCAGCGCCTTTGGGGATTCCAGGGCGTTGAACAAACGATAGACATATGTTTTTGACACCCCGGTCTCCTCCGCAACCTGGCGCCCGGATAGATCATGTCGCTCCTGCAGGGTTTTGAGTGCCTGGGCCTTTTCATAGGAGGTGAGCTCCCTGCGTCCCAGGTTCTCGGTCAGTGTGATGAGCTCATGATCCTCGCCCGGTCTTGCGATCACCCCCTCTGTCCCACTCAGGCCAGCAGCTCTTCCTGCGGCCACGCGCCGGTGGCCCGCGACCACGGCAAAGGTGCGCTCTCCCTGTTTCTTCCTCGAGATGAGGTCATTGGGCTCAGGATTGTCCCCAATCCTGCGAACCACAATAGGCTCGACGATGTCTTGTTTCCGAACGGAGTCCAGCAGCTCTCTGTCCTTTGGGTATTTCTCAGGGTCAAAGATCACGTCCCTGGATTGGGCGGGGCTTGATTCTACAATTTCCTCAAAGAGGATGAAGGTCAGCCTTCTGGCAACGTCTGTGACCTCCGGGGGCTCATACAGGCTGTCTGAGTCCGGCGTATCTGTTTCTTCAAACTCCAACAAATCTCCCAGGGTGTCAAATTGATTGTCAACCATCAACTATCTCCTTGATGTTTGAATCCACTGCGTGGACGGCAGCGGCCATCTTTTGACCTGTTTCCAAAAAGTCATCCCGCAAAGACCAGTCCATGTAGGTTCCCCTCTGTATGAGGCGAGACTGCCGCAGATGGATGAATAGGTTCTCTGTGGCGCTTACAAACCCCGTCTTTTGTCGGAAACGGTCGAAGAGTTCTTCGAATCTCTCTTCGTAGCCTGCTTCCCATTGGGTGTCGCCAGCCCCGTTGACGACCAGTCCTCCCAGAACGGCTCTGCCGTTCCCTCTCTGCTCCATGGCGATGGTGCGCAGGGTCTCCACGGCCGGGTGCACATCCTGCCTGCTGTATGTCAGGGGTAAAAAGACGACATCGGCTGCGCTGATGCCCATGCGGACACTGTTGCTGTTCGACCCAGTGTCAATCAGGATGACATGCTCCCTCGGTAGCTCCAGGCTGTGGAGGGCGGTCCTGAGCAGCGTGGCAGGTTTTCCGGCCAACACGCTGTCCAATGAGGGTTTTGAGGGGAGTACATATAGAGAGCCCCCATTGGTTTTCCAATGTTTGCTGTTTTCCAGGCCCGTTTCGATCAGGGCCTCTTTGAATAGATTCCTGACGCTTTCCTGCTGGTGTGCCGCCGCTAGGATATCGACAATGCTCATATCATTTTTGCTTAGCGGCTGGTCATGCAGCAGGGAAGTGATGCCGCCCCGCCCGTCGAGGTCCACGACCGCCACGCGTTTTCCTTCGACTTCCGTGAAATAACGTGCCAGCAGGGAGGTGCTGACGGTTTTCCCCACGCCTCCTTTTCTGGATGTCACGGTGACGATTGTGGTCCGGTTTTCCATCGGGTGGTTTCCCCAAAACCTCAAAGCATAAAATGATGTTGAGACAATTTCTTGCGGGTCATCTACGGTTGATCATACATAAAAAAACACCACGACCACTTATAAACCACTTATAAACCACTTATAAAATGACTTGAATCTTCAAGAAAAATGGTCAAATTTCCCCCTTTTTAGCTATTTTTTCGTATAGATAACAAAAGTGTCCACTAGGTGGACACTTGGAAAGAGGCTTTGGTAAAGAATGTCCACTAGGTGGACATTTGGAGAACTTCAAATCCCACCAGTGCGTTCATGGCCATATTGGGTGGGAAAGGTTTATGAATATAAAACGGGGAAAATGGTTTCGTCGATTCGACAAAAGAGCTCACGTTCAAGGGTTCTTGCCTGGGATTCAACCCGGCGCGTTTGGTGTTAGCCTAAGGGCTAAAAATTTGTCGTCGGTGCAGATACATACAATTTCAACCCGATCCTCAGCGATGTATTCGATGATGCGCTTGTCGCAACGGTGAGGAGCCAGCGCAGGTAGAGAAAGAAGATGACCAGGCCGGCAATATGTACAGTTGAGATTGCACGCTTCAGAAACGACAAGGGTCAATTGAATGAGTGATTGGTTGAGTTCTTCTTCAAGGTGCGACTGCTCCTAGGGGTATTGCATAGCACGTGGAGCTCCCCTGACCTCTAGTCCCCCCTCCTCCAGTACTTGATTAAGTGTCTTTAGGTGTTCCCTGTTAAGAACTTCCTGTGGATTGATAGCAGCTTTTTGTCCGCTTTGGAGATTATGCGTGGAGGATCCGGACCACGAACATGCTGGAGAGGCTCAGCCGGGAGATCAAACGCAGGACCAGAGTGGTGACCATCTTTCCTAACCAAGTGTCCTGCCTGAGACTAATCTCCGCTTATCTGATGGAGAAGAGTGAGGAATGGCAGACTGGAAGAAGATATTTTGTTTTTGAAGATTCAGGCTAACTAGCTCACGGATACATTTGATCGATTTTACAGAAAGAAGCTTGCGTTATCGAATTCTATCAACAAGAATCCTCATATTATGAGTTTGAGCTCTGGAGTCTGGACCAAGCTGGTACTCTTAGCCCTCAAGCTGCAGGGTGGATTTTGATGGAATTCATGGATGGTGATCTTGATGGGGATATTGAGTTCTAGAATATCACTGACCTGAGAGAAAAGATTAAGCCCCCAAAGAATGATCTTCGAGGGCTTAGAAGGGCTAAAGTATTGAGACTGAATTATTATTTCCCGTCATGGACTTTGATGCTGCCACCTCCTATTGCTTGATCGAATCCATTGTCATAGATGACTGTTTCAGTCCCGAGATCATCTTCTTTCCAGATCTTGATTCGGAAAGTATCAGGATCACCATCCCCAGCCCATAGCTTGAATTTATATGGATTGCCATTAGAATCCTTGCTTCCATTGATTGTCCCAGCACCCTTGAATTTTCCGTAACCACTGCCTGTGACTACGAGCCACTCATAACTGCTGGAATGGAAGTTGAGATCTCTAGCCTTGAACTGGAATTGTGTTTTGCCAGTGGGTACCGTGGCACCTTTTTTGTACTTTGATACAAAGCCGAAGGTGGCTTTCCCGCTCAAAGAAGGTTGTGGGATATAAGCACCTTCTGGAGAATCAATCCATCCACCTCCTGTGACGAAACCTCCCTCTGGATCGTACACAACAACATACTCAAAACTAGTCGCACCAACACCTCCATCATCGTCTGAGACAGTCAGTGTTAGGGTATAGACCCCAGGTGCGGTGTATGAGTGTGAGCCGGAGGCGATGAATTCGCTGATTGAGCCTTCGGAGGTGGTGCCATCTCCCCAATCCCAAGTCGCTGTCCAGGTATCTGCGCCAGGATCCTCAAAGGGAGCACTAACTTCAACCAGTGTCTCAACCTGAACGGGATCAAGTGGGGCAGTTATTGTGCCGACCGTAGGGGCGACATTTGAAACTATAACTTCAGCACTATCTGTGTCTGAAGCTCCCCGCGAGTCCGTAACCTGCAGGCCGATCGTATAGGTCCCATCATCATTGAAGACCTCATCTGCAACCACCCCAGTGGCATCATCGTAAACTCCATCGTTGTCTAGATCCCACTCATATGTCAACGGATCCCCATCTGGATCGCTGGATGCCGAAGCGTCCAAGGTTAGAGGGTTTCCTTCATTCACTGAGTATGGACCTCCAGCATCACCTACAGGAGGATGATTATCGATGCAACCGTCTTTATTTTCATCTTGCCCCCAAGCGTTTTCTTGTGGACACAGATCCACAGTCTCAGTGACACCATCGCAGTCACCATCAGGATAAACACATTCGTGTAGAAGAGGGAGTTCAGCTAGGTCGGTCATGACCAAGATCTGATGTTGTTGGTAATAAGGAAATTTTTCAGCCCGTGTGGTTAATTCATGTGCATCATCTATCAGTTGATCAGCTTCAGAATTACTGTAAAATCCGGCATTGGCAAACTCACTGCTGTAATATATTCTCCCAATATAAGACTGGTCATGATTTATATCCGTGTTCCAACCATTCTCAAATATAGCAAAGTCATGTTCTTCAAAGATCACTTTCCACACTTGGCTGTTGTCTTGGATTGTTTCCACCTCAATCTCAATACCAATATCAGCCATGTTTTCTTTGAATATATCTGCTATGGTAAGCCTCCACGATTTATAGTCTGCAGAAACATAAGTTTTATATGAGATATGCAAGCGTACGCCTTCTTTTTCGCGAACCCCATCACCATCTTGATCTATCCAACCAGCATTTTCTAGTAGCCCCTTTGCTTTTTGAGTATCATAAGGGTATTTCGGCACTCCTTCTTCCGTATAAGCCCAATATGTATGAGGAAGATATGTATGTCTCAGAGGACTGTGGGGAAATGTCTCGTTTATAATTCGTTTTCGATCTGTGCCATAAGCAATTGCCTGGCGGACAGCTAATTCTCCCACTATGGGATCATTCATATTGAAAAGTAATCGATCTGTTAGCCCAGTCGGAGTGTCGAGTGAGAAATCCACTCCTGTTAACTGCGTGGTTGAACCTACGCTAACAATGGCAGCATTCTCATAGATAGCCTCATCATAGTACTCCCTAGAGTAAAATAATCCTCTTTTACTCCTAATATCGCTCCAGACATGGTAGTCACCCTCGGGCAGGCTGCAACTGTAATTTCCGTTCGCATCTGTTTCTGTGTAGAAGAGAGGATCATGGGTTAGTGGATCATCAAATTGGACCCTGGCGCCTTCAATTGTAGTAACACCATCGGCAGCAAAGACGGTTCCGGAAACAGTGCTTCCAGGATCACAGAGGAAGGGTGGTTTAGGGGGGTACCATTTAATCCATGTCCAATCATTATCCACATCACTCTCGCCAACCTCCAAAACGGGCATGTCCGAGGATTGAATATCATAGGTTTCCTGATGTCTGGGCTCCAATGATGAATCTCCCGGTGTAGAGAAATCAGCCACCCATTCACCATTATCATCTGCTGTGGTTCTTCTTTTTGGACCGGAGGGCTGGATTACAACAGATACAAGTGCTCCAGGATTTGCCGTTCCAGATACAGTGTCAGTTGTTGGGTCTACATTTGTAAGAGATACATTCGTAACCGTATGAGTTTTGGTGATGACATCGTCAGTCATGGTGACAACAAAACCTGGCTGGATGTCAAATGTACCTTCAAGATTAAAAGATGCAATACTAGGGAAACCTTCAGAGGAATCGGGATTGGGATCGATCGCAGTTTCTGTATCCTCATAATCAGGGTTCATCGGAGTTTCAGGATCATTGATCTTAAGTGTTACTTCATTACCGATAACCCAACCAATACTCCAGATATAATCGTGAGTATTATTTGTGTTCATCCATGGGAAGTGCCAGCCAATCTTGGTGAAATCGTGATCGTTATCAAATTCCAAAACATGAAATCCCCACTCCTCGTGGTTTAAATCATAGGTTGTTTCCCAGGATTCATCACCGGGAGTCGAAAAGTCTGCTGTCCACTCCCCATTCTCGTTTGCAATTATTTTCCGTCCTGGACCTAGTTCGATTTTTACTTCAGCATTAGGAGTAGCTGTTCCCTCCACTAAATCTGCTTCCAGATCAACACGGGTCACAGCTAAACTGCTTATTGTGTGGGATTTGGTTGTGGTGCCATCTGATAGGGTGATAATTTGGCCTGGCTTCAAGTCGAAAATAGCTTGGAGATCAAACACAAGCACTGTGTCATCAGAATCCCAAGGTGCCTCCACGACTTCTTTGGTTTCAGTGTAATCCACTCCTGTGCCATTGCTTGGGTCATCAATACTCAGTGTTGCCTCCGCGCCCAGAGGCCAACCAATGCCCCTGATCCGATCCTCTTCGGTTTCTACCTCGAAGAGGATTTTAGGTGCTTCCCAATACACCCAAGTTGCACTCCATTCATCCTCCTCCCGCTCAACCATCCCTCCTGTATCCAGTGTTATATCTATTTGCTCGCTTAGATCTATACTCCAGTTTCCGTCTGAATCCGCAATAATTCGCTCATCCACACTCTCGAAAAAGACATGGACTTCACTTTCAGGAGCAGCTGTCCCAGAAATGGTATCAGTTTCTATATTTACAGCAGTCACAGTCAGTTCTTGTACTGTATGAGTTCTTGTAACACTGGTATCAGATATTTGTACTATATGTCCTGGCCGCAGATCAAATTCTTCTCCAAAACAAAATTCCACCTGGTTTATACTAGGATCCCAATCGGTAGGTTCAACGACACCTGTTTCACTATAATCCACTCCTTGACCATTACTAGGATCATCAATAGTTAGGTCTACTTCATTTCCCAATGGCCATTCGCGTCCATGGACGCAATCCCCTTTAGGTGAAGCCAAAAGGTAATAGTGAGGTACATACCACATCAGCCTTGTTTTATCCCCATCACCATCCTCCTGAGATACATTTCCCCCTGAGCCAGGGACGATATCTTCGAGACCACTTAAATCAGCGAGCCAGGTTCCATTTGTGTCTGTGGTGTATTCTTGCGTATTTCCGTTGTAGTAAACCATAACTTCGCTTCCAGGATCAGCAGTTCCGGAAACAGTATTGGCTACATGATCAACTTCTGATACAGAGAGATTGGCGACGGCATGAGTCTTAGTGGTATTACCATCAGACAAAGTTACAATATCGCCCGCTTGTAGATCAAATATCCCCTGGAATTCAAAGGTTACTACGGTTTCATTAGAGTCCCCATCTTCAGGCCCAACGGTTTTGGTATCACTGTAATCTATTCCATTTCCATTGCTTAAATCATCAATGGTCAATGTCACTTCTGCATCAAGTGGCCAGCTATAACCCTCTACCCTATTATCATTAGGAATAACCGTAAATTGAGGTGTCGTCTGAGCAAAAACACTGTGTGTGACTAATATAGAAAACATGAAAGCAACTGATAATAAGATAAATAACAGACTATTCTTTAGGTAAAATGTTTGTGTGTTTTTCTTCATTGTCGCTTCTCCTACTTATTTATTTAGGCGCAGGCTATAAGAACCAACGCGTTTTTATAAAAATCCTTAACTTTAACTGAATTGCATACTGTGACCACTATTTTTTATTTGACCATACATGTCCTCCCAGTCTTACCTTTTTAGCGAACAAGGGAAGCCTTTAATAAACACGAAAACCGACCATCACTGGCCGGTTTCGCTACTGGCTCCCCAAAAAATGTCCCTGGGCTTGTTGAAGATTACATTGAAGGGTAAGCAACCAAATTCATTCTTTGTTTCATCGCCGCCACATGTGCAACATGAACCTGTTTGGAAATCGTAAACTAATTATGACACAAGAATAGGCTTTCCATTACTGTTTCAACCTTAAAATATTGCGTTATCTTCGGTAACTGAAACTATTATAGGCTCCTGCATAGCTGTCAAGGGAGCGGTTAGTCAAAGATCGCGATTTGGATTTAATCCCCTTGCTTCCACCAAAAAATAGAACCTGGTTATATATGAGGGTAGAGGTATCTCAAAGTGAACACGGTTTTTTTTGAGATAACTGCCCTCTATCCGAGGAGAGGTGGAGAGGAGAACCCGGGGGATGATACCCTCCTCTTGCCCCCCTAGCGCGTGCTTGTCCCATCCACCGCCCGTCTCCGCCCAGATCGCTGGGTGTGAGGCGGGCTTTTTTGATTCACCGCAAAGGATGTACTTAAGTTTATTCGAGTAGAAACATTTTTAGGCTGTTCGGAAAATATTATTAAAGCAACAAATGGAGATTGATAATGATATGTAAGTATTTGGTTGTGTCAACCAGTTTTGACATATGATTTCGAATACACCATCTCGGTCCGAACTTTAACAGAAAAATTGAACGAATATTTTTCTTGCGGCTGGTCACAGATATCCCGCCATCGCTGGTCATCGTACCTGCGGCTGAGGTCCAAACTAACCACATTTTTCACACCGGGAGTTCTCCAGCGTGAGCCGTTCCGGAGGACAGCCCTTGGCTAGTACAGGTCCGCTGATTGACCTCTCTCATTTCCTGTTCCAATGGGCTGGTTGCCAACGGGGTTTGGGAACTCTCAGGAGAGGGGCGCGATGAGAAAATCCCCTCCGGGTACTTCCGGAATGTAAACACATTGTTTTGTGATTCTTGGAGGTGTTTGGCACCAAACTTCAGACCCTCCAGACGAAGCTCATCCAGCGCCCAGCCCCAGATCCTGCAAAGGGCAGGAGTCAGCACTATGTAGGCAATCGTTTCTTTATCGAAGTGATGTTTGGGCTCCCGCTTGGTGAGTAAATGCTAGATGGAGACCAGCATCCATCGGGCGGTAGCCATCATTGCTTTGCTCCAGTGCATCCGCTTTGCCAGCCTCTTGAACTAATCTTTCCACTAAGGATTGCTGTGGACAGCCACCTATGCTGTTTCCAACATTCCCCAGCGCAGCTCTTTGCGTCCTGACTTGGTGATTGATTTCTCCTGGTACTTCTTCCCGTTGGCATGAGGCTGGTCAGGTAAAAGATATGAACTCAACGGACAGGTTGTAAGGAAAGGGGGGAACAGGTGAAAGAACAGGAAAATAAGTTTGAAGATATTGTGAATGGATCAAGATGAATGACGCGGATTAAATATAAGTGACAGGTGTTAATGAGCATGATCTGATGATTTAGGATTAATCAGAGAGAAGCGGGAACTGTAATGCTGTTTAAGCGTATCATGTGCAAAATTCACATGAATTAAGTACAAATAATACCTTTATACTGCCCGTTTTCCCATTTTTATTATTAATGTAGGCCGCATTTTGACGTGAATGGAGGAGACGGATGAATTTTGAATATTATTTTACCCCCCCCCTTGTGAAAAGTCTATGTCGGCGCATTTGGTGGTGGTCAAGCAGCAAAAAAGCCTGTGTAGTTTGTAAATATCTATAGCAAGAGCACCGCTTTTGCCTGAATAATTATACGGCCAGAAAGGTGTCCCGTTAGGGGACAGATCTGAGCCAAGCAAGATGGAGGATGACCACTTAGTGGTCACTTGGGGGGCAGGGCACTCGGCGCGGAATTTTAGAGCATTAGAATATTTGATGAGACTGCGCCGTCAGAAGGAATTGGATCCGGGAAATTCAGGCTTTTTTCTTGACAAAGCAAATTTTCTCGTATAGTATAAAGATACTTATATATCAATCCTAGAAAGAAAAGTCAATAAAAACGAACTCAACCCCCGCCCAGCGTGGGTGATTGAAAGTTAATGAACCGCAAGAGATCATGACGTCTCCTGCGGTTGTTTTGTTTAATCCTATTTCGGTCATTTACAGACATATGCAGCGTAAAAGAATGATTTTCCGATATGGACACGAAGAAGGACGCGGAACCCTCGTATGCTGAAGAAAACCAATGTCCGCGGTTGGAGAAAGAGCTTGTTCACAGGATCATTTCATGATGATGGGGACTGTCGTGGAAAGTATGAAAATCTGATAAAATTTTCGTTGTCTCTTTGATGGAGTACATGCTTCCCCACCTGCTGATTAATGAAAACGGTGGAGTCGTTCTTGGTTGGCATACACTGAGCGACGCAAGATCGCGATGAAGCCCGCTGCCACTACCATATAAATTATGTGTATGACGTGAGCTTGCCAGTTGGCGAGCCAAGATCATCAGGGAGTATAGACTTGTACGGGTTGAATTGGCACGGTAATGGTGATCACACATGAGAAATCATTGTTTATCCGGGCGGGCTGTTTGTATATGATAAACATGGAACTCTAACTTATTTTGAGGGTTCTTGATGTCCCAATTTGATCTTGCTAATCTCCAACATATCCTTGGCACCATGAGACTTGTTGAAACGTACCTGGACCATGTCAGCGA
>Ga0207797_1003283_pt1 | contig 10838 bp, 11 predicted proteins | sample PRCRCaboRojoPR_6_FD_187275 | JGI IMG/M metagenome (GOLD analysis project Ga0207797, IMG submission 187275) | Marine sediment microbial community from Cabo Rojo, Puerto Rico - PR CR 10% Liquid 1 (SPAdes) | ecosystem: Environmental > Aquatic > Marine > Coastal > Sediment | place: Cabo Rojo, Puerto... | reverse complement strand
GCCGACCACAAACTCATGCCTGCCCACAGCTACCCCGAGCATGAAAAAGAGAAAGCCGGTCAGCGTCTTGGCAATATAATCCCAGAACGCTCCCATAATCAGGATTTTGTCCTGACTCTCCCTGCTTGTATCAGTCTTCTGCCAGGAGCTGGCATAGGCCAGAGCAGCCATGAGCACGCAGATAACCCCGGACACGGCCAGGACATCCTCAGCCAGAAGAAAGCCGCCGTAGGCAAGGACCAGGGACATGCTGGTGGTGAAGAAGACGTGGTGCTCATGCCAGAAACGGAGCAGCCAGGCAGCCAGCCAGCCCAGGAGCAGTCCCGCCGGTATTGCCGCCAGCACCGCCCAGAGAAGCTCCCCAATTGTTGTGAACAGGCCGAAAACGGCTCCCTCCAGGGCCACGCCGGTCAGAACCGAAAAGATGACCACCGTGGTTCCGTCGTTGAACAGTGATTCGCCTTCGATGATCAGCTTGAGCTTTTCCGGCAAGCCAAATCGCTGGAAGATGGAGGTTACTGCCGCCGGGTCAGTGGCCCCGATGGCTGTTCCCAGGACCAGGCCCTGAACGAGGGGAATGCCGAGAATCCAGGACATGCCCCAGCCAAAGAGTCCGGCGGTGATCAGGACCCCGGGAAGGGCCAGGTAGGCGATGGCCGGCATGTCCTGCCTGAGGACTGCAGGGCGGATCTTCCGGCCGCTGGCAAAGATCAGCAAAGGCAGCATGCCGACCAGGATGGCGCCTGGCGAGAACATAGCATAGGGGATCCCGCTGAGCTCGGTATACTTGGTCGCCAGACCGGCGACCAGCCCGAGAATCAGAACCCAGGCCTCGGCCGGCAGCCAGGAGCGTCTGCTGTAATGCTGGACTCCGGTCAGGAGCACCAGGAAGAGGCAGACGAAGGCGATCAATGGCGTCATGTGCTGGAGCTGCTCGTGCATCGGGCTAGGCAGTCCTGTTCAGCTTGTAGCGATGGTAGTTCTTACAGAAGGCTTCATCGCCCCGGACATAGGCCTCGTGGTTTTTGCGAATGATTTCGAAGGCCTCTGTGCACGAAGAGGCCAGATAGATCAAATCCAGGTCCTGGGCATCGAGGTACTCGCCATCCAGCAGCTTGTCCTGGGCCCAGGCCAGCAGGCCCTGCCATAGCTCGCCGAGGAGGATGATCGGTTTGGAGCTGATGTGCCTGACTTGGGCCAGCTGCCAGGTATAAAACAGCTCCAGCAGGGTGCCTATGCCTCCCGGGGCGACGACAAAGGCATTGGAGAGAACGATAAAGTGATCCAAGCGGTCGGAAAAATGATCGAAATCGGCCTTGATGTCCAGATGCGCGGCATCCGTCTGCTCTGTGGGCAGCCAGATGTTCAAACCGATGGAGTGTTGGTCGTCCCTTTGCTTGGCCTGGTTATAGCCGCTGCTGGCGGCATCCATGAGCCCGGGGCCGCCGCCGGTGACCAGGTCCAGGCCGGCGCCGGCGATCATGCCGGCCAAGGTATGCACCAGTGAATAGGCAGGATCGTCGGGTTTTGTCCGGGCCGACCCGAAAATGGCTACCCGAAAGTGCTCTTCATTGACCTCGTGGTCCAGAACGGGCATGGGCGATCTCCCTGGAGGCTTCTATTCATCACGGGCTGGGTTACGGGGGGCTCGTCTCGCCATCATTTCCACACTCTGTCGTTGGAAGCACTCGGTTCCTTACATGCACGAATAGCTGACATTCCGAGTAAGGCATGGTTTATCAAGAATAGCCCCTCAGTCCTTCGGACAGCTCCCCTTGAAAAGGGGAGCAGCCAAAAAGCGATGCTGCTTGCTTGGCTTCTCAGCCCAAAGCAGGGTCCGATTTTCTTCAGCTTTAAGGTCGAAAGCGAGGTGTTCTAGGCCAGCTTCTCCTGAATCCTTGGTTTCGATTTCACCATCCCAAGCGCACGGGCCTTTCTTGGGTGCGAGCATCCACATCTCCCTCAGTGTCAAAAACCGCCCGCCATGGTTGATCAGCTGGGCTCAGGCTCGGTGCCCAGCATGCGCACGTGTGCGGGCGGGGCGCTGCCGTCCTTGTCCTGACCGAAGTAGAGGGTGGTATGGGGAAAGGGGATCTCGATCCCGGCGGCGTCGAAGTGCTTTTTCACCAGCCGGTTGTAGGCCCGGCCCAGGGCCCATTGAGCCCCGGGCTTGGTCTTGATGCGGACCCGGAGATCGACCGAGCTGCTGCCCAGAGCAGTCACGCCGTGAATCTCCATCGGCTCGAGGATATTGTCCTTATGCTCCTCGTCGGTGCAGAGCTCGTCAAAGGCAGCCCGCAGTTGGGATATGGCCTCGTCGATGTCTTCCCGGTAGGCGATGCCGTATGTGCCCAGATGATAGGAAAAATCCCTGGTGAAGTTGGACACCGTGTCCACCGAGGAAAAGGGGATGAGGTGATACACTCCTGACAGGTCCCGCAAGCTCACCGAACGGATGCTCAGCTTTTCGGCCACACCGGTGATGCCGCCGGCCGTCACCACGTCGCCGGTGTTCATGGCGTTCTCGACCTGAATAAAGACGCCGGTAATGATGTCCTGGACCAGCTTCTGGGCCCCGAAGCCGATAGCCAGTCCAAGCACTCCAGCACCGGCGATCAGGGGGCCGATGTTGATCCCGATCTCGGACAGGACAATCATGAAGGTAATGGTCGCGATGGTGATGGCCAGGGCATTGCGGAACAGGCTCAACAGGGTCTTGGACCGGGCCGTGGGCTCGCCGCTGCCCGTGTCCGGGCTCAAGCGATGCTCGATCAGGCTGGCCAGAGTGACCCAAATGGCCAGGGCCACGATCAGGATCAGGGCCAGGCTGATAAGCGTGCCGATGAGCTTGCGACCAGGCTGGCTGACGTACCAGGCAGGCAGATTGAAAAGCCCCCAGGCATGCAGGGTGAACATGATAACGGTTATGAGAATCACCAGCCGGGCGATCTTCAGGGACATCGGGACATAGGCGTTGAGCCGCTTCTCCAGAAGAGGAACCCTTCGGTTCAGGTCCGATGACAGAGTGATCCGGCGCCCGATGAGCTGGGACAGGATACCCGAGGCCAGCAGACCAAGGCCGATGTATATGATGGTCTTGAGCGTGGCCAGCATGACAAAGGGCAGGGCGTCATCCGGACGTGCCAGGGTGATGACGAGCACGACCAGAAAGTAGGCGATCGCCAGGACGTGCCAGCAGCGGGCCAGCATGCGCAGGAGAACTTGCGAGGTACCCATGCTTGCCTTCTGGGCCTTGGCGCGGATGGCCTCGCGGACCTTGACCCGGTTTCTGAGCATGACTGCAGTGGCATAGAGGAAGGCCAGGAGCATAAAGGCCAAGCCGGCGGCCTGGCCAAGGGCATTGGACAGAGAGGCCTTGATCAGCGGAGCCGCCAGCAACATTCCATAGCCCAGAAAGCCGGCCAGTCTGGCTAGAAAGCGGTTCCAATAGGCAGCCTCCTCAGTGCTGAAGGGCAGCAGCCGCAGACCTTCATACTTAGTGGAAAAGAGCATTCGAATACCAGCCTTGAGCAGCTCGATGATCATAAAGGCGTTCAGGAACAGGGCGATGTGTGTACTCAAAGTGCCGGTCTCGCCAATGGCCAAGGTGGCGATGATGTTGCCGCTGACATAGGCCAGGAAAACCAGCAGGGCATCGACAGAGGCGGCCAGGACGACGGCTGCGGCGACCCTGAGCAGCGCGCTTTTGCCCCCTCCATGAAGTGACCAGGTGCTGAGACGGGAGAAAGCCGGCCGGGCCAGGCCGCGAAAAATGAGAAAAGCGGCCACGACCGCGGCGATGACAATCCCGAGGTTCGCTGCCGCCTGGGCAGCCTCCTGAAGGTCGATGGCCCGAGCTGTCCCCGCACCAGTCAGGATTCCCCGTATGTTGCCGGCGATTCGTTCGACCCGGCTGCCGGCGTCCCCGGCCACCTGGCTGACCATTTCGGCCATTCGGCGGGTCAGAGAGAGCTTCTCGGGCTGCTCGGGCGGCACGGCCTGCCCCGTCTCGGCTTGCCGACCGGCCTGCTGGGCGGCCAGGGCCCTCAGGTCTTCGATAAGAGCTGTGCGGGTCTGCTCGTTCTCCAGGATATCCGCCAAGGTGGAGTAGGCAGGCGGGTCTGTCTGCTCAGGCTGGGCCAGGCTCGTTTGGGCCATTCCTGGTATCGACAGAGCGACCAGGCTGAGAAGCAGCCAGATGAAGGTGTGTGTGCAAAGGGATTTCATGACAGGTGAGCCTCCGGCACGGGTGCCTGCGTTGCTGAGAGGATCTGACTGGCCTTATCCATATCAGGCTCAGTATGCCAGGATATCAAAATGATGCAACAATTTTTGATCAATCCTATTGTCTGGATTTGAGCCTCTGCTGCGAAGAGGAAAAAGAGGAAAAAAATTGATCCGTTTCGCCAATCTGCACGATTTCATGGCTGATGCAGTCATTCCACTGATCTATATTGTGGGGTGTCCGGCATGAACTTCAAGGTCATGCCGGAGCTGGGTTGGAGGTGGGCTATTATGCGGTTTGGGGTAATGATCGGTTTGGGAGTTTTAATGCTGCTGATCTTCAAGCGCAAAAAATGGATTCCATAAAGACCTATTCTCCTTCAAGGAGTCGATACTCCTCTACCTCGACGGCAGGGGCCCCTCCTTCTTCTTCGGCTTGTATCACGGTTCCGGTTACTTCAATTTGCTTGTCCTTATGTTGCAGTGCTTCCTGTCCTTTCTCCCCGATCAGAAGATAGCTTTCTCCCTCGTCAGTGACGAAATTCTCTCCTTCGATGTACCCGGTCATGGAAATGCTTTGACCAGCATCTTGTTTGCTTTCCGTATCTTGGCAGCCGGTTATGGCCAGACAGGAGATGATGAACAAGGATATTATCGCCAAACTGCAGATCAAATAACGTAGATTCATAATGACACTCCTGTTAAGAATTGTTTAAAAATGAATTTATCATGGGAAAATAGTGCTTCGGCAATTGAATATCTGATCCTAGATATTAAGCAATGGATGTGCCATTTTGGTTGATTGAGAAATAGTGCTTTATTTAAGGATCTTGGATATATTCTCAAATCTCATTTCCTGATACAGGTGAAGGATTTTTCCTTCAAAGCAGATGAGTTTTGGAAAGTTTTCAGAAATAGCTGAATCTTTTTGTCGGAGAATGCCTGCATGAGTCCTGAACGTCAAAGGCATACGGGAGATGGCACATTCCTTGCTATCTTGTTTGCTATGAAGCCTGGGCAGACCAAAGATGAACAGGTCTGCTCCGAGCCCTGGGTTCAAGGAGCCAACGGGAGGGAAACAGGGAAAAGGAGACGGCCATGAAGGACCTTCGCAGAGTGATGGCTGCTGTTGACCTGTCCGAGTACTCGCCGGCAGTCATGGAGTATGCCGGCATGATCTGCAGGCACACTGGAGCCGAGCTGATCATCGTCAATGTCATCAATCAGCGGGACGTCGATGCGATCACGACGGTTTCTCGCTTGACTGACGTTTCATTATCAGCTGACGACTTTGTTCGCAGGCAAAAGGCGGACCGGACTGCCGCGATTCATGAATTGATCGATCGGTTCGGACTCAAAGAGCTATCGCGTCAGACAGTGTTTCGCATCGGCATACCTTTTGATCAGCTGAACCAGGCAGTCCGTGACGAGGATGTCCAGATGGTTGTCATGGGTCCCAAGGGGCGCGGGAATGTGGCCGGTTTGCTTTTTGGCGCAACAGCCGAAAAGATGTTCCGGCATTGTCCGGTATCAGTATTAAGCATCCGTGGTCATGAGCAGCAACTGGGAGGGCATGAAAGCAGCTGACATACCAAAGGCAATTCAATCTTCGATTCGCCGGGAGCTTAGGGCTGTTCTCCGTTCCATGATCCTGGGAAAGTCCTCGGTTCGAATGCTGAGCAACGGCACTGGGCAATGCCTGAACATCTTCTCGGCGGTGGTGCCAAACAGGGTATGGGGCAGGTCGGTCCGTCCCTTGGGGCCCATCACCAGAAGATCGATATTGTTGTCCTTGATCATGGCAATGAGCTCTTCAAAGGGGACTCCCACCTTGAAGATCGTCTTCCCGAAAACGTCCCCGGCAGCCACCCGATCGACCAGCTGCCTGATCTTGTCCCGCCGCTCCTGCTTGATTTCCTCCACATAGCGTTCCACAGGAACATAGATCGAGCTGTACGGTGAAGCATAATGCTCGGACACCGGCCTGAAGACCGTCTTCACGATCTCCAGGTCGCGTGCATTGATGATATTGCCGATGAGCAGGCTGGCTTGCATTGAGCGAGCCAAGTCGGCAGCCCGAGCCAAGGTCGCTTCCGAATAGGCAGACAGGTCGATGGCGGCCAGAATCCTTTGTACCGTCCTCATAAGCATATCCCCCTTTCTTGACATCGAGCCCGGAGAGGCGTGTCCAGATAAACCAGGTCTGTGTCCTTGAATAAGCAATAGTTGTGCCAGGGTTCATGAAGAACAGCGCCTTTGAGAAATCGCTTCAATGGGATATCATAAGCATATGATCCCTCGTCCGGCTTTTTGTGGCTGCAATCCTGGTTCGTGAAATCTGCCATGCTCGAGATGAGAAGGCGCCGTCTGCCGGCCTGGATATGGGGAGGGCCCAAACCTTGAGCAGTCACCAGGCATCTTTGCTCCAACGTGGCTCGCCTTCACCAGCCGCCCCATTGGGAGGGGGAGGTGATATGCGGCTGCCCATGGATCATTTCTTGCAAGCACTGATTGACGCCTCCCACAAGCAGATTCCCGGATTCTTTCCCGAATGCTTGCCGACTCTTCTCAAGGATGCTTGCCCGGGCCAGCTCAGAGAGCTGAGGAACGCTCTGGAGTGAACCGTGAATGTCTGTCCGGTTTGGAAAATCGGGCTTGAGCTACTGCCAGGCCATCTGCACGAGGCCGTGGCACTGACCCGCCAGGCTGGCCAGGAAGAGAATGCCTCCAATCCAGCATCCAAGGCGATGCCATGACCCTGTATGACAGATTTCCACTTCTGCTCGAACGGTTTTTCGAGCGGCTGTTTTTTCTGCCACAAGGGTTTCTTTCAGCAGACCGCTATGTCCGGCTCCGGCGAACCATGGTCGTGCTGATGTTCCTGGTGACCATGGTTCCCTTAACCATCATGCTGCTCATCAACTATCATCAGTACCGAAAGACGCTGGAGCAGGAAACCGTTTCGCAACTGACTATCCTGGAGAATAAGACCAAGCATTCCTTTGAGCTCTTTCTCAGGGAACGGCTCAGTGCAGTCAAGTACATCGCCCATGCCTACTCGACACAAGAGCTCAAGGATACTTCCAAGTTCAGAGAGATTTTCTTTACCATGCAGGAGACCTTCTCAGGGTTCGTCGATATTGGGGTTATCGATCCAGACGGCATCCAGGTCAGCTATGTCGGTCCGTATAATCTGGAAGGCAAGGACTACTCCGAAACCGACCCATATCGGGAGGTCCGGATCAAAGGCTCATACATCAGCGATGTATTCATGGGCTACAGGGGGTTCCCCCATCTGGTCATCGCAGTGGAGAAGCGAATGCGGGCCGGGCGGGACATGGTTTTACGGGCCTCGATCAATATCGGGACCTTTAACGACATTATCGCCTCCCTTGGGCTCGGGCCAGAGGAGGATGCCTTTTTGCTGAATACCAAGGGTGTCCTGCAAACCTCATCCAAGTTCTACGGCCAGGTCCTGGACGACTTCCCCATTCAGCTTCGCTCCAAGGCTTTTCAGCCGACGATCATGGAGACGACCGATCCGCAGGGCCGCGACGTCCTGCTGTCCTATGTGCATTTTCCCAAGCTTGAGTTCGTCCTTGTTTTCGTCAAGCTGAGGAGCAAGATCTTTCATTCCTGGTACGCCCTCAAGGGGCAGATGATCGTTGTCTTTCTGGTCGGCCTGCTGGTGATCGCCTTTATCATCTTCCAGCTGACCGGCCTGATGGTTCGCCGTATAAAGCAGGCGGATGAAAAACGGGAAGCCGCCATCCAAGAGCTGGAGCATTCGCAAAAGCTGTCCTCGATCGGCCAGATGGCCGCCGGGGTGGCCCATGAGATCAACAACCCTCTGGCCATTATCAATGAAAAGACCGGCTTGATGCTCGATCTCCTGCAAGGAAAGCCGGATATGGCCAAGCGTGAGAAGTTCCAGGAGCTGTGCAAGGCCATTCTTCGCTCGGTTGAGCGGGCCCGTGGCATCACCTACAGGCTCCTTGGTTTTGCCAGACGGCTTGAGACCCATTACGAAGATCTGGATGTCAACGAGATCATCAAGGATGTCCTGGGGTTCCTGGAAAGAGAGGCCAAGGACCGGAATGTGGCTATTCGGCTCGAGCTCGACCCGGAGCTTGAAAAAATCTCCTCCGATCAGGGGCAGCTGGAGCAGATCTTCCTGAACCTTTTGAACAACTCGCTGGAAGCGGTCAAGGACGGAGGAGAGATCCTGATCCGTTCCTGGAAAAAGAAGGACGGCAGGACGGCCATATCCTTGGCAGACAACGGCTCCGGCATGGGAAAAGAGGTCATGAAGCATATCTTCGAGCCGTTTTACTCGACCAAGAAAGGCAAAGGGACCGGCCTCGGCCTGTCCATTACATACGGGATCGTCAAGAATCTCGGGGGGGACATCACGGTGGAAAGCCAGGTCGGGCGAGGAACGACATTTACGGTCTCTCTGCCCAAAAAGGTCATGGCTGAAGAAGGAGAAAACGATGTCTGATTACACGGTTCTACTCGTCGATGACGAGGAGGATTTCACCCAGGCCTTGGGGGAACGGCTGGAGCTTCGCGATTATGGCGTCAGAGTGGCCGCCAGTGGGGAGGAGTGCCTGGAAAGGCTTGAATCCGAGCTTCCCGACGTCGTGGTTTTGGACTTGAGAATGCCCGGGCTGAGTGGCATCGAGGTTCTCAAACGCATCAAATCGGAATATCCAGACCTGCCGGTCCTGCTGCTGACCGGCTACGGGTCGACCGAGGAAGGCATCAAGGGCATGCAGCTCGGAGCAGTGGAGTATTTGATGAAGCCACTGAACATCGATGAGTTGATCAGCAAGATTCATCAAGCTGTCGGCGGGTAGAGCTGGATCTATGGCGGCTGTTGAATCTGACGAAGACGTTTACGGATGGATCACGGCCAGCTATAATCATATCATTGAAAAATGCCCTGCCACCATGCATGAGACCGGCAGATTGCCGGAGGATATTCTGACTATGCTGGCCATGCCCCTTGGTTCGATGGAAGCTTCTCCTTCCCTTCCGGGCGGCAAGCGATCGTGTCCTCCTCTTTGGATGTGCAGACTTTTTGTATCTTTCAATCACTACAGGCCGTTACAATAGCTCAGCTTCGGTCCCGATACATTGGCTTCGTGCAGTCAGGGTGGCACTTGGTATGCATAGAAATTTCATAGAACCATATGACAGGAGGCCAACCATTATGGAAGACATTAAAGTTCTCCTTGTAGACGATGAACGGGAGTTCGTGAACTCCTTGGCTGAAAGAATTCAAATGCGGCATTTGAGCTCGAATATTGCCTATGACGGGGAGCAGGCTCTGGAGCTTGTGCAGAACCAGGTTCCTGATGTCGTGGTCCTTGATCTGCGTATGCCGGGGATCGATGGACTTGAGGTCCTGGAACGGTTGAAAAAGAGCTACCCGTCAGTCCAGGTGATTGTCCTGACAGGGCACGGCTCCAAAGAGGACGAGAAGATCGCCAAAAAGCTCGGAGCTTACGATTACTTGCAAAAGCCGGTCAGTATCGACAATCTCATCGGCTCGATCAGGAATGCTTATCACAGCATTGAGGACATGATCAGTGCGGCAACCTATGCCGAAGCGGGCGATATGAAGTCGGCCCGAGAGCTCATGGACAAGAAGAAAAAGAAAAGCTGATCCGAGCTCAGGCTGATAGAGCGGAGCTGGCTGGCACGTGGCTGAAGCAAGGGTGGGAAAAAAAACGAGCAAAGCGTGGCATGACACATCCAGCCAATCGAGGAAAAGATTATGAAGGATATTCTGGTCAAAGATTTCATGGTCCCAGTTGAGGACTATGTCACGGTTGCTGAAGAGGCGACCTTGTATGAAGCCGTTACAGCCTTGGACAAAGCCCAGACCGAGACGTTCAAGGAGGCTGCCAGCTTGCAGGTCTTCCCCCACAGGGCGGTGCTAGTCCTTGGCAGGGATGGCGCTGTCATTGGCAAGTTGAGTCAGCTGGACATCCTTAAGGCCCTGGAGCCCAAGTACAAGTCCATCTTTTCCTCGGACAGCCTGGCCAGAATGGCCGAAGTCGGGCTCAGTCAACAGTTTTTGCGTGACATGCTTTCTTCGTACTCCCTGTTCGACAAGCCGCTGTCCGATATCTGCAAGAAAGCGGTATCCATCCATGTCAAGGACTGCATGCATGCGCCTGGCGATAACGAAGTGGTTAAGGAAGACGACTCGCTCGAGCTGGCCATACATCATTTTGTCATCGGCCGGCATCAATCGCTGCTGGTAACGCGCCAGGGGCGAAACGTCGCAGGCATCCTGCGTTTGGTCGACGTGTTCAAGTATGTGGCCAGAACCATTCAGGCCTGTCAGGTCGATTTCAAGCAATCCGGCAAAGGGGGCCATGGCTCGACAAAGGGTGAGTCAGAGGAGGCCTAGAGGTATGAAGATCAGAGTCCTTGTGGTCGACGACGAGGAGCATTTTGTGGATCAGCTCACCGAGAGGCTTCAGCTCAGGAGCTACGACGTTTCAGCCTGTTACAGCGGTGAGGAGGCGGTCGATCTGTTGAAAAAGCTGAACTTTGACGTGGTCATTCTTGACGTAGCCATGCCGGGAATGGACGGAATC
>Ga0207797_1003282_pt1 | contig 10839 bp, 9 predicted proteins | sample PRCRCaboRojoPR_6_FD_187275 | JGI IMG/M metagenome (GOLD analysis project Ga0207797, IMG submission 187275) | Marine sediment microbial community from Cabo Rojo, Puerto Rico - PR CR 10% Liquid 1 (SPAdes) | ecosystem: Environmental > Aquatic > Marine > Coastal > Sediment | place: Cabo Rojo, Puerto... | reverse complement strand
GCCGAGCTCGACGGCGCCGGCGATGATGTCGGCGAGGTCGTCGCGCATGGCGGGTTCGCCGCCGGTGATCTGTATCGGGGGCACGTAGCCGTTGAACCGCCGGGCGGTGCGGATGCCCTCCATGATGTCCTCGATGGATGGCTCATACACGAACCCGGCTTTTTCCTCGTAGAAAAAGCAGTACCAGCAGCGGAGGTCGCATCGGTTGGTGACGGCGACGTTCAACAGCGCGGTGCTGTTCTTGTGCTGGCTGCACAGGCCGCAGCTCCGGAGGTCGTGCTCGTGCTCGATGTCCGTATGGATGTCCGCCTTCCGGTCCTCCGGCGGCGGGTACTGTTTTATCTTCTGCCAGTACTCCAGGGTGCCGATGCGCTCCCGGGTGCCGTTGTCCTTGAGCAGGTACACCTCGCCGTTTTTTTCCACGTAGGCGGCGGGGATGGTCGCCGGGACACCGGTTTGTTCCATTGCCTCCTCGTCGACGCTGCGGGTGGTTTCCAGCACATCGTATCCCTCCTGCCGTGCAGCTGCTTCCACGGATCCCATGGTGGATGTGCCAACGCACGAGATTATTTAAATTTTTCTTGTTGCCCCGGGAGCGCTACGGGAGAAAAACCATGTGGAGCGCAGATGACATCGAGCCACACGGCCGACATGCACCCATGCATGATAATCTATTTTTAAAACATGCGGGCCCGTTTAAAAAACGGCATCGGGCGGGTTAACACATGATACGTCTGCGGCGCGGGCGTTAGGTTCATATATAAGATGTTGTTTAGCCCTAACAATGTCCCTCAGTCACGTGCTCACATTTCAGGAATTCGTCGCACAGATGCAGGACGAGGTCCGGCACAAGATCGACCAGGAGGTCACGGACGAGGACATGCGCTACGCCATCGAAGGCGGCAAGCTGCTCCGTCCCGTCATGCTGGTGCTCTCGTTCAAGGCATGTTCCAACGGGCAGCACGACCGTCTCTACGAGCGGGCGCTGGAAAGCGCCGTGGGTATCGAGCTGGCGCATTCGGCATCCCTGCTTCATGACGACATCATGGATGATGACGCCGTGCGGCGGGGCAAGCCGGCGTTGCACGTCCAGAAGGGCGTGGGCAACGCCATTCTCACCGGTCATCGGATGATCAGCCAGGCGTTCCGCATCTCCGTGGAGCACGGCCTGCAGAACGCGCAGATCTTCCTTGACACCTGGGATGACACCCTGGTCGGGCAGCTGCGCGACATCGACCTCAACGCGCATCTGGAAAAAATATTCGAGGAGGAAAACTCCACCGAGCTGCTCATGCAGGAGTACATCCGGGTCATCGAGATGAAAACCGCTTCATTGTTTGCCACCGCCTGCCGCGCCGGGGCCATCGAAGCTCGGGCGTCGGACGACGTTCGCTCCACCATGGCCGAGTACGGCCGCAACGTCGGCCTGGCCTACCAGATCGCGGATGACATGGTGGACATCGCGCAGGGCAAGATGGAGGAAGGCATCATCATGCCGTTGCTGAAGGCCTTCGGCACCGACGTGGACGAGCACACCATCGACCTGCTGGAAAAGGGCAAGCTGTCCATCGAGGAGGAGCTGGAGAAAAAGGGCACCAGCCTGGAGGAGGTCTACGAGCAGGGCATCACCCATTACGTCCAGCGGTCGCAGGACATCGCCGACTCGCCGGATATCCCGGACAGCCCCTACAAGAACCTGCTGCGCGAGGCACCGGTGTACATCACCAACAAGATGACGGAAAAAATCGGCGTTACGGTATAAATGCCCATCGAGCAGAAGGGGATGACGTCTCCCTTTACCCTTGCCACCTCGCTTATCACCGGGGGACTGTTTCCCCTGCTGGGCGCCTTTTTTGCCTTTTCCACGGGTGCGGTCCCCTCGCTTGACGATCTCTCCTGGCCGGCCATGGCGCTCACCGCGCTCGGCGGCTTTCTCGCCCATTACCTGCTGTCGCATACCATCCACGACCTGTACCATTACGAGATAGAGGAACGGGCCACCCTGAGCCGGCGGAGCCTGAAAATGCTGCTGGTCGCGACCGTGCTGGTGCTGCTGGCCATCGCCGTCTATCTCACCCTGCAGGCGGGCTGGCCGGTGATGGTCTTCGCCGTCATCGGGGCCCTGGTGTCCATGTACGCCGAGGGATTGTTTCACAGCGAGGCGCAGATGGCCGTCGGGGCCATGTTCCTGGTCATCGGCTCGTTCTACGTCCAGGTGGGCAGCCGGTATCACGGCCTGGAGGCGTTCACCGAGATATCCGGCATGATATGGCTCAAGCTGGTGCTGCTGTCTCTCTTTGCGTTTTTCTCCCAGTACGGCTGGCTGCTGTTCTACCGGCTGGACGACTACGGCTGGAGCCCCCGGGTGCGCAACCAGAGCATCCTGCTCGCCAAGCTCGGCCTCCCGTTTCTCATCCTGGCGCTGGCCCTGCCGGTAACGTAAAGACGGGGCATGGATGCATCCGGGAGCAGAAACCATATATAGGCCAAGCCGTTGAAAGGGGTAATGCGCGCGCTTGTGATCCTTGTCATCGGCATCCTCGTGGTTGGGGCTGGCACCGCCGGGCTCACCGTTGAACGCCAGGGCTCGGCCGGGGGCGACATGCAGCAGCCGGCAGCCCCGGCATCGATGGAGGACGGCGGCGACGGCGTGGACGACGCGGCTCATTTCAAGTACTATCAGAACGACAGCGACATCTCGCAGTGGTATGAATGGTGGTATCTGAACGTCAAGGGGGACAACGGCCACAACCTGCTCATAGAGTTTTTTACCTTCGGTGACCTGAACAACCCGCTGACGTCGGCGGTCGGCGTGGTCATGCTGTTCATGGACGAGGACGGCTCCACCTACAAGAGCCTGAAAAGCTATCCGGGCATCCCGTATTCGTTGAGCTACGAGACCTGCGACGTCTCTATCGCCGGCGACCGGTTCGTCCGGCGGGACGACGGCAGCTACGACGTCACCTACAATAACTACCTGCAGCAGGTGGACGTCGACCTGCATGTCACAAGGCTGACGGCGCCCGTGGCCGGACGGCGGGACATGCTCAACGACCGGGAATGGATGGCGTGGAACGCGGCCGTTCCCGCCGGCATGGTGCAGGGCACCGTGTCATTCCGGGATGACGGCAGGCTGCGGCATTTCAACATGTCCGGCGTGGGCTACCACGACCACAACTGGGGTATCGCCCGGAAGCTGCCCCTGCAGTGGGACTGGGGCGAGTTCACCGACCCGGCGGTACCGGTCACCTTCATGTACGGGGCGGCCAAGATAGGCGACGGCCCGTACGAGCACGGCGGCGTCAACATTGCCACCGCGTCCGGGGAACGGTTCATCCCCATCGAAAACATATCGCTGGCCTACCGGGAATGGGAGACCATCGCCGGCATATCAAAGCCAACGGAGCTGCACATCACGGGCAGCAACGGCAGCTGCTCGGTCAACGCCACGGTGCGCCTCCATCGCTACTACCTGGTGGCGGGCACCGGATGGTTCGGCATGCCGTATCTGGCCGGCTCGCTCACCGCCGACATCCACATGGACGGCCGCCACATCGAGATGCGCAGCGTGGTCGGCTTCTACGAGCACCACTATTTTTCTCCCTTCAGCTAAAATGAAAACAGATATAAATACCCGGGCAATATCCCGCTGAGGACGGGGTCGAAAAGACGGATTTGCCTCCACATTTCCGGCCCCCTCCTCTCCTTTTCATCCGACCGTTAAAACAGGCCGTGCATGGTCCCGTCGCTGTCCAGGTCCATCTGCTCGGCTGCAGGACGGGCCGGCAGCCCGGGCATCGTGGTTATCTTCCCGGTGATGGGCACCAGGAAGCCCGCGCCGGCGGAGATGCGTATCTGCTTGATGGTGATCTTGAAGTCCTCGGGCCGGCCCTTCAGCGCTGCGTCGTCGGAAAGCGAATACGGGGTCTTCGCCATGCAGATGAGCAGGTCGTCCAGCCCCAGTTTTTTGATGATGCGGAGGTCGTCCTCCGCGGTAACCGTGTACACCACCGTGCCGGCGCCGTACATCCGCCGGGCGATGGTCTCGATCTTGTCCTTCACCGGCATCTCCGGCTCATAGAGATAGCTGAGCTTCGCCTCGGTGTTATGGATGACGTCCACCACCTTACCGGCCAGCTCGACGCCCCCCTCGCCCCCCTCCGCCCACACGTCGGCGACGGCGAACGGCAGGTCATGCTCCTCGCAATACCCCTCGACGACGGCGACCTCCTCGTCGGCGTCCCCGGCGAAACGGTTGAGGGCCACCACCACCGGGACGTTGAACAACGAGACGTTTTCCACGTGTTTCTCCAGGTTTGACAGGCCAGCGCGGACGGCCTCTCTGTCAGGCCGCCCGGCCTGCGCGTCCTCCTGGGACATGCCCCCGTGGACCTTGAGCGCCCGGATGGAGACCACCATGACGGCCGCGTCAGGCGACAGCCCCTGCCGGCAGACGATGTCAAAGAACTTTTCGGCACCCAGGTCGCTGCCGAACCCGGCCTCGGTGACGAAGTAGTCCGCCAGCTTCAACCCCAGGCGGGTGGCCATCAGGCTGTTGGTACCATGCGCGATGTTGGCGAACGGTCCGCCGTGCACAAACGCGGGGACGTGCTCCACGGTCTGCACCAGGTTGGGATGCAGCGCGTCGCGGAGCAGCATGGCCATCGCCCCCACCGCGTTGAGATCAGCCGCGGTGACCGGCTCCTCCTCGTAGGTGTACGCGGCGATGATGCGGGAGAGGCGACGCTTCAGCTCGTCGATGTCCCCCGACAGGCACAGGATGGCCATGACCTCCGAGGCAGCCGTGATGGAAAACGAATCCTGATGCGGGATGCCGTCAGTCGGGCGGCCTAAGCCGACGACGGTGTTCCGCAGGTTCCGGTCGTTCATGTCCAGCACCCGGGGCCACACGATGTAGCGCGGGTCGATGTGGAACGCGTCGCCGTGGTAGATGTGGTTGTCCAGCATCGCCGACAGCAGGTTGTGGGCAGCGGTAATCGCGGACAGGTCGCCCGTGAAATGCAGGTTGACGTCCTCCATGGGCAGCACCTGCGAAAACCCGCCGCCGGTCCCCCCGCCCTTGACGCCCATGGTCGGACCGAGCGACGGCTCGCGGATGGCCAGCGCCGTTTTCTTGCCGAGACGGGCGAGTGCCTGCGCCAGGCCGATGGTCACCGTGGTCTTGCCCTCACCCTCGTGCGTCGGCGTAATCGTCGTGACCAGTATGAGCTTGCCGTCCTCGTTGCCCTGCACGCGCCCCCATATCGCCGGGGACACCTTGGACTTGTGGCGCCCCCAGGGAATGAGCTCCCCGGGCTTGATGCCGATGCGCGCCGCCACCTCCTGGATGGGCTCCAGCTCCGTTGCCCGTGCAATCTCAAGGTCTGACTTCATATCGCCTCGTCGACGATGGTGCGTGTCTCCCGCAGCCGGTCTGCCGCCTGTTCGGTGAGTGCGTCGATGCGCGAGGTCATCTCGCCGCAGAAATCCTCGTCCTTGATGCCCCCCAGGTTTATGCGGACGTTGTACAGGGCGGCATGGAGAGCGGCGTGGGCGAGCAGCGCCGCGGTGCCCGCGTCGGTAACGGAATTTTGATTGCCCTTTTGAGCGACGGGCGCGGCGTGCTCCAGCACCGTCATGCAGTGCTCCGCCGTCTCCATGGGTATCTCGGCGGCATGCTTCGATGCATCCTGGATGGCCCGGCTGCGCTCGTCGCCCTTGGGCATCCGGAAGGCGGCCATCACGTCATCGAAGGCCGCGGCGTCGTCGTCGGCCAGCTCGAGGAGTGTTTCGCGCAGCGCTGCCAGCTGCTCCCTATGCTCCCGCATCTCGTCTTCGACGGCGGCGTAGCGGTCCTTGCCGACGGTCAGGTTGCAGACCATCTCCGCCAGCGATGCCGCCATGGCGCCGCTGACCGCGGCTGCGCTGCCCCCGCCGGGCGTGGGGCTGCTGGATGCCAGGTCGTCGATGAACTGCTGCACCGTGACGTCGGCGAAGCTCATGCCATGTCCTCCATCATCCGCTGTTCGAGCACCTGGCCGGGGTCGAAGTCCTCCAGCCGGAGGTAGTGGTCTGCCACGTCCAGCAGGGCTTCCATGGGCAGCAGGCCGATGAGCTCGCTGCCGATGACGGTGACGCCGTAGCGCGCCGCCTCGTTTTTGATGGTCTCGAAGACCCGGAATAGCGGGGTGCCGCGGTAGTTGACCATGTTCATGGACACCTGGACGATACCCCGCTCCTTGATCTCGAAGCCCATGGCCTTGACGTGCCGGTAGCCGCCCGACGAATGACGGACCGCCTTTGCGATCTTTTTCGCCACCTCGATGTCATCGGTGTCGAGGTTGACGTTGAAGGCGATGAGGAAAAACCGGGCGCCGACCGCGGTGGCACCGGCCGTTGGATGGATTTTGTTGGGCCCGTAGTCGGGTTCACGCTCGGGGTCGGTGCCGATGGCGTCGCGGAGCCCCTCGAACTCGCCCTTGCGTATCCTGGCCAGGTTTTTCCGCTCCGGCCGGGATGCGGCCTCCTCGTAGAGGTAGCAGGGCACATCTGTTTTTTCGGCGAACGTTTCAGCGAAATCGCGGGCCAGCTCGACGCAGTCCTCCATGGTGGCGTCCATCAGCGGGATAAACGGGACGACGTCCATGGCGCCCATCCGGGGATGCTCACCGCTGTGCTCGGTCATGTCGATGAGCTCCACCGCCTTGCATGCCATGGCCAGCGCCGCGTTTTTGACCTCCTCGGGAGCGCCGATGAAGGTGACGTCGGTGCGGTTGTGGTCCGCGTCGGGCGACCGGTCGAGAATATTTACCTCGTATCCGTCGAGCTCGCCGATGACGGCGTCGATGACGTCCTGGCGCTTCCCCTCGCTGAAGTTGGGAACACATTCAATCAGTTTCATGTACACACCTCATGGGTGAATGAGCCCCGGTGTTTTAAGCCTTTCTTTGCCGGTCAGTCCAGCGAGAACATGTCCTGGGGGGCCAGCTCGTCGAGCTTGTCGGTGGCCCGGATGACGCCGTTCTCGCGGACGATGTAGCCGTCCTGCTCGTATTCCTCGAGGATGTGGGTGATAACGGAGGTTTCCTGCATGATCTCGTTTTCGAGCTCCTCTATGTTGACCTGCCCCCGGAGGCGGAGGCTGACCAGCACGATCATCAGCACCACCATGACGATGTCCTTGGCCAGCACCTTTTCCGCAATGTAGTCCTCGATGCTGTCCGGCGTGTCAGCCATCCGCCAGCCGAGCAGGAAGAAGCCGTCGACGACCAGGCGTCCGGCCCACGTGAGATGGTAGCGTCCCCCGGGTTTTTCGATGAAATGCATTTCCTGCAGCGCGGCCAGCGCCCGGTTGAACGTGGCGGTGGCGATGCCCGTTTCCTCCTGGAGCTCCTTCCACCGCAGGCCCTCCTGCTCGCGGAGCACCGTCAAAATGATGACGACGTTTTCGCGCAGCAGTCGAAAAATCTTGTAGACCACGTCCTGGCTCTCCTCGGTCATCGCCATGCCAACGGCCATGCTTTAATAAACCTTGTCGCTCCCCGCTATGGGCGGCAGCATATCGGCGTCGAGGTCGGCCGTCCAGGCCACGCTCCGCCGGACGACCCACCAGTTGTAGTCCCCGGGCAGCTCCCGCCGGTCCGTCCAGCCGAACAGGCCGTCGGTCAGCATTCTGTCCCTGCCGGTGTCCCGTTCTACGATGCGGCCGCCCCGCCAGACGGGATGCTCGGGATGGTTGCCGAACAGCACCACGCGCCCCTCGCCGTGGCGGCAGGCGACCGCCGCGGGCCTGCCGGCGAGATGCGTCTCGACGTAGCCGGGCTCCATGTCCCATCGGTCCAATGGCTGCTCCAGGCCGGGGGTGTAGCGCCAGACGTGCAGCATCGTCGACGCGTTGCCGTGCGGGCCGGACATGTTTTCGTCCGGGTAGCAGGCCAGCACCGATACGTTGCCGCGGGGCAGCAGCGCCGGGCCGCCCACCCAGCGGATGATGCGGCTGTCGTCCTCGTACCCGGCGAAGATTGGATGGCTCCGGTTGACGGGGCAGCGCTGGCAGAGGCCGCTGCCCTCGATGCTCAGGTTGTACCATATGTATGCTGATTGGCCGATGCGTCCGGGCTGCCCGGCCAGGGATAGTGCGATGGGGTCGCCGATGTCCTGGTATGCCTGCACCGGGGCCACGCCGAGCGCCGACGCGTTCATGAACCATTCCCAGGCCGTCATACGGGTGTGGCCGCGCTGCGCTGCCGTCATGAGCTGCTCTGCGCCCATGTTGGCTCCCCCGCAGGTGCCGAAGTAGCCGCCGCCGTCGGTGACGAAGGTCCGGATGGCGTTTTTCCATCGGCTGCCCAGCATGCCGGGACGGCGGTATTCTTTCCCGATGCCGGGGATGATGAGGACGTCGAAGCCGTCGAGGGTACCCGTCGTGATCTGGATGTCGGTCAGCCAGGTGACGTCGAAGCCGTAGGTCTGGTCGCCGGCGCTCCAGGTGTAGCCGTCGAGGATGGCGTGCATCTCGGGCGGGGAGGTAAACGTGGGGATGACGGCGTCGAGCAGCGCCACGTGGATGGTGGTGTGCCGGGTAGAAGGGGCCTGGCCCGCCGCCCGGTGCTGTCCGGGGTAATGGGGTTCCGGGCAGATGGGGAGCGCCGGGGCGAGCAGGAGCAGGGCGAGCAGGAGCGCGGGCAGCCATTTCATGTCGTGTATATCGGGTATGTGTTTAAGAGCGTTTAGAAATATTTATAAATGTACATTCATTATATTAGCGTTCAAAAAATGAGCGTCTAATAAATGGATGCAACAGGATATGATAGCATGCACATACTCCTCGCCCAGGCCTTCGGCACCCCGCACGCGTCGCTCCACCAGGAGTTCATCGACAACGTATGGCTCCTCTGGCCGTCCTGCACACTGGAACAGCTGGCAGCGCTCACCCCGGACCGCCACGACGTCACCTGCATCCGGGCGCTCCACCGGCGAAAGCTCCGGGGCCTCACCTGGGATGCATACGACCTGGTGGGCATCAGCTATTTTACCGCCACCGCCCCGCTGGCCTACCAGCTGGCGGACACCCTGCGGGCGAGGGGCATCCCCGTCGTGCTCGGCGGCTACCACGCATCGGCGCTGCCGGGCGAGGCGCTGCAGCATGCGGACGCCGTCGTCGTCGGCGAGGCAGAAAAACTCTGGCCCCGGCTGCTGCACGACTTCGAAAACGGAAACATGCAGCGGATATACCGGCACGACCGTCCCGTCGCGGCACGGCGGATTCCCTGCACGCCGGGCGTCAACCGGGCGCTCAGCCCCATTGGAGGCATCGAGGCAACCCGGGGATGCCGCAACCACTGCGATTTCTGCGCTATATCCCACTCGGAGATGGGACGGCATCTCCGCCTGAAGTCCGTCGAGGCGGTGGTAGACGCCATCGCGGCCATGCCGCACACCTACTTCGTCTTCATGGACTCCTCCCTCAACCTCAGCCCCGGCTACACCAAAAAGCTCTTCCGGGCCATCGCCCCGCTCAACAAAAAATTCGCCTGCTTCTTCAACGCCGACGTCGCCGACGACGACGAGCTGCTAAAACTGGCCGGCCAGGCCGGCTGCATCGCCTGCGCCGTCGGACTGGAAACCATCTCACAGGCCACCATCAACGCGCTGGACAAGCAGAGCAACACCGTGGCCGCCTACGGCCGGCTGGTCGAGCGGCTGCACGACCACGGCATCGCCGTCATGTCCTCGCTGGCATTCGGGTTCGACAACGACACCCCGGACGTGTTCGACACCACCCTGGAAAAGCTCAACGAATGGGATGTCGACTCCACGGGAGCCAACATTCTCACCCCGCTCCCCGGCACGTCGCTGTTCAGCCGGCTCAGGCAGCAGGGCCGCATACTGACCACGGACTGGTCCCGGTACGACCTCTACCACGTGGTCTTCCAGCCCCGGCACATGTCCCCGGGGGAGCTCTACCGGGGCACGCAACGATTCGCCGAGCGGTTTTACTCGCTCTCCAGCATGCTGACGAAGATATTCTCAGCCCTCCGGCTGGGCTACTATCCCTTCCTGGCCATTCTCGAGCACCATCTCACCTCCCGGCTCATCTACCGGGCCACATTCAGAGAGCCAAAAAAACAATAGTATTAAAAGCAAACAAGGCATATATACATGTTTCATGGACGTGGTCATCGTTGGCGGCGGACCGGCGGGCATCATCACCGGCCTCCACCTGCTCGAGCGCGGGGAATCACCCGTCATCTGCGAAAAAAACGCCGAGGTAACATCATCGGTCTGCGCCGAAGCCTGCGACAGCGCCTCGCTCGCCACGCTGCCGTTTGACTCCACACCGTACATCATCCACGAGGTCGACGGCGCCTATGCGGTCTTCCCCGGCAACAGCATGTTCGAGATTCCCAAGCCGGGCGGCGTCCTCGACCGGCAGCGCTGGCTCCAGGATATGGCAACCGCATTCCAGGACCGGGGCGGCATCCTCCACACCGGCGCGCCGGTGACCGCGATAAACGACGGCCACGTCGTGCTGCACAGCGGCAGGCGCCTGCACGGGGACGTCATCGTCGGAGCCGACGGGCCGTTTTCCCTGCTCAGAAAACAGATGGGGCATCCTCAGGAGCTCATCTGCGGCGTCCAGTACCGCATAACCTGCGACACCGGCAGCATGGACCACCTTCGCTTCTACTTCGACAAGCGCTTCAGCGAGCACTACAGCTGGCTGTTCCCCCGCGGCGACGTGGTCAACGTGGGCCTGTCAGGCACATGCCGGCAGCTCGACAAACTCGTAGCGCATCTCGGCCTTGCCCTCGACGACGTACGGGAAAAAATGGCGGG
>Ga0207797_1003281_pt1 | contig 10841 bp, 8 predicted proteins | sample PRCRCaboRojoPR_6_FD_187275 | JGI IMG/M metagenome (GOLD analysis project Ga0207797, IMG submission 187275) | Marine sediment microbial community from Cabo Rojo, Puerto Rico - PR CR 10% Liquid 1 (SPAdes) | ecosystem: Environmental > Aquatic > Marine > Coastal > Sediment | place: Cabo Rojo, Puerto... | reverse complement strand
CCCGCCTACAACGCCGAGGGGCTGCTGGAGGGCGTGGTCCGGAGCATACCCCCCGAGTGCATGGAGCCGCTGGACGCCCTGCTGGTAGTCGACGACGGCTCCACCGACGGCACAGCCGACCTGGTCAGCTCCCTCTCGAAGGAGTACCCCATCATCGAGCTGGTGAGCCATCCGGAGAACCGGGGCTACGGGGCCGCTCAGAAGACGGCCTTCGACTGGGCCCTGGAGCACGGCATGAAGGCCGCGGTGATGCTGCACTCCGACGGCCAGTACCCCCCCGACCTGCTTCTGGAGATGCTCGCGCCCCTGCAGAGGGAGGAGGTCCACGTGGTGGGGGGCAGCCGCATCCTCTACGGGGACATGCGCGACGGGGGTATGTCGCTGTCGCGCTACTGGGGGACCATCGCCCTCAACGGCCTGGAGAACATGGTCTTCGGCCAGAAGCTCACCTCCTACCACAGCGGATACAAGTCCTACTCCCGCCGGGCCATGGAGGAGATCCCCTACCACAGGTACTCCGACACCTTCAACTTCGACAGCGAGATGCTGGTGGGCGCCATCCGCGCCTGCCTGGGCATAGCCGAGGTCCCCATCCCCACCATCCACGGCCAGGGCTACTCCAGCCTCAAGCCCATCCCATACGGCCTCTCGGTGCTCCGCACCGTCCTGCGCTTCCTCTTCCGCCGCATCTAGCAGTGCCTGACGTTAACTAGTTAACTATTTCTGTTGATCCGGGCGATCGGATGAAGCCGCAGCCATCGACTTTGCGGATCACCAGAAGTAGCCTCCGAAGAGCTGCATGATGATCGTCTGCAGACCGGCGAAGATTATGAGCTCCCGCAGCAGATGCTGGTCGGTCTGTACAAACGGGAGCAGGAGGTAGGGATACAGGAAGAGTGCGGCCCTGGCGGTCTCCCCCGTTCGGAACGCACCGCACAGGAGCATTGCCAGCAGCGAGATGATGCCGGAGAGGGCTGCGGCGGTCGGCGTGGATCGCAGATCGGTCCAGGAGAACCCCGACCTTTGAGGGTGGAACATCATCGCCAGCAGCCCCAGGGAGAGGAAGAGGGCGACCTCACACACGCTCTCTATTCGGGTGCCGATGTATGCAAGGGGAGCATGCAGCAGCCTGAATCCCTCGGGATTCTCGATGGAGCATGCCGTGCGGAAGGACTTCAGGTGGTCGTACTCCAGCAGGGCCTCAAGACCCAGCAGCGTCGCCAGGAGCAGGAGGAAGGCGATTGCCAGCCAGATCAGAACCCCCTTGCGGCCTCTCACAAGGTACTGCCATATCCCGATAAGCCCCCCAGCCCCGAGCAGGAAGATCCCCCCGAAGGTGAGCATATTCGTAAGGAGCAGCCCCAAGCATAGGGCTATTACTCCAGTCGGGGGGGGGTAATCAGTACAATCGAGGATGCTTGCCGCTCCAGCCAGGAACAGGGAGGAGAAGGCTAGGATGACACCGTCCAGGCAGGAGGCTCCGTATATGTTCACGGCGGGTATCACTGCAAAGAGCAGTATCAGTCTGTTCCCCTGGGCCCGACCGGCGCCGGAGGACCTCAGGATGCTGTAGAGGAGAGGGAGAGACAGACCTGCAAGGAGAGTGAAGGCCAGTCCCAGAAAGACGGGCCTTCCACCGGAGAGTTCCAGAATGGCATAATGCAGAAGGACGGCAAAAGGCGGATGGGTCCTGGCATGCATCAGTAACTCGGTCTGATTCGAGTTGAAAGAGCCGATCCAAGGACGCCACGATTCTATCCGAATGGCATCATGGTAGTACTGGTAGGTTCCCTCCGTGAAAGGGGCTCTGAACGCCGCGTCTATCCCGCCTCCCGCCAGGTTGCCCAGTACTATGAGCAGCAGCCCTGCCAGCGACGCCTGAAGGACCCCCATCCTGCCCGGTCTTCTGGATGCGAACCAGAGTAAGGCCGCAAAGGCAACTGCATAGGGCAGGCCGGTGATGTGAAAAGAAGGTCCTCTGAACACCGAGATCGGAAATGACCTCGGAGTGCCCAGGGGCACGCCCAGCTGAAGCAGAAGCAGGTTGGCGGCTGCGAGAAAGGCCCACGCCGAAGCGATGATGAGCAGCGTCCTGACAGGTATTCGGCGGAAGATCATCCGCTGACAGGTCCCTTCGGAGCGAACAAGAGAAGATCGAGGTCATTGCAGTGAAATGTACGTCCAATTGGTCCCACTAATTACATAATCTTCTGATCACAAGTATATATCAATGGTCCCGGCCGTGGGAAGTACGGAGATGCATATCCCCCAGACAGGCATCTGAAGTCGGGATTACCGCAGACCCAGTGTCCCTAGAAGCGGCGGCCGGACAGGAACTGGATGGTGCCGTGGGCCACGCCCACCCCCAGGACCAGCATGTCCAGCAGGCAGAGGCCGGCGAAGGCGGGAAGGACACGGGCGCCCATGAGCCTGTGGGCCATGGCGAAGAACGACAGGTGGCAGGCAAGGGCGGCCAGAAGCAGCAGCGGGGAGCAGGCCAGCAGGGGCAGCCAGGACCCGCCCAGAAGCCCCACCAGCAGGCCGGCGGGCAGCAGCGCCGCCGCGGCCAGGGTCAGCAGTATGCTGAGCACCACCCTTCGGCTGTGGTGGGTTCCGGTCTCCCGGATGTTGACGTAACGCTTCAGCAGCCGGTCGCTGACAGACCGCCAGCCGCTCTTGGCCTGGGCCCGGGCCATCCGCAGCCTCCTGCGGACGAACTGGCCGGTGGTATAGCTGGCCAGGTGGTTCACCTGCAGGTCCTTGCGCAGAACGATCCTCCCGCCCCGGTCGGCTATGGCGTAGCCCAGCTCCTCGTCCTCCACGGTGGGCTCGGGAATCCTGTCGTCGAAGCCGCCCAGCTCTTCGAAGACGTCGCGGCCGATGGCCGTGCACCAGGTGGCGGTGACGGCGGAGTCCTCCGGGTCGATCCTGGCCAGGGAGAAGTGGTAGTAGAGGTTCTGATAGCGGGAGACCGGATCCTCAGCCGGGCAGACCGGAGTGTAGAGGGTCTGCACCGCCTGCACGTCTCCGTCTCCGGCGAACTCCTTCCGGATCTGCTCCAGAAGCCCCTCGGGCACGGTGACATCGGAGTCCAGGAACAGCAGCACCGGGGTGTCCGCGACCTCCGCCCCCAGGTTGCGGGCGGCGGCGGGCCCCTTTCGGCCGCCGGTGGAGACCACCTCCGCCCCCAGCGACTCCGCCTGCCCCGCGGTGGCGTCGGTGGAGCCGTCGTCCACCACCAGGAGACGGTCGTCCGGGGTCATCTGGCCGGAGATGGAGGACAGGCAGTCTTCCAGTGTGTCCGAGGAGTTGTAGGCCGGAACTATCACCGTGACCGCTGGTTTCAATGAATCACCGTCCGCGCGGGGAAAAGGCCTCTGCCATGACCCGGTGAGAATAGCCCAGCCGCGGCGGCGATGCAAGCCCGCCCGGCGCCTTGTATATTGTAACGGTTTGCATTCCCCCGACCGGACAGGAGGATCTCGGGCGTGAAGGTAGTGCTGATGACCATGCCGGCGGTGTGGGAGCAGGACCAGCACGATTTCATGAACAGGCGCAAGCCCCTGTTCCGCTGGCTGAGGATCCCGCCCCAGGTGAACGTTGTCCCCTCCCCGTCGCTCCTCTACCTGGCCCCCTTCCTGGAGGAGGACGGCCACGACGTGGTCTACCTGGAGGGCCTGTTCTACTCCCTGGAGAAGGTCCTGGAGAAGCTTGAGGAGCTGCAGCCGGACCTGATCGGCATGACCCTCCTCAGCGTTGACTGGGAGAACGGCAGGGCGATGATAGACGAGATCAAGGACCGCTTTCCCGACGCCGCAGTGGTGGCAGGAGGCATTCATCCCACCCTCTGGAAGCGCCGCTGCCTGGAGGAGGCCCGGGGCATCGACTACATCGTCTACGGCGAAGGCGAGATCACCCTGCGGGAGCTGGCCCGCGCCCTGGAGCGGGGGGGAGACCCCGCGGAGGTGCGGGGCCTGGCCTTCCGTCGGGACGGGGACATCGTGGTCACCCCGCCCCGGGAGCAGGTGGAGGACATAGACAGCCTGCCCTTCCCCGCCCACGGCCTGGTGGACATAGACCGCTACCTGCCCTCGCCCACCTTCTACAGGAGCCTGCCCCACGCCAACATAATCGGCGCCAGGGGATGCCCCTACCAGTGCATCTTCTGCCATACCGACCCCCATGTGCGGATGAGGTCGGCTGAGAACATCGCCGACGAGATCGAGGAGCTGTACCGGGAGCATGGCGTCCGGGACATCGCCTTCTGGGACGACACATTCACCCTGTCCGAGGAGCGGGCCTTCGACTTCTGCCAGGAGATGATCCGCCGGGACATTCACGTGGACTGGGCGGTGAACGCCCGGGTGGACAGGATCAGCCGCCCCCTTCTGGAGAAGATGAAGGAGGCCGGCTGCTGGCGCGTGCTCTACGGCGTGGAGAGCGGGGTCCAGAAGAACCTGGATACCCTCCGCAAGGGAACCACGCTGGAGCAGATCCGCCGGGCGGTGTCCATGACCTCCGATGTGGGGATCGAGGCCTACGGCACCTTCATGTTCGGCATTCCGGGCGAGACCTTCGAGGAGGGGCTGCAGACCATCGAGTTCGCCCTCTCGCTTGACCTGGACTACGCGGTGTTCGTGAACCTCACCCCGCTTCCCGGCACCGAGGTCTACCGCCGGCTGATGGACGGTGACATCGAGCCGGCCAAGTTCACCAGGGACCGGTTCAACTTCAAGAACGTCTCCTTCGTCCCCAAGGGGATGACAGAGGAGCAGATACGCTACCTGATCCAGACCGGCCACCGCAGGTTCTACATGCGCCCCAGCCTGATATGGAAGAAGATAAGGAGCATCCGCTCACCCCTGGACCTCTGGAAGTACATCAAGGGCTTCCTGCTGCTGGCCACCGCCGAGTACGAGGAGCCCTGCCGGAGGACGGAGCCCGCCTGCACCGGGACAGAGGGCGGGGAGTAGAGGCCTTGCGCCTGCTCCTGATTCGCCCCCCGGTGGTCCACCTCAGGGCCGACTTCTACGGCAGCATACCGGGAATACCATCCGGACTATGCTACCTGGCGGCGGCTGTGCGGGAGCAGGGAGTGGAAGTCGACCTGCTGGACTGCTACGGCGAGGACCCCCACCGCTTCTACAGGTTCCGCCGCCGCTGGCGGGCCCGGGGCCTGAGGCCCGAAGAGGCCGCCCGGCGTATGGACCCCGAGGTCACCGCAGTGGGCATATCGGTCCACTGCGCCGCCGAGCACACCATGAGCGCTACCATAGCCCGGGAGATCAAGGCCCTTCACCCCGAGCTTCCGGTGATCGTGGGAGGCTACCACGCCACCTTCCTCCCCGAGGAGTTCGTGGAGGCGGGAGCCGACTACGTGGTGATGGGGGAGGGGGAGAGCAGGCTGCCCCGGCTGCTGCGGGCCCTGGAGTCCGGCGAGGACCCCTCCGGACAGGAGGGCGTGGCCGGCAGAGGCTTCTGCAATCGCCGAGAGTCGAAGTACACGGTGGACCTGGACTCCATGCCATTCGCCGCCGTGGACCTGGTGGATCTGCAGGCCTACTGGAAGCTGGGCTACGGCCACGGACCGGTCCGGGAGCCCTACATGAACATCCTCACCAGCCGCGGGTGCCCCTACGACTGCGCCTTCTGCCAGGCCCCCGGCATGTGCGGCCGCCGCTGGCTGGCCAAGTCTCCCGGGCGGGTCCTGGAGGAGGTCCGGTACCACATGGACGCCTACGGCGTGAGGGACTTCCACATACAGGACGAGAACTTCGGCGTGGACCGTGAGAGGGCGGAGGAGATCTGCCGCCTGCTGGCGGAGCTGGACCCGCCGGTAACCTTCTGCTTCCCCTCCGGCGTCAAGATGGAGACGCTGGACGAGAGCATGCTGGAGCTGCTGGCGGCCGCCGGCTGCCGCTACATCTCCATGTCACCCGAGACCGGCTCCCGGCGGGTACTGGAGCTGATGAACAAGACGGCCAACATAGAGCTGGTGCCAAGGCTGGTGCGCAGGGCCCGCAGCCTGGGGATACGGACCTGCACCTTCTTCGTGGCCGGCTACCCCGGCGAGACCGAGTCCGACCGCCGGGAGACCAGGGCCTACGTCCGCAGGCTGGCCCGGGCGGGGGTAGACGAGATGGTGATGCCGGTGCTGACTCCCTTTCCCGCCACCGCCTCCATGGAGGAGCCCTCCCTGCAGGGCTGGACCGAGATAGACGAGCTCTGCTTCTCTCCGGTGTGGAGGAGCGACTACCGCAGTCTGGACCGCTACCGGCTGGTCACCTACCTGCACTTCTACGCGGTGAAGCTGCTGCACCATCCGCTGGCGGCGCTGCGGCAGCTGTGGAACGTGTTCACCGGCCGGTCGGAGACCAAGGGCGAGATGACGGCCCGCAGGCTCCCCCGGGACCTGCTGGACTCACTGATGAGCGCCCTGAGGCGATGAAGGTCCAGACCTGGGCCGGGGCAGTCGTCCTGGGGGGCTACCTGGCGTCCGACCTGGTGCTGGACCCCCCGGTCTCCTCGGTGGCCATCGCCGGCCTGGCGCTGGGGGAGTTCCTGGTGCTGCTGGCAGCGGGGAAGAGGGAGCCCTTCCTGCTGGCCGAGGGGGCTGCCCTGGGAGCCGTGGACTACGCGGCCATGCTGGTGGGCACCGCCGGGGCGGGGGTGATGCTGCTGGAGCTGGCCGGAGGTGCAGCGCTCCTGGTCAGCTCCATGGCGGGAAGGCCGCTTCTGGCCCGCTACGCCCGGCGCGTGCCCCTGCTGCCCTCCGGCGGCGGCATGATCGAACGGGTCAACCTGGCCTTCGGAGCCCTGCTGCTGCTCCACGGGGCCGCCATGCTGGCCATGACCCTGACCGGCGGCATCCGGACCGTTCCGGCGGTGGCTCTGTTCCTGCTGCTCTACGCCGCCGTGCTGGTGCTGATGCGACGCGCTGCCGGGCGGGAGGCGGCCAGGACGCTTCCCAGGATCGCCGCCGCCGATGACGGGCCCGCGGTCCTCCGGGTCGGAGACAGGGCCCTGGCTGAGCTGGACCTGGAGGGGGAGAGAATAGTCACTGTGAGGGGGCTCAGGTCCCTGGGGGAAGGCTCCGGGCCCGCCGACCTGCTGGCTCCGCTGGAGACCGCGCTGGCCGTGGCCGGAGCCAGGACCGTAAGATTCGAGGAGTGGCCGGGAGAGGATATCGAGCTGGAGATCGCAGGCTACCACCGGGTGGAGAACGTCTGGCAGAAGGTCCTGCCGGTCACCACCGGAAGGAGGGTTTCCCGTTGAGCTCCGAAGAAGGACCGAGGCAGCGCTGGGATTACGTACTCATGGCCCTGGCCGTCCTGCTGGGCGCCGCCCTGCTCTACAGCGCCAGGTCCGTATGGCACCCCATGATCCTGCTGGGCGTCTCCGCCCTGCTGCTCTGGCCCTACAGGGAGAGTACCGCCGTCTCCAGGGTTCTCCTGGCCCTGGCCACCGTGGGGTTCATATGGGCGCTGAGCGAGGTATCCGACCTGCTGGCACCCCTGTTTGCCGCCCTGGCCCTGGCCTACGTCTTCGCCCCCCTGGCCAGGTGGCTGTCGGCGGCCACCCGGAGGTGGGGTTTCCTGCGGCTCCGCAGCCCGGCGGTGGCCCTTGTCCTGAGCCTGCTGATACTGGCCCTGATCGGACTTATAGGTGCCCAGATCGGCAGCCTCCTGATCAGGCAGTCCGACGAGCTGGTAAACCTGGTGGACAGGGCTGAGACCTACATCAGCGAGGATCTCCGCGGCCTCTCCGAGGGCACCGGCATCACCGGGGCCCTGGTGCGGGGGGCGGTGGACGCCGTGGAGCAGATCACGCAGAGGATTCCCCAGCTGTCCCGGTCTCTGCTGTCCAGCGTGGGGGGCGTTCTCACCGGGGCCCTGGGGGTGCTGATCACCCTGCTGTTCTTCTACTACCTGATGAAGGACTACAACATCCTCAGGCACGGCTTCCGGGAGCGCTACCTGCCCGATTCGGTGAACAGGTTCCTGGGGGAGCGCATGAGCCGGATCAACGGCATACTGCGCAGCTTCCTGCGGGGCTATCTGATAACCAGCTCCATAGTATTCCTGCTGACCCTGGGGCTGCTGCTGGCCTTCGGGATAGAGATTGCGTTCCTGCTGGCGCTGCTGGCGGGCCTGCTGAACATCGTCCCCATCGTGGGCTTCTGGCTCACCGCGGTGCTGATCCTGCTGGTGGCCATGGCCACCGGGAACGACTGGACCACCCTCTTCTTCCTGTGGGCGGGACTGGCGGCCATCAACGTCCTGGAGGGCAACTTCCTGGCCCCCAGGATTGTGGGCCGCAAGGTGGGCCTCCATCCGGTGGTGGTGATACTGAGCATTGGCATCTTCGGCCGGCTCCTGGGCGTAGTGGGCATCCTGCTGGGCATTCCCCTGGCCGCCATACTGTCCCGGGAGTGGGAGGACTTCCTGCGCCGCCGCAAAAACGGTGCCTGACGTTAACTAGTCAACTATTTTTTGTAGCCGATGCTTCCCCAGCCGTAACTGGATGAAGTCGGAAAATAGTTAACTAGTTAACGTCAGGCACCGCTATTGGTAGCGCTGCTCGCGCCAGGGGTCGCCGCGGATGTGGTAGCCGTGAGACTCCCAGTAGCCGGGGTCGTCGCTCTCCCGCAGCTCCAGGCCCGTCACCCACTTGGCCGCCTTCCAGGCGTAGAGATGAGGCACGATCAGCCTCACCGGGTAGCCGTGCTCCGCCGCCAGGGGCCTTCCGTTGAGCTCGGTGACCAGCATTACCCCCGGGGTGAGGAAGTCCTCCAGGAGCACGTTGGTGGTGTAGCCGTCGGCGCAGTGGACCATCACGGAAACGGCGGTGCTCTCCGGCCGGGCCAGCTCCATGAGAACCGAGCCCTCCACGCCGGTCCAGCTGTCGCCCAGCCGGGACCAGCCGGTCACGCAGTGGAAGTCCTCCACCCGGGTGGTGCAGGGAAGGAGGCCGAACTCCTCCCAGCCCAGCGTGGTGTCCCTCTCTACCGCCCCCCAGATCTGCAGCTCCCACTCATCGGTTGTCAGATACCGGTTTCCCCGGAAGGAGAAGACGGGGAACTCGTCCTCCAGCACCCGCTGGCCCGGGGGCACCCTCTCACCGTAGTCGTCCTGTCCGCAGGCCAGCGAGGCCAGAATCAGGACGGACAGGCACCACCGGCGGGCGCGCATCAGCCAGGGTTGCCGATGAACGACTGCTTGAGCCTCTCGGTCTTCTCCTTGAGCTCGCGGTTCATCACTGCTACGGTGGTGAAGGCCTCGTCGGCGAAGCGCAGCCGCTGTATCAGTACCTTGCTGAGACCGTAGAGGAACCTGGCGGCCACGAACGGCTCCTCCACCATGAAGTGGACGAAGCGCTCCTTGCTCATCTTGTACAGGGACAGGTCCTCGGAGGCAATCACCGTGGCCGACCGGGGGCCCTCGTAGATGAAGGACATCTCTCCGAAGACGTCGCCCTCGTCGAAGACGGCCAGCGGCACCTCGTCCTCGTCCCACTCGTCAACCGCCTTGGCCTTGCCCGACTTCACCACGAACAGGTCAGTGGACTCCTCGCCCTTCTTGACGATAATGTCACCGGACCTGAAACCGACCTCCTCGCACCCCCCCAGGAAGGTCTCCTTCTCAGAGGGCTCAAGGACCGAGAAAAACAGGTTCGACACAGGCAGCTCCTTCCATCGGTTGTTGCGCACATCCTGCTACCGCAGAGTACAATGGTACCCAGCCCGCGGCCGGGGGGCAAGTCCGGCCGCTAGCTGATGACCTCCACGCTGTCTCCGTCGGAGACCCTGAACTGGCCCTCCACCACTACCAGGTCCCCCGGCTCCAGGCCTGAGGTCACCTGCACGCGGCCTCGGTTGGATATCCCCGTCTCCACCGGGATCACCCGGGCGACGCCGTCGCGGACCACCACCGCCTCGAAGCCGTCGCCAGTGCGGCGAAGGGCGATCTCCGGGACCACCAGAGCCTGCTCGGCGGTCTGCACCGCCACCGCTGCCCTACCGGTCATTCCGGGCATCAGATCGCCTCCGGAGTTGTCCAGCGCTATCCGGACGGGCACCAGTCCGGAGACCGGATCCACCGACCTGGCCGACGAGCTTACCACGCCGGGGTAGTTCCTGCCGTCGTAGGCCGTGATGGAGACGTAGGCCGGCAGATTCTCACGCAGCTGCGGAAGGTGGCGCTCCGGCAGGAGGACCCTGGCCGTGAGGGCGGATGAGTTGGCTATTGAGAGGATGGGCCCTCCCCCGGCCATGTTGCCTTCCTGGGCCCAGATGCGGCCTATGCGGCCGTCGAACGGGGCGTCGATGTAGGCATTTGCCCTGGTGCTCAGGGCTTGCTGGTTGCCGGCGTAGGCCTGCTGCAGCTGCGCCTGAGCCGACTCCAGTGCCGCCTCTGCGCCGTCCACCTGCTGCTCGCTCACCGCGCCGGCCTCGTAGAGGGACTGGATCCTGTCGTAGCTCTTCTGGGCGTTGTCCAGGTTCGCCCTTGCCGCCGCTATTGCCGCCTGGGCGGTGGTGACCCCGGCGGTCACCTGGCGGTCGGTGGTCAGACGGACCAGGTGCTGGCCCGAGGTGACGCTGTCGCCCTCGGTAACCAGCACCTCCTGGATCCGGCCTCCCATGGCGGGGTATATCAGGGCCTCGTCGGTGCCCTCGAGCCGGGTGGCCGCGTAGACCTCCTCGGTGATCTGCTCCGGTGCCATCTCCTTTACTGCAACCGGAACAGGGCCCTCCTCCTCCTGCGCCCCCCCGCCGGGTCCGCAGGCTGCAAGCAGCAGGGCGGCGACTGCGGGGACGATCCTTCCAAGACTGCTATACATGG
>Ga0207797_1003280_pt1 | contig 10842 bp, 11 predicted proteins | sample PRCRCaboRojoPR_6_FD_187275 | JGI IMG/M metagenome (GOLD analysis project Ga0207797, IMG submission 187275) | Marine sediment microbial community from Cabo Rojo, Puerto Rico - PR CR 10% Liquid 1 (SPAdes) | ecosystem: Environmental > Aquatic > Marine > Coastal > Sediment | place: Cabo Rojo, Puerto... | reverse complement strand
AGCCGCATGTGCTTCGCCGGCTGGGCACGCCGGCGGCGGCTGATGGCGTTCTGGCGCCCTGACTGGCATAATACTCGGTCGACCCGCCTTAGAACCCTCACTCTCTGGAGCGATCCCGTATGCGCCAGCTGACCTCACGGGTCCTGTCGGTGCTCGTCCTTGTGACCGGGCTGCAGGCAGGTGCCGGTGCTAAAGGCGCGCTACCGGACTTTACGGAGCTGGTGGAGGCCAATGGCCCGGCCGTGGTTAATATCAGCACGACGCGCAAGGTCGCCGCTCGCCCGGCGCTGCCGCCCGGGATCGAGATCCCGGATGTGCCAGAGGACAGCATGCTGGACGAGTTCCTGCGGCGCTTCTTCGGCGAGGAGGGGCCGGGTGAGTCCGAGGCATTCGAGACGAGCTCGCTCGGGTCGGGCTTCATCCTGTCCGACGATGGCTTTGTTGTGACCAACTACCACGTCGTCAAGGGTGCGGAGGAGGTGGTCGTGCGCCTCAGCGACCGGCGTGAGCTGGATGCTGAGGTAGTCGGCGCTGACCGCCGGACCGATCTGGCCCTGTTGAAGGTCGATGCCAACGGCCTGCCGACCCTCGAGATCGGGACCTCGGACTCGCTCAGGGTCGGCGAGTGGGTGCTGGCGATCGGCTCGCCCTTCGGCTTCGAGCACAGCGTCACTGCCGGGATCGTCAGCGCCAAGGGCCGCAGCCTCCCTGATGAGAACTACGTGCCCTTCATCCAGACGGATGTTGCCATCAATCCGGGCAACTCGGGGGGTCCGCTGCTGGATCTGGACGGCAAGGTGGTTGGGATCAACTCCCAGATCTACAGCCGTACGGGCGGGTTCATGGGGCTCTCATTCTCGATCCCCGTCGATATTGCCATGCAGGTGATCGAGCAGCTCAAGGAGCAGGGTCATGTCTCACGTGGATGGCTTGGGGTCTATATCCAGGAGGTAACGCAGGATCTCGCACAATCGTTCGGCCTGGACAAGCCATCGGGGGCGCTGGTTACCCGTGTGGTACCCGGGAGCCCGGCCGCACAGGCCGGCATTCGCGTGGGCGACGTGATACTGGAGTACCGGGGTGAAGGCGTGCCCGGCTCGTCGACGCTGCCGCCGATGGTGGGGATGACGCCTGTCGGCGAGTCGGTCGAGGTCACCGTTCTGCGTTCCGGACGCCGGCTCGATCTCGACGTGACCGTCGGTGAGCTACCGTCTCAGGCCGAGCTAACGCAGCGCGAGGCTCGGTCGGGTGCGGCGGGCTGGGTCCTTGGCATGCGCGTCGCACCGGTCCCGAAGGACGTGCGCGAGCAGCGTGACCTGGCCTCGGGCGGTGTGCTGGTGCGCGAGGTCAAAGATCCGGCCCGGCGGTCGGGTGTTCGAGCCGGTGATGTCATCACCATGATCAACAATCGCCCCGTAGGCTCGGTGGCCGCCTTCATGGAGGTCGTCAAGGGCCTGCCGAAAGGCCAGCCAGTGCCGGTGCTGGTGCAACGCGAGGAGGGTCCGATCTTCCTGGCCCTTCAGGTACGCCGTTGAGCGAGCCCTAGGTGAAGCGTCTTCAGCTCTATACGCGGCAGGGTTGTCACCTGTGCGAGGAGATGCACGAGGCCCTCGAGCGGCTTGCCCCGCAACTGGGGCTCCAGGTGGAGGTGATCGATGTGGACGCGAGCGCCGCAGCGCAGGCATACAGCGATTGGGTCCCGGTGCTGGTCGGCAACGGCGAGGTTATCTGCTACGGCCGCCTCGACGAGTCTGCGCTGTGGGATTCACTAGGCGACGAATGAGCCATGGACAACGTCCGTAACTTCTCGATCATCGCACATATCGACCACGGCAAGTCGACGCTCGCCGATCGCATCATCCAGGCATGCGGCGGACTGACCGAGCGTGAGATGGCCGAGCAGGTCCTGGACAATATGGACCTGGAGCGTGAGCGCGGTATTACCATCAAGGCCCAGAGCGTATCCCTCGACTATCGTGCCCGGGATGGCCAGCTCTACCACCTGAACTTCATCGACACACCGGGCCATGTCGACTTCTCCTATGAGGTGTCGCGCTCGCTTGTGGCCTGTGAGGGTGGCCTTCTCGTGGTGGATGCCTCTCAGGGGGTCGAGGCCCAGAGCGTCGCCAACTGCTATACCGCCATCGATCAGGGCCTCGAGGTCCTACCGGTGCTCAACAAGATCGACCTCCCCCAGGCCGATCCCGAGCGCGTCATAGCCGAGATCGAGGAGGTCATCGGCCTGGAGGCACAGGATGCGCTGAGGGTCAGTGCCAAGACCGGTGAAGGGATCATCGACCTGCTGGAGGCGCTGATCACGCAGATCCCGCCACCCAGCGGCAGCCCGAATGTCTCCCTCAAGGCCTTGATCGTCGACTCCTGGTTCGACAACTACCTGGGCGTGGTCGCCCTGGTGCGGGTCAAAGAGGGTGTGCTGGCACCGGGGCAGAAGATCCTGGCGATGCAGACGGGGCGTCGCTATCAGGTGGACGAGGTCGGGAAGTTCACGCCCAAGCGCAGCCAGCGGGACCACCTGGCCGCTGGCGATACGGGCTACGTCATTGCCGGCATTAAGGACATCGACGGCGCCAAGGTCGGTGACACCCTGACCGACGCGGAGCGCCCGGCCGACGAGCCGCTGCCTGGCTTCCAGGAGGTACAGCCGCGGGTCTTCGCTGGGGTCTTTCCGGTGACCACCGACGATTACGGTGAGCTGCGGGATGCCCTGGACAAGCTACGGCTCAACGATGCCTCCCTGCAGTATGAGCCTGAGACCTCAGGGGCCCTCGGCTTCGGCTTCCGGGTCGGCTTCCTGGGCATGCTGCATATGGAGATCGTGCAGGAGCGCCTCGAGCGTGAGTACGGCCTGGATCTGGTGACCACCGCACCGACGGTGGTGCACGAGGTGCTGACGCGCAGCGGCGACATACTGAATATCCACAATCCGGCTCAGCTGCCGCCCATGGCCGAGATCGAGGAGATGCGTGAGCCGATCATCACGGCCAGCATCCTGGTCCCGCAGGACTATATCGGCGGCGTAATCGGCCTCTGCGTTGAAAAGCGGGGTGTGCAGACCAAGATGCACTACCTGGGCAAGCAGGTGGCACTGGAGTACGAGATGCCGCTGAGCGAGGTCGTGATGGATTTCTTCGACCGGCTCAAGTCGGTGAGCCGCGGGTTCGCATCGTTCGACTACACCCTGACCCGCTTGCAGGCGGCGCCACTGGTCAAGCTGGACGTGCTCATCAACGGCGAGCGTGTCGATGCCCTCTCGGTCATCGTCCATAGGGATCACGCCCAGTCCCGGGGTCGGGACCTTACCGAGCGCATGAAGGAGATCATCCCGCGACAGATGTTTGACATCGCGATCCAGGCCGCCATTGGCTCGCAGGTCATCGCCCGTTCGACCGTGAAGGCCCTGCGCAAGAACGTCACCGCCAAATGCTATGGGGGCGACGTGACGCGCAAGCGCAAGCTCCTCGAGAAGCAGAAGGCGGGGAAGCGGCGTATGAAGCAGGTCGGCAAGGTCGAGATACCCCAGGAGGCCTTCCTGGCGGTGCTACAGGTGGAGAAGAAATAGACCGATGTCTACGATCCATTAACCCAGAATAATAGCATGAGTCTGGACCTCGAACTGATACTGGTCATCGGAACCGCCGTGACGGGCCTGATCTGGGCGGCAGATGCTGCTGTGCGGCGGACAAGACGCCGTGAGCAGTGGGTGGCCCAGGGGGCTGGGGCTGGCGCTGGCGCCCAGGCAGGGCCGGCCACCGGCGAGGACCGCAAGGAGCCGTGGTATGTTGAGTACTCCCGCTCCTTCTTCCCCGTTCTGCTGATCGTCCTCCTGCTCCGGTCATTCGTGGCCGAGCCCTTCCGGATCCCTTCAGGCTCGATGATGCCGACCCTGTTGGTCGGTGATTTCATCCTGGTGAACAAGTTCGCGTACGGGCTGCGTCTGCCCGTGGTCTATACGGAGCTGCTCGAGATGGGCGAGCCGTCGCGAGGCGATGTAGCGGTCTTTCGCTTCCCGAAGAATCCCAGCGAGGACTACATCAAGCGCATCGTAGGGCTACCCGGGGACCATATCGCCTACTACGATAAGAAGCTCTACGTGAACGGCCAGCTGATGGAGCAGGAGCCGATCGGGATCTACCGGGGTGAGGGCAGCGGCCGCGTCATGAATGGTGCGCGAAGGCTGGAAGAGCACCTGGATCCCGTCGTCCATGACATCCTCATACGACCTAACCACCCCAATGTGGAGGGGGACTACCGTGTGCCTGAAGGGCATTACTTCGTCCTCGGTGACAACCGCGACAACAGCAATGACAGCCGGTTCTGGGGCTTCGTCCCGGAGGACTACCTCGTCGGCAAGGCCTTCGTGATCTGGATGAACTGGGATATGCAGGCCGGCGACATGGACCTCTCACGTATCGGCGAGACCATCGAGTAGGCTTCCGATGAGATCCGTCTCCCGCGAGCGTGGCCTGTCAGCGATCACGTGGCTCATCGTCATCGCCGTCGTCGGGACTGGCGTAGTCATCGGCTTGAGGCTCGTCCCCGTGTACCTGCAGTACTTCACCCTCGTGTCGATCATGGAGGACGTGGCCCAGGAGGCGCACATCGGGGATCACTCCAGGCGCGAGCTGTGGTCCATGATCAACAAGCGTATGAACATCAACGGGATCGAGGGGGTTGGTCACGACGAGATAGGCATCGACCGGGAGGGCGATGCGATCAAGATCACCGCGGACTACGAGGTCCGTAGGCCGCTCCTCGGCAATCTGGATGCCGTCGCCCATTTCAAGAAGACAGTGCGCAGCCGCTGAAGATCATGGTATCGGCTCGCAACCCGCTTGGTCTGGAAGAGGAAGTGCTGAGGTCGTCGGTGTTCGAGGCAGCGATCACACACCGCAGCGCAGGCAGCGCCAACTACGAGCGCCTCGAGTTCCTCGGCGACGCCGTTCTCAACATGGTCATCGCGGAGCACGTCTACATCCACTCGCCGGAGAGCACCGAGGGCGATCTCAGCCGCCTACGGGCTGCGCTGGTGAACGAATCCGCGCTGGCGGAGGTCGCGCAGGCAGCCGACCTCGGTCAGCTCCTGCGGCTGGGGCAGGGAGAGCTCAAGAGCGGTGGCTTCCGGCGCGAGTCGATCCTGGCCGACGCCCTGGAGGCGATCGTAGGTGCCGTCTTTCTCCTCAAGGGCTTCGAGCGGGCCCGCGCGTTCATCCTTGACCTCTTTGCCGAGCGGCTGTCGAGGCTGCCCCGTGCCGAAGAGCTGAAGGACCCCAAGAGCCGGCTGCAGGAGCTGCTGCAGGCTCGCAACCTGCCTCTGCCAACCTACGAGCTCTGCGAGGTCACAGGCCAGCCCCATGACCAGAGCTTCACAGCCCTGTGCACGGTCGACCACCTGGGTGTCAGTGCCAGTGGCCAGGGCAGCAGCCGCCGCCGGGCGGAGCAGGCGGCTGCACTGGCCGTGCTGGAGCGCATGATGCAGACTGCCGATACGCATGCAGGATCCTGAGCAGGCAGCCCAGCTGGGGCGGTGCGGTTTTGCGAACCTGGCTGGCCGCCCCAACGTCGGCAAATCGACCCTGCTCAACCGCCTGGTGGGGCAGAAGATCGCGGCTACCACGCGCCGTCCTCAGACGACGCGGAACCGCCTCCTGGGCGTCGTGACGGAGGGCCAGGACCAGCTGATCCTGGTGGACACACCCGGCATCCATAGCCGCGGCAAACGCCTCCTGAATCAGACCCTCAACCAGACCGCGATCCGCAGCCTGGGCGAGGCGGACCTGGTGCTGTTCATGATCGTGGCCGGGCAATGGCGCGATGATGACGAGCTGATCCTGGCGCACATACGTCGTGCAGGGAAGCCGGTGATCCTGGTCATCAACAAGATCGACCGTCTGGGCAAGCGTGCGGATCTGCTGCCGTTCATTGACGACGTGAGTCGGCGTTTCGATTTCAGCGAGGTAGTCCCCGTCTCGGCACGCACTGGTGCCAATGTGGCACGCTTGCAGACGGTGGCGACCGGCTGGCTGCCGCGTAATCCACGCTTCTTCGATCCAGAGCAGGTGACCGACCAGAGTGTGCGCTTCATTGCCGGCGAGCTGATCCGGGAGCAGGTCATGGAGCGGCTCGGCCAGGAGCTGCCCTATTCGGCAGCGGTGGTTGTCGAGCGCTTCGAGGAGGAGGGCCGGCTCGTGCGCATGTGGGCGACCGTATGGGTGGAGCGCGAGAGCCACAGGGCCATCGTCATCGGCGCGCAGGGACGCAAGCTCAAGGAGATCGGATCCCGAAGCCGGCAGATGCTGGAGCCGTTCCTCGCCAGGCGGGTCTATCTACAGCTGTGGGTCAAGACCAAGGAGCGCTGGCAGGATAGTCGCGAGACCATCGCAGCCATGGGCGTGGATACGGACTGACCCATGCCTATCAGGCGCATCGGGGCCGTCATCCTGCATGCCAGGCAATATCGCGAGCGCAGCGTCATAGCTGAGCTGCTCACCGAGGATGATGAGCGCATTGGCTGTGTCCTGCACGGCGGCGGCCGTGCCCGCGGCAGCCACCATCAGCCGTTTACCGAGCTGTCGCTGATGCTACGGGGACGGGGCGACCTCTACACGGGTCAGGGGGTAGAGTCGGGCGCGCGCTACGGGCTGACTGGTCGGGCGCTGGTGAGCGGGCTGTACTTGAATGAGCTGGTCTTGCGGCTGGTGCCGCGCGCCTGCCCAGTAGCCGAGCTCTATGGGGCGTATCGGGAGGCCTTGCACCGCCTGGCAAGCGGGCCGCTGGAGTCGACCCTGCGTTGTTTCGAGCTCGAGCTCTTGGAGGGGCTGGGGTACGGTCTGGTGCTCGACGAGCAGGCCGATGAGGGCGGGCCGATCGATCCGGATGGCCGCTACCGCTACGACCCCGAGGCAGGGCCGAGACGGGTGACTGAGCCATCGGACCAGTGCCGGGACTGTATCAGCGGGAGGGTGCTGTATGCCCTGCGCGACCGTCGCCTCGACGACCCCAGCTGCCTGCGGGAGGCCAAGATCCTGATGGCTCGCGTCCTGCAGCACCATCTGGGTGGCCGGGTCCTGGCGACCCGCGAGATGATGCGGGCGTACGGGGAGCTCAAACGAGGCGGGGATCTGTCGGGCCATGCCTAGGGTCGGGCTAGGTGTCAATATCGACCACATCGCCACCATTCGTCAGGCTCGGGGAACCCCCTATCCGGACCTGCTGGAGGCTATACGGGTCATCGAGGCGGCGGGTGCGGACGGGATCACATTGCACCTGCGCGAGGACCGCAGGCACATTCAGGACGCCGATGTGGAGGCGGCACGGGCGGCCATCACGACGCGCATGAACCTGGAGATGGCGGCTACGCAGGAGATGGTCGCGATCGCCGCAAGGCTGGGGCCAGGGGAGTGTTGTCTGGTGCCCGAGCGCCGAGAGGAGCTGACCACCGAGGGCGGCCTCGATCTGCTCGGGCAGGAGCGTCACCTGAGCCAGACATGCGCCCGCCTGGCGGCGGCGGGGGTGCGGGTCTCCTTGTTCATCGAGCCTGATCCGGCGCAGATAGAAGCAGCGGCGCGTATTGCGGCCCCGGTCATCGAGCTGCACACCGGGCGCTATGCCGATCTACCCGCGGGAGAGGGGCAGGAGGCAGAGCTCGACCGCCTGCGGCGAGCGGCGCAGCAGGCACGTTCCCTGGGGCTGCAGGTCAACGCGGGCCATGGCCTGCACTACGACAACGTCTACACGGTAGCCTGTGTCCCGGGCATCAAAGATCTCAATATTGGCCATGCCATCGTGGCGCGTGCCCTATTTGTGGGGCTTGCAGCCGCCGTCACGGAGATGCGCCAGCGGATCTCGCCGGACCCATGATGGCGGTCTTCGGGGTGGGCACGGATATCGTATCCCTGCGCCGCATCGAGCGGATCTATGCTCGCCACGGCGAGGCCTTCGAAAAGCGCATCTTGAGCCCCCTGGAACAGCAGGAGCTAGGCGACCAGGTCGGGCGGGCCGCCTTCCTGGGGCGGCGATTCGCTGCCAAGGAGGCCTTTGCCAAGGCCCTGGGGACGGGCATCGGATCCCAGGCCTGCTTCACCGAGGTGACGATTGCCCACGAGGGACAGGGCCGCCCGATCCTGCGCCTAAGCGGTACAACCCGGGCAACGGCGGAGCGCGCTCGCATCACCGCCAGTCACCTGAGCCTTGCGGACGAGGTGGAGTACGCAGTGGCCTATGTGCTGTTGGTCTGTGAGCCCTGACCCGTGGCCTGGTACGAGGCATCCAGCAGGGCGTCGATCGTGGCTAGCAGGCGTCTTCGCCCCCGTTCCTGCCCGGCGGGATCATGATGCTGCGCTGCCTCCTCGAGCTCGGCGGCACGTCGCCTGAGGCGCGGCATACCACAGTAGGCGGCGCCTCCTTGGATCTCGTGGGCAGCCCTGCGCAGATCGCCAGGGGCGCTGCCTGCTTCCGCGAATAGTGGCCGGTGTCGGCGGAGCTCGTCACGGAAGAGCTCGAGCATCTCCTGGGCCAGCGCCGCGTTGCCGCCAGCCAAGCGGATGGCCTCCTCCGGGTCGTACAGGGGCAGCTGTTCGGCCTCGCTCCCCTGGCCCTCAATGGCCGCGGTACTTCCCTGTCTCGAGGGCTGGAGGGCTTTCAGCAGGGCCTCCCGGCTCACGGGCTTGACGAGCGCGCCGTGGAACCCAGCCTGCTGGTACTGGGCTCCCCACGTCGCGTCAGCGCTGAGGGCCAGTGCCACGACGTGGGGCTGTCTGGAGCGGATCGCTTGCAGGACCTCGGTCCCGCTGACCCTGGGCATGCGGATGTCGAGAACGGCGGCATCGATCCGGGTCCGATCCAGCTCTTCGACGGCGGCCTGGCCGTCCGCCACCAGGATAGCGTCGGCCAGGAGTTGCTCGAGCATCCGCCCCAGGACGTTACGGGTCGTCTGGTTGTCCTCGGCTACCAGCACCCTGAGCCCGCAGAGGCTCGGCGGGTAGGCCTCGTTGCCCTCCGCGAGCAGGGCCAGCGATTGCGCCACATGGCGCAGGGATGTGCAGTGCGAGAGGCCGACCAGGGCGCTGCTGGCGGGGCTGTCAGGTGGCGAGAGCTCCTGGACGGTGAACAGCGTTGCAGCGATCACAGGTCGTCTAGCGCCAGTCGTCAGGCGGCGCAGCCATTCGGCGACCTCACGCCGTCGCGCCCGATCGAAGAACAGCACCGCCGGCTCGGGTCCATCGGACGGCACTTGCGCCAGGGCGTCGAGTCGTATACCCCGCGGCCTGAATCCGCAACGCTCGAGGGCGCTCATGGTGACGGTCATGCGCGCTGCGGTATCGCTGTGGACAGCAACTGCCTCCCCGTTGCCGAGACGATAGGGTCCCATGACGGCGTGCTGAGGGGGGTAGAAGGGCACGCGCAGGCGTATGCGCAGGGGCGCGCCACGGCCGCCCCACCAGTCTATCGAGCCACCGCAATCATGGACCCATCCGGCCTTCGACCCCAGGCGCTGACGCGTGGCCGCAGGGGAGATCGCTACCGGATCCGGCCGCGAGGCGCGTGCCGTGATGTTGACGGTGAGCTCCGACGCGTCAGCGGCGTGCTGCGTCGTGACCTCGACCAGCAGCTCGTCTCCGCCGACTAGCTCGAGGACCGGCTCGAGGACGGCCAGCAGCGACCGATGCAGGCCCGCGCCGTCGATGCGTATGCGCCGCTCTGCGGCCGGGTCGACGTGAACCACGAGGGTGCAGCCATGGTGCTGGGCTGTGGGCCAGAAGGCGAGGCAGACCTCCCTGAAGAGCTCCTCGACGTCCGATTCGACCGGCATCCTGGCGGTCTCCTTGTCCCGAGGTCGGTGGTTGTCCGTCAGGCGCATCGTTGCCACGGGACGGGGCTGCGGGTCAAGCCTGTGTCTTGTCAGCTAACTCACCTGCCAGAGTACACGGCCTATCGCCATGGCACAGGGGGCTCTAAAATCGTGTCACACGAGTGTAGCGACGGATCACTCCATGACCTATCCCACCCTACAGGATTTCGTCGGCAATACGCCGCTGGTGCGGATGCAGCGGTTGCCACAGGGCCGCGGAAACACCGTGCTCGCCAAGCTCGAAGGCAATAATCCAGCGGGGTCCGTCAAGGACCGTCCGGCCTTGAGCATGATCCGGTACGCCGAGGAGCGGGGCGAGATCAGGCCAGGCGAGGCACTGATCGAGCCCACCAGTGGCAACACGGGCATCGCGCTGGCCATGGTGGCCGCCATGCGTGGCTACAGGATGCGGCTCGTTATGCCCGAGAACATGAGCGCCGAGCGCCGCGCCGTGATGAAGGCCTTTGGCGCCGAGATCAACCTGGTATCCGCGGATGCGGGCATGGAGGGAGCACGCGATACGGCACAGGCGATGGCGGCTGACGGTCAGGGCCGGCTCCTGGATCAGTTCGCCAATCCCGACAATCCGCGGGCACACTACGAGGGGACAGGGCCCGAGATATGGCGCGATAGCGGGGGCGAGATCACCCACTTTGTCAGCGCTATGGGGACCACGGGTACGATCATGGGGGTGTCACGCTATCTCAAAGAGCGCTCGAACGCCGTACGGATCGTCGGCGTGCAGCCCAGTGAGGGCTCGCGGATAGCCGGCATACGGCGTTGGCCAGAGGCCTATCTGCCCGGGATCTACCAGCCGGGGCAGGTCGATCAGATCATCGATGTCAGCCAGGCGGAGGCGGAGGAGACCATGCGGCGGCTGGCCCGCCAAGAGGGGATCTTCGCCGGTGTCTCCTCGGGCGGGGCGGTGGCTGCTGCCCTGCGGCTGGAGCGCGAGCTGGCGGGCGCGACCATCG
>Ga0207797_1003279_pt1 | contig 10842 bp, 10 predicted proteins | sample PRCRCaboRojoPR_6_FD_187275 | JGI IMG/M metagenome (GOLD analysis project Ga0207797, IMG submission 187275) | Marine sediment microbial community from Cabo Rojo, Puerto Rico - PR CR 10% Liquid 1 (SPAdes) | ecosystem: Environmental > Aquatic > Marine > Coastal > Sediment | place: Cabo Rojo, Puerto... | reverse complement strand
GACTTCGTACTTTGAAAAACAGGTTGGAAGAAAAAGAGGCCGCCTTAGAGGAGAAGGAAAAAAGGATCAAGGAGCTCCAAGAAAGGGTCAAACGGGCTCGGGCCGATTTTGAAAACTACAAGAAAAGACAAAAGAAGGCTCAAAAAGAGGCCAAGGAAAAAGCCAAAGAAAAGGTCTTTCTGGAATTTCTACCCATCTACGACAATCTCGATCGCGCCTTCAAAAACTTCAATAAAAACGAAGACAAAGAGTCCTTTATAGAAGGAGTTGAGAAAATATATGCTCAGTTCGACGACCTGTTGGAAAAACAGGAGATAGAACCGATAGAGGCGAAGGGGAAAAGTTTCAACCCCCGGTTGCACGAAGCCTTGATGCGGGTCAACTCGGAGGAACATGAGCATAACGTAATAATTGAAGAGTTCGAGAGAGGTTACCGGAGAGACGGAGAGGTACTGAGACCGAGCAAGGTCAAAGTTAACATTTCCCCAACCGGCGAAAAGAGCGACCGGGAGAATAGAGAGAATAGCCCCGAAGACGATTAAATATTGAAAGAAATATTTTAGGAGGTGCTTTAAATGGCCAAGGAAAAGATCGTAGGCATAGATCTGGGTACGACCAACTCATGTGCGGCAGTAATGGAAGGTGGAGAATCCGAAATCGTAACGAACGCGGAAGGAGAAAGGACTACGCCCTCGGTGGTGGCGTTTAGCGAAGAGGGAGAAAGACTCGTCGGAGAAACGGCCAAGAGACAGTCCATCACCAATCCCAATCGAACGGTCTCTTCCATCAAGCGAAAAATGGGGGAGAATTACGAAGTAGAAATACAGCTCGACGGAAAGGTGGATAAGTATTCGCCGGAAGAGATTTCGGCCATGATCTTGCGCAAAATCAAAAACGACGTCTCCGACAGATTGGGCCAAGAGGTGAAAAAGGCCGTCATTACCGTCCCGGCCTATTTCAACGACCGCCAGCGACAGGCGACAAAGGATGCGGGCAAGATAGCGGACCTGGAAGTAGAAAGGATCATTAACGAGCCGACGGCGGCTTCGCTCGCTTACGGTCTGGGCGACTCCAAAGAAGAGACCATTCTCGTTTACGACCTGGGTGGAGGAACATTCGACGTCTCGATACTGGAGATCGGCGACGGCGTCTTCGAGGTAGTCTCGACCGACGGAGATACACAGCTCGGTGGAGACGACTTCGATCAGGAGATTATCGACTGGTTGATCGAGCGGTTCAAAAGCAAACAGGGCATCGATCTCTCGGAAGACCCCAACGCCCTGCAAAGGTTGAAATCGGCCGCGGAGGAGGCAAAAATTGAGCTTTCCTCCCGCAAGGAAACTACGATCAACTTGCCCTACATCACGGCCGACCAGAGCGGACCGAAGCATCTGGAGGAAAAGCTTACCCGGGCCAAGTTCGAATCGATGGTCGACGATTACCTGCAGCGAACGATGAATATCCTGGAATCCGCCCTCTCGGAAGCCGAAATGGACAAGGACGACATCGATCAGATCGTATTGGTCGGCGGTTCCACCCGAATACCAAAAGTGCAAGAGATGATCGAAGAACACGTGCCGGGCAAGGTACACAAGGGGATCAATCCGGACGAGGTAGTGGCCCGAGGCGCGGCAGTCCAGGGCGGAGTACTGGCCGGCGAAATGGACGACGTAGTCCTGCTCGACGTGACGCCGCTCACGCTGGGCATAGAAACCTTGGGCGGAGTGACGACACCCTTAATCGAACGAAATACGACTATACCCACGGAGAAGACGAAGACGTTTTCTACGGCAGAAGACGGCCAGACTACGGTAGACATTCACGTAGTTCAGGGCGAACGGAAGATGGCCGAAGACAATAAAAGCATCGGCCGCTTTCAGCTAACGGGGATACCGCCGGCTCCGCGTGGCACTCCCAAGATAGACGTGACTTTTAGCATCGACGCGGACGGCATCCTTCACGTCTCGGCAGAAGATCAGGGTACGGGCAAATCCGAAAGCATCACCATAGAGGAACCGTCTCGGCTATCGGAAGAAGAAATAGAAGAGATGAAACAGGAAGCCGAGGAACACGAGGAAGAAGACAAGCGGAAAGCCGAAAGGGTCGAGACTCGCAACGAAGCCGACCAACTGATCTATTCTGTCGAGAATAGTCTAGAGGAGTTCGGAGAGAATCTGGACGAATCGACCCGTTCAAAAGTGCAGGAAAAGATCGATCAACTCCAGGAAACCCTCGATGAGGAAGCCTCAATCGAGGAGATGGAGAGAGGGATAGAGGAACTGCGAGAGGCAGCCCAGGAGATCGGCAAAAGCGCTTACGAAGGGACAGGCGGCGGACCGGGCGCCGGTCCGGGCGGTGGACCGGGCGGACCAGGTGCGGCCGGGCCAGGCGGACCGGGAAGCGGAAATGGTAACACGGCCACGGACGACGAGGACGAGTACGTAGACGCGGAATTCGAAGAAGAGGAAGAGGAAAACGAATAGAACCCGCTTAGGGCTCAGGAGAACGACCCTTGGAAGGGCGGAGTTGGTTGGGTAAGATTTTAGCGTACGGACGCCGACCGAACACCACTTCTTCAACTTAAAATAAAAGAGGGCCGGTAAGTATGCCAAAAGACTATTACGAATTGCTGGGCGTCGATCAAGACGCCTCACAGGACGAGATCAAAAAGGCTTACAGAAAGAAGGCCAAAAAGTACCATCCGGATATGAATCCCGACGTGGATAAGGAAAAGGCGGAAAAGAAATTTAAGGAGATAACGGAGGCCTACGAGGTTCTCTCCGATCCGGATAAACGGGCCCAATACGATCGTTTCGGTCACGCCGGCCCCTCTCAGGGATTCGACTTCAACGATCAGGACTTTGAGCGAGCAAGGAACGCCTTCGGGGATAGCGCCTTCGAAGATATCTTCGACCTCTTCTTCGGCGAAGGGGGCGGTCGGAGCCGAACCAGGGATTCCAGTTCTAGAAGAGGGGAGGATATTCAGCGCAGACTTCGCCTTTCGCTGGAGGATGCTGCCTTTGGTACGCGAGTCAAGATCGCCGTCCCCCGTTTCGTGAAATGCGATCACTGCGACGGCGAGGGCGTAAAGCCTGGCTCCTCAAAGAGGGTCTGTCCTCATTGCAACGGTAGAGGGGAGATAAGACAACGCCAGCAGACCATGCTGGGCAGCTTTGTCAACGTCCAGACCTGCCCCAAATGCGGCGGTAGCGGAGAGATAATCGAGGAACCCTGTCCAAAATGTCGGGGAGAAGGTCGGGTAAAAGAGAAACGAGAGATCTCGATCAAGGTCCCGGCCGGGGTCAAGGACGGCTCCAGGCTCAGGTTGAAGGGCGAAGGAAACGTCGGTCGAAGAGGGGCGCCCAGCGGCGATCTATTCATCATCACGGAAATCAAGGAACACGATATATTCGTCCGCGAAGGTGACGACGTGTTGACGACCGTGCCGGTCCACTTCACTCAACTGGCCCTGGGAGACACCATCGAAGTACCGACCCTGGACGGATCGAAACGGGTGAAAATAGAGGCCGGAACGGAACCCAGCAGTGAGATTCGCTTGGAGGGTGAGGGTATCCCTCACCTGAATAGTTCCGGCAAAGGGGACGAAGTAATCAAACTACGACCGATAACGCCCAAAGATCTGGGCCAAGAGGAGAGGGAATTGCTGGAGCAATTGGATCAGCTGCTGGACAAACCCTCCGGCAACGGGTCGCAGAAAAAGTCCTTCTTTGAAAAATTTAGGGAAAATTTTAAGAAATAAATTTTGTTGACCGGGGTCGAGGTCGATCCCGGTCAACAAAATTGGACTTAATTGAACAAGGCTTCTTCCGCCAACTGTCGTAAATCGGTCTTATCCATTCCCTGACCCAACAAGAAGTAAAAGTTGCCTTCCTTCTCCCATCCCAGTTCCACGATTTTCTGCCTCAGTTCTTGTGGTAGACGATCCTCCAGGGAAGCGCCCCGATCGAGAATCCAACCGACGGCTTCTTCTAGATGGGCATCGCTGCCCTTCTCGGCAAGTTGAGTCCTATGGCGGCCCATCTCTTTGGAGAGATAATTGCCAGCCATCAACTGAAGGGACTGAGGTAACCCCCCTTCCCCCCGTTTAACGAAAGAGATCCTGCAGTAACTTTTGTCGCCGTCCTCTTTTTCCATAACCGACAGCCTTTCTCCCGCCCTTCTAAAGCCCTCCTCGTTGAGAGCATCGAAATCGACCGACAGGGGAAACTCCTCCGCGAATTCCTCCGGATCGAGTCTGTTTTCCCTAAAAACTTTTCCCACTTTACTCGGATCGAAGTTGAAAACTTTCCTTTCCAACTCGTTCAACTGAAAGTTTTCGTACTCCGCGATTATCGAACTCCCCGGCGGGCCACCCGCCAGCAAAGCTCCCCTTTCTCCCGGGTAGTAGGTGATCTTCAGCGGAAGACCGTGCTCCTTGCTCAGCGCCAACTGAGCATGATCGAAGTCGAAAACCTCCTCCTTCAAAAACAAAGAACGCCGATTTCTTTTCGGTTTGAGCCCGAGTCTATGGACCTCTCTGCCGTTTACATCCCCTTCGCCGGCGTATTTGAGCAGATAGTCCCCGATGAGGTCCTTAAGGAAGGCCAACTGGCCGAAGACTTCCAGGTCGCCGAAAGGCGACTGTATCCATTTGCCCCTTTTCAGTAGGGCCAAATCGTCCCCCGGCAAATGAATCCAGGTATTCTTACCGTCATAGATGAGCTTGGCCCCTTTCAGGTCAGCGGCGCAAAGCTCGGGACCGCCTGTCAGTTCTTGCTCAAACTGCTCCAAGGGGCTGGTATAATCCCCATATTCCAAGGTTAACTTTCGCGGTTTCTTGAACTTCACCTGTACTTCAACGTTGGTCCCGCCGGCAGTGACAGTCTGATCGGCGACGAAGCTATCCAGTTGTTCGAACTTCTCCATGGCAAAAAGTGCTACTTCTTTCTCCTTGTTTTCCTTCATCTGGAAAAATCACCTTTATCTATTTAAAAAGGGAAATATTTCAATTAAGACCAAACCAAATTTAGAAAAACTAAAATGGAATCAGATCCTCTTCCTCCATACCCCGTATCGTCTCGGCAATCAAAGTAGAGACATCGTCCAAATCGTCTATATCGATTACCTCACAGGGGCTGTGCATATAGCGGTTGGGAACGGAAACTAGAGCCGTCGCTACGCCGCTACGGCTCAACTGAATGGCATTGGCATCGGTCCCCGTGCCGCCGGGAGCCCCGATCACCTGATAGGGTAATTCTTTCTCCTCGGCAACTTCCTGCAGACGACGGAAAAGTTTCGGATTTATGTTTGGACCGCGAGAAAGCAGCGGACCGGCCGAAAGCTCTACCTCGCCGACCTTCCTCTTTTGCTTCCCCGCCAGTGGCGTGTCGGTACCATGTCCGACGTCTACGGCGATCCCCACGTCCGGTTTTATCCCAAAAGCGCTAGTCTGTGCACCGCGCAATCCGATCTCTTCCTGTACCGTCGCCACCGCATGCACTTCCGCCTGCGGGGCTAGCTGAGCCACCTTTCTTGCCGCTTCCAGCACGGCAAAAGCGCCACATTTGTCGTCGAAGCCGCGGGCCGCGGCTAGGCTCCCCCGCAGCCGCGCGAAATCGTAATCGAGCACCCCCGGCGCGCCTATCTCCAACAGCTCCTTGGCTTCCTCTTTATCCGCCGCGCCGATATCTATCCATAAATTCTCAAACTTGACCACTTCTTTCCGCTCGTCCTCTTCCAGCAGATGAATGGGCTTTCGTCCAATTACCCCAACTACGTACTCTTCTTGGCCCTTACCTCTGAGCCGCACCCTTTGACCGGGCAGAACCTGGGGGTCCCAACCGCCAATCGTGTTGAAGAATACGTAACCGTCTTCGTCTATCCTGTTAACCATAAGCCCTATTTCGTCTATATGACCGGCCAGCATCACCTTGGGGCTACCGCCTTCGTTGACGACGGCAAAAGAATTGCCATGCAGATCGCCTTTGACCTCGTCCGCAAACCCTCTCGCCCGCTCTTTCCAAATTTCAGCTGCCTCTCCTTCAAATCCGGAAGGGCTAATGGTATTGACCAGTTTCTCCAAAAAATTTAACGCCTCTTCTTCCATTTGGGCCTCCTCTAAATCATACTTACCTGTCTTAGCGACAAGATCGATAACCGCCTTTACCCGCAATTTTACGAGCGTCGAAAAGAACTTGCAAAGGACCTCTCGCTTTCACAATCTTTAAATGCAATGAAACTGATGAAGATAGTGCAAAAACAGTCGGGTATATCGCGGAGAAAGGCTCGCGACTTGGTAGAAGAGGGCGAGGTGTCGGTGAACGGCCAAGAAGAGCGGAATCCGTTCGAAGACTACGAGCTCGATGACCTTGACAGCCTCTACCTGCGCGGTCACCCTCTATCCACCAACCCGCCCAAGAAGAACGCCTATCGTTACTACAAGCCTCAGGGTGTTCTCTGCAGTCACGACGATCCTCACTACGGCAGGACGCTGGGCAGACTGCTGCGAGCGGAGGGGTTTATCGGCTATCGCTGGGCCGGCAGGTTGGATCAGGACGCCGAAGGGCTAGTACTTTTAAGCAACGACGGCCAACTAGTTCACGCTCTGACCCATCCTCGTTACGAGGTGGAAAAGAAATATCATATCTGGGTATCGGAAAATCTCTCCCACGGTCGGATCGGCGAGATCATACAAGAATTGATGGGGGGAGTAAGGGAAGGGGGCGATCTCCTCCAGATCGAACGGGGAGGAGCCGTGGAGAGAGGATCGGAACACAGCAAGTTGGAACTGGTCCTGACCGAAGGGAAGAAAAACGAAATTAAAAGGATCTGTGAAGTGGTCGGCTTAAATTTGATCCGCCTGCGCAGAGTGGAACTGGGTCCGATCAAATTAGACGGGCTCTCCCCCGGCGACATCGAGCGGATCGGCCCGGCTAGGTGGTCCAAACTCTGTAAATATCGGGACAGGGCGCTTTCCGCGGGGGACTCGGAACCGTCTTCTTGAACCAGGGAGGTCCTCATGAAATTTGTAGAGATCTATCGTACTTGGAGCGAAGAAAAAGCCGAGATGATCAAGGAATTATTAAAAGACTACGGCATCGAATCGCGTCTATCCTCTCATGCCACTCGCTCCGTTCATCCGATCCCCGTGGACGGTTTGGGCGAAATTCGCATCAACGTCCTCCCCCAAGACGAGGACAAAGCCAGCGAACTGGTAGAGGCATATTTCGGTCGCGAGGCAAACGAGGGGACCGACTCCGTCAAGTAATCGAGCGGGAGTTTGAGGGGTTTTCATAATTTTTGGGACAGACAGAAAATGAAGGGAAATTCTTTTCGAATCCAACGGAAGAGAATGGTAAAGTTTCAGTTACGCAAGCGGGGGATAAGTAACGAACGCCTCCTAGACGCCTTTCTCAAAGTGCCTCGACACGAATTCGTACCTCAAGGGAAAAAGGGGGAAGCTTACGGCGATTTCCCTTTGCCCATCGGCGAAGGCCAAACCATCTCCCAACCTTACATAGTGGCCTATATGACAGAACTGCTTGCGCCCTCCCCCGAGGACGAAGTGCTGGAAATAGGAACGGGTTCGGGTTATCAGACGGCGATCCTGGCCGAACTGAGCAATGAGGTTTATACAGTAGAGTTGAGGAAGCGGTTGAGCGATAAAGCGAAAGATATCCTGGAAGAACTGGGTTACGGAAACGTCCATTTCAAAGTCGGCGATGGCACCGCAGGGTGGCCCGAGCAGGCCCCCTACGAGGGGATCATCGGTACGGGAGGAGTGCCCCAGATACCGTCCTCGCTGAAGGCCCAGCTCGGTTCGGGCGGTAGGTTGGTCATCCCGGCCGGGAGCAGAAGAAATCAGCATATTTACCTGCTAATCAAAAAAGAAGGAAGCTTCAGGCGGGAAAAAAAGATACCCTGCAGCTTCGTCCCCCTTACCGGGACCGAAGGTTGGCCGCAGGAAAACTTCGGCTAAAGGACCGCTCTCCAGAGCAGCCAGGCGGCAGCAGCGACCAGACCGCTGACGGTCGGCGTCAGGATCCAGGCCAGCAAAATATGGATCAAATTCTTCTTTTCCACCGTCTTTACCCCTTTAAACAGTCCGATTCCCAACACTGAACCGACTATGGCCTGAGAAGCGGAAACGGGCACTCCTATGACGGCAAACAAGTTCAAAGTGACCGCTTCCCCCAATAGGGCGACAAATCCGGAAAACGGATCCAGAGGGACTAGATCATGGCCGATCGTATGGATCACTTTTTTGCTATAAGTCAAGATCCCCAAGGATATGGCCAAAGAACCGACCAGAGCGCCCATCCGTGGATTTAGTAGACCGGAACGGACGTAAACCCCTGTCACGTTGGCCACGTTATTGGCCCCAAGCGAATAAGCGCCGTAAGCCCCAACCAACAGGAAACCCACTTTCAAAGCCCGATCGTAAAACACGTAGCCTTTCAACCATCTCTCCACGAACCGGCCCAGCAGAAAATAAAGACAGTAAGCGAAAAAGGCTCCGCCAATGGGGGTAAAAACCCAAGCGGCGAGGACCTTAATCAACATGTCCCAGTTCACTTCCGCATAGATCGAGCCGATGCCGATGATGGCCCCCACCACGGACTGCGACGTGGAAACGGGCAAGCCCAGCGCCGTCATCGTCGTCACCGTCAAGGCGGCGGCCATGCTGACGAGAAAGGCCGTATTGAGGTTCTGAGCGGACAGCTTCCCGTAAGTCTCAAACCCTCCCTGACCTCCGACCATGGCCCCCAAAACGACAAACAGCGAGGCCAAAATGGCCGCCGTCCAAAACTTCAACACTCTGGTGGAGACGGCCAAACCGAAAATATTGGCGGCGTCGTTCGTTCCCAACGCCCAGCCCATAAAGATTCCGGAGACGAGTCTCCACATACCTTCATACCCCCACGTTGGGCGACTCTTCCTTCAGCTATCTTAGTACTAATATATCCAGTATATATAATTATATATCGCTGCTTGAAAAAAACAAGAGAAACCAGCCCAACGGAAAAGCCCCGAGGTCGCAAGACCACGGGGCTTTAAATACCTCGAGACGAGGACGAAATCCAAATCTAATTCAAGCCGCCTCCACCCGATCCACCTCAGGCACCTGTTCTTTTAGAACTTGCTCTATCCCGTTCTTTAGGGTTAATTCCGACATCGGGCAGCCAGCGCAGGCACCGGTGAGACGTACCGTAACCACTCCCTCTTCGCTGACGTCGACCAGCTCCACGTCTCCCCCGTCCGCCTGTAAACTGGGTCTAATTTCTTCCAAAGTCTCTCTGACTTCTTCTTCCATTTTTAAACACCTCCAAGACTCCCCTCAAGAATAACCCTTGCGGAATAGTTTTCAAGTTCAAACGGAGTCGACCATTTTGCGTCCCTCACTATTTATCGGTAAAATCAATTGTTTTATAATAGTCTTAATAGGCTCGGGAAGAAATAGGTTCAAAAACCGAAAAGTCGACAATAAGAAAAGTTGTGAGCTAAGGGGGTTATTCTGATATGAAGACTGAACGTGTTCCGAAATTTGGTGCCATCTTCCTGTTGGCAACTATCTCCATCTTTTTGCTGAGCGGCTGTGGCTCCAACAAGCCGCCATCGATCTCTTTTTCGATAAGTCCCAATGAGGGTCAAGCTCCGCTCGAAGCCTCTTTCGACGCCACTCGATCCGAGGATCCGGACGGCGAGATCGACAATTACCTCTGGTCCTTCGGAGACGGGGTAAAAGGCTCGGGCAAAATAGTTAAGCATACCTACGAAGACGACGGCACTTACGAAGTCACATTGACCCTTACCGACAATAAGGGCAAGGAAGCAAGCGAAACTCAAACGATCGACGTGAAGAACAGTCCGCCCCAACCGACGCTGACGGCCGAACCCAAAGAAGGGGAAAGTCCTTTGGAAGTCACGTTCGATCTCTCCGGTTCCTCCGATCCCAACGGAGCAATTACCGACTTCGAGTTGGCCTTCGGCGACGGTAACAGTAGTTCGGGCGAAGATATCTTGAAGAAAGTAAGCCATACTTACGAGTCCGCCGGGGACTATGAAGCGAAAGCTACTTTGACCGACGACGACGGAGCGACGGCCTCCACGACGCTGCAAATATCCGTACAGGAGCCGCCTCCCCCGAACAAACCTCCGGTGGCGGAGATAGATGCGGACAAGACGGAGGGCACGGCCCCGCTCGAAGTGACTTTCGACGCCGAGGCTTCGGAGGATCCCGACGGAGAGATAGTTAGCTACAATTGGGAATTCGGCGACGGAGAGAGCGCAAGCGGGAAAGAGGTAACCCACGAATTCACGGAACCCGGGGAATACGAGGTAACGTTGACGGTGGTGGACGACAGGGATGGAACTTCTTCTTCGACCGAAGAGATAACTGTGGAAGAAGCAGTTTACTCACTGGGAGAGGCAGGAAGCAACGGCAACGTAGAGATCACCTTGCTCGACGCCTACATCCAGGATCAGATAGGGGAACATTCTCCCGAAGAAGGGGACTTTTACGTAATCATCGACCTTCGGGTAAAGGCGCTCAAAGGGGAACAATATCCATCAAAGTCGATCTTCCGCTTGCAGGACAACGCCGGACGGACGAGCGACGTCAGTCTCGATACCTCCCTGCTCGACAATTACATCAAGAGTCCGATTTTAAAGGAAGGAGAGACGGCGAGAGGCAAAATAGCTTTTTCCGCCAGGCAGTCGGCCTCTTATACTTTGATCTACGACAGTCCCCAAAGAAAGATTCGGTTCCGATTTCAGTTATAGAATTTAACAATCAAAAACCCCGGCGACAGGTTTTGGACCTCTCGCCGGGGTCAAACTTAT
>Ga0207797_1003278_pt1 | contig 10844 bp, 7 predicted proteins | sample PRCRCaboRojoPR_6_FD_187275 | JGI IMG/M metagenome (GOLD analysis project Ga0207797, IMG submission 187275) | Marine sediment microbial community from Cabo Rojo, Puerto Rico - PR CR 10% Liquid 1 (SPAdes) | ecosystem: Environmental > Aquatic > Marine > Coastal > Sediment | place: Cabo Rojo, Puerto... | reverse complement strand
GAAGCCTCCGCCCGCCGGTCCTGCACCTCCCGCCATATGTCCGACCCGATCCTGCGGCGGCGGCTGTTGAGGGAGTCTATCTCCCCCGCCATGGCCGCCGCCCGGCCGGGGTCGTCCTCCATCAGCAGCTCCACGGCCATCTCCGCCCTGGCCAGCCTTCCGCAGGAGTTCAGCCGCGGCCCCACCACGAAGGCCAGCTCCCGCTCGGTGAGGTCCGCCGCTTCCACCCGCCCCGCCGAAGCAAGGGCCGCCAGACCCGCCGGGGGGTTGGTGGCGAGTGCGGCCAGGCCCTGCCGAGCCAGCACCCTGTTGTCGCCCTTCAGGGGAACCATGTCGCACACGGTGCCCAGGGCCGCCAGCCCCAGCAGCAGCTTCTGCAAGCCGGGCACCATCCGTCCGTCCATAAGGGCCCTGGCCAGCTGGTAAGCCACGCCTGCCCCGGAGAGCTCCGACCAGGATGCATCGCCGCCGTCGGCCAGAGCCGGGTTGACTATTGCCACCGCAGGGGCGGTGCGCGTGTCGGGCCGGTGATGGTCGGTGACCACCACGTCCACCCCCCCGGCGGCAAGAGCCTCCACTTCCTCGGCCGCATTGGTTCCGCAGTCCACCGTCACCAGCAGGCCGGCCCCGGCCTCCAGGGCCGCGGCCACCCCCTCCTCGCCCAGCCCGTAGCCCTCGTCTATCCTGTGGGGTATGTGGTACAGGGGCTTAGCTCCCGCCGCCCGCAGGGCTCTGAGCATGATGACGGTGGCGGTGATGCCGTCCACGTCGTAGTCGCCGTGGACCAGAACCGTCTCCCCGGACTCCGCCGCTCGCCGCAGCCTCTGCAGCGCATCACGGGCTCCCGGAAGTGCCTCCGGCGGGGAAAGGGACTCCAGGGGGGCCGACATGTGACCCCGCACCTCCTCCGGACTTACCCCCCTGCGGGCCATGAGCATGGCCACCGGACGGGGCAGGCCCCCGTCCCATCCGGCGGGAAGCTCCCGGAGCTCCAGGCCGGGTGCCGGACGCGGCTTCCATCTGCATGACGGGTAGATTGTCTCGGGTGACATAATCCGCTCTGTGTTCGGGGCTCAGTGCATGCGCGCGGGGGAAGGCTGTAAGCCGGGTTCTGTGCGACGCCGCTGGGCGCCCGACGGCCATCCGTCTGGGACCCCGGTCACCCGGGGCCGCAAGCGGCCAACCCGGGGGTCGGCGGGTACGGGCAGCACCCGGGCCCCGAAGGGCCTTCCCCCCTATTTGGCCTTGCACCGGACGAGGTTTGCCGTGCGAAGGCGGTTGCCCGCCTCCCGGTGGGCTCTTACCCCACCCTTTCACCCTTGCCGGGACAGGCCCGGCGGTCTCCTCTCTGTGGCACGCTCTCTCCGTTGCCGGAACCGGGATCTCCCCGGCGTCCCGCCCTGTGGTGCCCGGACTTTCCTCCCCGGCAAAGCCGGGGCGGCCGCCCGCCTTCCCCCAGCGCGCAGGCCTGGGGCCAGGTTTCCTTCATTCCCTCTCGGCGAAGGAGCTGTCGTCGGTCCATACCACGAACCGCCCGCATATGGGGCAGGTGAAGGTCCTGCCGGACTTGATCTCCACCGCGCTCTGGGGAGGGACGTTGGTCATGCAGCCCCCGCAGGCGCCCCTAACAAGGCCCACCACGGCCCTGCCCTTGCCCGCGTCCCGTAGCTGGCTGTACTTGCGCAGATGGCGCTGCCGGACGGCTTCGGCCACCTCGTCGCGCTGCTCCTCCAGAACGGCTATCTCCTCCTCCAGCTCGGCCTGCTCCTCCTGCAGAGCCTCCTTGCGCCTCTCGCAGCGGGACACGCTCTTCTCCAGCTTCCTCCTCGCCTGCTCTATGAGCTCGCCGTTCTCCTCCTCCTGGTAAAGCAGCTCGAGTATCTCGCTCTCCAGGTCGTCTATCCTCTTCTCCGCATAGTCTATCTGCTTCAGCATGGACCTGTACTCCTCGTTGGTCTTCAGGTCCAGCAGCTGCTTGCGGTACTCCACCAGCTTCTCTTCGTTCCTCTTCTTCTCATCCTCGCACTCGCCGCGCAGCCTCTCGGCCTCCCGCAGCTCCTCCTCCACCCTCTCGTGCTCGAGGCGGCGCTTCTCCTGGTCGCGCTCGTGAATGGCTATCTCGCCGGGGATACGCTGCAGGTCCTCACGGAGCCTGTCCAGCTTCACGTCGAGTCTCTGCAGCTGCAGGAGCTGCTCTATGTACTCCTCCATCGGGACCCTTCCAAACCGCCGCCCGCAATCGACAACGGTATTCGGCCTAAAATGGTTTCACCACATCAAAAAAGGGGTGCGCCCGAAGGCACACCCCTGTGGGTACAGGAGGCGTCAGCGGCCTCATGTTACCGCTCTCGATCCGGCTAGGCGATGGTGGGCGGGACTGGATTCGAACCAGCGACCCCAAACGTGTGAAGCTTGTGCTCTAGCCAACTGAGCTACCCGCCCTTCCATGGCTTATGGTGGGCCCACCTGGACTCGAACCAGGGACCGACCGGTTATGAGCCGGTGGCTCTAGCCAACTGAGCTATGGGCCCATCCGGGTTCCGGATATTACTGAATGAGCCCCTTCCTGTCAACAAGAAGAAGACCCACAGGCCAGCGCGGATGCAGGCTGAGCAGATGGCTGCTGTTCGAGCCCGGAAAAGGTCGGGACGGTGCAGTTTGCGCCGGCAAACTGCCTCGCTCAAAAGGGACAAGGCGTCGCCTTGTCCCTTTTGAGCCGTGGTACCGGAGGAGGGATTCGAACCCTCACGCCCCTGGGGGCAGCGGATTTTGAGTCCACCGCGTCTGCCGTTCCGCCACTCCGGCACCGATGGGAAGGAATACGGGGAAAAGGGGAAAGGGGCAAGCCCTCCTAGAGGCTGGAGAGGGCCATGGCCAGGTCGTTGATCCCGCAGGGCCTGCTCACCCTGCCGCCGGGCGAGAGCCCTCGGCCCTTCAGCTCGAAGAGGACCCTCTCCTCGGCTACTACGAGGCAGGGGACCGACTCCTCCTCCAGCACCGAGAGCAGCTGGTAGGCGCGCTCGGAGTTCCGGGGGCCCAGGTCGGCCACCACCGACTTGATGCTGCCGGCAAGTGAGCGGACCTGATCCTCGTCCGCCTCGCCACCGTGCACCGGGATCGGGGCAAAACCGAGCAGGGTGAGCATCTTCTCGCCGCTCTCCAGGGTCTCCTCGTCGAAGGCCAGGTACATCACCGCCGGTCTGGTGCTGCTCTGATGGAGCCGTGAGCTCACCTCCGCGGGCTCTTCGGACTCCTCCTCCATCGGGGTCTCCGGTTCCGCGGCGGCCCCTTCTTCCTCCGGCGCCTCCGGCCCGATCATGGCCCCGGTGCCCGCCACGATGATGTTCTCGCCCGCGTCACCCCGCTCCCCCCCGCGGAGGAAGATCACGGCTGTTGAGGGAGGGTCCAGGCTCACCTCGGCCCGGCCGGCGTCGGGGATATCCACCACCTGCGGCTCCCTCTGGCTCTCCGCCCGGGATGCGGCCTGAACCAGTCCGGCATCGCTGAGGGCCGGGACGCTGGAGGCTATGGACACGCCCTTTGCCAGGTCCTCCTCCAGCGTATCCGGAATGCTGCCGCCCCAGTCCATCACCAGGAGGTCCTCCGAGAGGCCCGGCTCCTCACCCTCGGATGGAGGCAGCTGCAGCAGCTCGGCGATGATGTAGCCCGATCCTGAGGCAGCCATTGCCTTGTCCAGCAGTCTTTTGCGAGTATCGCTCTCCGACTCCTCGCCCCCCAGCTTCTGGGACTCGATGATCAGGTCCAGCTCCACCTTGCGGTATCCCAGCTCCATGCGGCGGCGGAAGACCATGCAGTCTATCTTGGCCCCGGCCACATCGATGACGGTTGCCCGCCGGGGATCACCGGGGATCATGAGATGGGGGTCGCCGCGGTTCAGTATCAGGTCGATGCCCATGCTCCCGGCGGTCTTGCCCGGGGAGGCTCCGGCGTCCACACCCAGCAGGTCGGAGCAGGCCCGGTTCATCCAGAGGACTCTGCCGTCCTCCATATCGCGGACCATAAGGGCTGCCGGCATGCCTTCGAGGAGGGCGTTTCCGCCGGACCTGTCCGGCATGAACGGAAGGGCCTGCCAGTCCTCAAGGTCGGATATCTGACTAATCAGCCTGTTGAGCTCTTCCTCGGCCGGCATGATCCCTCCGAAGCTGTTTACTGAGATGCGCGGCGAAGCTAACCATAAATAAAACCCCCGAAGAAAGCCAGTCTGTCTTCGGAGCTATTCCTCCCGCCGGCGCACCATGCCCAGCACGGCCCGCGAGGCGGCCACCCGAATCTCCCGCGACGGGCTTCTGAGAAACTCCTCCAGCAGTATGCCCGGGTTCACCCGGCGTGACCGCTCAACCCAGCGCAGGAAGGCAATGGCGCCCCCTCTGGTCATGCTGACCCGTCCGCTGCGGAGCCTTCCCACCAGCGACAGGGCCCGTTCCGGCTCAGGCGGGACCCCGCAGCTGTGAAGCACCCGCAGCAGCAGCTCCAGGTCCGCCCCATCCATGTAGGCCAGGGCCCCCAGGAGCCGTTTTCCGGTACGGGCGTCGGGAAGGTGGCCCAGGCTCTCCAGGGCCCGCAGCCGCTCCCCGTTCCAGCGGGCACCCTTGTGTATGCCGCCTGCCAGAGCCGAAGCCAGCTCCTGTAGCGCAGCCTCGGAGATGCCCCGGGGACGGAGAAGCTTCAGCCAGCGAAGCGGGAGGCCGCTGGCCGGACCGTCCGGACCGTGCGCGTCCAGGGCCTGCAGCACGGCCTCCGCAGCCGGCTGGCCGCCGCAGGCCAGCAGGGCCTGCCAGGCCCTGGAGCGCGGGCGGTAGTCGGGGTGGCCCGCCAGCCCGGCCAGGGCGGGGGCCGCCTCCTCCGGAGCCAGCATGGCCAGCGCCTCCAGCGCAGCTCCCCGCTCCTCCACCAGGTTCCTTCCCCGCCCCCCGGGATGGTCACGCAGGGCCGTCTGCAGGAGCAGTCCGAGGCAGTCGGTGCATCCGGCGGTCCCCATCCCCCTCAGAGCCTGCCGCCGGACCCAGGTGCTGGGATCTTCCCGGGCCAGGGATACCAGCCTCGGACCCAGGTCCGACCCGCCCAGGAGGGCCGCAGCCTCCACCGCTCTGCTGCGGACGTGGGGGCTGCGATCATCCATGGCGCGGGCCAGAGCCGGCAGCGCCTCCTCGGCTCCGCAGGCCCCCAGGGCGTAGGCCGCGCTCTTGCGGAGGTCGGCGCAGGCCTCTCCCTCCAGCACCCGGACCAGACCCGCAGCCACATCCCGGTCTCCGGAGAAGCCGCAGGCCTCCACCAGGGCCTTTGCCTCCCGGATCCCTCCCTCCGCTTCCTCGCCCGCAGCCAGGGCCGACAGGATCCGGTGGAGCCGGGGAAGCTCGCGGCTTACCCTCAGCGATCCCCTGGCCTCTCCCCTGAGCTCCTTCTTGGCCCGTCCAGCCGCCTCGGCCAGCTCCTCCGGCGAAGACCCGTCCCCGGGCCCCACGAATACGCTGCTGACGTCCAGGTACTCGAAGAATCGGAAGGAGCCGTTCCTGTCCAGGGTCTCTATTCCCCCCGCCGCCCGGTCGGCCTCGTCGTAGAAGCCGGGGCTGCGGCTCCGGAACTCCTCCAGGGCGGCCGCAACCGCCTCCCGCAGCTGCTGCGCCGGGCCCACGCAGACGAAATCGTCTCCGCCCACATGGGCCGCCAGGCAGCCGGGGGGCATGCGCCGGAAGAGTATCTGGGCCAGGAGCCTTATGACGGCATCGCCGCGGGAGAAGCCGTAGTAGTCGTTGAACGGCTTGAAGCTGCGTATGTCTATGTATGCGGCGGACTCCCCGCTTTCCAGAACCCGTCGCCGCAGGGCGGCCCGGACCGCGCTGTTGCCCGGAAGGCCGGTCAGGGGGCTGGTCTCCCGCATCAGGTCCAGACCACCGCAGATCGATCTGCAGACGCTCCTCAGACCCTCCAGGCCCACCTCAGGGGGCAGAAAGCCCCAGCATCCGGCCTCCGTCCACTCGCGGCTCTCGGAGGAGAGGACGAGCCAGGGAAGGGGGCCGGAGGGAGACGCGCTCTTCAGCGCATCCAGAGCGGCTTCGGGGTGCAGCCGGCCGTCCACCAGGACCAGGCGGGGACTCCTTGCGCCCTCCGGCTCCAGCCGGGGAAGGACCTTCCATGGGGGACGGGAGGCTCCCAGCCGGCAGACGCCCTCCAGAGGGGGGCCGGGGCTAACCATCGAAGAGCCTCACCTCCGATCCGTCCTCGTTCAGCACCAGCTCTCCCACCGGCTCTGATGCCGAGGGGCCCTCTCCCCCCAGCACGGCGTCCACCATGGAGTCCACAGTCAGAAGCCCCACGGGCTGGCCCGTCTTTCCCATCACCACCCCCGCGGGTGAGCTCACCCGCTCCATCTCGAAGATGGCCCTGGCGGCTCCGGTGCGACGCTGGAAGTAGGGCAGGGGATCGGTGACGGCCAGGGGGTCCTGGCGCCCCCCCAGACGGAGCAGCTCGTGGGTGCGGACGTATCCCAGAAGAGTCCTGCCGTCCGCCTCGTACACCAGCAGGAAGGGGCCGGAGGACTGCCGGGCGCTGCGGTGAAGGGAGGCCCTGCTCTGGTCGGTGCGGATGGAGGGGGCGGAGTCCAGGGGCACCATGTGCTCGTAGACCGTGTCGGTGGCCATCTCAAGCATCCGGCTGGCCTCCTCGCCCCGGACTCCTCCGGAGGCCGCCAGCATGCTCCGCACCTCCTCGCGGCTCTCGAAGAAGCGCGAGGGCCCGCCCCCTCCGGTGATCAGCCTGGAGAAACCCTCGGCGGCTATGATCACCGGGTACAGCAGGTACCGCAGGGCGGTGAGAACGGGTGACAGCGCATCCACTATCCTGTTGCGGGTTGCGAAGAAGAGCCTCTTGGGCATCACCTCTCCCGCCACCAGTATCACCGCCGTGGTCAGGACCACCGAGGCAGTCTCCGCCAGCTGCCCCCCCACCCTCTGCCCTATTCCGGCTCCCACGGTGGATGCCAGCACGTTTCCAACGTTGGTGGCCACCAGGGTGGTGGAGAGGAAGTACCTGGGGCGGGACATGATGCGGACCGCCATCCCCGCCAGGGAGCTGCCCCTCCTCATCCTGGCGTAGGCCGCAATGCGGCTGGCGCCGGAGAAGGCGATCTCGCTGCCGCTTCCCAGGACGGAAAGGGCCAGGCCCAGCAGGAAGAGGACGGCCAGCACCACGCTAGTCCTCCCCCCTGGTCACCCGCACCCGCAGGACGCGCCGTCCGTCCGCCTCCCGCACGGAGAAGACCAGTCCCTGGGCCGCTATGCGCTCTCCCACGGCGGGTATGCGGCCGCTGACCTCCTCCAGAAAGCCGGCGCATGTGGTGGCGTACTGGGCCCTGAGGTCCACCCCGGTCAGCCGGGACAGGGCCTCCAGGCCCAGCGAGCCCGGAACGTCCAGGCGTCCGGCCCTCCGAACCACACCGGGGGGCAGCTCCCCCTCCTCGGCCACCCCCTGGAAGAGGGCGATCTCCAGTACGTCGTCCACGGTGACGATGCCGCTCCAGTCCCCGTACTCGTCGAACACGGCCCCGATCTCGGCCCCGGTCCGCCTCAGGCCCTTCAGGACCCTCCTGGCCGACACCGTCTCGGGGAAGCCGGGAATGGCGTGCACCGCAACCGTGTCCCGGCCGGGGGCGAGGACGTCCCGGGCCATCACGTATCCGATCATCTTCTCCTCCGGGCCGTCCACCACCGGGTAGCGGGTGTGGCTGGTCTCCCGGATTGCGGCCACCACCCGGGAGGCGGGCCACTCGGTGCGGACTATCACCGCGTCGTTGCGGGGGATCATGGCGTTCTTGCAACTGATGTGGTCCAGGTTCATCAGGGCCAGCGTGGGCCTGGCCTCCTCCCCCAGGACGCCCTCGATCCGGCCCAGCTCCACCAGGGACACCACCTCGGAGCGGTCCAGGCTGTCGTCGGACGCAGGCTGGTGGCTGACGTGCCTCAGGGGCAGCGACCCCAGCCTGCTGAGGGCGCGGGTGAGGGGACGGGACATGGCTATGAGGCGGGACAGGGGCGCCGAGGCCCTGCGGGTCCAGGTCTCGGCGTGGTGCACGGCCAGGGTCTTGGGCGAGATCTCCCCGACCACCAGCAGGACGAAGGTCATGCCCAGAACGGAGACCCCCATGCCCAGCGACCCGCCCAGGTGCTCGGCCACCAGCATGGCGGCGAGGGCCGAGGCCACCACGTTCACCACGGTGTTGCCCAGGAGTATGGTGGAAAGCAGCAGGTCCGGATGCTCCAGCATTCGCAGCACCCGCCGTCCCCGGCGGTCGGACTCCAGCCTGCGGCGCTGTATCCGGTTGAGGCTGAAGAAGGCGGTCTCCGTACCGCTGAAGAAGGCCGACAGCAACAGCAGGAGGGGTAGGGCTACCAGCTTCAGCGTCTTCCCCGCCTTCCCCCTCCGTCGGTGGAATCCGGCTCCGGGGCCGGGCCCAGGGTGAACCGGCGGGTCCATGTCTTGTCGAAGTACTGCCGGCTGGAGTAGGTGGGCTTGATGGAGAGCCGCATGGTGTACTCACCGGCTGGCAGCGGACGTCCCGACCGGTCGGACCCGTCCCATTCCACGGAGAGGTCGGGGGGCCGGACCCTTCTGTCCACCACAACGGAGGCCAGCTCCCCGTCGGGGCCCAGGACCTCCAGGTCCACCGAGGAGGTCTCCGTGATCACGGCGCTGAGGGTGAAGCCGCGGGGACGCAGGTCCAGCTGCAGGTCGCGGAGGTCGCTGCCCACCCAGTAGTACCTGGCGCCGGCCCGCTCGGCGACGAAGATCTGCCCGAAGCGTCGCCAGATGGCCAGCCCCCTGGGATGGTCCAGCTCCCGGTCCCCGGTGCCCGGGCTGCCCCAGCTGTCCAGGTAGAGCAGGTCGGGGTCCAGCTTGTGGATCTGGCAGGTAACGCTGTCGGGGACCCAGACGTTGCCCATGTAGTCCACCTCCGGGTAGCAGAGGACCTCTCCCCCGAAGTCCGACGCCTCCACGGAGGCGGCCACCTCGCCGTCGATGAGCTTCACCAGCCGCCTTCCCTCCTCCACCACCACGTACTGCACCGGATCTTCCACCGAGCTGTGCACCCAGCGGTCGCCGGAGACGGAGGCCACTCCGGTGGGCATGGCCAGGCCGATGGTGTCGGGGGAGGCGTCATCCACGGATTCGAAGATGTACAGGGCACCGCCTGCCCTGTCTGTTACGCACAGGGAGCCGTCGCCGTTCACGGACACCGCCCAGGGCTCTTCGAAATCGAAGGGCAGCCGCCCGGCGGGGCGTATCCTCGACCCCCGCCTCTGAAGGAGCATCACCCTGCGGTTGCCGGTATCGGCCACGTACACCGAGCCGTCGGGCTCGGCGTCTATTCCGTGGGGGCTGCTTAGCTGGTCCTCCTCCGACCCCTCGCCGCCGTAGAGACCCAGCGTGTACATGCTGGCGTTGTAGATGATGTGGCCGCTGCCGGAGTTGACCCCGTAGACCGCAAGCTCGTCGTCGTCGGACCGGCCGGGGTCGTCCCAGGCCTCCAGCTTGACGCAGGCCAGGTCCTGGGGGTCGTCGAAGCGGACCAGCCCTCCCAGCAGCATGGCCAGCTGCTCGGTGCCCGCCCTGTAGATGCCCATGCAGTGCCCGTAGGGCGGGAACACCATGGTGGTGGCGTGGTCGGGCTCCACTATGAAGCTGGCGCAGAGGGCCAGCAGCAGCGCCGTCATGGCTGTCTCCCTTCGTATATCCAGGCCGACCGCAGGACCTTCTTCACGTACATCCTGGTCTCCCTGTAGGTAATCTGCTCTATGTACAGCTCCGGGTCACCCGGATCCCATCCGTGCATGTCCATCCACCTGCGGGCGTTGCCCGGCCCGGCGTTGTAGGCGGCCAGGTAGAGGGGCTCCAACCCGTCAAAGCTCTCGTACTGGCGGTTGATGTACAGAGCGCCGTAGCGGATGGAGTTCTCGGGTACGTAGAACTCCTCCTCGGATAGCCTGGGCAGGCCGTACCAGCGGGCCACGTCCCCGGCGGTCCCCGGCATGAGCTGTATCAGTCCCCGGGCCCCGGCCCAGGAGACCACCCAGCGGTCGAAGTAGCTCTCCTCCCGCATGATCCCCTGGAGTATGGAGGGCTGCAGGGAGAGCGCGGCGGCCACCTCCCGGGCCATTCGGCCGTAGGGGTCGGGGAAGTAGAAGGGGAGCATGCCGTCGGGGAGCATTCCCTCGCCCTCATCGCGCAGGCGGGTGTCGATCCTGCGCATCAGGGTCATGGCCGCCCGGGTCTCCCCCAGCAGCGACAGCAGCCGTGCCCGCACCATCGGGTCTCCGCTGCCTCCGTCCCGGAGGATGGAGGGCAGCGCCGCGCCGTATCCGCTCTCCATCATCTCCGCCACCAGAGCGCCCTCCGGGGTCGCGGCCACCGAAGTCTCCAGCGGAGAGTGCTGCGGGGGGGCGGCGAGGTCCAGGCGGCGTCCGGCCAGCATGCCGTAGAACTCCCAGGGATGCTCGGCATGTACCTGCGAGAGCAGGCTGCGGGCCTGGGACTGCCGCCCGTTCCTGGCGGCGTAGCGGGCCCTCCAGAACAGCATCTCGTCCCGCCAGTAGCTCCTGGGGTAGCGCTGGATTCCCAGCCGCCACACCGAGTCCCCTTCGGCCCCCCTGCCGGACATGTACAGGCAGAAGCCGCCCCTCCAGTGGGCCCTGGAGTCGCCCTCCCAGACCCCGTCTGACCGAAGCGACGCCACGTAGGCGTCCGCCGCCTGCGGCCAGTCCTGCTCGCTGTCGAAGTACTTCCCGGCCAGGTAGGCGGCCTCCCTGGAGGTGGGATGCCAGGGGAAGGCC
>Ga0207797_1003277_pt1 | contig 10844 bp, 6 predicted proteins | sample PRCRCaboRojoPR_6_FD_187275 | JGI IMG/M metagenome (GOLD analysis project Ga0207797, IMG submission 187275) | Marine sediment microbial community from Cabo Rojo, Puerto Rico - PR CR 10% Liquid 1 (SPAdes) | ecosystem: Environmental > Aquatic > Marine > Coastal > Sediment | place: Cabo Rojo, Puerto... | reverse complement strand
CCGACTGGCGAGGACAGCCCACCGTCGGCCTCAAGGCGGACCTGAGCAGCGGAGACCGCGGCGCCACGGCCCCGAACGAAACGTTTGTGCCCCCCTACCCCTCCGGCCGATATACCGGGGCCGGGAGTCGGCTGGGGCCGGGCAACCTGATCAACGTCCGTCCCGTCCTCGGCATCCGGCTCGGGGGCGGTCTGCACCTGCGCCTCAAGGGCTACGCGTTCTGGCGCCTGCGCGCCTCCGACGCCGTCTACGCCATCTGGGGCGCCCCGCTTCGGACAGCCCCGGACTCCGACGCCCGCTTCGTTGGCTGGATGCCGGAGGGCGTGCTCATGTGGAACGCCGGGCGGCACCTCACCCTGGCCCTCGAAGGGAGTCACTTTGTCCCGGGCCCCGTGCTCCCCGAGAGCGGGCCGGGACGCGGCCTCACGCACGTCGGCCTCCGGGCGAAATACGTATTCTGACTCGGACGGATGGAGTCAATGTGAAGGAAAACGCTTTCAGAGAGGGGCCGGTCGCAGTCTCTGTTAAACCTGTGCAACCGAAAGCGCTTGCGGGCGAACGCGGCTGTGCAGCCGGGATTGAACCCGACGACGATCCGGACGAGTCGCCCATCGGGTCCGGTCGTTCTTCGGATGGACTCCCTCGATAACCAGATGATCGGCCATATGAAATTCCTTCAGCACCTGCGCAATGCGTGGCTCCGTCACGCGGCGATCTCGCACGTCCTTGAGCACCGCAACACCTGTCCCCACTGCGAAGAGCGCACTACGTGGACGGTCCGGATGCTCAACGGATATGCCCGCTGCCAGCAGTGTGGGCGCAATCCCCTGAAGCGCCCCAATGCCGCCCCGCTGGAGCAGCAGCGCCGGACGAAGCCCCAGCCGGAGCCCCACGTGCCCGCTTGAGAGAGATCTGGTGTTGGCATCATTTCGCCCCGTTCTGGACGCAGGTCCGGAGCGGGGCCTTTTCTTGTCGCGTGTGGGCGTTTTGGCGTGTGGGCGTCTGGACGTAGGGGGACACGCCATTCGGGGAAGCACGCGCAGGTGGCAGGATCGGACCGACGAGGACGGAAGTGCCTCGTTCACCGCGGTCCGCCGCGCTGCGGGCGAACGCGACCGAGTACTTTTAGTGTGACTGCCGACCGTTGTCCTCCAGCTACCAGAAGACGACCAGCATGACCGCGGTGAGGGCGAGCACCGTGGCGGCGTGGACGCGGTAGTTTTTGTACCACGCCATTGCGGAGCCGGTCTCGAGCACCCGGTTCGCCCACGTGAGGTCGTCGATCTTCTCCTCGGCGGGGGCCTCCCCGAGCGTCAGCGACGCCACCACGAGCATCCCGATGCAGAGGGCCGTAAGGATGCCGGCGATGATCGTGAAGTGGAGGTCGATGGGCGCGTCGGCGAACAGGAGGCCGTCCTGTGCAAACAGGAAGACGACAAGAGAGAGCGCGTGTCCGCCCAGCAGCGTGGCGAAGGCCCCGCTGCCGTTGGTCCGCGGCCAGAAGATGCCGAGCAGAAAGACGGCCACCACGGGCGGCACCAGGTACGACAGCACGGACTGGATGTAGCTCCAGAGGCCTGGGAACTCGCGGATCTGCGGGGCCCACACCGCCGCAAAGAGCATCAGGATGAGCGTCGTGACGCGGCCGATGGTGCCGACCTGGTTGGGCGTGAGGTCCGGCCACTGCGGCTTGATGAAGTCGATGGTGATGAGCGTGGAGGCCGAGTTGAGCGTCGAGTCGATGGTCGACATGATGGCGGCGATGAGGCCCGCCATGACGAGCCCCACGATGCCCACCGGCAGCAGATCCGTCACGAGCGTGGGGAAGACCTGGTCGGGATTCCCGAGATCGGGGTACAGCTGCAGGGCAAAGGCGCCGGGCAGCACCATGATGAAGAGGGGCAGCAGCTTCAGGAAGCCGCCGAGCATGGCGCCCCACCGCGCATTGTTCAGATTGCGCGCCCCCAGGATGCGTTGCACGATGTACTGGTTGAGGCCCCAATAGTAGAATCCAAGGATGGGTACGCCGACGAGCGTCCCGAGCCAGGGCAGGCCCTCGCTCCCCATTGGCCGCATCAGCGACAGGTGCCCGTCCGGCAACTGCGCCGTGGCCTGCGCCCAGGAGAAGTCGAACTCCGCGAAGGTGATGCCCGCGATGAAGACGGACCCGACCAGCAGAATGACGGCCTGCAGGATGTCCGTGTAGACAACCGCCGCGAGCCCCCCGGCGGCGGTATAGATGCCGGCGATGAGGGCGAGGATGAAGCAGGTCACGTAGAAGTCCATCTCCGGCCCCAGGCCCGGAAGAAGGTCGGGGAAGAACGTTTTAATGACCAAGGTCCCCGCGTAGATGCCCCCCGCCGTGTCGATGATGACGCTGGTAAAGATCGTCAGCGCCGAGAAGTACTTGCGCGACCGCACATCGAATCGCTTCTCCAGGTACTCCGGGATCGTCGTGAGCCCCGACCGGATGAAGAAGGGCACGAAGAAGATGGCAATGAACACGAGCACCACCCCCGCCATCCATTCGTAGTTCGACACCGCAATGCCGGTGCGGTACGCGTCCCCCGCGAGGCCGATGAGCGTCGTGCTCGAAATGTTCGACGCGAAGAGCGAGAACCCGATTGTTCCCCACGCGAGCGTGCGCCCGGCCAAGAAGAGGTCGTCGCCGCTTTCGATGCGCTGGGCGACGACGTAGCCGATGACGCCGACGATGGCGAAGTACCCGACGATGATGGCCAGGTCCAGGGTCGCGAGGGGAAAGTTTGGGGACATATGAGGGGAATAGGTTCTAAGCGAAGACGAGAAAGCTTTGTGGGGAAGCCGGGGGGCGAAATATCCCGGAACGCATAGAGTCGCGCGACACCGAGGTATCCCCAACCCCTTCAATCCCGGCTCATCGTGCAGTCGCGTTGTAAGCGGTTTCGCAAAAGTATCAAGGGAAACGGAGGGACGCAAGACTTGGATGTTGTCCGGGTATTTCTGGCTTTCCGACCTCCAATATCCGGCGCAGCACCCGAATGTGAGCGACGTGGGGAGGGGTAGAAGCGCTTCAGTGGAGGCGAAGGGCATCAGAACGCCAGTATGGGGGAATGGCCCGATGCCGGATGGAATGAAAGATGAAAGGGGGCTGTTGGTTTGACATTGGGTTATGAGAAGATTATCGTGTAAGCGCTTACGTAAAAACAGCAGCTTCTCCCTACCGCTTTTCCCTCCTGTGTCGGCAACCATTTACGATATTGCTGAACGGGCGGGCGTGTCTACCGCGACCGTTTCGCGGGTCTTCAACGATGAATCCGGTGTCAGCGAAGAAACGCGGGAGCGCGTCCTGGAGGCGGCGGACGCGCTTCACTACCAGCCTCACGCCTCGGCGCAGAACCTAGCGCGGAATCACACCAACCAGATTGCGGTCGTGGCGCCGGTCGTGGCGAACTACTTTTACATGCACGTGATGCGGGGCATTCAGCACGTCCTGGCGGAGCGGGACATGGACCTCATGGTGCATGCCCCGGCTAATCCACAGGGCCGGATTCACGTGCAGCCCGACGCGGAGTCCTTCAACACGTACATGGATCGGGCCCTTCAGCCCGGGCGCAACGACGGGATTCTCTTGCTGTCGATGCCGCTGACCGACGAGTGGGCCGAGCGCTTGGCGAACACCAGCCGGGCCGTGGTGCTGGTCGACACTGAGCATCCGTCCTTCGAGTCGTTCTCGGTGGACAGCAAACACGGAGGCTACGAGGCGACGAAGCACCTGATCGACCTGGGATATGAGCGAATTGGGCACATAACCGTCGCGTACAATCCGCCGCCGGCCCGTTTCCGGCGCGAGGGCTACGAACAGGCGCTGCGCGATAGCGGCCGGGCGGTTGACGAGAGCCTGATTGCGGCGAGCGATGAACGCCCCTTCGCGTTCTCCGAAAAAGGTGGCTATCGGGCCATGAAGAAATTACTTGCGCGCGATTCTCCGCCGGACGCGGTGTTTGCTGGGTCGGACATGCAGGCACTGGGGGCGATGCGTGCAGCCCAGGAAGCCGACCTTCGCGTGCCGGAGGACCTCGCCCTCATCGGGTTCGACGACATTGAGCTCAGCCGGTGTGCCGGACTGACGACGATCCGACAGCCGGCCCGCACTATGGGCACCCGGGCCGCCGAAAATCTCCTGCGTCGCATTGAGGATCCCGGCGACAATCCGGTCTCAAACACGGTCTTTTCGCCGGAACTCATCGTCCGACGGACGTGCGGGGGCGAAGGCGAGCCGGAAGAGACCTCAATTACGTTCTCACTGGATGGGTCCTCCTGAGATGGGGCGTTCCCGAAAGTACCCCCAGCCTCTTTCCTCGTACACGGAAGCGGTTTCGGCCGAACTCAAAGAATGAGGCCCGGCTCCGCGCCTTCACGAGCCGAACCTCGGCAGTCTGCGGTTTCCGAACATGGCCGACTGTCCCCTACGCAATTTTGAATCACCGATACAGCCAATCCAATGCGATACCGATATTCAATTGTCACGCTCATGCTCCTTGGCATGGCCCTCTGTGTGGGGACGGTCCACGCGCAGGAGCGTCAGATTAGTGGCACCGTGACGAGCGCTGATGACCAGGCCCCCCTGCCGGGCGCGAACGTATCCGTGCCGGGCACCACCATTGGAACCGCCACGAACGCGCAGGGGCGTTACAAACTGAGCGTCCCCGCTGACGCGGACTCGCTGCGGTTTTCGTTCATCGGGTTTCAGGCGCAGACCGTTGCCATCAGGGGGCGGTCGACGATCGACATTGCCCTCGGCCAGAGTGCTCAGCAGATCGAAGAGCTCGTCGTAATTGGGTATGGAGAACAGCAGGAGCAGGACGTGACCGGAAGCGTGAGTAGAGTTAGTGCCGCGGACTTTAACCAGACATCGTCGGTCGGTCCTGAGCAACTCATTTCCGGAAAAGTGTCGGGCGTTCAAATCTCTTCGGCCAGCGGTGCTCCGGGGGCGGGGTCCTTCATCCGGATTCGCGGCCCGTCGTCGGTCAACGCGGACAGCAGTCCTCTCTTCGTGATTGATGGAGTACCGGTTAGTAACGACGGCAACACCGCGTCACGCAACCCGCTCAACTTCCTGAATCCGGAGGACATCGCGAACATCACGGTCCTGAAAGACGCGTCCGCGACGGCAATCTATGGCGCACGCGGGGCCAATGGAGTCATCCTCATAGAAACCAAATCGGCCGACGAGGGAGATGCCCGGATTTCCTACAGCGGGTCGGCATCGGCGAGCCAAATTAGCAACCAAATCGATGTGCTGGGTTCCAACCAGTTCCGGCGCGTCGTTCGAAATCAGGCGCCGAGTGTGGCGGGCGTACTCGGGGTGGCACAGACGGACTGGCAGGAGCAGATTCAGCGGACGGGGTACGGGCAGCAGCACAACCTGAGCGTTGCGCGGGGCTACGAGGACTCCGACTTTCGGGTCTCCCTCGGGTACACCGATCGGCAGGGCATCCTGCAGGACTCCGAGACAGAGCGTGTGAGCCTGTCGCTCAACTACAATCAGAATCTCCTGGACGACCAGCTTACGGTACGGACCAACCTGAAAGGATCGAAGACGACGGAGGATTTCGAGCCGGGCGGAATGCTGGGAAGCGCCGCCAGCTTCGACCCGACTCAGCCGGTTCGCGACGTGCGAAGTCCGTACGGTGGGTTCTTCGAGTGGGGGCCGTCCCTGGCCGAAAACAACCCGGTTGCCTCCTATATCTTGGAGGAGAACACGGGGGAGACCTTCCGAAGCCTCGGCAACATTGAAGCCGAATACCAGGTGCCCTTCCTGACGGGACTATCGCTCCGCACCAATGTCGGCTACGACGTATCGACGGGCGAGCGCGAATTTTTCGCCCCGATTGAGCTGAAGGCGCAGCAGGAGTCCAATTTCCCGGGTTCGGTGACGCGGGCGAGCTTCCGGCAGTTGAACACTCGCTTCAACGCGTTCCTCAACTACGACCGGTCGTTCGACGACTTCAGCAGTCAAATTGAGGCGACCGCGGGGTACTCGTGGCAGGAATTCAACGAAGAGTACCCGGAGTACAGTGTTGCCGGACTCAGCACCGACATCTATGGCCCGAATCGGGTCGACGTTCTCCGGACAGACTCTCTGAGTCAGGTAACGCCGACGGTAGCCGAGATTCCGAGTCGTCTCATTTCGGTGTTCGGGCGCGTCAACTACACCTTTCTCGACCGGTACTTGCTGACGTTGACGGTTCGCCGCGACGGGTCCTCCAAATTTGGGCCGGCCCGCCGATGGGGAACGTTCCCGTCCGCAGCGCTGGCATGGCGCATCCACCAGGAGCCGTTCATGGAGGATGTGTCGACCATTTCCAGTCTCAAGTTACGTCTCTCGGCCGGTGTCACCGGGAACCAGGAGATCGGCGACTTTAACTTTGCCCCGTTCTATTCGACGGGTGGACGGCGGGCGCAGGCCCAGTTCGGGCGCCAATTTATCCCGACCATTCGTCCCCGTGCCGCCGACCAGACCTTGCAGTGGGAGGAGACCACGACCTACAACGCTGCGCTGGACTACGGCCTGTTTGAGGGACGAATCACCGGGTCATTGGCCTTCTACCGCAAGATCACCGATGAGCTGCTGTTCAACACGACAGCCCCGCGGTTCACGAACCTCAGCGACTTCGTGCTCACAAACGTGGGCAAGATGCGCAACCAAGGGTTTGAGTTCTCCGTGGACGGCAGTGTCGTAAATACGGAATTGATTTCCTACGACGCGCAGTTCAATGCCTCCTACAACCAGAACCGCCTCCTGGACCTCGCCCAGGCGGGGTCTGAGCTCCCAACGGGAGGAATTAGTGGGGCCATTGGCCGAACCATTCAGGTCTTGAAGGAGGGAGAGCCCATCAACTCCTTCTTTACGCTCCAACACAAGCGCGCGTCGGATGGCACTCCGCTTACCGACGAGGAGGCAGACGCCATGGGTACGACTCAGTACGTGGATGTGAACGGGGATGGCGAAATCAACTCCGAAGACCGAACCGTGAACGGGAATCCACAGCCCGACTGGGTGCTGGGGCACACCTCGAACCTGCGGGTTCAGAACTTCGATCTGAGCCTCACGCTCCGTGCGCATCTCGGTCAGCAGGTCTACAACAACCTGGCGTCCAACTTCGGCCATTATAGTCGGATTGCCACAAACGGGGTGCCGAGCAATGTGCACGAGTCGGTGCTGCGGACGGAGTTTGAAAGCCCCGAATACACTTCGGACGTGTACGTGGAAGATGGGTCCTTCCTCCGTCTCGACAACATTACCCTGGGGTACACCTTCGGGGACGTACCGGGAATCAATCGGCTCCGGGTGTACGGACGCGTGAACAACGCCTTCGTCCTTACCGGCTACAGCGGCCCGGATCCTGAGGTATACTCCGCCGGACAGGGGATTGACAATCAGGTGTATCCACGCTCCCGTACCTTCACGGGTGGGATCAACGTGCAACTGTAACGGCACGCTGAATCCCCAACCCTCCCCCTTGCAGATACGATCATCAGACACGTTTCGTATAATGTTTAGTCGGCTTTTCTACCGGTCTCTCCTCCCCATTGCGCTTACCGCTGCGCTGCTCACCTTCGCGGCCTGCGACAAGGTCGGCGTGCAGCCGAAAGGACTCGCCGCGGCGGACAACATCTTCCAACAGGAAGGGGGATACCAGTCCTACCTGGCAAAGCTCTACGCGGGGCTCAACGTCACCGGACAAACCGGTCCCGCCGGGGACCCGGACATTCAGGGCATTGACGACGAGGGCTTTTCCCAGTACATCCGGCTCTGGTGGCAGCTCCAGGAGCTCCCTACTGACGAGGCCGTACTCGCCTACAGTGACGCGCCTGTTCAGGCGATCAACACCTCTGAATGGGGGGATCAGAACGGCTTTCTGTCCGGCATGTACAGCCGGGTCTCGTTTCAGGTAATGCAGGCGAACAATTTCCTCAAAGAGTCCACGCCGGACAAGCTGGCCCAGCGCAATGTGGGCAGTGACGTGCAGGACCGGATCCCGCAGTGGCGGGCAGAGGCTCGGTTTCTGCGGGCGCTTAGCTACTGGCATGGGCTCGATCTCTTTGGGGGAATTCCCATCGTGACGCAGGAGCAGCCCATTGGGGGAGCGCCGCCGCAGTCGAACACGCGGCAGGAAGTCTTTGAATTCGTTGAGAGCGAACTGCTCGCCATCACCGACGGGGAAGGAGAGGAGGATCTCCCGCCGATTGGGCAGGCTGAATATGGACGGGCCGATCGGGCTGCCGCGTACATGGTGCTGGCAAACCTGTACCTGAATGCCGAGGTGTACACCGGAGAGGCCCGATACGGGGACGCGATTGAGTACGCCAGTCGTATTATTGACTCCGGAGCATTTAGTCTGCAGACGGAGGGACGCGGGTCGTTCTCGGCGTATGAGCGCCTCTTCCTGGCCGACAATCAGACGGCCGATGGTGTGGTCTTCGCCATTCCCCACGACGGTGAGAACACGCAGCATTACGGCGGCACGCAGTTCCTCACGCATGCGGCCGTGGGCCCGCCGATGGACAGCACTGGCAATATCAATGAGGACTACGGGGTTGACTTCGGCTATCAGGGGCTCCGCGTGACTGAGCCGAGCTATAACCTGTTCTCGTCGGCGGACGATCGAGGAATCTTTTACACGACCGCGCACAGCCTCGAGATCAATAATCTGCTCGACTTCCGTGACGGATACGCCTCCGTAAAGTACAAGAATGTGACCTCGAACGGGACCCCGGGCGTGAATCTGACCTTTCCGGATACCGACTATCCGATGTTTCGGCTCGCAGAGGCGTACCTGATTTATGCGGAGGCCGTTCTTCGAGGCGGAAGTGGAGGAAGCGAGAGCGAGGCCCGTACGCTGATGAACGATCTCCGTGAGCGAGCCGGCCTGGGCCGTGACGTGGGAACGCAAAATGGGCCCTCGCTCACGCTCGACTTTATCCTCGATGAGCGCGGACGGGAGCTCTTCTGGGAGGCCCGCCGCCGCATGGACCTCATCCGGTACGGCCTGTTCACGGGCGACCAATATCTCTGGCCGTGGAAGGGAGGTGTGCAGGGAGGGACCTCACTCGCTGACTACCGCGCCCTCTATCCCATCCCGGCCTCTGAGCTGCAGGTGAATCCCAACCTGGAGCAGAATACGGGATACTAACCGCACCCGATTTCGCCGCATTCCGACATCAACGCCGACGGAGGACTCGTGCCAACGCCCCGGCGCGAGTCCCCCGCTATCGGCCAGTATTATAGCTTCCAAAATCTTATGCGAATCGATATGCGTCACTTTTCCCGTCTCCTAAGTATCGCTGCCCTGGCTGTGGTCGCACTGGCCTTTTTGGGGTGCGATAATTCCCCCACGAGTGTTCAGGACTTTGACGTGCAACCCAAGCTCGAAACACCCCCCAGCGTAGGCTTGGTGCTGGCAGAGGGGGCCGCGTCGTTTAGCATCCAGTATCAGGGCCTGGACCAGCATCCCCAAGCGACATCAACTGGGGCCCTCTCGGTCAGCAAGGCCAACGAGACCGGCGACCCGAGACGGGGGGAGCAGGAGTGGACGCTCACCTATGGAGAGTCGATCGACGGTGTGGTGTCTGAAAACGTCATTCTGCAGTCCACCGCCGCTGGCGAGCAGGTGGCGGATACCGTCTCGGTGACGATCAGTCGCTTCATTATTAGTAGCAATTTTCAGAATCAGACGGCCATGGTGGCGGACTTCGAGAACCGGAGTGTATCCGGCTCGGGAGGGACAACTGTGGAATACGATAGCACGAACGTTTCGGACAACACCAGCGGTGTCGCCTCGCTCCAGGTACAATCGTCGGCCTCCGGCACGGCCACGATTGAGCGGCGAACCAGCGCGCCGGGCGCCACTCGGTTCTCCTTCCTGGTGCTCCCAGGCTCGAATACGGACTTCGACATCACCCTTACCTTTACTGATTCGACCGGAGGGGGGACGGCCACCCACTCGGTAGACGTGCCTGTGCAAGCCGGAAACCAGTGGGTCAAGTACGAGATTGCACTCGATCAGATTAGCTCCGATTTCAATCCGGTCGCGACGCGGGCCGGCGGCGACGGACCGATGACCAGTGTGGAGATGTCAACCGATCAGGATGTGACGTTCAACGTCGACGAGCTCCGGTTTGCCACCGAGGACGCTGTCGTGGCGGGCGTCCATGACTTTGAGGAGACGAGCTTCGAGTACAGCTTCGGGGGCGTCTCCTTCGACACGAGCCCGAATGTTGCTGAGACCAGTGATGGCTTTACGTCGCGAGTGATCAATGGAAGCGGCGGAGGCTTCGGGTACAACTATGTGGACCTGAAGGCGAATCTCTCCGAGAGTGGGGTGCTCTCACTCCGCGTAAATGCAGACTCGGGAGATGAGCTCTACATCTTCCTGGAGACCAACGGTGGTGAGGGCGGATTCGCGTACGGCGAAGGAAACACCTATTCCCTTCCGACGGATGGCTGGCAGACCCTCGAAATTCCCATTACCGACTTCGGCAACAACCCCTCCGCCATCCAGAACGCGGCACTCAGCAATGTCGGATTCGAGGTGACGCAGGGCGATGACGGGTCCCCTCTCCTGATTGACGACATCCGTCTGGTGGAACCGGCCAACTGACCGGGTGCACTGTGAAGATTACTGTTGTGTGATCTGGGAGCGCACCGGTCGGTCTCGGCCGGTGCGCTTTCGTTTCTCCGGACGATTTTCCTGCTCTAGCTCCCCAGTCTCGTGATGCGTCTCGTTTCGATCCTTGCGCTCCTCGGTCTGCTCGTTGCCGCGACGCCCATATTCGGGCAGGTGGTAGAAACGGAGCCC
>Ga0207797_1003276_pt1 | contig 10850 bp, 9 predicted proteins | sample PRCRCaboRojoPR_6_FD_187275 | JGI IMG/M metagenome (GOLD analysis project Ga0207797, IMG submission 187275) | Marine sediment microbial community from Cabo Rojo, Puerto Rico - PR CR 10% Liquid 1 (SPAdes) | ecosystem: Environmental > Aquatic > Marine > Coastal > Sediment | place: Cabo Rojo, Puerto... | reverse complement strand
GGGAAGTCCTGCCTATAACTCAGTCATGCTGCCTACCATAGAGCATTTTACCAAAACGATGGAGCACATTGGGGCCAAAAATCACTATCTGGGATTGTTTGGGTCCCACAGCTGGACCGGCGGTGGAGTAAAAAAACTCCGCCAGTTTGCCGAAAACGTCGAGTGGGAGATGGTTGAGGAACCCGTTGATATCAAAGGTTTCCCAGAAGAAGCAGCTTTTCTGCAATGCGAGAAGCTGGCTCTGGCCATGGCCCAAAAACTGAACGAATCGGAATAATTTACCCGCTTTTCCTGTCAGCCAGGCAAAGTTGGCGCTGACAGTCGGATTCCGGGTCCATTTCGGGTTTAAAGCCCTTTCGCTTTATCAAAACGATAAATTCCAACATTAAATCAAAACCGGTTTGCTATGAAAAAAGCACTCGAAGCAGGCATCACCCATTCGGAAAAGAAGCAGGTAACATATGCCGATACAGCTGCAAATTATGGATCGGGCACGATCGAGGTTTTCGCCACTCCTGCCATGATTGCCCTGATGGAGAACACGGCATTAAAGACTGTACTCCCTTACCTGAGCGATGGCGATGACACGGTGGGCTTTGAGGTCAACATCCGACACCTTCGACCCACTCCTGTAGATAAAACCGTGGAATGTGAAGCCCTGCTGACAGAAGTCAGTGACAAAAAACTGGCCTTTGAACTGGTGGCACGCGATGATCAGGGAGTGATCGGAAAAGGCACCCACATACGCTACATCATCAACAAGGATAAATTTATGTCGAACCTCTAAAAATTATTATGGCCTTATGAAAAAACGAATAGCTTGTTTTCTGCTGTTGTTTATGATAGTTGGCGGCACAGGAGTATATGCCCAAAAGGCAAAACAGTTGCCCGAACCGCAGAAGCGGGGCGGTGGACCGTTGATGGAACTCCTCGACGAGCGTCATTCATCGCGGGAATTCTCCAATCAATCCATGAGCAGGCAGATGCTCAGCAACCTGCTGTGGGCTGCTTTTGGTATCAACAGACCTGAATCAGGGAAGCGCACTGCTCCCTCCTCCCAAAACGTCCAGGATATTCAAATCTATGCCGCTACCCAAGAGGGAGCATTCCTTTATTTGCCGGAAAAACATGCCCTGCGCAAGGTCACCGGTCAGGATGTAAGGCCGGCCATGGGAGAACAAAGTTTTGTCAGGAATGCAGCCGTCAACCTCGTGTATGTATCGGATTTTTCCAGGTATTCAGGCGGCAATAAACAGCAAAAGATGGTGACAGCCGGAACCCACTGCGGTTTCATCGGACAGAACGTATATCTTTTCTGTACTTCAGAGGGCCTCAATACCGTGTTCAGGGGCTGGATCGACAAGGAAAAAATTGCCGATGCGTTGAATCTCGAGGAGGATCAACAGGTCATGTACAGCCAGTCTGTGGGATTTCCAAAGTAGAGCACTATGAAGTTTGATTTTGATGAGCCTGTCTCACGTGAAAATACCAACAGTGTTAAATATGACCTGAGGGAAAAGCTGTTTGGGAGAAAGGATGTCATACCCCTGTGGGTGGCGGACATGGATTTTCGTGTGCCGCCTGAGGTTGGGGAAGCCATTAAGGAAAGGGCCAGGCATGAGATATATGGATACAGCATTCATCCCCGTTCGTTTTATCATTCTGCTGTGGGGTGGATGGAACGGCGCCACGGGTGGAAGGTCAACCCCGAGTGGTTGACTTTCACCCCCGGCATCGTGCCGGGAGTCAATCTTTCTATTTTGGCCCTGACCGAACCCGGTGACAAGGTAATGATCCAGCCTCCTGTTTACTTCCCCTTCTTTCAAGCCATACGCAAAAACAACCGGCAGCTGGTAGAAAATAAGCTGTTGTTACGAGACGGCAGATATGGTGTTGATCTGGAAGATTTTGAGGCCCACTTGCAAGCCGGGGTTACATTGTTCATCCTTTCCAACCCACACAACCCGGGCGGATCAGTATGGACCGCCCAAGAACTCAGGGCCATGGGAGAGCTTTGTGTACGCTATGGAGCCAAAATTATAGCCGACGAGATCCATTGCGACATCGTCTTCTCCGGCCACAGGTATACCCCTATGGCTTCCCTTTCCGATGCGATTGCCTCCCATACCATTACCTTCATAGCTCCCAGCAAAACTTTCAATATTGCCGGCCTGTCAACTTCAATAGGTATTGTATCCGATTCCACCCTCAGAGAAGCTTTCAACGAAATGCTTGAGCGAATTCATATTTCCCAGGGCAACATCTTCGGCACCGTGGCCCTGGAGGCGGCCTATAATTACGGCGACCAGTGGGTGGATGAGTTGCTCCGGTACCTACATGAGAATATCCGTCTGATCGAACAGTATACCCGCAACCGCCTCCCCGGCATCAGGCTGATCAAACCGGAAGGTACTTATCTGGCCTGGCTGGATTGCAGGGACCTGCCCGTGCAAGATAGCGAAATTCACCGGTTCATGATAGAAGATGCCGGGGTAGGCTTCAACGATGGAGCCTCATTTGGCTCGAACGGATCCGGCTTTCAACGGCTTAATTTCGGGTGTCCCAGGTCTGTCCTCGAGAAGGCTTTGAACAACATGGAAGAGGCCATCCACAATCTGGACACATAATTCTTTCCCAGCTCCGTCCCCACAACAGTATTGACCGACCACTTCCTTTTCCTTATGTCAAAAACCTTCGGAGCAGCGGAACTTACCTTTATTGACTTACCCTTCCATGCAGGATAGATACCCTTTCCGGCACTAGGCCCGACCGGTCCCCGGCTTGCTTTTTTTTAATCATCCCTTTTCAGGAAATTCCTTTTGCAATCCCATCTCAACATTTATTTAATCTAAATTGTTGTAGGTGTATGGGATCTATAAAACCCAATCATTATGGACAACAGCAACAAGACATATAACCATCTGATTCACCAAAACAGTCCATACCTGTTACAGCACGCGAGCAATCCGGTGGAATGGTTTCCCTGGGGCGAGGAGCCTTTTCAAAAAGCCAGGGATGAAAACAAGCTGGTGCTGGTCAGTATAGGATACGCGGCATGCCATTGGTGCCACGTGATGGAAAAGGAATGTTTCAGCGATCCGGAAGTGGCCAAGATCATGAACAGAAATTACGTCAACATCAAAGTAGATCGTGAAGAGCGGCCCGACATCGATCATTACTATATGGAAGCTGTCCAGGTCCTTACCGGATCAGGGGGATGGCCTCTGAATTGTTTTGCTTTACCCGATGGCCGGCCTGTACTGGGAGGTACATACTTCCCCAAAGAACGGTGGATAAAACTCCTCACCCGTTTGTCCGATGCTTACCAGCACGATCCGGAAAAATTAAAGCGCCAGGCCGAGGAGATCAAACAGGGGGTGGACAGGATTCAGATCACAGATCAAATGCAGACCCTGGATCAGTTTGAGCCCGCTCAGCTGGATGGATATGTGCAACGGATCAAAAAACATTTTGATACCGGGTATGGCGGACTGAAAGGAGCACCCAAATTTCCAATGCCGGGACTTTACCAGTTCCTGCTTAAATATTATTTTGAGAAAGAGGACCAGGAGCTGCTGGATCACATTACCCTGACCCTGCGTAAAATGGCTCAGGGGGGAATGTATGACCATCTTGGCGGTGGATTTGCCAGGTATTCTACCGATCAGCAGTGGTTTGTACCGCACTTTGAAAAGATGCTCTATGACAATGCGCAATTGGCAAGCCTTTACAGCCAGGTTTACCTGCAAACCCAAGCGGAGTTCTTCAGGGACACCGCTGTTGAAACCCTGGATTTCCTGAAGGATGAAATGCTTTCGGAAGAATACCTGTTCTACTCCTCCATCGATGCCGACAGTGAAGGGGGTGAGGGCAAATATTATACCTGGGACAAATATGAGATCGACCTGACACTCTATAACGAGGCCGATATCTTCAGCGATCATTTCGGTGTAAAAGATGAAGGAAACTGGGAAGCCACCAACATCCTGATTATTGACAAGGGGATTCCGGAGCTTGCCAGGAAATACAACCAGGCAGAAAGCAAGATCACATCGGTCATCGACAAGGGCAAACAGGTATTGCTGAAGAAAAGGCGCAAGCGCACTCCCCCAGCCACCGACCACAAGGCCATTGTATCCTGGAATGCCCTGGCAATAAAAGCCTTCATCGATGGCTACCGGGCAACCGGAAAACGTGAATATCTTAGGATTGCCCTAAGTAGTGCGGAGGCTGTCATCTCCAGGCAGCTCGAGAGCGATTACCGGCTATCGAGAATATACAGCAACGGAGATACCTCCGTGGATGCTTTCCTTGATGATTATGCCTTTTTGAGCGATGCGCTGATCGATCTTTATCAGATCACCTTTGATGATAAATGGGTAGACTGGGCCGCTAAAATGACCGAGTACGCATTGCGACACTTCTCCGGGGACCATGGCCATCTGCTGAATTATTCCCGCAGGCTCGACAGCCGGTTGACCAGCAACAAGAAAGAAGTGGTCGATGCAGTACTTCCCTCCTCCAACTCGGTTTTTGCCAGAAATCTCTTTGTTTTGGGGCAATATTTCGGATCAGACACGTATCTTGACCGGGCCCGCAAAATGCTTGCATCAGCAAACACCTTGATTTACGGGAATCCAGCCTATTTCTCCTCATGGCTCAACCTGATGATCTGGTTTGTATATCCCCCTTACGAAATAGCTATCGTAGGCAGAAAGGCGGAAGAGTATCGCGGCAGGTTTGAACACATCTATCATCCCGGCATCATCCTGGCTGGGGGTACCCACGAGGGCAACCTGCCCATTCTAAAGAACCGCTTTAAGCTGGGCAAAACCCAGATCTATATTTGCCAGGGAAGGGTCTGCCAGGAGCCCATAAGCAATATAGAGGAGGCCATTCAAAAGATCGTCTGAGCTCCTGACACTCCACCTGTATGATACAATCGGTAAGAGCCCGGGATATATGACCGTTTGTGCCGGAATGATCAAGGCAATAAAAAAAATTTGCATCCCTTAATAAAATCCGTTTACTTTGTGCCGCTGGAACATTCACGCACAACTAATGAGAAATCCCTTTACAAGAGTTGTCCTGATTGCTGTTGCTTCTGTGGTGTTGTTGGTATTTGTTGCCTTTATGATATGGCTCTTCAAACCGGCAAAAAGGCTGGAAGTGTTTATTCTGGATAAGACCGTACCCACCCAAGAGCGCAGGGAGCATAAATCCCTGCACTGGGTGCTCAACCATCACAAATACGTTGACACGAACCACGACCTTTATAATCTCAAAGAGGATTATTATGGGTTTTTCCCGATCAATCCCGAAAAGGAACAATTTGATTTCCGGAGTCTTTCGATCCGGGATGTGGATGATATATCCGATTCGGTCGACTTGGCCTATTATGCCGACACCTATGGGGTATATTACAACGACTGGTATACCAAAGAAGGGCCGGTCGTTTCAGGCCAGCAAAAGGTATATGGAGGACTGAATCACAACGATTACCTTTTGCTTAAGGCCCTCAAGGAAAAAGGCAAAACCATCGTCACCGAATTTGTGCTTCTTGACAAGTCGGCTTCCGGCCTCGTCCGGAAGAAGACGGAAGACCTGCTTCATCTCCGCTGGCAGGGATGGATTGGCCGGTATTTCCCCTCACTTGACACCGGTGCATGTCCAGGCTGGATCATCAAACTTCACCGCTCCCAAAATAAAGGCCGCTGGCCATATACCGGTCCGGGCATCGTTCTGGTCCACAAATATGGCAAGGTGATGGTACTCGACACCAAGAAGCATTTGAACTCGCCCCTGCCAATGATCATAACCGGTTCTGAACTGGGTGAACGGAGCAAACTGCCCGGAAGAATCGAGTATCCCAACTGGTTCGACATCGTCCAAACCGATTCGACTTCCCGGGTGATGGCCAACTTTCATTTGCCAACCAGCGCCAGGGGAGATTCATTGCTTGGATCCCACCGGCTCTCATCCGAGTTTCCCGCCATCATTCATCACGATGGGGATTATAAATTTTACTACTTTGCCGGAGACTTCAGTCAAAACCCCGTATCCACTACCACATCATACTTTGCAGGTATTAAGGCCATTGACTTCCTGTTTTACAATCCAAATAACAACAACTCATCGGCCCGGTTCTTTTGGAAGTATTATATTCCTCTGGTAGAAGGAATTATGAAAGAAACCCACCAGGAAAGCATCGCCTCCTCAGCAAATGAATGACAGCAGGTTTCTTTTGGGTATTGATCAGAAAATATTAAATTTGAGTTATTGGGTTAGGAAAAAATAAACACGATGGATAAAGGTAGCGATTTGCGTGTAGGGTTGATCCAAACGGCGCTTTTATGGGAAGACAGGGATGCCAATCTCGACATGTTTGCCTCCAAATTGGCGCAGTTAGAAGGGAAGACAGATCTTGCCGTGCTTCCTGAAATGTTCACCACAGGCTTTTCCATGCGTCCTGAAAAACTGGCCGAACAGGCCGGTGGTAAGACCCTGGATTGGATGATCACCATGGCCTCAGAAAAGAACATGGCAATCACCGGCAGCTTCATCGTAACCGAATCAGGCAATTACTACAACCGTCTGTACGTTGTCTTTCCTGAAGGATCATATAAACAATATGACAAGCGGCATCTTTTCCGGATGGGAGAGGAGAATAAGCATTACACGGGGGGCGTGCAAAAAATGATCTTTACCCTGAAGGGATGGCGGATTTTTCCGTTGATATGTTATGATCTGCGTTTTCCGGTGTGGAGCAGGAACAGGGGGGATTACGACCTGTTGATCTACGTGGCCAACTGGCCGGAAAGCAGGCGTCATGTATGGAACGCCCTTCTGGTGGCGCGGGCGTTGGAAAATCAATGTTATGTCACTGCTGTGAACCGGATCGGCAAAGACGGTCAGCAGCTCACCTATGCCGGAGATTCGGTGGTTGTTCATCCCAAAGGGCATGCAATGAGCCGTACGCTTCCTCACGAAGACACTGTGGAAACCGTAACCCTCTCGATGGAAGAGTTGGAAGGCTTCCGCAAAAAGTTCCCGGTGGCCAAAGATGCCGATGACTTTGTCTTAAAATAGGAGAGAATGCCCGATATAAAGGAGAAACTTAGTTTTAGCGCACGGCGGAAGATCTATCTGCGGTACAAAAGGTTGCTGCAGCTTTCCCAGTCCTTTTTGAAGGATGAAGAGAGTCATTTGATCCGGCAGGCCTTGGACGATGCCATCGCGCACTACAGAAACGAACAATTGCCCAGTGGTGAACCCTATGTCCTTCATCTGTTGGATGTAGCCCGTATTGTGGTGGAAGAGATCGGTATGGCTACCAAATCGGTACTGGCCAGCCTCCTGTACGATCTGGTGAGAAGGGATAAGATGAGCCTCAATGAGCTGGACAAGAGATACGGCAGGAAAGTTCGGGAAATCGTAGAAGGTCTTTTGAAGATCCTCGATGTCAAAGAAAATGAGACCAGTTACCAGCCTGAGAATTTCCGCAAGCTTCTGCTGACCCTCTCTGATGACATCAGGGTGATCCTCATTCGCCTCGCCATCCTGCTGGATGAAATGCGGCGTATGAACTACATGCCTACCGAATATCAGGTTAAAACCTCCATGCAGACGTTCACCCTTTATGCTCCCCTTGCCCACAGACTTGGCCTGTATTCCATCAAGTCGGAACTGGAAGACCTCTCCATGAAGTATACCGAAAGCGATGCGTACAGGAACATCATCAAGAAACTGCAGAATACAACGGCCAAAAGAAACCGGTTCATAAAAAAGTTCTGCGATCCCATCCGCAGGGAACTTAACCAGCAAGGCTTCACATATGAGGTCAAGGGCCGCACCAAGTCGGTCCATTCCATATGGAGAAAGATGAAGGAACAAAATGTTCCCTTTGAACAGGTATACGACATCTTCGCCATACGCATCATCCTGGATTCCGATCCTGAAAATGAAAAATCCGATTGCTGGAGGGTTTATTCTATTGTCTCCGATTTTTACCGGCCCAATCCCGAGCGGCTGCGCGACTGGATCTCCATTCCCAAATCCAACGGTTATGAGTCATTGCATACAACCGTTATCGGACCGGAAGGCAAATGGGTGGAAGTACAGATTCGTTCCCGCCGCATGGACGAGATTGCCGAAAAAGGTTACGCAGCCCACTGGAAGTACAAGGGCATCAAAGGGGATTATGCCTTTGACAACTGGATGGGCAAAATCAGGGATATACTGGAAGCCAGTGATGCCACAGCATCTGAGATCGTGGATAATTTCAGGATGAACATGCTATCCAGGGAGATCTTTGTGTTCACTCCCAAAGGGGAACTGATCAAGCTTCCTGAAGGAGCCACTGTCCTTGATTTCGCCTTTGAGATACATTCTGATCTGGGGGCACAGTGTGTAGGGGGAGTAGTCAACAACAAGAACGTTCCCCTTAAACATCGACTGAACAATGGAGAAACAGTGGAAATACTGACCTCCAAAAAACAAAAGCCCAAAAGCGACTGGCTGAATATGGTGGTCACCACCAAGGCAAAATCCAAGATCAGACAATCCCTGAAAGAAGAGCTTCGTATAGAAGCCGAACAGGGCAAAGAATTGCTGAAGCGACGTTTTAAGAACTGGAAGATACCTTTTACCCAGGAACACCTGAACAAGCTCATCAAATACTACAACATCAAAGAAGCCACCAAATTCTTTGCTGCCATTGCCAGTGGAAAGATCGATGTCGCAGAGCTTAAGGATGTTATAACCCGGAAAGAAGAGGAAGAGGTAAAAACCGAAAAAGATACCCAGACCGATAAAACGACGCCTTCCAAAACCCGGGAAAAAGAAAAAGAGACCAAAGACTATATCATCATCGGGGATGGCTTACAGGGTTTGGATTACAAGCTGGCCAAATGCTGCAATCCCATTTACGGGGATGAGATCATCGGCTTTATCACCAAGAACGAAGGCATCAAGATACACCGCTCCAACTGCGTCAATGCCCAACGGTTGATATCCAGGTATGATTACCGGGTGGTAGCGGCCCATTGGAAGAAGGTCAGGGAGAAGACCTCATTCCAGACCAGCATCAGGATCTCGGGCATTGATGAGATCGGGATGGTCAACCGCATCTCCGACATCATCTCCAACAACATGAAGGTCAAGATGCGCTCCATCTCTTTTGATTCAGACAATGGTCTTTTTGAGGGGACGATCAACCTTTACGTAGGCAGTACCAAGAACCTTGAGGCCCTGATCAGCAAACTGAAAAAGGAGAAAGGTATATTGAAAGTCACCCGCACCGATATTTATTAATGAAAACCGCATGCACAAACCTGCACAACAAGGAAATACATAAATCATGCGGGTTCCATGACAGAGAGTATGGGGACATGCAAGGTTAACATTTTTTTTATGCAGAAAAACAGAACTTTCATTAGTTTTCTTGTTTTAATGCATGCCGGGCATGCCTTAGGCAAGCCGGAACGGGATATGTTGCAGGATCCCCTGTTGATGGGCCGGACTGATCAAATCCCCTTACCAACAGCAACCCACAGTAATCTTCCGAATGGGTGTTTTTCCTAAAACAGTGTACCACAAAACAAATTTTTGTATAAATTTGTTGGTAATAAAAAACCAAAAGGATATGAAGAGATTGGCGTATGTCGTGATACTGGTTGCTCTCCCTTTGATAGGTATGGGACAGCCGTACCAGCTATTGCCCAATTTTTACCGTCCGATCGATCCCTCCCAGGTGAATCAATCCGGACAGGGAGAGAATGACAAGCTGGATTTCAACATGACCGTGGGTACCGGTTTTACCGCTTTCGGCCGACAATCTACCATGAATTCCTTTCTTGCTCCCAGTATTGATTATCAGGTGAATTCCAATCTTCAGCTTCGTTTCACCGGTGTGATATCGAACATCCAGGACTTAAGCGCAGGTAATGCTCCCTTTTCACCGCAACCCCTGAGTGGTAGGATGCCTTTGAATCGCAACAACAATACTTACGCCATTTCAGGTGAAGGCATCTATCAGCCCAATGAGAGACTCTATATCAGGGCAGGGGGAGCATATGCCGAAAACGCCATGGCTCCGTTTAACCGTTATCCCGGCAACAATAACTTTTCCACCGACTACAAATCAGTAAATTTTGGGATGGGATACAAGATATCTGAATCCTCAAGCATCAGATTTCAGATGCGTTTTTCAGACGGCTACAATCCCTTTGCCAACCCCTACAGACACCGAAACAGTTTCAGTCCGTTTTACCAACGCTATCCCTGGTAGTTCAATGAGAAGTCAAATTGTGAATGGCGGATGATGTATAGATTTTTGCTGACGGGACTGATTCTTGTTTTACCCGCGTTTGCTTATGCTCAAAAAAAATCCCATCAGGCCTTTCAGCCGGGTGAAAGGGTGGAATATGAAGCATATTACAACTGGGGGTTCATATGGATCCATGCCGGCAATGTGTATTTCGAGGTGGATGAAACCCGCTATAACCGTCAGCCGGCTTATAAGCTTAAAGCTTATGGCCGTTCGCTCAAATCCTACGACTGGATCTTTAAGGTCCGCGACCGCTTCACTACCCTGGTCAACAAGGATACGTTCAATCCCCTGTACTTCATCAGGGACACCTATGAAGGAGGATATGCCGTCCACAATGAATACACCTTTGATCACTTCAGAAATGTCATATACTCGCAAACCAACAACTCTAAAGAACCTTACCGGGAAGATACCCTGGAGTTCAACGGCAAAACCCTGGATGTGCTCACCGCCATTTATCATGCCAGAAACCTCGACTTTTCCCGGTATGCCATTGGCGAAAAAATACCCCTCACGCTGA
>Ga0207797_1003275_pt1 | contig 10853 bp, 6 predicted proteins | sample PRCRCaboRojoPR_6_FD_187275 | JGI IMG/M metagenome (GOLD analysis project Ga0207797, IMG submission 187275) | Marine sediment microbial community from Cabo Rojo, Puerto Rico - PR CR 10% Liquid 1 (SPAdes) | ecosystem: Environmental > Aquatic > Marine > Coastal > Sediment | place: Cabo Rojo, Puerto... | reverse complement strand
CTCCCTGGACATGCCCGCGCCGGTAAAGGCCACCGGATGGCGGCTTTCCGCCAGCATCCCGGCCGCCCTCTCCATGGCGCCCGCGGTCACCGGATCACCACCAGCCGGCCCACCTTCTCGCCGGCTCCTCCCTGGTCGCTCTCCATGCGGAGCCTGAAGATGTAGGTCCCGCAGGCCAGGGGATCTCCGTCGTCATCGCGTCCGTCCCACACCAGCTGGTTGTAGCCCGCGGGGGAGTCGGAGGTTCCCCGCCATACGGCCCTTCCGGAGGCAGTGTAGATCGTGGCCTCAACGGTCCCGGGCGAGGTGGCCTGGAAGCTGAAGACCCGCACCCCGTCCCCGGGGTTGGGGTAGACCAGGACCTGGCTGATGAGCCTCTCGGGAGGCTCCACAACCTGGAAGTCCAGCGTGTCCTGGACGCCGTTTGCCATGCCGTCCCAGGCGGCCAGTATCAGCCTGTGCTCACCCAGCGAGAGGGCGGGAAGCGAGTACTCCAGGTCGCCGCTGGTGGAGCTCCCCTGCCGGTAGCTGAAGTGGTCTCCCACGTCGAAGCCCTGGCCGTCCACGCTCAGCAGCAGGGACCTGCCGGCGGCCCCTCCCAGAACGCATATGCCGCTCTCGTCCTCCAGGTGGGCGCGAACCACCTGTCCGCCCCACACTGCCGGCTCTTCCCGGCCGCGGCTCCCCTCCAGCCACAGTTCGACCTCGGGGGGAGTCGAGTCCGGCTCGTATCCGCCCCGGTCCAGAAGAGAAACCCACTCCAGGCCCTCCGCCGAAAGGCCTTCGGGGCCTCCCACCGCCAGCGCGCCGCAGCGGGCCATCTGACCGGTATCCGCCTGGACAGGCACGAACACGTCCAGGGAGACGGGGCCCTGACCCCCGGCCAGGCTGCCGTTGTAGAAGGCGCCGCCGTAGCGGAGGTATGTCATGGTGGTGCCGCCCAGCATCGTGTACTGCGTATACGAGCCGCTCTCGGTGAGCCTGGCGAACAGCGAGGACGCTCCTCCGGCTCCCAGGTCCAGCCTGGCAGTTCGGCCCCTGAACAGCGTATCCCCCTCCAGGACCATGCCCCCGGGCATCTGTGAGGCCGTGGGAACCACCACGCCCCCGTCCCCCAGGCAGTGGTACTGGCTGGCGGAGCTGTTTCCGGTGGGGTCCGACGCCCGACCGCCGGAACCGGAGTTGGCCAGCTCCACCTTGGCCTCCCAGAGGGAGGCGCCGATCCCGGCCGGCGCACCCTCCTCGATGCTCCCGGCGATGGCCATGGCCAGCGAGAGGTTCGGAGGACCAAGCGTCCCGCCTATGGGCGACACCGATGCTATGGAACCCCCTTCGGGGGCCAGGGCGAAGTATTCCGCCAGGCAGTCGTCGGCGGTGAGGAAGTAGTCGCCGGAGTTGCAGCAGAACGTAAGCAGCACGGGCGAGGCGGGACCCGCCGTCACCCGGACACCGTCGGCGGAGAGCAGCAGCTTCTCCTGGGCCAGCTGGCCGTAGGAGCCGTGGCCGAAGTACCATGCCGTCCGCCAGCCCTGGCTCATCTCGGCCACCAGGTCCTCCCTGGCCCCGGGCTTGTCCGGATGCGCCCCCTGGTCGGGGTCCGTACCCGGCGGCCATGGATACTCGATCAGGTAGAACTTATCCCGGCGGTACCTGGAAAGCATGCTGTCGGCCAATATGTCGCACTGCTCGGTGTGCGTACTCTCGTTGGCCCCGTACTGGCCCCATTCGTCATCCGCTATCAGCAGGTCTCTGCAGGCCCACTCGCCGTATTGCAGCGACTCCTCCCGGGCGGCCAGCTTGGAGATGATGCCGGCCAGCTCCGCGGGGTCGTCCGCCGGTATCCGGGATACGGGAACCTCGGGGACCTCCTGACCCTCGTGGCAGAGAGGGAAGAAGTCGTCTTTGCAGACCAGCGTGTTCCAGTACTGGTGGAAGTACCACACGGGGAACGGGCAGGGGCTGGAGGTGATTCGGTTTAGCGCGTCGTAATGGCCGTCTCCCACGAACACCACTTCCTCAACGGGATCGCTCCAGACGTCCAGCATGTGGCGGATGAAAGACCTGACGGCCCCCGGGTGCATGACCCCGGCGCCGAACTCGTCGACAACCTCCTGCAGACTGACCAGGTGGCAGCTTCGGCCCCGCTGCTGGTAGAGGGCCCTCAGCGGCTCGGAGGCTTGGAGGAGGCCCCTGCCCGCTATGAGGACCACATCCACCGGCTCCAGGGAGCCCACTATCCGGCCCGGCTGGGCCGATGACAGCGAATCGGGCTTCAGCAGATCCCCCGGCCTGCACAGGTACAGGGCGCTGCCCGGCCCCAGGTGGTGCGAGATGGTCAGCCGTCCGTCGGACCAGCCGCCGCCCTCGAGAACAAGCGGGCTCAGGGGGTCGCTGACGTCCAGGGGCAGTATCGGCCTCTCCGCCATCCCCAGCTCCAGCGTCCTCCTGGCGGAGACCCCCAGCCGGGGAAAGAGCAGCCGTCCTCCGCAGGAGGCAAGCTCTCTGGGGTAGCGTACGTAGACGTGCTCCAGGTAGTTCTCCTCCCAGCTGCCGGTGTCGGGCCTTACCGTCAACCTGGGTGCCGGACCGAGGCCGACGGAGTCCAGCTGGAGGTTCCCGAAGGGGGGGATCGTCCCGCTGAACAGGGTATCGCCGTCCACGATCACGTCCACGGGCGCGTTTCCCCTGGGCACCGCGAAGGACAGGTCGATGGTGCCCGGGCCCGAGGCGTCCGGTGTCTGCAGGTAGATGTAGAGCGCCAGCCGGGGGTAGAGGCGGTACCAGGTCCAGCCGTTGTAGTTGCTGAACGCGTAGTCCTCCTCCATCCAGAGGTGGTGCACCGAGGAGTCGCCGTAATCGGGGGAGCCGTCGGGAGAGGCGTCCACCTCCTCCATGGCCCCGCCCTCCTGGCCTCCCCAGGTAAGCCAGTAGACGTTGCGGTCATCGTACTCGTGGCCCACGTGCTGTATCTCGGCCTGAGGCACGCCGCTGTCGGAAAGGACGAAGCGACTCAGAGACCTGGCGAAGAACAGAAGGGAGTCGGAGGCGTGGAAGATGCCGTCGCCGCCGTCGAGGACCCGGACGGCAACCTCCTGGGGCGGGTGCTCCTCGGTCCTGTCGAAGATGTCGAACTCCACTCCGGGCCCGGTGAGCATGCGAAGTGTGGAAGACGGCGATCCCGTCACACTGCAGCCGGCATCCTCCAGCTCGGCGCCGGTGAGGCAGTAGACGCCGGTCTGGTCTATCTCCATCCTGGCCCAGGGCATTCCCCAGAAGGGGCTCTCGGCCTTCGCTCCCCGGCCCGGCCACCACACGGCGCCTGGGGGGCAGACGGCGGCCAGGGGCCCGTCCTCCAGCCTGCGCTCTCCCGGAGTCTCCGGCCAGGTCACGGAGAGCCGGGCCGAGGCCAGGTACGAGCCCGGAGACGAGGGGAGGTAGGGATACACGTCCACCACGGCAACCCTGGAGCCGGCAAGATGCATCACGCGGTACTCCATTCGGGAGTCCGGCCCCTCCCGCAGCGGTATGGAGTGGTCCTCCACCGTCTCCAGTCCAGTGCCCCGGAGGGCGGGGGTGATGGCCAGCCGTCCCGGAGGCGCCACGGGAGCGGTCCGCGCTCCCTCCAGCATCACCTCGGGCTCCCCCTCCGGCGGCAGGGGAAGGACAACGCGCCTGTAGGGAAGAAGCGGCTCCCCGGTTACCGACCGCAGGGGAAGGCCGGGGAACTCGACGATATGACCATGGGCCGTCTCCCTGGCCCGGGGCACCGGGAAGCCGAGGGACATCCGCGCTCCCGATGGGGTATATTCCACAGCCGAGGCCCCGGGAGTCTGCCCCAGGTCGAATGGACCGGTGGCCTGCTCCGCCGGATTCGATGCCAGCAGAAGCGCTACCGCAATGGCGTTCAGCATTGATCCCGGTCCTCTCAACGCGGTGCCGGCTGGATGCGGGAGGCGGAAGGCCTCCCTTTCCAGAAGGTTCCTTTGAACATATTTGTCACCTGGGCCGGCGCCAAAGCCCGAAGACCTCCACGAAGGGAGACCATGAGCGCTCTGTCCTGGCACCTGGCCTGGCGCTACATTCGCCGCCATCCGGAGAGACGGCGCCTGGCCTTCTCCACGGTGGTCAGCGTGTCCGGCGTAGCCCTGGGCGTGGCCGCCCTTCTGGTGGTGACCAGCGTACTGGCCGGCCTGGGAAGCTTCATAGGGCAGTCGGTCCGGACAGTCGATGCACCTCTCACCGCAACCCCCGCCGAGGGTCCGAGGTTCCTGGTGCCGCCCCAGACGGTGGAGGGCATTCGAGCCCTGGAGGAGGTGCGGGCCGCCTCCCCCTACCTGGAGGGGGAGGCCGTTGTACGGCATCCGGGGATGGGCCTGGACGCAGGATGCCTGGTGCGCGGAGTGGACCCCGGGGCGGAGTTTGCGCCCTCCGGAATGACCGACAAGCTGGCCTACGGCGATCTCGCCCTGCGCCTCTCCGACGGTTTCCCCGGCACCGTGGCGGGGCTGTATCTGGCCGAGCGGCTTCGGCACTGCGCGGGAGACACGCTGCTGTTCTTTCCCCCCGAGGCCTTCTTCTCCCCCAGGGGCATGGTGGTGGGACGGGCGGTCCTCACCGGGGCGGTGGAGACGGGGCTGCCGGTCAACGACCAGAGAATCGCGTACCTGCCCCTGGAGGAGGCCTCCCGCATGCTGGCTCCCGATGGGGGCTACAGCGGCATATCCATCTGGCCGGCGGAGGGGGTGACCACCGAAGAGGCGGCCTCCGCCGTTTCGGATCTGCTGCCCCCGGGGTCCGTCCTCAGCAGCTGGCGGGATCGCAACCCCGACCTGCTGGCCTCCATGAAGCTGGAGAGGCTGGGTTCCTTCCTGGCCATAGCCCTGATTACGCTGGTGGCCACCTTCAACATAGTGGGCACCATCTCCCGCTCCGCGGTTGAGCGGCGGTCCGACATAGCCATGCTCAAGGCCATGGGCGCCACCAGGAGCCTGGTGGCCAGGGTCTTCCTCTGGGAGGGAATGCTGGTGGGAGGAACGGGTGCCGCCATCGGCCTGGCCCTGGGCCTGGCGGGATGCTGGGTCCTGGGGTCCACGGGGCTGGTGACGCTGCCGGACGTGTACTCGTTCCACCAGCACATCCCGGTTGAGGTGGACGCCATCAACGTGGCGGCGGTGGCGGCGGTGGCGGTGGGGCTGAGCACGGCCTCCGCAGCCTTCCCGGCCCTGCGGGCCTCCGGTATGGACCCCGTGAGGGGCCTCGCGGGATGACGCTGCTCCTGGGACTGCTGCTGGCTGCCCCGGTTATCTCCCCCTCGGACTCGGTGCGTTCCATGGTCTCGGTGGCCCGGGTACCGGAGCGGGCCCTTCTCTTCGCCGAGCTGGCCGCCAGGATGGAGGGAGGCGACGCCGGAGTGCGCCTGGGCAGCCTCCTGGAGCTGGCCGGGGAGTTCGACGATGCCCTCCGTCAGTACAGGCTGCTGCTGGCTTCCGGACCCAGCGAGGACCTGCGGGAATGGCTGCGGGACCGCTCCCGGGGCTCCGCCTCCCTGGACACCATGCTGGTGCTGAGAGCGACGGTGGAGAACGCCGGGGAGCTTCCAGTGCGGGACCTGGAGGTGACGATGCCTCTGCCCCGGAGCCATCCGCCTTTCCAGAGCCTGGTTATCGGGCAGACCTCCATGTCCCGCAACGGGGACGTGCTGAGGGCCGGGATCGACTCGCTGGCCGCCGGGGAGTCCCGCAGGCTGACGGTACTCATGCACCTGGAGCAGGTCCCGGGTACCTTCAGGCCCCTGCCCGACAGCGTGGGAGGCGTAGACCTCCACCGGCTGCTGGAAGAGGCCCTTGCGGCTTCCCGGACCGACGGAAGCGACGGGTTCGGGCCCTGCCTGTCCATGGCCCGTGAGCTTCGGTCCCGGCTGGCCGGCAGGCTGGAGCTGGGAGTGGTGGGGGGCCTGGTGCGCAGGGGCGACAGCCTGGTCTTCCACGCCTGGAACCTGGTGGAGGAGGGGCCGCTCTCGGGAATGCCCGTGGACCCGCTTCTTCTGGGCGAGGACTCCCTGCGGGGCATAGGCCACTGTCCCACCGACCTGATACCCCTGTGGAACCTCCTGGACACCGGCGGCAGCGAGCTGAGCGTGGTCAGCCCCGCAGCCGCCCCCGGAATCCGGCTGAGGATGGAGGCCGCCTTCGAATCCCGCTAGGGCGTGAGCCGCTTCACGTCCCTGGGGAACATGGTGGTCAGGCGGATGTTGTCCAGCTGCAGCAGCCTGGCCGCAAGCCTCTCCAGCCCGATGGCCAGTCCGCCGTGCGGGGGCAGGCCGAACCTGTGGGCCTGCAGGTAGCCTGCGAAGTCGCCGGGGTCCAGCCCGAACCGCTCCATCTTCTCCACCTGTGCGGCGTAGTCGTGTATCCTCTGGCCTCCCGTGGTGACCTCCAGGCCCCGGAAGAGGAGGTCGAAGCTCAGCGTCAGGCCGGGGTCGTCGGGGTCATCCATGGCGTAGAAGGGCCTCTTCTCGGAAGGGAAGTGGGTGACGAACACGAAGCCGCTTCCGGTCTCCTCCTCCAGTCGCGAGCAGAGGGCGCGCTCCTCGGCCGGCTCCAGGTCGGGCTCGCCGGAGAAGTCCCTGTCCAGCTCATCTCCGGCCATGGCGTGGGCCTCCGCCAGGGTCAGGCAGGGGATGGAGTCCGGGATCTCCGGCACGTCCGCCCCCAGCAGCTCCAGCTCGTAGGCGCAGACCTCTTCGAGGCGGGGGAAGGCCCAGCGCAGGAAGGCGGCCTCCAGCTGCATCACGTCCTCCTGGCCGTCTATGAAACCCATCTCGAAGTCCAGCGAGGTGTACTCGTTTATGTGCCGGGTGGTCTGATGCGGCTCCGCCCGGAAGACCGGGCCCACCTCGAAGACCCTCTCCCAGACCGCCACCCCCATCTGCTTGTAGAACTGCGGCGACTGGGCCAGGAAGGCCTTCTCGCCGAAGTAGTCCACCGAGAAGATGTTGGCCCCTCCCTCGGCGCCGGCGGAGCAGATCTTGGGGGTGTGTATCTCCGTGAAGCCAGAGCGGCGGAGGAAGTCGGAGAAGAGCTCACCCAGCACCGAGGCCACCCGCAGGCGGGCCCTCTCCAACGGATGTCGCAGCGACAGGGGTCGCAGGTCCAGGTTGGTGTCGATGTGCAGGTCCAGCAGCTTCTTGGTGAGGTCCACCGGCGCCCTCTCCGCCGGTCTGTGGATTATCTCCAGGCTCTCCACCCCCAGCTCCGCGTCTCGGGGATGGATGGACGCGTCCTTGATGCGGGCCTCCTTTACGGTGCCCGTCACCCGCACGGCCTGCTCCTCGGAGAGGCTCTCCAGCACCTCCTCGTTTTTCTCGCTGCCCATTACGCACTGCACCATGCCGTCGTGACGGCGCAGGACGATGAACGCCCCCCATCCCAGCCTGCGGATCCGCTGCACCATCCCGTGCAGGGTCACCGTCTCGCCCGTCATGCCCGACAGGTCGGCGGCGGATACCGGCTCCCGGGGGGCGGAAGAATCTATTCGCTTCATCGGGGCTCCTCCCGAAGGGGTCTGTTTTCTCGGGCCAGTCTCGCATGTGCGCGGGCAATATAGGCAATGCCCCGGCGGGGCGTTCCCCCGATCGGTGCCTGACGTTAACTAGTTAACTAGTTCTGTGAATGCGGCCTACACGAAAAATAGTTAACTAGTTAACGTCAGGCACCGCTAGAGGTCTTCGGTGGCCCCGCACCCGGGGCAGTACAGGAGGGTGAAATCCCCGTCCCGCATGAGGATCTCGCCGCAGATGGGACACTCCACCGGGGGATCGGTGAGCTGCAGGTCGTCCTCCTCGTCGTCGTGGGCGGCCTCGGACCGGCGGTCGCCGGAGTAGCCGCCCCGGTCGTGCACACGCTGCACCAGATCGGCGTTGCGCAGCAGCCTGTGGGGTGTGCCCACGAACCGGGCCCGGAGCCTGGCGATCAGCCTTCCCACCTTCGCCGCGGCGGTTCTGACCTCCTCCGCGTAGGCGCCGGCTCCGTCCACCGATGCGGACAGACGGGCCAGCTCCCTGGCCATCCTCTCGATCTCCGGCGAGAAGAACAGCTTGCTGCGGTCACGGAGATGAAGCAGGGCGTCGCGGCTTCCGTCCTCCAGTGCGCCCTCCCTCTCCAGGCGGAAGCGCTCCTCCAGCCTCTGCACCGACCTCTCCAGAATCTCCATCTCCCTGGAGACATACAGGTTGTCTCCGTTCACCGTTTGAGACCCCCCTCGTCTGCAAGCTGGCCATATCAGCTGTCATGCCTTAGACTATTACCGCTTCCCAGCAGTTGCAGCAACACTTTTCTGGCGGCCGAGGGGCCTGAAACGGAGGCAAGATGACCGAAGCGAAGAGGATACTGGCGATCAACCCGGGATCGACCTCCACCAAGATCTCCCTGTTCGAGGACGACAACGAGGTATGGAGCGAGAAGCTCTCACATTCCAGGGAAGAGCTGGAGCCCTTCGAGAAGATCATCGACCAGTATGCCTTTCGGGAGGGAGTCATACGCGACAGACTGGAGGAGTCCGGCTACGCGATTTCCAGCCTGGACGCCGTGGTGGGAAGGGGCGGCCTGATCTACCCGGTGAAGGGCGGGACCTTCAGGGTCACCGAGCTGCTGAAGGAACACCTGCGAAGGGGAGTCCAGGGGGAGCACGTCTCCAACCTGGGAGCCCTGATAGCCGACGAGCTGGCGTCCGAAGCCGGCTGTCCGGCGTTCATAGTCGACCCCGTGGTGGTGGACGAGCTGGAGCCCCTGGCCCGATACAGCGGTCATCCGGAGATCGTCAGACGCTCCATCTTCCACGCCCTCAACCAGCGGGCGGTGGCCAGGAAGGCGGCCGGGGAGCTGGGGGGCGACTACGGCGAGATGAACCTGATAGTCGTACACCTGGGCGGAGGCATCTCCGTAGGCTGTCACCGCCGCGGCAGGGTGATCGACGTGAACAACGCCCTCAACGGCGAGGGGCCGTTCACTCCGGAGAGGTCCGGCGGCCTTCCGGTGGGCGACCTGGCGAAGATCTGCTTCAGCGGCGGGAAGACCGAGGCCGAGGTGAAGAAGATGATAAAGGGCCGCGGAGGCATAGTGGCCTACCTGGGGACCAACGACATGCGCGAGGTGGAGGACAGGGCCGCCGAGGGTGACGAAAGGGCCCTGGAGACATACCAGGCCATGGCCTACCAGATATCCAAGGAGATAGGCGCCCTGGCGGCGGTTCTCGCGGGCGAGGTGGACGCCATCGTTCTCACCGGCGGCATCGCCTACGACAGGAGGTTCGTCGGCTGGATAAGGGAGCGGGTGGGCTTCCTGGCCGACGTCCTGGTCTACCCCGGCGAGATGGAGATGGAAGCCCTGGCCCTGGGGGGCCTGAGGGTCCTGCAGGGCCGCGAGGAGGCCCGGGAGTACCAACCCGACACCGAGAACACCTGATACCGGATACTGCGGAGGCACAGCCCATGACGAAGGATTTCGACGAGAAGAAGAAGGTCTGGGAGGAGAAGGTCCTGGACCCGGTCCTCAAGAGGTTCCCGGAGCGCAGGGAGGAGTTCGTCACCGGTTCCTCCAGGCCTGTGGACCGGGTCTACTTTCCCTCCGACCCCGACGGGGAGTACCTGGAGAGGCTGGGCTTCCCCGGCAGCCCGCCCTACACCCGCGGCGTGCAGCCGACCATGTACCGAGGCAGGCTGTGGACCATGCGGCAGTACGCGGGCTTCGGCACGGCCGAGGAGTCCAACCGCCGCTACCGCTACCTGCTGGACCAGGGGCAGACCGGCCTCTCGGTGGCCTTCGACCTCCCCACCCAGATCGGCTACGACTCCGACCACCAGCTGAGCGCAGGGGAGATCGGCAAGGTGGGTGTGGCGATAGACAGCCTGGCGGACATGGAGGTGCTGTTCGACGGCATCCCCCTGGACGGGGTCTCCACCTCCATGACCATCAACGCCCCCGCCTCCGTGCTGCTGGCCATGTACATCGCACTGGCGGAGAAGCAGGGCGTGCCCCCGGAGAAGCTGAAGGGCACCATACAGAACGACATACTCAAGGAGTACATGGCCCGGGGGACCTACATCTTCCCTCCGCGCCACTCCATGCGGCTGATAACCGACATCTTCGCCTTCTGCGGCCAGCACGTGCCCCGTTGGAACACCATCAGCATCTCCGGCTACCACATCCGCGAGGCGGGAAGCACCGCGGCGCAGGAGGTGGCCTTCACCCTGGCCGACGGTATCGCCTACGTCCAGGCCGCGGTTGACGCGGGCCTGGAGGTGGACAGCTTCGCCCCCAGGCTCAGCTTCTTCTTCAACGCCCACAACGACCTGCTTGAGGAGGTTGCCAAGTTTCGGGCCGCCCGCAGGCTCTGGGCGAAGATCATGCACCGCAGGTTCGGGACCGATAATCCCAAGAGCCGCAGGCTGCGCTTCCATACCCAGACCGGAGGCTCCACCCTCACCGCCCAGCAGCCGGACAACAACATCGTACGGGTCGCCATACAGACCCTGGCCGCCGTCCTGGGCGGCACCCAGAGCCTCCACACCAACAGCCGCGACGAGGCGCTGGCCCTGCCCAGCGAGCACGCCGTGCGCATCGCTCTCCGGACACAGCAGATCGTAGCCCATGAGAGCGGAGTTGCCAACACGGTGGACCCGCTGGCGGGGAGCTACTTCGTCGAGGAGCTGACCGACCGTGTGGAGTCCGACGCCATGGAGTACATCGCCAGGATCGACGACATGGGAGGCATGGTCGAGGCCATAGAGCAGGGCTACCCGCAGCGGCAGATACAGGACGCCGCCTACCGCTGGCAGCAGGACGTGGAGAAGGGCG